>CZLA01000019.1_pt1 | contig 163169 bp, 135 predicted proteins | sample 1122381 | NCBI WGS metagenome assembly CZLA01 (sample SAMEA3539301, study PRJEB10725) | soil metagenome | biome: tundra; feature: field; material: soil | place: USA | collected 2010-05 | depth 0.15 m
GATCGAGGACGATCGCGCCGTCCAAAAAGCTCTAAAGCGATTGTTTGAAGGGGAAGGCTTCGCGGTGGATATTGCAGGGAACGGGGCCGCGGGCCTGGAGATGTTCCGGGCGGCGGCACCGTCCGTGCTGGTGCTGGACCTGAGTTTGCCGGGGACGCCGGGGCAGGACGTGTGCCGGGAAATCAGCCAGGCAGCGCCTTCGCTGCCGATCATCATTCTCAGTGCGCGAACGGAAGTGATGGACAAGGTGCTGTTGCTGGAGTTGGGTGCACATGACTACGTCACGAAGCCCTTCAGTCCGCGAGAACTTCTGGCGCGGGTGCGGACGGCGATGCGGCGCTCGGCGCGGGTTCCGCTGACCGAGACTTTCAAGTTTGGCGACGTGAAGGTTGATTTCACGAAGATGGAATTGCGGCGGGAAGGGAACCTGGTGCAACTGACTTCGCAGGAGTTCAAGGTCCTGAAGTTCATGATCCAGAACGCGGAGCGCGTGCTCTCGCGCGAAGAGTTGCTGAACCATGTTTGGGGGTATCGGAATTATCCGAGCACGCGCACGGTCGATAATCACATCCTGCGGTTGCGGCAGAAAGTGGAGAAAGATCCCGCGAACCCGCTGCACTTCCGCACGGTGCATAGTGCAGGTTACAAGTTTGTGCCGTGAGTGGAGCGAGGTCAGAGGTCACAGGTAAGAGATCAGATTGCAGAGGTGAAAATCACAACGGCCTTGCCTCTGCAATTGACCTCTCACCTTTGACCTTTTGTAATATATCCAGTAATCCCTTCGAGGCTTGACCATGGGCGGAATTCGGTTGCGGACCAAGTTCCTGCTTTCCATGGTCGTAGTATCGGCGGCCTTGACGTTCACTACGCTGCTGGTGGTGCGGCACACTGTGCAGCAGGAGGTGCGCCTCGGAATCCAGCGCGACCTGCAGAATTCCGTTTCTGCATTCCATAACTTTCAGAAGCAGAGGGAAGTCACGCTGGAGCGCTCGGCGGCACTGCTCGCCGACCTGCCGAATGTGCGGGCGCTGATGACCACGCACGATCCGGCGACCATTCAGGATGCATCGCGGGATTTGTGGCAACTGGCAGGCAGCGACTTGCTGTTGCTGGCCGATTCTTCCGGAAAGGTGATGGCGCTGCAGGCCGCGCCGCCGGAGATCACGGTGCGTGAAGGGCAGGACTTCTTTCCGCAAGTTGTGTCGCGCGAAGGAACGCGGCACTGGTGGTACGTCGAAGGACACCTCTACGAAGTTTTCCTCCAGGATATTTATTTTGGTCCAGCCAGCGGGCACCAGGTTCTGGGATACCTGCTGCTGGGTTACGAAATTGACGACCGGGTTGCCCGGGACCTGAGCCGTGTGGCCGCGAGCGAAGTGGCGTTTCGTTATGGAGATTCAATTGTGCGGAGCACTCTGAAGCCTGCCCAGGAATCGGAGTTGCTGCGCGTGGCACCGCGAACCGCGACTGGAGGCCCGCCGCAAGGGGATCAGATCCGGTTGGGCGAAGAACGCTTTTTGGCCACCGCCGTGGATTTGCCGACGCCGGGTGCCCCGGCCCTGAATCTGTGGGTGTTGAAGTCGTTCGACCAGGCAACCGCTTTCTTGAGTAGCCTGAACCAACTGTTGCTGGCGCTGGGGCTGACGGCGGTGCTGGCGGGGAGCCTGCTGGTTTTTCTGATCTCGCATACCTTCACGCGTCCGCTGGAGAATCTGGTGGCGGGAGTTCGCGCCTTGGAGCAGGGGGATTTTGCGTATCCACTGCATGCCCAGGGCGGGGACGAAGTTGCGGAGGTGACCGGAACGTTCGACCGGATGAGAAAGAACCTGCAGAAAACTCAGCGGCAGTTGCTGGATGCGGAACGGCTGGCGACGATTGGGCGGATGGCGAGTTCGATCTCGCACGATCTGCGGCATTCCTTGGCGTCGGTGATGGCGAACGCGGAGTTTCTTTGTGAGAGCAACCTGACGCCTGGCCAGCGCGAAGATCTTTACGCTGAGATACGGATCGCGGTCAACCAGATGACGGACTTGATCGAGTCGCTGCTGGAATTCTCGCGCACGCGAGAGTCCTTGCGTCCCTCGTACGGCGACGTTCGGTCGGCGGTGGATCGAGCGGTGCAGGGGGTGAAGGTGCATCCGGAGTTCCAGCGCATACGGATTCGGATTTCCGGCGAAGGATCGACCGAGGGCTGGTTCGATTTCAAGAAACTAGAGCGCGTTTTCTTGAATTTGCTGCTGAACGCGTGCGAGGTGGTCCCGGCGGACTCCGGAAAAATCGAGATCGCACTGCGACGCCAAGGCGAGAGTCTGGAAATTCGCATCGAGGATAATGGTCCAGGAATCGCCGACGCGGTGCGGGACCGGTTGTTCGAGCCCTTTGTGAGCCACGGCAAGGAAAACGGTACCGGGATGGGGTTGACCGTGGTGCAAAAAATTCTGCAAGATCACGGGGGCGAGGTCGCGGTGGAACAGACGTCGGCTTCGGGAACGACGTTCCGCGTAAATATTCCGCTGAATCCGTCAGCGGAAAATGCTTTGACGGCCCGGCAGTCTACGTAAAACGGCATACTTCTATTGGGAAACCCTTGGATTGCAAACGCGTAATGCGGACCCAAATCCAGGGAGTGTTTTTTCTAACCACTAAGGGACGCGAAGGGAACACGAAGTGCCACGAAGGAAGCCCTCGGAAGGATTCACACCTTGGCGTGACTTCGTGCCCTTCGTGGTAATGAATTTGAGGCGCTATCGAAATTGAGGACCTAAGCAAGTAGGGACAGGGGCAGGAGGCGATATGAGGATGACGCGCTGGTTCGAGTGGTTGCGGTGTGGAATGCTGGCGGGCGTGATGGCGTGGGCCTCATCTGGCGCCGCGCAGCAAGCTGCGGATCAAGCAATCCCAACTTCGGCGGAGGGGTCGAGTGACTCGGTTCGCGAGTTGCGCGCGCAGGTTCGCGAGTTGCAGGCGGCGGTTGCCGGGATGCGTTCTGACTGGCAGCGCGCCCGCGCGGAAACGGCGGAGCTGCGCCGGGAGCTTGAAGAGGTCCGGGCTGGAACGGGGCCGCGTGAGGCGTTGTTGAGGAGCGTGGTTGCGAAGTCGGAGACCACCCGCGTTGAAGCGGCCGCGGAAAGCTTGCAGAACGGAGCGCCGGAGTCTCAAGGAGAAGATCAGAAAAATGGAGAGCGCTCACCCAGCCTGGAAGAGGAATACCAACTGCTCAGCGGGAAAGTGGACGATCAGTATCAGACGAAAGTGGAAAGCGCGTCGAAGTACCGGTTGCGGCTTTCGGGCATCGTGTTGATGAACCTGGTGAGCAATCGAGGCGTGGTGGATAGCATCGACCTTCCAACGCTTGCATATGCGCGGCCAGCGGGCGATTCCGGGGGAAGTTTCGGCGCGACGTTGCGACAGTCGGAGATCGGGTTCGAGGCTTTCGGGCCCAATGTGGCGGGTGCGAAGACGCGGGCAGATCTGCAACTCGATCTGGCTGGCGGCTTCGCGACGGTTCCCAACGGGACCAACTCCGGACTGCTGCGCTTGCGTACGGGCACGATGCGCATGGACTGGGCAAACACGTCCGTGGTGGTCGGGCAGGATGGGCTCTTTTTCTCGCCAAACTCCCCGACATCGTTTGCTTCGCTGGCGGTTCCGGCGCTTGCCTATGCGGGAAACCTGTGGAGCTGGGCGCCGCAGATACGGGTGGAACACAGAGTGGTGTTGGGGGATGAATCGAGCCTGATGTTTCAGGGAGGGATTCTGGATCCGGTGAGCGGGGAAGTGCCGGTGACCGGTTCATACCGGCAGGCAGGGCCCGGGGAATCGTCGCGGCAACCAGCCTTTGGCACACGGATCGCATGGACGCGGAGTATTTTCGGACAGCCGTTGCGACTAGGAGTGGGAGGATTCTACAGCCGGCAGAATTATGGTTTCAGCCGGACGGTGGATGGCTGGGCGGGAATGACGGACATCGAACTGCCGTTCAGCCACCAGTTTTCATTGAGCGGAAAGTTGTATCGCGGAAAAGGGCTGGGCGGACTATACGGCGGAATTGGACGCAGCGCGTTGTTCAGCGGCGATCCGGCGTTGGCCAGTACGGAAGTGCGAGGGTTGAACTCGGTCGGGGGCTGGGCGCAGTTGAAATACCGGCCCGCGAATAAATTGGAGTTCAATGCTGCGTTTGGGATAGATAATCCTTATGCCGCCGACCTGAAATATTATCCGTACGCGCAGGCCTACGGGAATCCGACGCTGGCGAGAAATCAGGGAAGTTTTGTGAACGTGATTTACCGTCCCCGATCGGACCTGCTGTTTTCCGCTGAGTATCGGCACCTGACGGCGTATACGATTACCAACGGCGGGAACAGCGCTGGCCACCTCAATTTGATGATGGGCGTTCTTTTCTAGCCAGATTGATGGGAGTGGCTCGGCAAGAAGCCACGTTAGAAGCTAAGATGAGCCATCTAATGATGAGCGTTCTAAGATGAGCCCTAGAGGAGTCCTGATCTGGGTCGCGGTGATGTGGGCTGGCGGAGCCGGATTGCACGCCCAGGCGACGACGCAGGCAGCGGCTACGACGGTGCGCGGGCGTGTCGAGGTCATCGGTGCAGGCAGGACACGGCACGGGGCGATTCCTGGCACGGTGGTATGGCTGACGCCGATGACGGGCGCCGGAAGCGAAGCGCCTGCAGTGCCGCCGAGTCCGCCGGCAGGTCCGGCGCAAAACCCTCGGCTGGTGCAGAAAAACAAGAGTTTCGAGCCGCACATCCTGGTGGTTCCGGCGGGGTCGATGGTGGAGTTCCCCAATCACGATCCCTTCTTCCACAACGTATTTTCACTTTTCGAAGGCAAACGGTTCGATCTTGGTCTGTATGAGGCGGGCACCTCGCGCATGGTGCGATTCGACCGGCCCGGCATCAGCTACATCTTCTGTAACATTCATCCCGAGATGAGCGCGGTTATGATTACGCTGGCGACGCCGCTGTACGCCATTTCGAACGGAGACGGGCAACTTAGCATGGCGGGCGTTCCCTACGGGCGTTATATGTTGCATGTCTGGAGCGAGGGTATGGGGCCGGAAAATGCGCAGCCGCTTACGCGGGAGATTACGATTGCGGAGAATGCTTCGTCTCTGGGAGTGATTCGAGTTCCGGAAGCAACCGGGCAGCGCATGGCGCACAAGAACAAGTATGGCCGCGAGTACGACGAACCTACGCCGAACAATTCTGTTTATAATCAGCAACGCTAGCGAACGTAAGTTAAAAGCCACGCTATGAAAATCGAGAAACTGCTCAAGCGCTACCGCATTGAACACGGAAAACATTTCAGCCTCAAGGATCACGACCCTGCGGACACCCATGGACTGGGCTCCGAACTGAAACCGCAGGCGAAGGAACTGCTGGCAAACGGCGTCAAAGAACTGAGCCGCCTGCAAGACATTCTCGCGGCGCAGGACCGTTGGGGCCTGCTGCTGATTGTTCAGGCGATGGACGCAGCCGGGAAAGACGGGACCATCAAGCACGTCATGTCGGGCGTGAATCCGCAGGGCGTGGACGTGGCGTCGTTCAAGGGGCCGTCGGCGGAAGAATTGCACCACGGCTATCTGTGGCGTTGCATGAAATGCGTGCCCGGACGAGGGCGGATTGGCATCTTCAACCGTTCGTATTACGAGGAGGTGCTGGTGGTGCGGGTCCACCCCGAGATTCTGGAGAACCAGAAACTGCCGAAGCCGCTGGTCACCAAACATATCTGGGAGGAGCGTTTTGAAGATATCGATCACTTCGAGCGCTACCTGACACGGAACGGCATTGCGGTGGTTAAGTTCTTCCTGCATGTTTCCCGGAAAGAGCAGAAGCGCCGGTTCCTGGAACGGCTCGACACGCCGGACAAGAACTGGAAGTATTCTTCGTCGGATGTGAAGGAACGGCACTTCTGGGACGAATATCAGGAAGCGTATGAGGATATGATCCGGCGCACCGCGAAGGAGTACGCGCCCTGGTACGTGGTACCGGCGGATAACAAGTGGTTCACGCGTCTGGTGGTGGCGCAGGCGGTGGTGGATGCGTTGAAGGGGATGAATTTGAAGTATCCGAAGGTGAGCGGCGCCGAGAAGGCCGCCCTGGCCGAAGCGCGTCAGCAACTCGAGAATGAGTGAGGCGCGAATTCCTTGTGGAGAGCCGGGCGTCCTCGCCCGGCCACACTGGACCCTTCGACTTCGCTCAGGGCAGGCTCGCGAGACGCCCGTCACTCCATCGTTCGTTATTTCAATACCACGGGCAGCACCTGGTCATAGGGTTGGATGGTGACGGTCAGGGATTTGCGCTGATCGAAGGCTTCCTTGGTGATCTTGAAACTGACAATGATGGTTCCTTTCTTTTCGGTTCCGGCTGCCAGCTTGGTTTCGGGTGAAAGCGGCGGCTCGGAACTTTCTTTCAAAGCCGGAAACGCCTGTAAATAGCGGTCGACATCCACGGCCGAAGCGGCGTCATCGTCGAAGGTCTTGTCGTCGGCGGTGACGAGATGCGCTTTGAGGGTGTGAATCCAAAGCGGTTTGTCCGCGGTATTCCGGAGAGTGAACGTGATGGCGGCCATGATCATGTTCTGGCCGGGTACTTCGGTCGCAGCCACCAGATCAATCGAACCCGCGCCCTGCGGCTTCGGCCGCTCCTTGAAGGCGAAAATTCCCACCATGACAGCGACGGCAGCGAGGCAGATCAGGACGATGCCGACGGGGGGGAGACTGCGCTTGGCGGTTCCAAATTCCTCGCCAATGTGAAATTCGGTGATCGGCTCGGGAGGGGGTGGGGGCTGCGGCTGTACTGGCTGATCGGGCACTGGTTGATCGGACATTTGGTGATTGTAGATGACCTCTGGGGTTGCCATGCGATTCCGCCGCACTTTCGCAAGGCGGCTCCGAACGAGGCGTACGCGAGGGGACAGAGGCTCACGCCCGGGCGGTGTCGTGACTTTGGTTACCTTGCCTGATGTGACGGATGCTGCGACGATGCGGAAGATTTCCTTTTGGAGGTACTCGACGGTGAAACGTCAAACTCTCTTTGCCGCGTTGGCTTGCGCGCTGCTAGTGTTCAGCATGCTGGGCTGCCACGCCCTACAAACCACCAACCACTTGCAATCCATCCAGCTTTCGACCTCGAATACGTCCGCGACTCCCCCGGGCACCCTTGACTTGCAGGGCATCGGCGGGACGCTCCAAGTGTATGCGTGGGGGAACTACAGCAGCGGCAAGCAGACGCTTCTTAACAATCGCGACGTTGCCTACCAGATCGTGCTGTCCCCAGGTAGTGAGTCCGCAGTAGATCCCGGCACTGACCTTCTCTATCAACTCGACGCACCGCCGGCCACTGTCGAGTTGAGTTCGACCGGCCTCCTCACGGCCGTGACGCCCTCTGCCTGCACCTTTTTCGATAGCGCGCAGCCTCCCGCAACCAAACCGGCCTGGTCAATGGTTGGTTCGTATTCGGTCACGGCTACCTATTCGGGTCTTACCTCTCCGCCCGTATTTGTTGCGGTCGCTTCCGCGCCGGGCTTTTATAGCACACACAACCCGACCGGACAATGCGGTCCGTAGTCGTTGAGCGGTCCTGACGTTCGATCTTTTGCGGGGACAGCGATATCACTGCTGTCCCCGTCTCCGTTTATCTGATATCTCTGGCCTGCTTGACTCCGTCGTAAGCTGGCTATCTCACAGCTTCCATTTCAAGTCCACTGTTTGAGCCTCCCGCCCACAACCCTTATAATCCTATGTTCGCGCGCTGGAGCGATTTTCACCTATGCTCGTCATTCCCGCATCTGCCGTCGTGACCAAATGAAGGTTCGCACGGGTATTGAGGTATCGAGCCAGTCCGACATCGGCTGCCTCCGCAAGAATAACGAGGATTCCTTCGGCTACTGGGAGCCGGAGGACGACCAGCAGTTCCTGCGCAAGGGGCGGCTGGCGGTGGTAGCGGACGGCATGGGCGGCTACGAAGGCGGTCAGGAAGCGAGCCGATTGGCGGTGGAAACGCTGGTGGCAGTGTATCGCGACTTTGGCGGTGATGACCCGCAGGCGGCGCTGGTCGAGGCGTTGCAGACGGCTCACGAGCAGATACGGCAGTACAGCTTTGAGCATCCGGAACTGCGAGGTATGGGAACGACCTGCACGGCGGCGGCAATCGTCAGGGCCGCGGATTATGACGCGCTCTATTACGTGCATGTGGGCGATACGCGGCTTTATCTGATCCGCGACGGCCAGATTACCAGGGTAACGCGCGACCACTCCTATGTGGGACGGCTGGTGGAGGCAGGGATGATCAGCGCGGAACAGGCGGAAACACATCCGCAACGAAATATTCTGACCGCAGCTTTGGGCACGAACCCCGATCTGATTATGGACTCGCCCGGACAGCCGGAGCCTCTGCGCCCGGAAGACGTGCTCCTGATCTGCACCGACGGGTTGTGGGGGCAGGTGCGCGATTCGGAGATTCTTGCTGCGGTGGAAGACAAAAGCGCGGAACAAGCGGGCCGCGAGCTGATCGATCTGGCTAGGGAACGCGGCGGGCCGGACAATATCACGGTGGAGATTTTGCGCTTGCTCTGAGGCCGTAGCGTTCTGAAAGCCGCGTCCGACCTAGGAAGCCCCGCGATTCGAAAGTGTAAAGGTTTGCACAAACGACCCGTACCTGGTCCGCCCTCATGGCTGTAACTCGCTGAAATCACAGCACGAAAAAACTTTAACAATTTAGTGCTTTGGCAGGGCGCTTGCTTTTTCTATAATGCCTATCGTTAACATAGGGATAGTTGGGAGTGAGGGCATTATGAAGATTTCCCAAAAAGGGCTGTATGCGTTGCAGGCGATGATGGTGCTGACCCGGCGCTACACCCAGGGTGCGATCCGGATACGGGACATTGCCTACGAAGAAAACCTGCCAGAAAAGTTTCTGGAGCTGATTCTTCTGGAACTGAAGAACGCGCGCATGGTGGAGAGTGTGCGCGGGGCCAAGGGTGGATACCGGTTGCGCCGGGCGCCGTCGGAAATCCGTCTGAGCGAAATCATCCGTTTGATCGACGGGCCGTTGGCGCCGTTTGGTGATGCGGAGCAGTTGCGCGTTCTGATTAGTCGCGATGCGGACCATAGCGCCCTGTACAAGGTGTTTCTGGAAGTGCGGGATGCGGCCGCCAAGATTCTGGAGAATACGACGCTGGAAGACCTCATCAGCCGCGGGCCTGGTGATTCTCGTCCAAAGACAATCAACCGAAAACTCAACAGGAAGAAAAAGGCCGAGCTCACAGTACTGCCGATGTTGGCGCAAGGCGAGGGTCATGACTAAGCGCCGTCTCTTGATTTCCACCTGTTCGTTTTTGTTGCTGGGCGCATTGGCTGCGGCGCAGAACGTCATTCGCGTGGGCGCATTTCCCAATATCACGCACCCGCAAGCGATGGTAGGCAAGAACAACGGGTGGTTCGACAAGGCGATGGGGCCCCAAGTCAGGATTGAGTGGAAGAGCTTCAACGCCGGGCCTTCGGCGATTGAAGCCCTATTTGCCGGTGCGATTGACATGACGTATATCGGCCCGAACCCGGCTATCTCTGGGTATGTTCGTTCGAATGGAGAAGCGCTGCGGATTGTGGCGGGTGCGACCAGTGGCGGAGCGGCGCTGGTGGTGCGCAGCGATTCCGGCATTCAGAAGCCGGAAGATTTTCACGGCAAGAAAATCGCTTCGCCGCAGATGGGCAACACGCAGGACGTCGCACTGCGTGCTTGGCTGAAGGCACACGGCATGAAGTCGACGGACAAGGGCGGGGACGTTCAGGTAATTCCGCTGGCGAATCCTGACCAACTGACTCTGTTCCTCAAAAAAGAACTGGACGGCGCATGGGCGCCCGAGCCCTGGGCGACGCGGCTGATCAAGGAAGGGAATGGCCGCCTATTCCTGGACGAGCGTACGCTCTGGCCGAACGGTCAGTTTATTGCCGCTCATCTGATTGTCCGAACGCAGTTTCTAAAGGACCATCCCGATCTGGTGAAGAACTGGATTCGGGCGCATGTGGAATTGACGGACTGGATCAACGGGCATTTACCCGAAGCAAAGAAGGTTCTCAATCAGCAGATTGCAAAAGAGACGGGGAAAGCGCTGCCGGACGCCGTGCTGGAGGAAGCGTTTGGGCGCATGACGGCGACGTACGACCCGCTGCGCGGATCGCTGATGAATGCCGCGAAGTCCGCATTCGATGCTGGTTTTCTTGGGCGCCAGATGCCCGATCTTTCGAGTCTCTACGATCTTTCACTCCTCAATCAGGTGTTGGCAGAAAAAGGGAAGCAGGCAATCCAATGAGCACGAGTCCTCAAAATGCAATCCCGGCGGTAGTCCCAGTGGCTCCTCGCACAGGGGTGCGCGCGAATGTGTTTCGCGGGAAACCCGCTTCCTCGGTAACCACGTTTCCGGGGCACCCGGTCTCCGAGGTGGTTGTCCCGAAAGTCGCACTGGATGCAATCTCGCTCAGCTACAGGACGACCTCGGGGGAGCGTTTACTGGCGCTCGACAAAATCAATCTTGAAGTGAAGCCGGGAGAGTTTCTCTGTATCGTCGGTCCTTCGGGATGCGGCAAGTCGACCCTGTTGCACTTGATCGCTGGTCTGCAGCCGCAGACCTCGGGGAAGGTTCTGGTGGATGGCACGCCGGTGAATGGGCCGGGAACCGATCGCATCCTGATCTTCCAGGAACTCGGGCTGTTTCCCTGGCTGACGGTGAGCGGGAACGTTGAGTTCGGCCTGAAGATGAAGAACGTTCCGAAAGCCGAGCGCGAGGAGAAGGTGCAGCACTATTTGCGCCTCGTCCATCTTTTGAAGTTCAGAGACAGTTACATTCATCAACTCTCGGGCGGCATGCGGCAACGTGTGGCATTGGCGCGAGCGCTTGCGACCGAGCCCGATGTCCTTCTGATGGACGAGCCGTTCGCCGCGCTCGACGCCCAGACTCGCGATCTGCTGCACGACGAATTGGAGCGCATCTGGGCGGAAACAGCCTGCACCATCATTTTCGTTACGCACAATGTGCGCGAAGCGGTAAGGCTGGGTGATCGCGTGGCCTTGATGACCTTTCGCCCGGGCAGGGTGAAACAGGAATTCTCTGTGAACCTGCCGCGGCCGCGTCACATGGAACAAGCCGATGTCGCGCGCACGGCGGGGGACATTCTGAATTGCCTCCGCGACGAGATCAACAAATCCCTGGAAGAGGAGTACGCCGATGAAAAAGCTCGCTAAGCAGGTGATCTTCTATTCCGCGCTGGTCGGCGTCTGGGCTCTTCTAGCGAAACTGCGTATCTGGCCGCCGTATCTTTTTCCTCCGCCGTGGGGAGTTGGGCACGCTTTGTGGGACGGCTTTGCCGACCATAGCTTCTGGATTGGCATCGCCGTCACCATGAAGCGCATGGTCATCGGCTACAGCTTGTCGGTAGTGCTTGGCATGCTTCTGGGTCTGGCCGTGTCGAGCAACAAGTTCCTGGAAGAAACTTTGGGCGGTTTGCTGGTGAGTTTACAATCTTTGCCGAGCATCTGCTGGATCCCGCTGGCCGTTCTTTGGTTCGGACTTACGGAAAAAGCCATCCTGTTTGTCGTGCTGATGGGCTCGCTGCTCTCGGTGACCATCGCGATGGAAGATGGGCGCAAGCAGATGCCGAAGATCTACGGCATGGCGGGGCGCAACCTGGGAGCAAGCGGCTTCCGGCTTTTCTGGTCCGTGCTGTTGCCGGCGAGCTTGCCGTTCATTGTGAATGGGATGAAGCAAGGCTGGGCGTTCGCGTGGCGCTCGCTGATTCAAGCAGAAATGATCTTTCTCAGTCTCGGACTGGGCCAGCTATTGATGATGGGTCGCGATCTGAGCGATATGAGCCAGGTCATGGCGGTGATGATTCTGATCATCATCCTCGGCTACGCGGTGGACGGCCTGATCTTCCGCACCATGGAGCGGCGTCTGCAAGAGAAGTATGGGCTGACGCCGGCGTAGGGCAGCTCTCAGCCTTCAGCCCTCAGTTCTAAGCCGGACTTCGATCTTCAACCGCACGCTCGCGACTTGCCCTCTTTCGCTTTTCCGCAAATTCATTTCTAATGCTCCGCTATGATCCGCAGGCTCTGTTGGTTGGGGTTCAGTCTCTTTTTTCTCACAGTTTGTTTTCTGGCAGCCTCCGCGGTTGATCGTGATTCGGATCTCGCAACCGCAGATCGTCTGATTGCGGAAGCGCTCAAGCCTTCGCCGCTAGAAACGAATCTGCGCCGATTGAGCGATGAGATTGGCGGACGCGTTCCCGGCACTCCCGCCTTCCAGCGCGCGGTGAACTGGGGCGTGGCGGCGTTCAAAGACGCTGGCGCCGACAGTGTGCACACCGAAGAGTTCACCATCCAGCATTCGTGGGCGGAGGGCGCGACCGAGATGACGGCGTCGCTCTATTCCGGAACTACTTTCCCGGTTCATGCGGTGTCGGTTGCGTGGGCGCCGGCGTTGGCTGCGGCGAAGCATGTACCCATTGTGGATGTGGGGGGAGGTTCGGCCGCTGAGTTTGCCAAGGTGGGGAATGTTGCGGGAAGACTTGTGCTGGTCCATACCAAGGTGCTGGCGAGTTGGGATGATCTTTTCGGCGAATACGAGCGGGCGCCCGCGATCATTGCGCTGGCAGTGAAGGGGAAAGCCACGGCGATTGCCTTCATGGCCACACGCGAGCACGCGATTCTATACCGGCATACGAACGCCGTAGCGGGCGAGATTGATGCGCTGCCGCAACTGGTGGTGACGCGTGAAGATGGAGAGCGGATTGCCCGCCTGCTGGCGTCGGCAAATCCGGTGTGGGCCAATCTTTCGATTCCCAACAAAATTGGCGCCGCGATCAAGACGTGGAATGTAGTGGCGGAAATTCGTGGCAGCGACAAGCCCGACGAGTTCGTGGTGCTCGGCGCGCACCTGGATTCATGGGAACTCGGAACGGGCGCGCTCGACAACGGGTGCAACGCCGCGTTGGTGATTGATGCGCTGCGTGCGATCAAGGCGTCGGGGCTGAAGCCGCGGCGATCGATGCGCTTCATATTGTTTTCGGGCGAGGAGGAAGGAATGATCGGCTCGCGGGCGTACGCGACGGCGCATCGCAACGAACTCGACAAGGCGGCGGGCGTGGTCATCTTTGATTCCGGCACCGGAAAAACCACCGCGTTCTCAACCGGCGGTCGTAAAGACGTGAGGGCCGCGGTGGAGCCGATCTTGGCGCCGTTGGGGCAGTTCGGCGTCACGCAAGCGATTCCGACGGCGGAGTCAGGCACGGATCACTTCGACTTCATGCTCGAAGGTGTGCCTACGTTTGTTGCCGAGCAAGCGGAAGCGAACTATCTGGAGAATTATCACGCGACCACGGACACTTTCGACAAGGTAGATTTCGCGCAGCTCAAAAAGCACGTGGCCGAAGCGGCGGAACTCAGCTTTGCGCTCGCGAATGCTGTCGATCGTATCGGGCCGCGCCTGAACCGCGCCCAGATCGAAGAGACCATGCATGAAACCCATCTCGACCAGGAGTTGAAGGACCTGGGCATGTGGGACGATTGGGCCAATGGAAAGCGAGGCAGAAAGCAGTAGGTACGACGCCTGTCGTAAGATTCCTTGTGCTCGTTTTCTGGATACTTTTCAACCTGTTTGTGGTGGCGATGCTGGCGCTCGATCTGGGTGTGCTGAGCCGGCCGTCCCACCGCGCCAGCTTTCGCGAAGCGCTCGCCTGGTCTGGAGTCTGGATCGCGCTGGCGGCTGCGTTTGGAGTGCTGGAGCTGTTCTGGCACGGACGGGCACAGGCGCTCCAGTTCGCGACCGGGTATGTCATTGAGCTGTCGCTCAGCGTCGACAACCTGTTTGTGTTTCTCGTCATATTCCGCTATTTCAAAGTGCCCGATCGCTATCAGCATAAGGTGCTGTTCTGGGGAATTTTAGGGGCGCTGCTGATGCGGGGCATATTCATTACTACGGGCGTCGGCCTCATCCATCGCTTCAATTGGATCATCTACGCCTTCGGCGCTTTACTCGTCTATTCGGGAATCAAGCTGCTGCGGCAAGGCGAAACGGAAATCCATCCCGAGAAGAATCCAGTTCTGCGCCTGTTCCGCCGAGCTTTCCCGGTGACGAAAGAATATGTGGGCGGGCAGTTCTTTACGCGAAGGGACGGACTGTACGCGACGCCGCTGTTTGTGGTGCTGCTGGTGGTCGAGACCAGCGACATTTTGTTCGCGGTGGATTCAATCCCGGCGGTGCTCGCCATTACGCTGAACGCCTTTATTGTCTATACCTCGAATGTGTTCGCCATACTCGGCCTGCGCTCGATGTACTTTGCGCTGGCGGGAATGATGGACCTGTTTCACCACCTGCACTACGGATTGTCGGTGGTGCTGATTTTTATCGGGCTCAAAATGCTGGGATCGCATTATGTGAACATTCCTACCGGATGGGCGCTGACGATTGTGCTTCTTGTCTTAGGAGCTTCCGTCCTCGCCTCGTTGCTGAATCCGCAAAGGAAACTGGCCGAATAGCCGAGCGTGTAGCGCGGACACTCTTGTCCGCGACGTTGCCTGCGGTTTCCGGCGCCTGCCTCTGGTGCGTCTTGTCCATTCTCACGCCGCCAATCAGCGCCAGGGGTCGAAGGCCGATCCGCCACTTCAGGCAAGCCGGACGCTCTGTGTAGTGCCCGCCTTTCGCGGACAAGAGTGTCCGCGCTACACGTGCGCTATGATGAATGTTCATGATTAGCATTCCAGTCGCCACGCCGTCGCGCTCCTATGAAGTGCTTATTGGAAGCGGCCTGCTGGCCCGTGCCGGAGAATGCCTTGGCAAGATTCTTGAAAAACGCCGCGTGTTCGTGGTTACTGTCCCGCCCGTACGGCGGCGCTGGGCAAAAGTCCTGCTGAAATCGTTGTCGGCCTCGGGCATCGAAACCGGCCTTCTCGAAATGCCTGATGGCGAGCGCTCGAAACGTCTGACGACGCTGGAGAAGTTGGCGGAGAAGCTCGTAAAGCAGGGTGCCGATCGCGGCGTAACGCTGATTGCTCTCGGCGGCGGCGTAGTCTGCGACGTGACTGGGTTCCTGGCCTCGATCTATATGCGAGGCGTGGATGTCATCCAGGTGCCGACGACCGTGTTGGCGCAGGTGGATGCGGCGATCGGTGGGAAGACAGGCGTCAACCTCGTATCGGGCAAGAATCTGCTGGGGACTTTTCACCAGCCGCGCGCGGTGCTAGTCGACCCTGCCGTGCTGGAGACGCTGCCTTCGCGCGAATATTGCGCCGGCCTGTACGAAGCGCTGAAGTGCGGCATCATCGGAGACCCGGGACTGTTCCATCTGTTTGAAGACCGGAGGCGCGAGATTCTGGATCGTGACCCGGTGGTGGTTGAGAAAGTGATTGCCGATGCGGTGCGCTTGAAGGCGGCGGTGGTGAGTGCCGACGAACGGGAAGGCGGTTTGCGGCAAGTGCTCAACCTCGGGCACACGATCGGACACGCGCTTGAAGCCGAGACCCGCTATAAGCAGTTGCTCCACGGAGAGGCGGTGGCGTGGGGCATGATCGCGGCTACACACATCGCGCTCTCCACGGGCAGGCTGGATAGTGTGACGGCGGGACGCATTACGAATTCGGTGCTGGGCTTTGGCAGGCTGCCACGCATGACTTTGCAGACCGCGAGCATCCTGAAGCGGTTGCGCTCCGACAAGAAGACGCGGCTGGGAGTCGTGCATTTTATTCTGCCGCGGGAGATTGGCAAGGTTGAGATCACGAGTGACGTGTCGGAAGCAATCGTGCGCACGGCGGTCGATGAGATTCGGAAACTGGCGCGGAATTAGTACTGTGACATACGGGGGAGCGACAGGCGTCTCGCGAGCCCGCCCTGAGCGAAGTCGAAGGGTCCAGTAGTATGGCGGCCGGGCGGGGACGCCCGGCTCTCCACAAGCAACAATCATATGAATCAAGAGATCAATGAGCGGATCGTCGGCGCGGCTCCTGCGGGTGCACGGGACCGCGAGTCGGCGGCGCAGGCCGTGCGCGAGATGTTCACCTCGATTGCGCCGCGCTACGACCTGCTGAATCACGTTCTTTCGTTCAACATTGACCGCTTGTGGTGGCGGCGCACTGCGCGCAAGTTCGACGCGATTTTGAAGCGCCCCAATGCTTGTGTACTGGATATTTGTTGCGGCACCGGAGACATGACTTTCGCTTTACGCCGGCGCACTGGCTCGGGAGCTCAGCGGATTCTGGGTGCGGACTTTTCTCACGCCATGCTGCAACGCGCTGCGGAGAAGGGAAGAGGCACCACGCTGCGCTGGATCGAAGCGGACGCACTGCGGCTGCCGTTTCCCGATGGACATTTCAACCTGGTAACATCGGCGTTCGGGTTTCGGAACCTGGCCGACTACGACGCGGGCTTGCGCGAAATTGCGCGGGTGCTGGCTCCAGGCGGGGAGGTCGGCATTTTGGATTTCGGTGAGCCCGGCGGATTGATTGGACACGGCTACCGCGTCTATTTCAAGAAAGTTTTGCCCCTGATCGGGACGATGCTTTCGGGAGTGCGGGGCCCGTATGCGTATTTGCCGGCGTCGGTCGAGCGCTTTCCGTCGCCGGATGAAATGCTCGGGCGCATGCATCAGGCGGGATTTCGCGAGGTTTCCTGGACGCCTTACACGTTTGGCGTGGCGGGGCTGTACCGAGGAGTGAAAGCAAGTCAAAATCTTTAACGCAGAGATCGCAGAGTTTCGCAGAGAAGGTCAGAGGCTTCAACCACAGGGGGCACTGGGGACACGGGGGATTCCTTGGAAGTCTCGACGCACTCTGCGCCTCGGCGGTTCCACTAGTTTCTCTGGAACGAATCCGCGAATGCCTCGAAATTGGTCTTCGTAATCACCCGCTCGTAGTCGTCGCCGAGAAATTTCTTAAGCCGGTCGGTGTTCATGACGTACTCGCCGGTCATGTAAGGGACGGCGTCCGGCGGAATGGATGAGATGTGCCAATCCCACAAGAACTGCAGAACGCGGCGCATGCCCCACGGTCCGGGGACCCGCAGCAATTTGGCGTGCGCCATTTCGATACACTGAGCGAAGGTCAGCGGATCGCCGCGCCCGGCAACGTTCAGGATGGTCAACCGCTGTGCTTCCGGTTCCCGCTTCAGTATCCACGCGATTAGGCGGGCCATGTCATCGACGTGGACGAACTGGATTTTGTTGTCCAGATACTTCTGCCCGAAGGGCAGCATGCAGGGTAGGCGTTTCGCCGACTGGCGCATGCGGGCGGCGCGCGCGCCCTTCCCGTTGGGCGTTCCGCGAAAAGATCCCATTAGGTAATTTTCTACGGTGGCTCCGGCAAAAATGTGGGGACGCAAGATGAAAACGCCGCAACCGCGCAGGGATGGGGCGCGCTGCTGCACCACTAGATCACTTTCTTTTTTGTGGAGCGCGTACGGCAGCGTGTGAGCTTCGAGTGGCGAGTCTTCCGCGACGGGTGCCGGCAGATCGGAGCCGTACGCCGACACGCTGCTGGGAAAAATGAATTGCCGAATGGTGCTCTCAGTACTACGGTTGGCTTCGGCAATGGCTTCCATTACCCGGGCCGTACCCGCCACGTTGATCCGCCACATGCGGTCGACGTCGAGAACCCCGGAGCGCTGGGGATCGATCACAAACGCCAGGTGCACAAAGGACACGGGCTGCACCTCGCGCAGCAGCAGGAGCAACTCGCGAGTGGATTCCTCCGCTCCCAGGTCGAGCGGCACGAAACGATCCACCGGGGAATGAGTTGGGGGCGTGACATCGATGCCCACCACGGTCCAGTCCGAAAGTTGCTGCACGAGCCGCTGGCCAAGGTTGCCTGAAACGCCGGTGATTATTATGGTTGGCTTTGCCGTATCCATTTAGTCGGGATCGTCTTCGCCTGCTTGAGCAGGCGGCTTGGCTCCCCTTGGAGGTGGCGGCATGGCAGGATTTCGGGTAGGGCCGAAGTAGGCATCGTTCAGGTCAACATTGCCCTGAAAACCCTGCATGCTGTCGCGATAGCGCTGGCTGGAAATTACGCTGCGAATTTCCGTTTTCACCTTAACATCATCGAGCGTCAACGTCTCCTTGCTGACCAGTTTGTAGATGTAGTGGCCGCTGTTGGGATCATTGATCAATTCCGATACCTCGCCGGGCTTCAAGTTCATTACCGCCTGATGGTTCGTCGGGAGCGTGGAGCGGCGCACGTTCTCCATCTTCGTATTCGGGGCATTTCCCGGGAGTCCCGCGGCGACGTAGGCCGCCTTCTGCAGCTTGTCGGGGTCTTCACCTTTAGCGGCGCGGGCGCGAAGCTCGGCCGCGACTTTCGTCATGGCCGCTTCAGCGGCTTTCCGCTGCACCTCGGTCGGCGGTTGGGCCGGAGTGGCTGGCGTGGCCTTGGGCTTTACGCCGGGCGCACCGGGCTTAGGCTTGACGACAGCTGGGACAATTTGCTTTGCCCGGGGAACAAAGATCCGCGCAAAAGTGGCTTGCTCGTAAGAGGGTTCGTTCTTTTTGTAATAGTCCTCGATATCGCTGTCGGCAACTTTGCCGGATACTTCCTGCAGCGCGCGGCTCAGTTCCTGGGAAAGGATTTGCATGCGCGCAAAGTACATCATCAGGTCGAACTTTGGCTGTTTGTCGAGGCCGCGCTTTTCCGCTGCGGTGGACATTTTCAGCATGCGTGCATAGGCGGTTGCAAGCTGGCGACGAATCGCCGGTGACATTCCCGGTTGCAGCGCTTCGGCGACTTTCTCAAATTGCGCACGGCTGATCGCGGTCTTGCAGGCGTCGCCCTGTTGGGCGGCATCGGCGCAGAAACCCTTCAGTGTGATCACCGTGTCGTCGGGCCCAACTTTTGCTTCGGGGGCCTTCTCGGGCGTTGCGGAAGCGCTCTGCTCCGTCTTGACTCCGGCAGCGGGGGGTGCAGCGGGCTGCGCAGCTTGTCCGTAGGCCAAGCCGGCGAGCAGGAGACACACGAGGCACTGGAAACGCATGAATCAGGATCCTCCAGGGAAAAATTGCGACGAATGTCATCGTAGCATGTCCCGCCGGAGACCGGGCAAGGGGAGACAAGGGGTTGGCGGCGGGCGAATCCAAAGCGATAATGAAGTTTATGCCAGAATTTCAGGCTACCTTCAGTTCCGGGTCGATGCGCCGCGAAAAACGCGCGGTTGCCGGGAACTCGGTGCTGGCGGCTCTGCTGATCACCAGTCTGAAAATTATTGTGGGGATCACGACGGGCTCGCTGGGAATTTTGTCGGAGGCGGCGCACTCTGGATTGGATCTGGTCGCGGCTCTGCTGACGTTTTTTTCGGTGCGAGTTTCCGACAAGCCGGCGGATGCCGATCACCAGTACGGACATGGCAAGGTGGAGAATGTTTCGGCGTTCATAGAAACCGGCCTGCTACTGATGACCTGCGTCTGGATTATCTATGAATCGACCAAGCGGCTGTTCTTTCATAGTGTGGAAATTGAGCCGAGCGTGGCTGCGTTCGCGGTCATGTTGCTGTCGATCGTAGTCGATGCCTGGCGCTCCCGCGCACTGGGACGCATTGCAACGAAGTACGACAGCCAGGCGCTGGAAGCGGACGCGCTGCATTTTTCAACCGACATCTGGTCGAGCGCAGTCGTGATTCTAGGCCTCACACTGGTTTGGGCGGGACGTCGCTATCAGGTGGGTTGGCTGCGTCAGGCCGATCCGATTTCCGCACTCTTTGTGGCGGGTGTGGTGGTTTCCGTGAGTTGGCGGTTGGCACGGAGAACCGTGGATGCGTTGCTCGATGCGGCACCGGCCGGCGTGCGCAGTCAGATTCTCGACCGGATCCGGACCGTCGAGGGCGTGCTGGAAGTGGAGCGGGTCCGGTTTCGGAAGGCTGGGAATAAGTACTTCGCGGACGTTTCGGTCGGACTGGAACGCAATTTTACGTTTCAGCGCTCGGAGCAGGTGTCCGATGCGGTGAGGTCGCGGGTGCGCGAGATTTTGCCCGAAGCCGATGTGATGGTGCACCCGGTTCCGCGGGCGAGGCGGACGGAAAATATTTTTGACCGCATCCGCGCCGTGGCCACCCGCCACAACTTTAACGTGCACGACGTCAGCGTGCAGGACCTGAACGGTCAGCTGCATGTGGAACAGCATTTGGAGCTCGATGAGCAACTCAGCATGAAGCATGCGCACGACGAAGTTACCCGGCTGGAGACAGAGATGCGCACCGAGATTCCGGAGATTGCGACCATCCTCACGCATATTGAGAGTGAGCCGGCGACGATTGAAAGAGGGGAGGAGATCGTTCGCGAACCGGAATTGGAACAGCGGCTCAAAGATATTGTGAAGGAGTTTCCCGAAGTCATGGATGTGCACGAATTCCAGTTCAAGAAAGTGCGCACGCGGCTGTATGTTTCCTGCCACTGCACGCTGCCGGACGATATGCCGCTTTCGCGCGTGCACGACGTTCAGACCTCGCTCGAGATCCGATTCAAACACGATGCGCCGCAATTGTTCCGGGTGCTGATCCATCCCGAACCGATGACGGATAACCGGCGTTAGCCTAACTGGTGGAGCGCCGGGCGTCCCCGCCCGGCCCCCACACTGCTGGACGGGCGGGACGCCCGTCGCTCCATTGCTTATTCGACGAAGAGAGGAACAATGATTGAGGCCGCAGTGAATTGGACGGACAAAGACCGCTACGTAGGATCGGCAACTTCACGACACTCGATCGTGATGGATACCGCAACCGAGAAGACCGCCAATACTCCGATGGAGTTAGTGCTGCTCGGTTTGTGTGGCTGCACGGCATCGGATGTGGTGGGGATTCTCCGCAAGAAACGCGAGGCGTTCACCGGGCTCGAGGTGACGGCAAAGGCCGAAAGGGCAGGAAGTCATCCCGCCGTCTACACGTCGATTCACTTGACTTACATCGTGCGCGGACCGGTGTCTCAGAAAGCGATGGAGGATGCAGTGAAGCTCTCGAAAGAAAAGTACTGCTCGGTTTCCGCCATGCTGGAGAAGACTGCCAAGATCACCTATACCATCGAGCACGCTGCGTGAAGGCTGGCCCTCATCCGCTGCGGGGCTACTTCTATATCGCGAGTGCCGCCTTGCTGTGGGGTATCTCGGCGACGCTCGGTCGCGCGGCATTCACTGGGCATCTGCTGCCGGGCGGAGCGTCGCTCGGAACTTCACTAGGAAATATCGATCCCTTAATTCTGTCGCAGAGCCGCGCAACTTTGTCACTGGCGGTGTTGCTACCGGTGCTGCTGGCACGAAGAGGAGCGTTCGCTTTGCGCGTTCCCGGGCGCGACCTGGTGCGGTTTTTCCTGCTTGGAATACTGGGAGTCGCGGCCTCGAACTATCTCTACTACCTCGCGATTCAGCGGACAAACGTGGCCACGGCCATCATCCTGCAATACACGGCGCCGGTTTGGGTGCTGCTCTATACGGTGGCACGCGGAGCGCGGCGGCCATCATTGCGAAGAAGCGCAGCGGTGGGACTGGCCGTCGTGGGTTGCGCGCTGGCGGTTGGCTTTGTCGGTTCGGGCGGCTTCCGCATGGACACTGTCGGGGTAACGGCTGCGCTTCTGGCTGCATTTTCTTTTGCGTTTTATAACGTTGGCGGACACAGTGTGCTGGCGCGCTACGACCGCTGGAAGGTGCTGCTGTGGGTGTTAGTGGGGACATCGACATTCTGGATATTTGTGAATCCGCCGTGGAAAATTGTTGCCGCTCACTACGGCCCGCAGCAGTGGGGATTCATGCTGGTGTTTTCGCTGGTGTCCGTGCTCGGGCCATTTTCCTGCTATTTCGCGGGCCTGCAGCATCTGGAGCCGACTCGCGCCATTGTGGCCAGTTGCCTGGAGCCGGTGTTCAGCATCGTGATTGCTGCGCTGGTGCTGGGAGAGTTACTGCGGCCGATGCAGACCTTAGGAATCGTTCTGGTGCTGGTCGCGATTGTGCTGATTCAGTTGCCCGAACGGGCTGCTCGGGGCGAAGAATTGCTGGTTGAGCCGATCGAGTGAGGGGAGGAACGGGCGTCTCGCCGTTCAGCCGGGCGGGGGCGCCCGGCGCTCCATTATCTATTCCAGTCGCTTGCCCTTCGTCTCCGGCAGCTGCGTCGCCATCAAACACGCGAAGAAGAAACCTGCTCCGCACAGATAGAAAGCCCAGCTCAAACCTTTCGCTTGGCCGACTCGCCCGATCACGTACGGAGCAACGGAGCTGAGCGTCCGCGCACCGTTATAGGTAAAGCCCAGCGCGCGCGCCCGCAGCCGTGTCGGGAAGATTTCGCTGCCGATGATGCCGGAGCCGGAGAAGAATCCCGTTCCGAAGAATGCGACAATCGTTCCCAGCACGAGCAACGCGCCCGGCGAGTGCGCCATGGCGTACAGCGGCACCAGCAACCCGGCCATGAACGTGTAGAGCATGAACGAACGCCGCCGGCCGAGGTGATCGGCAACCCAGCCGAAGCTGGCGTATCCCGGGAACATGCCGCACAGGTTGAGGACCACCAGCAGCGTCGTGGTTCCCATCACGCCAAAACCGCGCCCGCCCTGTTCAACCGGAAGCGACAAGTAAGGCGGAAGCCAGGTAAACAGGCCCCACCACCCAAACATTCCAAAGAAGTTGAGCAACAGCAGAGCGAGCGTGCTCTTGAGATAGGGTCTGCCAAAAATGCGCAGGAAAGAATCCTGATCGTACTTCTGTTGTGCCTGCGCGACGCGCTTAGACTCCCGTGCCAGGCGGTGGTGCTCTTTCCACATCTCCGATTCGGGGACGCGATTCTGAATCCAGAGGGTGATCAGCGCCGGCAGGATTCCCACGAAAAACACGTACCGCCAGCTAGCGTAGCGCAAGACAATTCCGGACACGAGCGCGGCCAGCGCGAAGCCAATTGCCCACGAACTCTGCACCATCGAGATGGCCTTGGCGCGAAATTCATCGGGCCAGGTTTCTGCGACTAGAGTTGCGCCCGTATTCCATTCGCCGCCCATTCCCAGCCCGAGGATGAAGCGAAACACGGCCAGCATCAACACCGTCGTCGAGAGCCCCGAAGCAAACGAACAGATGGAATACGTCAGGATGCTCAGCATCAAGGCGCGTTTGCGTCCGACGCGGTCGGCCAGAAAGCCGAAGAGCACCCCGCCCATCCCCGACGCCAGCAGAGTCAGCGTGTAGAGCAGCCCCGAAGTCGCCTTCGACATGCCCAGATCGCGCATGACGTGGGTCAGCACCAGCGCATACAGCATCGCGTCAAACGCATCGAGCATCCAGCCCAGAGCAGCCGCCAGCAGCGTGCGGCGTTGCTCGGTCGTTGCCTGTCGCAGCAGTTGAATCGGGCCGATGGCCATGCGGGAAAGGATTGTAGCAGGCCGGGTGGCCCGTCCTATCGCGAAGCGAAGGGCGGGGAAGCGGGGACCTTCGAAATGTAACAATCGCGCAGTTCAGTCGTCACAGCTTAATCGCGACCCAGTATCTAAGCTCCTTACATGCCCTGGGGATTGCGACGTTATCAGCAAACGCGGCAGCTCCATTTTGTGACCTTTACTTGCTATCATCGCAAACCATTTCTCGCCGACCCGCGCATGTGCGACCAATTTGAGCAGACTCTTGAAACCGTGCGCCGGTGGTACGGCTTCTGGATTACCGGCTACGTCGTCATGCCCGAACACGTGCATCTGCTAGTAAGCGAACCGGAGCGGAAGAACCTCGCGCTGGCTCTGCAAATGCTGAAGCAAATGATTTCCCGGAATCGCTCCGGGTGGCCCGTCCTATCGCGAAGCGAAGGGCGGAGCCCTTTCTGGCAGGCGCGTTATTACGACTTCAATGTTTGGAGCGAAGCCAAGCGCGTGGAGAAGCTCCGCTATATTCATCGCAATCCGGTGACGCGGGGATTGGTAGAGCGCCCGGAGGACTGGGCGTGGAGCAGCTTTCGCCACTATCTAACCGGAGAAGAAGGAATGGTCGAGATCGAATCGCACTGGACAGCAAAGAAGCGGGAAGCGCTCGGCGTTCTCCCTACTTTGCAGTTGCGCGACTCAGATCAGAACCCGCCCTTCGCTTCGCGATAGGACGGGCCACCCGCGCCGGCAGAGTCAGCGTGTAGAGCAGCCCCGAAGTCGCCTTCGACATGCCCAGATCGCGCATGACGTGGGTCAGCACCAGCGCGTACAGCATCGCGTCAAAAGCGTCGAGCATCCAGCCGAGAGCAGCCGCCAGCAGCGTGCGGCGTTGCTCGGTCGTTGCCTGTCGCAAGAGTTGAATTGGGCCGATCGCCATGCATGTGGGGAGGGATTGTAGCAGGGGAGCGGGGATAGCGATGTAACGGCCTGATTGCGACAGTAGCCCTTTTAGGGTCTCGGAATTCGTTTTGTTTTCCCCTTGCACTGCCGCATAATCAGGCGGCCTGCGGCAAAACGCAGGAGGCTGATCCGGAGATGGGGGACCGATGAGAAGAAAAAAAGGAAGCGAAGAATGAGAATGAAGCGATTTTTGATTGCTGCTCCCATAGGGAATGTCCTGTTTTGGTTGCTTGTTCTAGGTCTGGCGATGAACGTAACTGGCCGTGCACAGGAGTCTGCGCCTTGGCATGACCCTTCCAAGCACAAAGTGCAGTTCGTCACCGTGGACGACGGTGTTCAATTGGAGGTTCTCGATTGGGGCGGATCGGGCCGGCCGGTTGTGCTGTTGGCAGGACTCGGATTTACCGCGCATGTTTTCGATGGATTCGCCGAGAAATTAACGGACTCGTATCACGTTTACGGAATCACGCGACGCGGTTACGGAGCATCGAGCCGCCCCGCCTCGGGTTACACGGGGCAGCGCCGAGCAGAAGATGACCTGTACGTCTTCGATGCGTTGAAATTGGTTGCGCCGGTTGTGGTGGGCCATTCCGTCGCGGGGGATGAGTTGTCGCAACTGGGCATTCATCACCATGAGCTGGTCGGAGGCCTCGTTTACCTGGATGCTCTGCACGACGGCGCGGACGACTGGACCGATTATGATGCGCTCTGCAGCAAGCTGCCAGACGCGATGCGAAGGCCGCCGGCACCTTCTCCCTCCGACCTGAAATCATTCCCAGCCTATCAAGACTGGCGACTTCGGACCGAAGGAGTTCGAATCCCTGAATCCGAATGGCGCAATGATTTTGCGGAGAACCCGGATGGAAGCGTCGGTAGCTGGAAAACACCGGAATATGTTCCTGACGCGATCATGAAAGGTGGGTCCAAACACGATCTCTCCGGGATTCGCTCGCCGGTACTTGCGTTGGTCGCCTATGATGTGCCTCCCCAAGACCAGATTCGGAAAAATCACGTGACGGACCCAGCCGAACGCACAATCGTAGAAGCCGTTTACGGTACTTACATAGGCATGGCCAGAATTCGGATAGATAAGATCAACCGCGCTCCAGGCGGCGCTCGCGTGGTCGACTTATGGGGTGCAGACCATTTTGTGTTCCTCTCGAACGAGGCGGACGTGCTCCACGAATTGCGAGCTTTCTTGGCAACTTTGCACTAGTTGTGGAGGGAAGAAACGCGCCTGCCTAGGAACCAGCCCCTGTCCGCCCCAGCCGCCTTAAATACCTCTGCGCCTTCCGCACATCCCGCCCGATCTGCTCTTTCAGAGGTTCGACCGACGGAAACTTGATCTCATCGCGCAGACGATCCAGGAAATGAAGTTCGACTTCCGTTTCCGCCGAAAGTTCAAGAGGATGGAAATTTAGCAGGTGGGACTCGACGGCAAACGAATCGCCGCCAAAAGTCGGGCGGTTCCCGATGTTGGTGACCGAGTCGAAGCATTCGTTGCCGACGCGTGTGCGGGTGACATAGACGCCGTCTTTGGGTACGAGTTCCTCATAGTGCACCAGATTGATCGTCGGGACGGTGTATTTCGCCCCATATCCGCGTCCACGGCCGGCGGTGGAAAGAATGCTGAACGGACGCCCCAGCAAGTGGCGCGCCCGGCTCACTCGGCCTTCGGAAAGCAACTTTCGGATGTGGCTGCTCGAAACCCGCTCTCCGCGCAGGCGCATCTCCGGATAATCGTGCACCTCAAATCCCATTTCCCGGCCCAGATCGCGCAGCATTGCAATGTTGCCCGCCGCCTTGTGTCCGAAGTGAAAGTTGTAGCCTTCGTGAACTTCGCGGGCATGCAGGCGCTTCTTTAGAATCTCATGGGCAAACTGGTGCGGCGTCATCAACGAAAGATCGCGCGAGAAGGGAAGCAATAGAACCGCGTCGATGCCGGTCGATTCCAGCAGACGCATTTTTTCCGGAGCCGGGGTCAGCAGTTTCAGGTTGTGATCGGGACGCAGGATGCGGGCGGGGTGAGGCTCAAACGTCACCACCACCGAGTGGGCGTTCCCGGCTTTCGCCCGCCGCACGATTTCGTCGATCACTCGGCGGTGCGCGCGGTGCACCCCGTCAAAGTTACCGACGCTGACCAGCGCCGGCCCAAAGTCGTGGGGGATTTCGTCGAATTTGTGGAAGACTTGCATCTCTATCTTATTGATTTTTAAATACTTTACTCGTAACTCCTTATTCTTCAAAGAGCTGGCGGCGGTTGATTCCTAAGTCTTTGATCCCAAAAGACCGCAGGGAGAGGAGGGGGTCTCTAACTCACCTTCGCCATAGTTCCGAGCCTGGTTTCGAGCTCGGCCAAATTCCAGCTTCGTCACAACTCCTCAAACTACAACCGTTCAGCGACGCCTAAATCTCAAACTCCAACTTCATTCCGTCATGCGCCAACTGTACGCCCGCTGGCAACGCCGCATTGGTCGCCTCGTGCGGCAGGTCATGGCAGATATGCGTGAAAAATGTGCGTTTCGGTTTCACCGCGTCCACGATCTTCAGCGACTGCTCGACCGTTGAGTGCGTGGGATGCGGCGTGTAGCGCAGCGCGTCCAGAAACAGGATGTCGAGACCACGCAGCTTCTCCACCGTTTCGGCGGGAACCTCGCTGTGATCGGTCAGGTAGGCGGCGGATCCGAAGCGGAAGCCCAGGATCGGAGTTTCGCCGTGAATGACGGTCAACGGCTCGAAGCGCGTGCCGAAGAGTTCGACGGGGCCCTCGATCGGCTTCAGCTCGACCAGCGGCAGTCCGCCAAACTTATACTTGGCGTCAAAAATGTAGCGGAACATGTTGCGCAGGAATTCGCAGTTTCGCGGCGTGGCATAAAGCGGCAGCTTGCCCGGCTTGTGCCGATAAGTCAGGGGCCGCAGGTCGTCGATTCCGAGAATGTGGTCGGCGTGCGTGTGGGTGTAGAGCACGGCATCAAGCTGCGTAATGTTTTCGCGCAGCGCCTGCTCGCGAAAGTCAGGCGTGCTGTCGATCATCACGTGGCGGCCGCTGTAGCTGATCATCACGGAGGGACGAGTGCGACGGTCGCACGGATCCGGCGAATGGCAGACGGCGCAGTCGCAGCCGATGGTGGGAACTCCCATCGACGTGCCGCTGCCTAAAACCGTCAGAGTCGCATGCATCAGCCGTTGGTTCCTGTAATCGGCCCGGGCGCCTGCGGAGGATGCGCGAGAGCGTTGGTCACTTCCACGTAGGCCATGCGCAGTTCGTAGAGGCAGTTCTGCAGGAATCCCTGCTCCTTCGGAGTGAGATTGCCCTTGGTTTTCTCGGCGATCATGCCGAGGGTGTCGATGGTTTGCCGCGCCCCGATCAAGTCAACTCCGGGCTGGCCGCCCTGTTCGTGCATCAGGCCGAGCTGCATCATGGCAGTCATGTAGAGCGAGGCCATGAAGCGCTCAAAACTCATCTCCAGTTCTTTGGCCGAGTGTCCGCTCAGTTCGACTCGGGTATCCAGATCGCGCGACGATTGTTTGTAAGCGTCGTGCTGCGCCTGTTGCTCGGAGGCAGTGGGCGGCTTGGGGATCTCGGATTCGGGAGCGTGGGCGACGGCTGTGGGCGCGGCTTCTGGGATCGTCGAAGCGGGCGTTGCGACCTCCGTCGGAGCCGCTGTTGCCGCTGCCGTGGCTGCGACTGGCGGTGGTGCTTGTTCTTCGGCGGAATCGCGAAGTTCTCCTTCGGAGGTGAACAAGCGCTTGTCGCTTACTTTGAATTCGCTTTCTTCTCTTCTTTTTTGAGCCATATCATTTACCTAATTTCTTGAAATGTTTTAAATTCAGGCGATGGGGACCGATGCTGGTTTCAGCTTCGCCGTTCCCGCGCGCAAATCTTTTCCGGCAGCTTCGCGCCGCAGATAACCCAACGCGACGGGACGATCTCCCGCGAGCAACGGTAGGATCGCGCCGCTGGTGATCTCGCCGACTTCCTTTTCTTCGGTCAGAATCTTCGCGCCCGGTTCGGGCAGCGTACCTTCAACCGCGAACGCGGTGAACTGCCGGTGCACTGCGCCGCGCGAACGGATGCGCTCCACAATCTCCTGGCCGAGATAGCAGCCTTTGGTGAAATTCAACGCGCGCGTCTGCCCGGTCTCTTGCGGCAGGTCGCGCTCGCGGATGTCCTCGCCAAACTGCGGGATGCCGCGCGAGATGCGGAAAAGATTCAGCGCAATCGTGCCGGTGGGCCGTGCGCCAGCCTTGAGCAGCGAGGCCCACAGTTCGCCGGCGTGCTCGGGAGCAATCCAAACTTGCCACGACTCCCGTGCTTCCTCGCCTGAACGCAAGAGTGTGATGGCGCTCTGCTGCCAGGTAACGTCTGCGAGTTGCAGGTGCGCGAGATCGGGAACGGCGATACCGGCGCGTTCGAGAACATTGCGCGATTCGGGTCCGGTCAGGCCGAGCGCGGTGAGTTTGCCGCTGATGTCGGCGACCTCAACATCATCGGCGATGATGTAGTGATCGAAGAACTGCAATACTTTTTCCAGCTGTCGGCGCTCCGTATCCACCAGCAGCGACTCTCCACGCTGGAAAACGTAAAGGTCGGCCTGAATGCGGCCCTGCGCATTCAGCAGGAAGGCATAGATGCCGTGGCCGGGGGCGAGATCGCGAACGTTGTTCGTGGCCATGCCGTTCAACCAGCGGACGCGGTCGCCGCCGGTCACCGCGATCTTGGCGCGCCAGCTCAGGTCATAGACGCCGCAACCTTCGAGCAAGGCTTGAAACTCGGCGCGGACGTCGCCGAAGTCGGACGCAGTCGTTGCGCCGCCGTGCTCGGTGGGATTCGTCCCCGGAAGTGTTGTCGACGTCATAGGCTCAACCTTTGATTATAGCGAAGAGCGGACACCGACCAGATCCCACTCGATTTCCCGTAGAGACGCGGCTTGCCTCGTCTTGGCTGATAGTGATGCGCTGCCAGACGGGGCAAGCCCCGTCTCTACACAGATGCCGGATTGTTTATAAACGGTTCGCGCCTGTGCTAACGTTCGAACGTGAGCGCAACGAAGCGGATTGCCGTGATTCCCGGCGACGGGATCGGGAAAGAAGTGATTCCGCAGGCTGCAAGAATCATCGAGGTTACGGGTGCCGCGCTCGAATTGACCTACTTCGACTGGGGAGCGGACCGCTATCTCGCCGACAAGGTTACGGTCCCGCCGAACGGCTTCGCCACTCTGGCACGGGATTTCGATGCGATTCTGGTCGGCGCCTTTGGCGATCCGCGCGTGCCTTCTAACATTCACGCCAGGGAAATTCTGCTCGGCATGCGTTGCCAGATGGAGCTGTACGCCAATGTCCGCCCGGTGCGGTTGATGGACGCGTCGCTCTGCCCTCTCAAGGGCATCGAACCCAAAGACCTCGATTTCGTAGTGATTCGCGAAAACACCGAGGGCGTTTACGGCGACCTCGGAGGAGTCTTCAAACAGGGAGCGCCGGACGAAGTTGCGATCCAGGAAGACGTCAATACGCGCAAGGGAGTCGAGCGCATCGTCCGATATGCGTTTAAGTATTGCGCGAGCAACCGGAAGCTCGATGGGTCGGCTCGGCGGCGAGTGTTGATATGCGACAAGTCGAACGCCATGACGCACGCCGGCGGTTTGTGGCAGCGCGTGTTCAAAGAAGTCGCGGCAGAGTATCCGCAAATTGAGACGCAGCACATGTACGTGGACGCGCTGTGTATGCAGATGGTGCACGATCCGCGCGGGTTCGATGTCATCGTCGCCAACAACATGTTTGGCGACATCGTCACCGATCTCGCGGCGGGATTGCAGGGTGGGATGGGGATGGCGGCTAGCGGCAACCTGCGCCCGGGGAAGACCTCGATGTTCGAGCCGGTGCATGGTTCAGCGCCGTCGATTGCGGGGAAGAACATTGCCAATCCCTTCGGCGCGATTCTGACTGCGGCGATGATGCTCGCGCATCTGGGAATGTCCGGCGAGGCGGAGAAGATCGAAGCTGCCGTGCTCGAAGCCGTGCGGCAGAAGAAAACCACGACCGACATCGGCGGCACGCTGGGGACGCGCGAGGCGGGGGAGTGGGTGGCGGAGAGGGTTGCCTGCCGCTAAGATTACCTTTTGAAGACAGAAGTTTTCAGTCCGAGGAAGTATGAAGTTGTGGAAGTCCGCCGTAGTTGTCCTACTGTTTGCAGTATTGCTTCTGGAAGCGTGGGCGCAAGATCGGCCGCAGACCGCGCCAGGTCAGTCCCCCGCGGGCGAGGGCGCCCGCGCCACACAAGAAACCATCGTCTCGTCCAAAGAGGCGAAGGAACTGTTTCGCTCGGTCGACGAAATCCTGAAATTCGCCAGCCATGATACGGGACTGCCGATCAAGCACGAAGTGAAGCGCAGGCTGACCAAGCGCGACGAAGTGCAGTCCTACATCGAGAAGAGTATGAAGGAGGACAAGGACGCGAAGCGCCTGGAGAGATCGTCGGCGGTGCTGAAGAAGTTTGGGTTGCTGCCGAGGAACTTCGACCTGCCCCATTTTCTGGTGGCGATGCTGCGCGAGCAGGTGGCGGGATACTACGACGTCAAAACGAAAACTGTAAATTTGCTGAACTGGGTCGACGTCGAGCAGCAGAAACCGGTGCTGGCACATGAACTGACGCACGCGCTTCAGGACCAGTCATTCGGCATCGAGAAATGGATGAAGGGATCGACGGAAGATGCTGATAAAAAGAATGATCCCAGTCCTGACGATATTGAGAATGATGAGGAGACGTCCGCTCGGCAGGCGATCGTTGAAGGCCAGGCGATGGCGGTGCTGCTGGATTATTCACTGGCGCCGACCGGGAAAACGCTGCTCGATTCGCCGCAAATTGTCGAAGCGCTCAAGCAGGGCATGCTGACCGGGACGGCGGATTCTCCGGCGTTTCGCGATGCACCGATCTTCTTGAAAGAGGAGCTGACATTCCCGTATCGCTACGGGCTCGATTTTACCGCCGCGCTTCTGCAGGCGGGCGGGAAGGATCTGGCTTATGCGGGCGCGTTCAAGAATCCTCCGAAGACGACGCGCGAAATCATGGAGCCCCTGACCTACCTTGCGCACGAGAAGTTGGAGCCAATGAAAATGATCGACATGGAGAAGGACTTCAAAGGCTACGTTCCCTTCGATATCGGCGCGATGGGAGAGTTTGACGTTGATATTTTGGTCGAGCAGTATGCGGGTCGGGATGAGGCCGGGGCGATGTATCCGGAGTGGCGCGGCGGGTACTACTTTGCCGGGAAGCCGAAGGGAGATCAATCGGCGCCGATCGGGGTGCTGTACGTTTCCCGCTGGTCGAGTGCGGCGAAAGCGGCGGAATTTGCGGCGGTGTACGCAAAATCTTTGGCGCAGCGCTATCAGAAGCGGCAAGGGCTTGGAGCCGATGGCAAAGTTACGGACGATGCACCTCCGGTGGATTCCTGGCGAACTTTGCGCGGACGGCACGCTTGGCTGACGGAAGAGGGAGTCGTGCTGATTGAAGTCCGCGACGACGAGATACTCATCAGCGAGAGTCTGGATGACGCGACGACGAAGCGGGTGGAGGCGGACTTCTGGCCCGAAGTTAAGGACGAAGAGAACGCCGCACCCGGTAAGCCATGAGTTTCGGTCTTGTATAATCAGCAGTTCCGCAGTCATTAGGTCGTTAGTCATTCGCGACCCCATCAGGAGCGCAATTGCAACAGGCAGAGATTGGCATTATCGGCGGCAGTGGTTTGTACCAGATGCCGGGTTTCAAAGACGCGCAAGAGGTGCGGCAGCAGACTCCATTTGGAGATCCCTCGGATGCGTACATTCTTTGGACCCTAGAGGGTCGCAAGGTGGCATTTCTTGCGCGCCACGCCCGTGGGCACAAACTTCTGCCCAGCGAACTGAATTTCCGCGCCAACATTTACGGCTTTAAGCAGTTGGGCGTGGAGCGCATCATCTCGGTTTCGGCCGTCGGGTCGCTGAAGGAAGAGCACAAGCCGCTGGATTTCGTGATCCCGACCCAGTTTATCGACCGCACCCGGCATCGCGTGGACACTTTCTTCGGCGACGGCGTTGTGGCGCATATTGGATTCGGCGACCCGGTGTGCGACGAACTGACGAGGGTGGTGCGCGGCGCATGCAAGGTGGCCGACGTATCCGCGAAACTGGGCGGCACCTACGTTTGCATGGAAGGCCCGCAGTTTTCTACCAAGGCCGAGTCGAACGTGTATCGCAGTTGGGGCGCGGACGTGATCGGCATGACGAACTTGCAGGAAGCCAAGCTCGCGCGCGAAGCGGAAATTTGTTACGTCACGATTGCCATGGTGACCGATTACGACTGCTGGCATCCGAATCATGATGCCGTAACGGTGGAGCAGATTGTTTCGGTGCTGGTGAAAAACGCTGAGAACGCCGCCAAAGTCGTAAAGGCCACGGTGGCCGCGATGCCAAAGGAGCGGTCCTGCAAGTGCGGGCGGGCGCTGGCCAATGCCATTCTGACCGACCCGACGAAGATTCCGGCGGCGACGAAAGAGAAGCTACAGTTGATATTGGGAAAGTATTTGAAATAAGTCGATGGTCGGTAGTCGTTGGTCGTTAGCGGACATCAGTTGGACTCTTCCGCAGTTTCGTGACCCGAACGCCAACGCCTAACGACCATCGAGACACGACTGATTTACGGAGATGCATGAGCATTCTGGTAGTTGGTTCAGTTGCCTTTGACACGATCGCCACACCCTCTGGCCAGGTCAAAGACATCCTCGGAGGGGCTGCGACCTATTTCTCGCTAGCCGCAAGTTACTTCACTGAAGTTCGCATGGTGGCAGTGGTCGGCAAAGATTTTATGCCGGAACACGAAGCCGTCCTCAAAAAGCGCGGTATAGATACGCGCGGCATCGAGCGCACGCAGGGGAAAACTTTCCGCTGGGGCGGACAGTATCTCGACAACCTGAACGAGGCCAAGACCGACTTCACGGAACTGAACGTGTTCGAGAAGTTTCAGCCGCGGATTCCCAAAGAGTATTCGGACACCCAGTTCCTGTTTCTTGCGAACATCCAGCCCACACTGCAATCGGCGGTTCGGTTGGAGATGGATGACGTGCGCCTGACGGGCTGCGATACCATGAATTTCTGGATCCAGGGCGCGCCTAAAGAATTGGCGGAAACGTTGAAGCTGGTGAACATTCTCCTGATCAATGACACGGAGACCAAGATGCTGGCGGGGGAGAAGAATCTTCCGCGCGCGGCGAGAAAAGTGCTTTCTATGGGGCCAAGCGCTTTGGTGGTGAAGCACGGCGAGTACGGAGCGACCATCTTCTTCCGCGAGGGAGCCTTCGGCATCGGAGCGCATCCGTTTCGCGCGCCCGCGTTGCCGATTGAAGAAGTAAAAGACCCGACCGGGGCGGGCGATTCTTTTGCCGGCGGGTTCATGGGATACATCGCGTCGCAGGGCGAGATTAATCGCGAAGTGCTGAAGCGCGCTTTATTTTACGGTGGCGTAATGGGATCGTTCGCCGTGGAACGTTTCGGGACGGAGCGGCTGCAGAATCTTACGCGCGGGGAAATTGACGCGCGCTTTCAGATATTTCGCGAACTGACACACTTGGAATAGGATCATTGCGGTTTATCCTCAAGCCATGACAGAGCCCACACCGAGCGTCGGGTGAAGGTGAAGACGGCCTCCGTTCGCGACCGCAGCGCGGCTCGCGTGGCCGGCGTCGCTGTCCTTGTGTCTCTGTTTTCTTTTCTCTACTACCTTCAACGCAGCGACCTTCTGCTGTATGGCGACGCGGTCGCGCACATTAACATTGCGCGGCGCGTGTTCGATTCGCTGACCCCTGGCCTGCTGCAATTGGGGACGGTTTGGTTGCCCCTGCCTCATCTGTTGATGATCCCGTTCATTTTCTCGGACGCGATGTGGCGGAGTGGCGCAGGCGGTTCGATTCCCTCGATGATCGCCTACGTGTTCGGGGTCATGGGAATATTTCGCCTGGTGCGCGGCATGCTGGAAGCCGATCTCCGTACGAAAGCGGCGGCTGTCGTGGGCGCATGGGCCGCGGCATTCGCATACGGAGCCAATCCGAACCTGATCTACATGCAGGCAACGGCCATGACGGAGTCCGTTTATCTGGCGCTGTTTATCTGGGCCGTGGCGTATTTCGCGGAATTTATTCGAGGCTTGCGCAAGAACGAAACTACAGGACAGACGCAGGCGGCGAGCACTCCACTGCTGCGCTGCGCCTGGTGTCTGGCAGGCGCGGAACTCACGCGTTACGACGGATGGTTTCTAGCGGGTGCGATGGGAGCGGCGGTTGTCGTCGTCGCGTCACGGCGCTGGGACGATCGCGCCTTGCGGCGGGTTGCAGTGAAATTTGTCTTAGGAATCGCAGCGGTTCCCGTCCTGTGGCTGGCGTACAACGGGGCGGTGTATGGGAACGCGCTGGAGTTTGCGAACGGCCCCTACTCCGCGAAAGCGATTGAGCAGCGCGTAGGGGCGCCGAATCCGGCATTCCACAATGTCGGGGTCGCAGCCATTTACTTCTTGAAATCGGCGCAGTTGAACATGGCGGATGGGAACTGGGGCCGGTTCTGGCTTGCGGCGGCGCTTGCGGCGTTGGCGATCGGAGCCTGGAGACTGCGGGCGCAATCGGCGACAATGCTGTTGCTGTGGGTCCCGCTGGCGTTCTACGCGCTTTCGATTGCATACGGCTCGGTGCCGCTTCATGTCTACACGTGGTGGCCGTTTGCCACATTCAACCAGCGTTACGGACTTCAGTTGCTGCCGATATTCGCGGTTTCGGCCGGCGTGCTGACTGCTTCCTTTTTCCTGTTCGGCGCGGGCGGGCGGCACGGCGGAAAACTTGTCGCGGTGATCTTTGCGCTGGTCGTGGTCAGCTATGCATCGGTGTGGAAGGCGGAACCTCAATGCTTGAAGGAAGCGCAGAGGAACTGGGAAATTCGGCACACTTTGAATTCCGAGGTGCAGCGCGTGGTTGCGCGATTGCCACGAAACTCGCGGTTCCTGATGGACCTTGGGGAACATGTGGGCGTAATGGAGCAGGCGGGAATTCCCTTGCGCCAAGTGGTGAATAACGAAAATCACCGCCCGTGGAAGCGGCCAACGGATCCCGAAGGCCTGTGGGAGCGTGCCCTGGCCGATCCGCCGCGCTACGTGGATTATGTGATTGCCTTCGATGGCGATGTGGTGGACCAAGGCGCCAATCGCGTCAATCTCACAGTGCTGGCGGAAATTCACGCCACCGGACAGCCGCATGCGCGCATCTATGCGGCGCGGCGTGCCCCGAATCAATCGCGTTAACCCTTTGCGGCAAGCGGCACAGAAAGCGCCGGACGGCGGTGATAGAATCCGCTCGAAGCCGGGGCGCAGCTATGAACTCAATCCATCAAATCATCCAATTGCTAAGTAATGAACTGGGCGTGGTGCTGAGTTCGACGCTGGCGCGGTTGCTGCTGGCGGCGGTGCTTGGCGGCATCATCGGTCTGGAACGGCAACTGCGGCACAAGCCGGCGGGGCTGCGCACGAATATGTTTATCTGTTTCGGCGCAGCCATGTTCACGGTTTTGTCGCGACAGCTCGCGGGCACGGAGTCGGACATCGCGCGGATCGCGGCGCAGATCATCCCGGGCATCGGCTTCATCGGCGCGGGCTCGATTCTGCACGCGCGCGCCTCGGTGACGGGCCTGACGACGGCGGCGACGCTTTTTGTAGTGGCGTCGGTGGGCATGGCGGCAGGCGGCGGGCTGTATCTGACGGCATGTTTCGCTACAGTAATTATTTTGATGGCGCTGGTGGTGCTGGGAAAAATGGAGCGCGCGTTCGCGCTGAAGTCGCTGATTGTCACCTACGAGGTGATGGGCCGGAACGTAGACGGAATGTTGCGGGAAGTGAACCGCATCCTGGACGTCGAGCAGCTCACCATGCAGAGCGTGCACATCGCGTCCGCGGAGCCGGATTTCCGCATGGTGTTTGCGGTGGATTGCGAGCGTGAACAGCAGAGTTTATTTTCCATCAGGTTGCACGAATCGAATGCGTTTGGCAGCGTGACCGCACTCGGGACTACGGAACACGAATGAGCGCGCCGCAACACGAGAACCAGACGAACACGAGAATTCCTTTTACCAAGGCGTCGGCGTGCGGCAACGATTTTCTGCTAGTGGAAGGGGCACACGCTTCTTTCGACATGGCTGCGATCAGCCGCCGGTTGTGCGATCGCCATCGCGGAGTCGGCGCCGACGGCGTGGAATGGCTGTTTCCGGCTGCGGAAGCCGACGTGAGGGCGCGCCTGATCAATGCGGATGGTTCGGATGCGGAGATCTCCGGCAACGGCACGCGCTGTGTGGCGGCGGAGATTTGTTCGCGCGAGGGCAAGACGGAAGTTGTGGTTCGCACCGGCGCGGGATTGAAGACCTGCCGCCTCGCGGGGCGGCAAGGCTCCACATTTGAGTTTGAAGTGGATATGGGCCAGCCCGAAGTCGGCGGCCAGTTATCGATTGAGACGATGTGGGTGCGGGCGGTGGGGACGAAAGTTTCGATGGGGAATCCGCATTTCGTAATTTTCGTCGAGAGCTTCCAGGATGGATGGCAGCGGCAGGCGGCACTGATCGGGACGCAGCCGCAGTTTCCGCAGGGCACGAACGTGGAGTATGTAGTGGTGCGCAGTGCCAGTGAAATCGAGATCCGGCTGTTTGAACGGGGCGTGGGAGAGACCGAATCTTCGGGTACGGGCTCGTGCGCTTCGGCGGTAGCTGCGATTGCAAGCGGGCGGATAGCTTCGCCGGTAACGGTGATTGCGCTCGGAGGTTCACAGACAGTGCGCTGGGAGAATCAAGTCTATCTGCGGGGTCCGGCGACTCTCATCTGCCGGGGAGAGTTCTTCGTTTAGAATCGAGTCTAGACAATCGAGTCCAGATGGTTTCCGCTTCTCAGAATTCGCGAATCAAGCCGCGCGCGCTCCGTCCGGGCGACAAGGTGGGGATTGTTGCGCCCGCGTCGAACGTTAACCGCGAAATGCTGGAGGCGGGCTGCGACGGTCTTCGTCGCGTCGGCTATGAGCCGTTTTATTTCGAATCGATCCTGGATCGCGATCTTTACTTTGCAGGCTCGGTGGAGCGCCGGGCGCGGGAACTGGAAGACATGTTCTTGCGCGACGATATCCGCGCCATTGTCTGTGCGCGAGGAGGATACGGGTCGAACTACCTGCCGGTGACGCTTGATCCGGGGAAGATCGTTGCGCATCCTAAAATTCTGGTGGGCTACAGCGATATTACGACGCTGGTGTGCTGCATGGCGGACTCGGCGAACTTCGTGACCTTCCATGGACCGATGGTGACCAAGGATTTCGCCGTTGCCGACGGTGTGGATCTGGATTCGTGGCAGAACGCGATGGGCGGCGTAACGGAGTGGGAGATTGGTGAAGGCTCGGGAGCAAGGCCGCTCGCGCCGGGAGAAGGGGAGGGAATCCTCTATGGTGGATGTCTCTCAATGCTAGCCGCGTCGCTCGGCACGCCGCATGAGATTCGAACCGCGGGCACAATTCTCTTCGTCGAAGACATTGCGACCAAGCCTTACCAGATCGATCGCATGTTGATGCAGTTGAAACTGGCGGGCAAGTTGAAAGATGTGCGCGGCATCGTCTTCGGCGAGATGATGGATTGCCGGCAAAGTCCAACGCAGGATTACACGCTGGAGGAAGTGATTCTGCGGATTGTGGAAGACTTGCGGATTCCGGTGGCGGTCGGGCTGCGGTCGGGCCATGTCTCGCGCGCGAATATCACGCTGCCGATCGGGGTGAAAGCCCGGCTCGAAGTGGGCAGCGCAGTTACGCTGAGAATTCTGGAGCCCGCGACGAGCAAATGAATAATCTGTGATGACCAACCCTCATGAATAAACCCAAGCATATTCATCTGATCGGCATTTGCGGGACGGCGATGGCTGCGCTGGCTGGAATGCTTCAGGAACGCGGGTTTCGCGTCACGGGCTCGGATGCGGCGTCTTATCCGCCAATGTCGACGTTTCTCCAATCGTTGGGCATTCCGGTCGCGCAGCCATTTGCCGAGGCGAACCTTGGTTCTCACAGCGATCCTCGGCCTGATCTGGTGGTTGTGGGCAACGCGCTTTCTCGCGGCAACGTGGAACTGGAGCGCGTGCTCGACGAGCGCATTCCGTTCTGCTCGATGCCGCAGATTCTGCACGATGAGTTCCTGGTGGGGAAAGACGTTTTGGTGGTTGCCGGAACGCACGGCAAGACGACGACCACGTCAATGCTGGCTTGGATCTTCGAGACCGCTGGCCTTCAGCCTTCGTTCCTGATCGGCGGCATTGCGGAAAATTTTGGCCGCAGTTTTGGGCTTGGCGAGGGCAAACACTTTATCTTGGAAGGCGACGAATATGACACGGCGTTCTTCGATAAGGGTCCGAAGTTTCTGCATTACTTTCCAGACTCCTTGATTCTCACCTCGGTTGAATTCGACCACGCGGATATTTACCAGGATCTGGATGCGGTGGAGACGGCGTTCAAGCGGCTGGTGAATCTGGTTCCACGACGCGGGCGAATTATCGGGTTTGATTCCGGAGAGAGTGTTGACCGCTGCCTGCGGAAGGCATTCTGTCCCGTCGAGCGTTACGGAGCGTCCGATCGCGCGGACTGGAGAATTGCAAATTTGCACTTGGGCGCAGAACGAACTTCCTGGTTGGTGCAGCGCGATGGAAAACCGTGGGCGGACTTCGAATTCCCGCTGGGCGGCGAATACAACGTCTGGAATGCGACGGCTGCGGCGGTACTGGCGGCGAATTATGGAATTTCGAAAGATGTGATCGCGAAGGCTCTCGAAACGTTTCGCAGTGTGAAGCGGCGGCTGGAAGTGAAAGCCGAGGTCAACGGGATTACAATCATCGACGACTTCGCGCATCATCCTACGGCCATTGAGCAGACGATTCGGGCGTTGCGGGCGCGTTATCCGCAATCGCGGCTGTGGGTGGTGCTGGAGCCGCGCTCGAACACGATGCGCCGCAACGTTCTGCAAGATACGCTCGCTCGCAGCCTCGCGCTTGCCGATCAGGTCGTAGTCGCGGCCGTCTTCAAGTCGGAGGCGATTCCTGTGGCGGAACGGCTGGATCTGAATCGCGTGGTGGATGAGATTCAGAGGCGCGGAAAGCAGGCTCGCATCCTGGCCGACGCCGATGCCATCGTGAATGCGATCGCGCCCGAACTGCGCGAGCGCGATGTGGTTGCCATTCTTTCCAATGGCGGATTCGGCGGTATCTATGAGAGGCTTCCCCAACGATTGCGCGAACTTGGGATGAAGACGCTCGGGGTGAATCAGTAGGTGTTTCGCACGACTTTCATGCTTTTGTTTTGGGCTCTTTCGCTGCCGGTCGCGGCGCTTCTGGGGTTTCCCTGGACCTATCTAACCAACGACATTAGCTTTTTGTACCGCATCTGCATGCGGGCGTTGTGGACGGGCGTGCGCATCGTGGGTGTGAAGGTGCGGACGCTGGGGCTCGACAAAATCGATCCGGCGCGAACCTACATCTTCATGTCGAATCACATTTCCAATCTCGATCCGCCCATCACGCTGCCGCTGATCCCGCGCCGCAGTTCAGTGATGGTGAAGAAGGGTTTGTTTAAGGTTCCCATTCTCGGCAGGATCATGCTGATCGGATCTCTCGTGCCGGTCGACCGGGGGAATCGGGATGCGGGCATCTCGGCGGTGCGTGACGCAGTCAAGGCCATTGAGCAGGGGCTGAACATGACCATCTACGTGGAAGGGAAGCGCTCGTTCGATGGTCGCCTGCTGCCGTTCAAGAAAGGGCCATTCTATCTTGCCGAGGAGTGTCATGTTCCGGTCGTGCCGATTACGATTTCTGGTACGGAAGAGGTCATGCCGAAGGCGCGGTTTGCGATTCGTCCGGGGCTGGTGACGGTGCAGTTTCACGATCCCATCGAGCCCGCCGATTTTGGAGAACGCGATTGCCTGATGGCCAAGGTTCGAGCGGCGATCAATAGCGGGCTTCCGGCGGAGTTGCAGCAATGAAGAAAAACGTTTGGCGGGCCTTAGCTGAAATCGGTTTTATCATTTTTCTTTTTTACTCCAATCTTTTGATGGGGGAATTCACGCGCTCGGGTATGGCGCGCGGAAGAGGTTTGACTTGGGCGATCCACGATATCTTTAGCGAAGTTAATTTTGGCATTGCTGTGGTCGCTGCGCTCATTGGGTATCTCGTCGTTGAATTTCTTCGGAAGAGGTTGTGAGTCCGCGCGCTGAAGGGTTGCGCCACTCCAAATCAACAGCCGCGGGCGAGGGCGGCCGCGCCACACGAAATCAAGCCATTTCTGTGGGTCTCAACGGCGGGGCTAAAGCCGCGTACAAAGTCAAAATCCAAAAGAGGGGGTGGAATCCCACGCTGCAAAAGACGAAGAGTGGGCGCGCGGCTCTCGCACAGAACCAGAACACGCCCACCCCTTACTCCTTTGGAATCGACTCAACGGCCCCGCGAGTTCCCGAGGGGGAAGGCAAGCCTTGCAGGACCCGAGAGCCGGGAGTCACGATACAACAAACCTTGACCCGTTGAGCGCGTATGCGTCTTCTGTTCGGAATTCGTAACAGCCGCCCACAATCGCTCTTGCGCATCTGCATGGCCGAGCATCCACAGAACGGAGGCCCCCGCTTATGTTGCGCAAGGCTTCCCGGGTGCATTCCTCAAATGCGGTGATCGCGACGGTTGCTTTTGGGAAGTTGGTGGCGATTTTCGTTCCCGGGTGGGGTTTGGGGAGATATTGGAGCTTGGTGGAGTACATGTCGGGGCTTGGCTCCCGCAGGGACTAACGAGTTGCTGAAAAACTAACTCTTTGAGCAGAGAGCGCCACCTCAGCGGCTAAAGTCGCATTCAAGACAATGCAGTTATCGCAGCGCTGAAGCGTTGCCCCCACCCAAAATCAACCGCCGCGGGCGAGGGCGGCCGCGCCACACAAAATCCGGGTGGACCCGTCCTTCTAGAACGGAATCGTGCCTAGTTGGTTGACCCATTCCTCGGCTTGGGAACTCATCCACACCAAGAGCAGCTCGTCGATTGCAGTAAGCAGGTCTGTCTTTTGGGAAACAATAAAGAGGCCTGGACTTGTATTCGAGCGCACGAATTCCGTGAATGCCCGTGGCATAGTCCGGCGATCATGCGAGACCAAGACACGACCCTCGCGGGCCGCCAGAGTTAGAACTTGCGAATCGGAGAGAAGGCGCAGACCGGCTGTGGTTGCGGTCTGAAAATCAATTCGTGGTTCGCGGCGAAGAATTCCGGTGACGATATCTTCGTTGAGGTCGGCGTCCGCTTGGAAGCGGACCTTCATAGCCGCTGTTTGACTTCTTCGACCTTCTTGGCTTCCTCGAGCCTCTTGTACAGGCCGAGATTTAGCTGCCGCGCATGGGCGCGCAACGTGTCAAATTCCCGGTCATTCTGTCGCAGATAGGAGTTCAGGTCCTCCTGGTGGCCGAGGTAGTAGGTTACGGCCCCGTAGACTTCTTCCAGTTTAAGGACAGGGAAGGACTGGGCAATGCTCTCGGGTGCCGCGCCGCGGAGAAATGCGTACACAATGGAATCCAGCGAAACGCGCGTGCCTGCGATCCAGTAGCCGCCCTCGCGCTGCTCCACGTACTCCTTCGCCATGTGTAACTCCCGCTACTATTTTAGCCTAATGCGGCACCAAACTAAATCTCCAAAATCATCGGCATAATCAGCGGGCGGTCCGTCGAAACCGGGAAAGAGAGGAAACTCAGTCACGCTCCGATAACTTTCTTACTGCCTTGGCAATCTCGGGCAGTTTGGCATAAGCGGCGCAGCACTTCAGCCATAGGCGGTGATCGATGGCGGGGGCGCCGCTGACCATGGCTCCGGGGGGGACGTCGTGGGGGATGCCGCTTTGGGCTATGGCGATGGCTCCGTCTCCGATTTTTACGTGGCCGCTGACGCCTACTTGTCCGGCTAGGATGGCGTTGTTGCCTACGTCGGTGGTGCCGGCCAGGCCTACTTGGGCGCAGAGGAGCGTGTCGTGGCCTATGGTGCAGCTGTGGCCTATGTGGACCAGGTTGTCTAGTTTTGCGCCTTGTCCTATGCGGGTCTCGCCTATGCTGGCGCGGTCGATGCAGGTGTTGGCTTGGATCTCGGCGTCGCTTTCGATTACTACGTTGCCGGACTGTACGATTTTGTGCCAGTGGGCTTCGTCGTCTTTGGCGAATCCGAAACCGTCGCAGCCTACTATTACTCCATTCTGGAGCAGGACGTTGTCTCCCAGATGGCAGAACTCTCTTACTACGGCGTGGGCGTGGGCGAAGAAACTGTTGCCTATAGTTACTCCCCGATAGATGACTACGTGGGCGAGGAGGACGGCATTGTCCCCTATTACTACGTCTTCGTCGATTACTACGTAGGGACCGAGGTGGGCGTTCTTGCCTAGCTTCGCCTGGGGATGAACTGCGGCGGTGGGGTGGACTCCGGGGGCGTAGGTTGGCGGGTGGTAGAAAAGTTCTATGGCTTTGGCCCAGGCTAGATATGGGTTCTTGCTGCGGAGCATGCCCGTGCTAATAGCGGGGAAATTTTCTGAGACTATTACCGCTGAGGCCTTGGTGGTCTTCGCGGCGGCGTTGTATTTGGGATTGGAAACGAAGGTTAGCTCGCTTGGGCCTGCTTGTTCTATGCCGGATACGCAGGTGATTTCGGTGTTGGGGGCTGCGTTTTCCAGGGTGGCGTTCAGGGCTTGGGCTATGTCGGCTAGTTTCATGGCGGTCTCTCGGGAATTGTAGCAAGCAGGTCTCAGGTCTTTATGGTTGTTTCATGGAAAGTTTGGCCGAGCGTGTTCTCGGGTGCGGCAAAAGAAAAGCTTGAACCACGGGGGCACAGAGGAACACAGGGGAAACCCTAAATGCCAGGGGCTGGTTTTGAATCGCCAGCCGTGCCCTAGACCTGACGCCTGAGACTTGGTTCCTACTGCTCGAAGAGGGTGACTTGCCTGGTATCCGGCTGGCCAGCTTTGCGGCGGCGATTTGCTGCGCCTATTACCGCCAAGACCGTTACTGACGTCAAGGCTTCGCGGGGGACGAACACTCTTTGCGTATTTGAGCGGAGGTCGGGCGGGTTCATGAGGAAGCCCTCGGCGGGATTTTGAGTTAGGTCGTTGGGGAGGATGCCTTCAATCACGTCGTTGTCTTTGAACTTCAGGCGCACCCACAGGCCTTCGGTCCTGGGGCGGGTAGTGAAGGTCTTGCGGAGCATGAGGTCGGTGTCGGAGAACTCGCGGACAAAATAAACAGCTTTGATGTCGCGCAGGTCGATGGCGACTACGTTGCCGGAAGTGTTGAGCAGTTCCAGTTTGCCGTCGACGACGAAGTTGGCGGGCGCGACGTGGCCGCTGACCGAGTCGCGGTCGTGTTTCCTTACGATAACTTTCTTGTGGGTCGAGGACATGGGGCCAGGGACGCTTCCAAATCCCGTACGACAGCGCAGTCCGCGGCGGGTGATGGAAGCTCCAGTTTGGATTCTCGCACTTTCCTGATGAATTCGGACAGTTTGTGCCTTCACAGTAGCCAAACGGTAAACCTTGTGTTATTTTCTCTAGTTTGCTGGAATTGTTGGTTTGCGGTATAAGTCTAATGTCTAGAGAGAGTTAGATTCCGCTGGCGGATAGCACGCTAAGATGCGAGCCCCTGTCCTGTGGAAATCTTGTGAAAAACGCCCCGGTCCAGCCACCGTATGGCGACTAGGAAGGCATGGCCGATTACATATACACGCTGGAAACCCGGCTCACGCCGGACCAACAGAAGGCAGTCACCCTCGTCCTAGACGCCGCTAAAGCGGCGGGGATGAACGTATATCTTACCGGTGGCGCTATCCGCGACATCATTACCGGCTTCCCTATCCGTGATCTGGATTTCACGGTGCAGGGCAACGCGCTCAAGCTGCAGAAAGATCTGGAGCGCGCGGGAGCGGTGATTGGCGACGCCGACTCCGAGACGCGGAGCTTGCTGCTCACGCTGCCAGGCGGCGTTCGCGCCGAGATTGCCATGGCGCGGTCGGAGCGCTACGACAAGCCGGGCAAAGCTCCGCAGATGGCTCCGGCCACGATCATTGAAGATCTTCGCCGCCGCGATTTCACCGTGAACGCGATGGCCCTGTCGCTGAACGAAGGGTCGCGTGGGCTGTTGATGGATCCGTTCAACGGCGTGGCCGACATCGAAGCGAAAGTGATCCGCGTGTTGCACAACTACGCGTTTCTCGAGGATCCGTCGCGGATGATTCGCGCCACCCGCTTTACTGTGCGCTTCCATTGGCCGCTCGAAGAACGGACCCAGGCACGCTACGAATCGGGCAAGGAAAACGGCTACATCGAGCACATTCAGAATTCGAGCATCGGATACGAGATCGAACAACTGGCGTACGAGGACGATGCGCTCGGAGTGTTGAAAGCATACGAAAAAGAGGGATGGCTGAAGGTGTTGAATCCGCGCTGGAGCACGGCCAAAGTGGACACGGCCGGATTGGGCGCGCTGATGAAGACGCGGCAGCAAATGAATGAGCTGGGCTACACGCCGGAGGTTGCGCCGGCGGTGCTGCATTTTCTAACGGAGCGGCTGGGCGACAAGGATATTTCGGATTTGCGGCGGGCGATTCCGCGCAAGGATCTGGTCGACGCCTGGAAGGATCTGGATGCGAACGCCCACAGCCTTGCCAAGCGCTTGTCGGGTAAGGAAGCGGCTACGCCTTCGCGGGCTTGGCAATTGCTGTCGTCGGCCCGTCCCGAGATGATTCTGTTTCTGGCGATCACAGCGCGGCAGCAGGCGGTGGCGCAGAAGATCAAGAATTTCTTTACCAAGTGGCGGCAGGTGCAGCAGAAGATTCCGTTGCCGGAGATGACGGAACTTCACATTACGCCGCAGATGCCGACGTATCCGAAGATCGCGAACGATGTGTTCTTGCTTTTGTTGGATGGCAAGCTGCGTTCGCGGACGGAGACTTTGAAGTATCTGAAGCCGCTGGCGCCGCCACCTCCGCCACCTCCACCACCTCCATCCGCCAAGCGGGGCAGAGGAGCTAAGGTTGCTATGGCTGCTGCTGTTGTTGCTCCTCCCGCGGCTGCGAGCGGCAAGCCGGGCGCGAAGGGAAAGGGAAAAATTGCGGCGGTTCCGGCAACACCCGCCGCCCCGGTCAAGTTGTCCGCCCCAGCGGCGAAGCCTGCGGTGCCCGCGAAGCCCGTGGCGGCTGCAAAGCCTCTGCCTTCAAAGTCTTCCGTGCCGGCTGCCAAAGTGAGCAAGCCAGCTAAGGCTCCTGTTGTCAAGAAGCCGAGCAAGCCGGTTGCTAAGGCGAAGGCCAAGAAAAAGGGCAAATAGGCGGTTTTGGGGCCGCGCGAGATTCAGGGCTGGAGGCTTTGGGCTTTGTCCCGAGGCCGACTTAGCTTGTCTTCTTCTCCAGGGAACAAATCAAAATGGGTCTATAATGAAGTCATGCGTCGCCCCCTGATCGTCATCATTGCGGCGTTCGTCCTTGCAGCGCTCGTGTCGGCATCAGCCCAGCGCGGCGGCATGCGGTCTTCCGGCGGAGGTCGGGGCGTTGCGGTTGGACACTCTTTCGCCGGGCACTCCTCAGGCGGCCACGCCTTCGGCGGAATGCACACCGGGCCGAGCATGCGCTCTTCTTTTTTTCGCGGAGAAGGTTTTCGTGGAGGGCACATCCGTACCGGCGGTTTCCATCACTGCTACGGCTGCCGCTTTCGCAACGGGTATCCGTTGTATGGCGGATACGGCTATGCGGGATACTACGATCCGTACTGGTGGTGGGACTCGTCTTCTTCCTATAACTATGACGAGGAGCGAACACGCGAGCTGGCGCTGGCCAGCGAGATGAACGCAGTCAACCTAGAAGAACAGAACTTGCGCGAGCGTGAGAATTGGGATCGCGAGCGAGATCAGGATTCCTATGCGCGGCGGCCACAGGCGCGCGCGGAAGAACAGTCGGCGGCGGCTCCGGCGACGGTGCTGGTGTTCCGCGATCAGCATCAGCAGGAAGTACGGAATTACGCGATCGCTGGCGGAACGCTTTGGGTGCTCAACGAACAGACCGCCAAGAAGATTCCACTTGCCGAACTTGATCTTGCTGCCACTGCCAAGATGAATGACGAGCGTGGGGTGGATTTTCAGGTGCCGAAATAGCCGCGTTCGTGCGACCTTCGGACGTTGCAGTTCCGGCTCCAGCCCGTGTGGCCTCCTGAAACTCAGTCTTCCCTCGCGGCTGCGACTCTCTTCCTCCGTAGAGTAAGGTTGGAAGCGCTCGCCTAGTGCACCCAACAATCAGGCCCGATAAAGCTCAGGAAGCTTGCATTGAGCTGCATGCTGGGATCCATCGTTTTTGGGATTGCTGAAGGGTAACAGTGCGGGTTCGCCCACCTCGCAAAAAAATTACAGTGTTTTGACAACCTGGGGACAACTTCGCGGTTAGAACTGGCTATAAGGGGTTCGACAGGTTGAACCGCTCTGGCTACCCAATCGGCTCACCAAGACACCAGGAGAATATTCAAATGAAACGAACTTGCGCTGTCAGTCCTGTTCTCGGTCTCATCGCCGCTCTTTTTTTGACGATGGGGGCCCAGGCGTCCGGTCAACAACCCACTCAACTTTATGCTTTTCGATGCACGTTCCAGCACGGTTGCCCTAATGGTTCCAGTCCGCAGGTACTGATACAGGCATCGGACGGAAACTTCTATGGCGCGACTCAAGGCGGCGGTGGCAGGTTCGGGGATGGGTCGGGAACAATCTTTAAGCTCACGCCCAGCGGCAAGTTCACGCTGCTGTACACTTTTCTCGGGTTTGGCGACCCGATATCGTTGGTGGAAGCGAGCGATGGAGATCTGTACGGCCTAACCGCTGACGGCACGGGCACGGCATTCAAGATCAGCAAGAAGGGTTCGGGTTTTCAAGATCTCCACGATTTCGGTACTTACCTGGGCGGAGCCGGAAGGCTCACTGTGGGGAAAGATGGCAACCTGTACGGCTCCACGGTGTTCGGGGGAGCGACCAAGGTCTGCATAATCGGTTGCGGCACAATCTTTAGCATTAACGTAGAGACGGGCGTCTTTGCCTCACTCTACGAACTGAACGGGACCAGTGACGGTTCCAATCCCTCCGGTCTGATCCAAGCCTCGGATGGAAACTTCTATGGCACGACTGCGCAGAACGTGTTTCGCGTCACTCCGAGCGGCACGTTCACGGTGGTGAGCCAACTGCCGGCGGGTGACCAAGCGTTTGGCGGCGTGATTCAGGGCTCCAATGAAAGCCTTTATGGAATGCTGAACAACGTCGAACCGCGGCTCTTCAAGCTTGCTCTCGATGGGAGCGGCTTTGAAGTGTTTCCAGCGATTTCCAGTCTGCAGCACATAGGAACTCTCTCCACCCTGCTGCCCCCACGGACGGGAATCTCTGGTTCACTACTTTCGTGACTGCCGGAAGCGGCGCCATTGTGAGCGTCTCGCCCAGCAACGGCTCGCTGCTGCAGAGCGTCGCGTCCGACGCCGGTCCCACCCCGGTCATCCAGGGTAAGAACGGCGATCTCTACGGCACCTCCAGCAGCGGCACGGTTCGCGGAGGCTTTTCCAGTGGCCAAGTCTTCAGTCTCAACGCCGGACATTAGGCATCCCAGCCACGCTTCGTAACGCCGTCTGCTCAGAAGTGTTCCCCGTCCTTAGTTTCTCCGTTTCTTGGAGAGACGGGACGGGGATTTCTATCCTGCGTGGTACTCAACGAAGTCCTCAGCGGTCCATGTGTCGCGGTTCTTCGGGTAGATATGTTGCACCAAACTGGGGCGTTGCGGTATTTTGTCCGACCGATAGAATGGAGCAAATGTCTGACTCGGGTCATACTTCCGAATGAGCTCCCAATTCGTCCACCTGCATCTACATAGCGATTACTCTCTGCTCGACGGCGCTTGCGACGTTGAGAAACTCGTTGAGCGCGTTCATGAACTCGGCATGCCCGCGGTGGCCATGACCGATCACGGCAATATTTTTGGTGCGGTGCATTTTGTAAATGCCGCGCACAAGGTCGGGGTCAAACCGATCGTCGGATGCGAACTCTATATCTGCAAGAAAGATGACCACGTCATCACCCGCACTCCCCCCGATGGCGATACCTACAACCATCTGCTGGTGCTGGCGGAAAACGAAGAAGGCTACCGCAACCTGGTGAAAATCACGTCAGAGGCCTCGCTGCACGGCTTCTATTACAAACCTCGTGTCAGTAAGAAGTTTTTGGCGGAGCATTCGAAGGGGTTGATCGGGCTCTCCGGATGCCTAAAGGGCGAGGTGGCCGAGCGGCTGACGGAAGGGAACTACGACGCGGCGCGGTCGGCCGCCGGGTTCTACCGCGATCTTTTTGGCAAAGAAAATTTCTTCCTTGAGATTCAGGATCAGGGGCTGGAGATGGAGCACCGCATCCATTCCGGGTTGTTCCAACTGGAGAAGGATCTCGGGTTGCCCCTGGTCGCGACCAACGACAGCCACTACCTTTGCGAAGACGATGCGCACGCCCAGGATGTGATGTTATGCATTCAAATGGGCAAGTCGATTCAAGACACTAACCGGCTGAAGTTTGAGGGCTCGCAATTCTACGTCAAGAACGGCGAGGAGATGTTGCGCGTGTTCAAGGACGCGCCGCTGGTGCTTTCGCGCACGCTCGATATTGCCGAGCGTTGCAACCTTCGATTGGAGAAAGTTCCCAGCCCGTTCCCGCACTTCGACGTTCCGGAGGGATTCACCCTCGACAGTTATTTCGAGCACATCACGCGGCAAGGGTTCGCCCGGCGCATGGAGAACCTGCGCACCTTGTCCGCCAACGGACGGCTCAAGCATTCTCTTACGGACTACGAACAGAGATTGGCGCGCGAGATCGGCATTATCCAGCAGATGAAGTTCTCGGGCTATTTCCTGATCGTTTGGGATTTCATCCGCTACGCCCGTGAGCGCGGCATTCCCGTGGGCCCAGGGCGTGGATCGGCGGCGGGCTCGGTGGTCGCCTATTCGCTGGGGATCACCGACATCGATCCACTGCAGCATGAGCTTCTATTCGAACGCTTCCTGAATCCCGAGCGGATTTCCATGCCGGATATCGATATTGATTTCTGCATGAACCGGCGCGGTGAGGTGATCGAATACGTCACCCATAAATACGGGCGGGAAAATGTTGCGCAGATTATCACGTTCGGCACCATGGCGGCCAAAGCCGCGATCAAGGATGTCGGCCGCGCCATGGATATGCCGTACAGCGATGTGGACCGCATCGCGAAGATGGTGCCGACTACGCTGAATATCAAGCTCGACGACGCGCTCAAGGAGTCCGTAGCGCTGCAAGAGGCGTACCAAAAGGATCCGCAGGTGCGGCAGTTGCTCGACACGGCGCGGAAGCTCGAGGGTCTGGTGCGGAATTCCGGTGTACACGCTGCGGGCGTGGTGATTTCGCCTCGACCGCTGATTGAGTTGGTACCGCTGCACAGGACCAAGAACGACGAAATCGTCACCGCCTTTGACATGGTAGCCATCGAAAAGATGGGCCTGCTGAAGATGGATTTTCTCGGCCTGACGACGCTCACCATCCTCGACGATACCTTGAAACTGATCGCGCAGAAGGGCACAAATCTCAAACTGGAGGACGTTCCGCTCGAAGATCAGGAGACTTACGAGAAGGTTTTCCATAAGGGATTAACCTCCGGCGTGTTTCAGTTTGAATCGAGCGGCATGCGCGACGTTCTGCGCCGTTATCAGCCGAACTCGATCGAAGATCTTACCGCCTTGAACGCGCTCTACCGGCCCGGCCCGATTCAGGGCGGCATGATTGACGACTTCATCGAGCGCAAGCATGGGCGCCGCAAGATCGAATATGAACTGCCGGAGCTGAAAGGGATTTTGCAAGAGACGCTGGGCGTCATCGTTTATCAGGAACAGGTGATGCAGGCGGCGAACAAACTCGCGGGCTACTCCCTCGGGGAAGCGGATCTGCTGCGGCGCGCGATGGGCAAGAAGAACGCGGAGGAGATGGCGAAGCAGCGCGAGCGTTTTGTGCAGGGAGCGACGAAGAACGGCTTCCCGCCGAAGAAGATCGAAAAGATTTTCGATCTGATGGCGCAATTTGCGGGATACGGGTTCAATAAATCGCATTCGGCGGCGTACGCGCTGCTGGCGTACCACACCGCATATTTGAAGACGCACCATCCGCTCGACTTCATGGCGGCGCTGTTGACTTCGGTGACGGGCAGCACGGATGATGTGGTGAAGTACATCAACGAATGCCGCGAGATGGGAATTGCGGTCGAGCCGCCGGATATCAACGTCAGCGATGCGAACTTTACGCCGCACGGGCAAGCGATCCGGTTTGGGCTGGCGGCGGTGAAGAACGTTGGCGGAAATGCGATCGAATCCATTGTCGCGGCGCGGAAGAAACTCAGCCGGAATTTTAAGTCTTTTTATGAATTCTGCGAAGAAGTGGACTTGCGGTTGTTGAACAAGCGCGTACTGGAGTCCCTGATCAAAAGCGGGGCCATGGACTGCTTCGGGCGCCGGGCGCAGCTTATGCAGGCACTCGACTCGGCGATTGAGCAGGCGCAGAAAACGCAGCGGGACGCGGAGTCCGGACAGCACGGGCTCTTCGGCGTGTTTGCCGATGAAACCGCGCAGCAGGCGAACGACGCGCTCCCCAATACGCCCGATTGGGACGAACATACGCGGCTTTCGGCGGAGAAAGAAATCCTTGGATTTTTCATTACCGGACATCCGATGGACAAGTACAAAGAGAAACTCGCCGATTTGCATGCGCTCTCCACCGAAGATATTGGCGCCATGAAGAAATCCACCGGCAAGGATGAAAACATCACGACCGCGGGTCTGATTTCGGGGCTGCGCGTCGCAAAATCAAGAAGAGGCGAACTGTGGGCGCAAGCGGCGCTCGAAGATATGTTCGGGAAAGTTGAATTGCTGGTCTTTCCCGAGGCCTATAGAAAGCTCGCGGAGAAAGTGAAGCTCGAGGTTCCAGTGCTGATCCGCGGAGGCGTGCGCATAGAAGAAGGCGCGAATCCGAAAGTCACGGCCAACGACATCATTCCCCTAGACGAAGCTCGCGTGCCATTGCCGAAGGCAATCCGCATACGGATTCCTCTCGGCCGTGCGTCCGACACCACGGTCGATGCGCTGCACGCCCTCTTCAATGAGCGCAAGGGCGACGCAAAAGTGTTATTCGACGTGGAGCGGGAAGGCGATTTCATGGTGGTGATGGAAGCCGAGGGCTATAATGTGATGCCGGACCGAAGGTTTCTCGGCCGAGTGGAAGAGCTGTGCGGGCGCGGCAGCGTGCGTGTTATCAGTTGATGAGTAAGGTGGTGGAGTGACGGGCGTCTCGCCCGTCCTGCCGGGCGGGATGCCCGGCTTTCCACGGGCGAACTTTAACCGACACGGCCGATGAGACGAGCGAAAACCAAGCGCGCAGAAAAGTCAGATCATAACGCGAAAAACGGCGCGGCGAATCCCGCCATTGCCGGTACCGACTTTATGCTCTCGATCGTGGAAGCGCATCATGCCCGAGGGAATGGGAACGTCATCAAGATGGATTCTGGACTGAAGGCGCAGCAGGAACTGGAAAAAATCGAGGGGCAGATCACGCGGCTGCGAGCGCTGGAGGGGCAGAATGCGGAAACGCTTCGCCATATCCAGCAGCTGCACGAGCGGGTGAACGACCTTCGCCGCGAAATTTCTTCGCACCTCAACGCGTGGGAGCGCACCGAACTGGCGCGTCATCCGCAGCGTCCCTACACGCTGGACTACATCGAGCGCATTTTTACCGACTGGAGCGAGATTCACGGGGATCGCGGGTTCCGCGACGATCCGGCGATTGTTTGCGGGATGGCGCGCTTTCACGGCGAGGAAGTCATCATTGTGGGCCAGCAGAAAGCGCGCGACGCAAAACAGCGCGTCTATCGCAATTTTGGCATGCCGCATCCGGAAGGATATCGAAAAGCGTTGCGCGTGATGAAGATTGCGGAGAAATTCAAGCGGCCGATTTTTACGTTCGTGGACACCGACGGCGCCTATCCCGGACTGCACGCCGAAGAACGCGGTCAAGGAGAAGCCATTGCCCGCAACCTGCGGGAGATGGCGCGGCTCGAGGTGCCGATCGTGGCCACCGTGATTGGGGTTGGCGGCAGCGGCGGTGCGCTGGCGATTGCCGTGGCCGACCGCGTCTTGATGATGGAGAACTCGGTTTACTCGGTGATTTCGCCGGAGGGCTGCGCCTCGATCATGTGGCGCGACGCCAGCAAGAAAGGTCTGGCGGCGGAGGCCATGAAGATTACCGCGAAAGATTTGAGCCAACTGGGCTGTATCGATGGCATCATCCCGGAGCCTCCGGGAGGTGCGCATACCGACCATGCGCAGGCCGCGGAGTTGCTCGACGCCGCGCTGCTACAGCATCTGGCCGCGATCAAGCAACTGCCGGTTAGCGACCTGCTTGAAAGCCGCTACAAGAAGTTCCGCAACATGGCGCAGTTCTTCCAGGTGGAAGCGTAAGAACGGCAAGGTTATATGCCGCTGGTGTTTGAATGGGATTCTCGCAAAGCCAAAAGCAACCAGCGAAAGCATGGCGTCAGTTTCGATGAAGGGTGTACGGTCTTCGATGATTCTAGGGCAACGATCTTTCCAGACGAAGACCATTCCAATGGCGAGGAGCGCGAAATTATTGTGGGCTATTCGATTCTCGACCGTATGTTGCTGGTGAGTTTCACGGAACGCTCCTTGGATCGAGTTCGAGTCATCAGCGCTCGCAAAGCGACAAGAAGAGAGCAGAGAGACTATGAAGAAAACATCGGCAGTTAAGCCCCGCGGATTGCGTGCTTCAAAAGACATGCGGAGTGAGTATAGGTTTGACTATGCGAAAGCTCGACCTAACCGCTTCGCGCGCCGGGTGGGGGCAAAGTCGGTCGTCGTCCTGCTTGAGCCGGATGTTGCGAGAGTGTTTAAAACGGGCGAGTCGGTCAACGACGCATTGCGGGCGATCATGAAGGCGGTACCGCGGCGAAGAGCGGCAACGAGTTCGAGCTGAGCTGGAGAATGTAATGGCCCAACTGGTCGTCCGAAAGATCGAGAATGCCGTCAAGTCTCGACTGCAGCGCCTAGCACGGCGGAGTGGGCGCATTTTGGGAAATGAAGTACGGGAGATTCTCCGCCGCGCTGTGGAGGAAGAAGAGCTTCCGACCGGCGGTTTGGGGACTGAAATCGTAGCCTTGTTCGCTACGGTCGGACTCGCAGCCGATATTCCCGAACTGCGCGGCTTGCGATTGCTTAAAGGCGACCATCGAACTGCGATCTCGGGACGGGCGAGGACGCCCGTCGCTCCACGAACAATACCCTCTAAAGAATCGGCAAATGCAGGCACGGCTGCACCAGGAAATCGAGCGAGTTGATCTGCTGTAATGCCTGTTCCACCAGCGACGCCTTGCATTCCTCCAGCGTAATCAGAAACGGCAGATGCGATTTCGGGCAGCCCGGTTTCTGGAGCACCGAGTCGATGTTGATGCCGCTCTGGGAGAGAATTGTGGCGAGGGTTGCGATGATGCCCGGCCGGTCCTTCACTAAAAAGCGCAGATAGTGTTTGGTAGTGAAATCGGCGGTGACGGTGGGCGTTTTCTCGGCGGGCTGTCCGGCGTCGCTCATCACTGGCTGCATGGAGCCAGGTTGCTTGGAGCGAGCGATCGCCAAAATGTCGGAGACGACTGCGACGGCGGTTGGATGTCCGCCCGCGCCGTGACCTCCAAATACCGTCTCGCCGCCATACTTTCCGGTCGCCATCACCAGGTTTCGGCTGCCTTCCACGCGTGCCAACGGCGACGAGAGTTCGACCAATGCGGGCTGGACCGCGGCCAACAAGCTGTCACCTTTGAGTTCGGCCCAGGAAATCTGGCGAATGGTGCATCCCAGCTGGGCGGCGTATTCAAAGTCAACCGAGTCGATGGCTGCAATCGAGCGCGCCACGATGCTCTCAGGTTTCACGTTGCAGTGCAGCCCGACTCGCGCCAGGATGGCGAGCTTGGCCCGCGCGTCCAGACCTTCGATGTCTTCGGTGGGATCGGCCTCGGCGAAGCCCAGCTTCTGCGCCTCGCGCAGAGCCGTAGCGAAGGGAACGCCGTTGGTCTCGATCTGGCTGAGAATGTAGTTACAGGTACCGTTGAGAATGCCGCAGATCTTGAAGAGTTCATCGCCGGCCAATCCCTGATGCAATCCGGAAATTACCGGCACGCCGCCCGCAACCGACGCGCCAAACTCAATCTGTTGTTTCATCTTGCGGGCCAGGCGGATCAATTCAGGGCCGCAGCGTGCGATGAGTTGCTTGTTGGCGGTGACCACGGATTTGCCCGACTGGAGCGCGCGCCGGATCCAGTCTTCGGTGGGCTGAAGGCCGCCCATCACCTCGACCACGACGTCCACGTCGGAAGACAGAACGTCGTCGATATTTTCCGTCCACCGCACCGAGGAGGGAAGCCAGTCAACTTTCTTCCGTGCTACGTTGCGATTGAGGACGTGGGTCAGGCGCAGGTGGGTGTTCGCGCGCTCGCAAAGAATTCTGGCCACCGAACTTCCGACGGTACCAAAGCCAAGGAGAGCCACGTTGCAGTTTTGTGCGCCGTTGTCTTTCGCGTCAACGACAGTTGAATCGAGTTTAGACGTACCTGTCATTCCATCTCCCGTGCGGGCGGAAGCTTTTTCTCGCCTCGCTCTATTATCACCGAAGCGGCATGGTGGCGGCGTGTCTTGTACACCGCGAAATGCGGATCAACTGCGGTGATTCTTGTCACCGACAATTCAATAGTTAGCGCGATTCAATTTCTTTCTATAAAGTTTCCAAGGCACTTTCCGTATTGAAAGGAGAGAGCTATGCAATTCCACCTGGAAACAGACGAGCTGAAACTGCTTGCGAGCGTCTTATTGGAACAAGATCCCCGGCAGTACAACGAACTGCTGAGCAAGGTCATGGCCCGCGACTTGCGATTCGACTCCGGTGAACTGGAACAAACCGCGGACATCCTCGCCGGCAAAAAGCGCAACCTTAAGGATGAAATCGCCCGGCAGCCGGACGCCGCGCTGAAGCTGGAACTGCAACGGCAGCTGGCGTTGCTGGAACGGGTGCAGGAGAGGGTCAACGAGGCCTGTGTCATGTTCTGAAGGCTGTCCGGGCGGCGCCCGCAGCGCTAGGGTGCGCGGGACGGATTGTCTCAGTGATTGCATGGCTCGCGCCATGCGCCTCGCGTTCCAGTTCGCCTACTAACAGGTGGACGTGCTCGGCGGGATGCTCACCCCTTCATAGAGTGCACCGATGATCCCCATCACCCAACGTCTTCGCAAAGACGCGAAAAGGATGAGGCGACCGGCCATTGATGTCAACTAGGGTTGCTGGTAGTCCAAAGTCGGTAGCGGTGGTAGACGAGCACCACTGTCCAAAGAGGGGGCGCTGGAGCGGAAGGCGGACTTGATCTACCGATAGTCATATCCACGCCTAGTATAAACATACGTAAAATAATATCCTGTCCTGTCTTTCCGTTGTAAAGTGCTAACAAATAAGCAGTTATTTACGGTCTGGTTGGGAATGCTAATTGCAATCTTGTTGGCGGTCAACGTTAGCAAGCACGTGTTGGACAGTGGGGTGTCTTGCTTTCTGCAGGTCTGACGGTCCGCTAACACTAGCCAATGCGGATTAGGCCGGAGCAGTTCGCGGCTCCGACCGGCGCACAGTGCTAAGTCCGAAATTACCTTGGGAGACGGAAAAATGAAAACGATCAGTATTTTTCTGCTTGGTGCTTTAATCCTTGCAGCTAGTTTCGCGGCAGCGCAGACAGCCTCTATCGTTGGCACCGTGAGTGACCCGACGGGCGCGGTGGTTTCGGGCGCGGCGATCACGATTCAAAACACCGAGACGGGCGCGGTTCGCACGGTTGTTTCGGGGGACACCGGCGTCTACTCGGTTACGAATCTTGAGGTCGGCAAATATCAGATCGAAGTGAAGAAACAAAACTTCGCAACTTCCAAAATGTCGAGCATTACGCTCACTGTGGATCAGACTCTGACCGCCAACGTGACCCTGAAGCCCGGCGCGGTGACGGAAGAAGTCAACGTGAGCGCGGCGAGTTTGCCTCCCGTTGACGTCGAGTCCTCGCAGATCAGCAACGTGGTGGATTCTCAGAAGATGAAAGATCTGCCCTTACTGACGCGCGACCCGTATTCACTGATATTGCTCTCTCCGGGTACTATTCAGTCCAATAGCGGGCTGGGTGGCTTCTCGGTGAATGGATCGCGCGAGCGGGACAACAATTTTCTATTGGATGGCGCCGACAACAATGACACGTCAGTTCCGGGTATTGCGGGCGGACTGGCGTCGTTGAATCCGGATGCGACGGAAGAATTCCGCGTCATAACCAACAACTTCATGCCGGAGTACGGGCGCAACAATGGCGCCATTATCGATGTGGTTACGAAGAGCGGAACCAACAAATTTCATGGCGGTGCCCGCTGGTTTGGGCGTTGGAATGCCTTGGGTGCTCGAGACTACTTCAACCCGGGAATCGACCAGAGCGGAAATCCTTCAAAACAGAACCCGTATGTGCGGAATCAGTTCGGCTTCAATTTCGGTGGGCCGATCATAAAGAACAAGACCTTCTTTTTCTTCGATACCGAGTGGCAACGTTTTCGGACGACGGTGACCAATACTGCGGTTGTTCCAAATGCTGGGTTTAAGGCTGCGCTCACGGGGGCGACGTTCAACTATGCCGATCCGGTGGGGAGCGAGTGCCCCGGTGGCACGCCTGGCTGCATCTATGCCATCAATCTGAGCGGCGCGAACAACGCTCTGGCGTTACCGTTCGATCCCCTGATAACACAGATCCTCGGCTTGTATACCAATCCGAACGCTACTGCGGTGGATTCACTGCGTGGCAACTTGAACTACGGATCGAGCTCTAAACAGGACGTGCGGAATATTACCGCGAAGTTCGACCATCACATCACGGACAAGGAAGTGCTGACCGTACACGGCGCCTACGACGCGTTCCAGGATCCGGATGCATTTCACGACGAGTTTTTGCCGGGAATCGGTGCGACAGCGTCCCAATCGCACGTGACCCTGATGGGTGCGTCATTGACCTCGACGTTGGCATCGACGCTGCTGAATGAGGCGAGGTTTGGGTTTAACCGGAACGACAGCCCGTTCAATTGCGGGACCTTGAATATCATCAATAGTTTTGGGGCCACCGACCAGTATGGCCGGTCTCGAGACTTCTCGCTTCCGGACATTGCAGGTTTCGGTTGCTTGCCGCTGGGAGACAGCAACGGCCAATCCCGACGCACCGGAACCTGGAGCTGGGGCGACACCTTGACTTGGGTGAAGGCCGGGCACACTCTGAAGTTCGGTGCCGACTTCCGCCGGGTTTATGAGGATGGGTTCGACTCCTTTAGCTCACGCGACACAGTGACGTTCAACGGCTTCAGCAACTTTGGTCAAGCCTTCGTAGATCTTGACCCCAGTAATCCGTGCGCTTTAGGCGGCCCATGCGGCGATTCGATTCTGCAGAACATGGCGTCCATGCTGTACGGCATCATGGATACGGAGTCGCAGAGCCAGTTCTTCAATAAGTCGGGCGCCCGGACTCGGGATGATGCCCGTAAATTCCGGCAGCACGAGTACGATTTCTTTGGGCAGGACAGCTGGAAAATACGGTCGAATCTAACTCTGAATTTCGGGCTTCGTTACCAGTTCAATGGCGTACCATTCGAGGTGAACAACAACCTTTCGAACTTGTTCCAGAACGCATCCGGGCCAGCGCCGGCTCTGGCCGGAGGTGGAACTGGTTTCACGTTCCAGATTGTGGGGCCGGGAACAGGGCATCTGCTTTACAACAACGACTATAGCAATCTCGAGCCGCGAGTCGGCTTTGCCTGGGACCCCTTCAAAGATGGGAAGACGTCGGTACGAGGTGCTTTTGGCACTTTCCACGACCGGGTATTCGGTAACCTGTTCGGCAATGCCCGAGGGAATCCGCCGTTTCAGGAGTCGCCTTTCAATATCCCGTTTAGCACGCCCGAAGCCACAGCCCTTCCGGGAACCGTTCCGGCGTCGCCGGTCATCGCGGATGGCTCTGGTTTTTTCCCGGTCATTATCGCCCAACACTACCCACTCCCTTACACCGTAAGCTGGAATTTTGGCGTGCAGCGTGAATTGCTGAGAGACGTGACGTTAGACATCAACTATGTGGGCAATCGCGGTTTCCATTTGCTGCGAGTGGTGGACGGAAATCCGCCGCAACCAGCGCTGGTAGCGGCGAACATTGCAAATGGCGCGCCTCCAAGTCTGGAACAATTCACGAACTTATGGTTCGGAGGGCCGGGGCTGCAGGCCACCAATAACAACGCGTTCTTCCAGGCAGCGTTGAACGAATCCAACGGGAATTCCTGGTATCACGCCTTGCAGATGAACGTCACGAAGCGGTTCGCACGCGGGTTACAGATTCAGGGTGCATACACGTATTCGCACTCTATCGATGACGCGCCCGACCCACTCGTGGCCTCGGAGAAAACGAACCGAACATTCCCGCGCAATTCCTTCGCTCTGTTCAACGAGTTTGGAAATTCGGGATTCGACATTCGCCAGCGTCTGGTGGTCAACTACGCCTGGGAACTGCCATTTGGCAGAGGCCGCAAATACCTGAATTCCGGTATCGGGGACGAGGTTCTTGGCGGATGGCAACTCTCGGGCATAACGACGCTCCAGTCCGGGCATCCCTACGATGTATTCGGCAACCGGGACTCCGAACATACGGGCCTGTCTGCCCGGTTGGATCTCATTGGTAACCCCGCGTTACCCTCGGGCCATCCTAAGACTGAGACGGGTGCGAACCCCGCCGCATTTGCCATGGCCCCGTTTGGGCGGGCTGGGAACGTAGGAAAGAACAAATTCTTCGGGCCCGGTTACAACAACTGGGATATGGTGATGTCGAAGGATATTCGCATCACCGAGCGTGTGCAGTTGCAGTTCCGGAGCGAGTTCTACAATGTCTTCAATCGTGTGCAGTTCGATCAACCCGACAACCTCTTCCAGGATACGGGGACGTTCGGATTCTCGACGGCGACGATCAGCCGGTCCGATGCAACGACGTCTGCCCGTCAGCTTCAGTTTGGGCTGAAGCTAAACTTCTAGGCCATCTCGAGCCTATTCTGACCGCCTGCGGAGAACACCGCAGGCGGTTGTCTTTTAGGTCTACAATTCCACTGGGCTCCTCGGAAAGGAAACGATCATGCGCTCGGCAAGGATTTTGACGGTTCTCGCGGTTCTTCTCGGGTTGACGAATTGGCCCGCGGCTCCGGTGTATGCGGGCGACCCGGCTCCGAAACCCGAGGAACTGTTGGCGCGTCACCTCAATTCCATCGGTTCCGCCGACGCACGGGCGGCCGTAAAGGATCGAGCGGTTCAGGGGACGGCGTCGTATCGAATTCTGGTCGGCGGAGCTGGTAAGGCCGATGGAAAGACGGGACTCGTGAGTGAAGGTCACAAGCTTCGTTTCGTGGTCAAGCTGCCGTTTATCGACTATCGCGGAGAGAGTATCGCCTTCAACGGAAGCGCGGTTGGAGTGGCTTTCGCCAACGCCAATCAATCCCGGTCTCCTTTTGCTTCATTTATCGCGACCCAAGACGTGATTTTGCGCGACGGACTTCTGGGTGGCGTTCTCTCGACCGCCTGGCCGCTCTTGGATATGGGCGACCGCAAGCCGAAGCTGATCGTGGAGGGCCTGAAGAAGGTGGACGGCCACCAGCTTTACCAGGTGCGCTACGAACCCGCAAAGCACGCGGATGCGGTGATCACCCTGTTCTTCGAGCCGGAGACTTTCCGTCACGTGAAGACCGTTTATTCGACTTCAGTCGGCAACAACGTCGGCGCCACCATCACGGAGTCGTCGAAGCTTCTACCGGAGCGCACGACGCTGGAAGAACGGTTTAGCGATTTCAAGACGGCCGACGGGTTAACCCTGCCCACCCATTGGAATATTCAGTTTACGCGGGAACTACCGAACGGCAGCACTTCGGTAGCGGAATGGGATTTGAAGGAAGACCAGATCACCAACAACATGGGACTGGATCCGAAAAATTTTGAAGTGAAATAGGGGCGAGGGCGGGCCGCCTGCGGAGCGATCCGCGTTTTTTGTGCCGAACATGTTCTACAGCGTGGGAACGAGAGTCCTCTTCCAAACCTGCGTGGGGCCACCCCACCCCGGCTTGGCGAAACATCGCATATTGCTGTTCTGCTTACCCCGCACTGACTTCGGACGCGTATAATGAGGGGTTTTCACTCTTCACTCCGCTAGACTTTCGGGCGACGGGGTTTGCCCGGTCCATAATTTGCAGGGTTAAGACCAGAAAGGTACAGGGATGGCCACTACCGATATCGTGCCTCAGGAAGCGTCCGGCCAACTGGGGCAAAAGCGTCTCGTTGTCGCTAACGACATGAGCATTCAGGTTGCGACGGTGAATGGGTCGGGGTCGCAGAGTTCCAACACCGTTTTGTTGCGCAGCATTTTCCAGATGGGGGTGCCGATTTCGGGGAAGAACCTGTTTCCTTCGAACATTGCGGGGCTGCCGACCTGGTACACGATTCGCGCCAATAAAGACGGCTACATCGCGCGCAAGAAGGAGATCGACCTGCTCATCGCGATGAATGCGGAAACGGCGGGGGACGACGTGAAGACGCTGGCGGCGGGGGCTGCGGTGCTCTACGACGAACCGCTCGCACTCGACAAGGTGCGCGATGATTTGATTTACTACGCGGTGCCTTTCGACAAACTGGCGGCTACAGTGGGTGCGGAAGCCAAACTGCGGAAGCTGATCAAGAACATGATTTACGTCGGGGTCGCGGCGCAATTGTTGGAAATTGATTTTGCCGAGGTGGAGAAGGCGATTCGCAAGCAGTTCGCGGCCAAAGTAAAAGCGACGACCTTGAACCTGGCGGCTGCTAAGGCGGGCCACGATTACGCCTCCGCGAATCTCAAGAAGCGCGATCCGTTCTACATCCGGCGCATGGACAAGACCGCAGGAAAGATCATCGTCGACGGCAATTCCGCCGCTGCTTTGGGATGCGTGTTTGCGGGCTGCACGGTGGTGACTTGGTATCCGATTACGCCTTCGTCATCGCTGGTCGAAACGATGATTGATTACATGAAGGAATATCGCGTCGGACCGGATGGCAAGGCCACATTTGCCATCGTGCAAGCCGAAGACGAACTGGCGGCGGTGGGCATGGTGATTGGAGCGGCTTGGGCGGGGGCGCGGTCGATGACGGCTACCGCGGGCCCTGGCATCTCGCTGATGGCGGAGTTCACCGGCTTGGCGTATTACGTGGAGATTCCTGCAGTGATCTGGAATATTCAGCGCGTGGGACCATCGACTGGCCTGCCTACTCGTACTGCGCAAGGCGACGTGCTGTCGACGGCATTCCTCAGCCACGGCGACACCAGGCACATCATGCTGTTTCCGAATTCGGTGAGCGAGTGCTTCACGATGGCGCAGGACGCTTTTGATTTGGCTGAGCGCTTTCAGACGCCGGTCTTTGTTATGTCGGACCTCGATCTGGGGATGAACAATTGGATGTCGGATCCGTTCCCTTATCCAGAGAAGCCGATCGATCGCGGAAAAGTGCTGAGCAAGGCGGATCTGGAGAAGGTAGGCGGTTTTGCACGCTACAAGGATGTGGATGGCGATGGTGTCGGCTATCGCACGCTGCCGGGCACGGATCATCCCGCGGCTTCGTATTTTGCGCGCGGCAGCGGGCACAATGAGAAGGGGCAGTACAGCGAGCGTCCAGATGATTTCGAACGCAACATGGAACGGATCAACAAGAAGTTCGAGACGGCTCGGTCGTTTGTGCCGCGTTCGGAGTTGGCGGGGACGGGCAAGGCTAGAGTCGGCATCCTGGCGTATGGAACTTCGCACTGGGCGATCATCGAGTCGCGCGATCAATTATCGAAAGAGTACAAGCTGGAAACGGATTATCTTCGGGTGCTGTCGTATCCGTTTACGCGCGAGGTTCACGAGTTTATTGAGCGGCACGAACGGACTTATGTCGTTGAGCAAAACCGCGACGGGCAGATGGCGAGCCTGCTGAAACTCGACATCAAGCCGGAATTGACGCCGCGCTTGCGGTCGATCTGCCATATCCACGGATTGCCCATCGACGCGCGCTCCGTGACCGACGAACTTATGATGATGGAGGGCAAGTAAGATGGGGACGACAACCACCAACACGCCGGCACCTTCACCTACTCCTAAGACGAACCGCATTGGGCTGCAAGTTATCGACTATCGGGGCGGGAAGACTACGCTGTGCGCCGGTTGCGGGCATAACGCGATTTCGGAGCGCATTATCGATGCGATGTACGAAATGGGAGTGCCGCCCGAGCGCGTGGCGAAGTTCAGCGGCATCGGCTGCTCGTCGAAGAGTCCGGCTTATTTCATGAACCGGTCGCACAGTTTTAACTCCGTGCATGGACGCATGCCTTCGGTGGCTACGGGAGCGATGCTGGCGAACAAAAACCTGATTGCCCTGGGCGTGACCGGGGACGGTGACACGGTTTCGATTGGCGCGGGGCAGTTTATCCACCTGATGCGGCGCAACCTGCCGATCATCTACGTGATCGAGGACAACGGGTGTTATGGTCTGACCAAGGGCCAGTTCTCGGCGACCGCCGATCTGGGGTCGACGCTGAAGAGCGGCGTGGTGAATGATCTGCCTCCGGTCGATACCTGCTCCATGGCAATCCAGTTGGGAGCTACGTTTGTGGGACGCTCGTTTTCGGGCGACAAGCGCCAGCTTCATACCATGCTCAAGGCGGCTATCGCTCACAACGGTACGGTGATGCTGGACGTAGTCTCGCCTTGCGTGACGTTCAACGACCACGAGGGCTCGACTAAGTCTTATAAATACATGCAGGCACATGAAGAGCCACTGCACGAAGTCAGCTTTGTGCCGTCGTTTGAGGAAATCAACGTGGACTACGATCCGGGGACTACGCTTGAAGTCACGATGCACGACGGGTCGAGGCTGCGGTTGAAGAAGTTGGAGCAGGAATACGATCCGACGGACAAGATTGAGGCGGTGAAGCGGTTGATGGAGTCACACGCGAAAGGCGAAGTGCTAACTGGGGTGTTCTACATCAATGCCAAGGCGCCTAGCTTTATTGACATGCTCAACGTTACGGATCAGCCGCTGGCTACTTTGCCGGAATCGGTGACACGGCCGAGCAGGGAAGTGCTGGCAAAGTGCATGGAAGAACTGCAGTAGCTTCTGAAACAGATCTCAAAAAGTTGAGCCGGCCCCTCTCGGAGCCGGCTCTATTTGTTTGTGAAGGGCCGGGCGTTCCAGCCCGGCCCTGACGGGCGAAGCCCCGTCACCACACGAACCGATCTACTAGTTCACGGCGAAGACCAGATCGTCGTGATCGTCATAGGTGCCAGTGCTGCATGAGGACGCGCTTCCCTGATAGCGGAAGTTGGCGCGTACCGCCTGCAGGGTGCCGGTTGGGAGCGTGTACGTCCTGGATATGGACTGTGCTCCGCCCGCCGAAGGTACGATCGTCCCAATCAGCACCCAGGTTGGGCTGTTGGCGTTGGCCGCGTAGTAGAGGTCGAGAGCATCGGAGGAACCGGTACTCCAGGCCCACACGGTGGCGGTGACGGTGACAGCCGTGCCGTGGGTCAACGGGCCGCTGGCGGAAGTGACTACCAGGCGGTCGTTGGACTCATCGGAGTGGAACGTACCCGATGTTCCATCGGCGCACGAGTTGTTGATGGTGTTGGGTTGATTGGGCTCAGCGCCGCCTGACATCGTGTCCTTGCCCAAGAGTAGGGTCGGACCAGAGTCGCAGGACGAGCCCACGGTCGCGCACTTGGGTGCTTTGAGCGTGGAGTCGTACACGGCGGTTTGCGCGCCGCCGCCCGTCGTGGTCACGGTTAAGGCAATCGTGGCCGTCTGGACGAGCGAGCCTGAAGTTCCGGTCACGGTCACATTGGTGGTGCCGGTGGTGGCCGTGGCGGAAGCGGTGAAGGTTAGGGTTGAGGTCGCGTTACCGTTTGCCGGTGGAGTGACCGGGTTAGTGGAAAAGGCTGCCGTCACGCCGCTGGGGAGTGCGGACAGGCTGAGCGTGGTTGCGGAATTGAAGCCGTTCACGCTTGCGACTGTGATGGTGCTCGATGCGTTTGCACCCTGGACTACGCTGACCGCGCTGGGAGCAGCCGCGACCGTGAAGCCTGGAGTTCCGGCGCCCACAGCGAAAACCAAGTCGTCGTGATCGTCATAAGAACCGGTGCTACAGGAGGACGCGCTTCCCGTGTAGCGGAAGTTCGCGCGAACCGCCTGCGATGCGCCGCCGCTCGGCAGCGTGTAGTTGGCCGAGAGTGTCTGCGCTCCCGCGGCCGTTGGTGTGATAGTCGCGATCAATACCCACGTTGGACTGCTGGCATTGGCAGCGTAGTAAAGGTCGAGATGGTCGGAGGTGAAAGAGCTATAAGCCCAGACCGTTGCACTGACCTTTATGGTTTTGCCCGGCGCCAGAGTGCTGCCGTCGGTGGTTTGAATGGTGAGGCGGTCGTTGGATTCGTCGGAGTGGAACGTTCCCGACGTGCCGTCGGCGCAGGAGCTGTTGATGGTGTTGGGTTGATTCGGCTCGTTGCCTCCAGAGAGCGTGTCGCGACCGAGAAGCAGGGACGGACCGGAATCGCAGCCGATGCCGACGCCGGAGCAGGCCGGAGCCTTGAGGGTTGCGTTGTAAGTCGCCGTCTGCAATCCGGTTGAGGAACTGACCGTTAGAGCGATGGTCGTGGAGTGAACCAGCGACCCGGAGGTTCCGGTCACGGTGACGGTGGCGGTGCCTACCGTTGCCGATGCGGACGCCGTAAACGTTAGGGTTGAGGTCGCGCTGCCGTTCGCGGGCGGAGTGACCGGGTTCGTCGAGAAGGCCGCCGTTACGCCAGTGGGCAAGCCAGTCGTCGTCAGCGTAGTAGCTGAGTTGAAACTGTTCTGGCTGGTGATGGTGACGGTGCTGGTTCCAGTTCCACCTTGCGTGACCGCAACGGACGAGGGCGAGGCGCCGATGGTGAAGTTTGGAGTCGCAGCCGCATTCACGGTTAGGGCGATGCTGGTGGTGTGGGTGGTTGTGCCGGAGGTTCCGGTGACGGTCACCGTGGCGGCTCCGGTGGTTGCGGTCGCGGAAGCGGTCAGCGTCAGCGTTGACGTTGCCGTGCCGTTGGCGGGCGGCGTCACAGGGTTCGTGGAGAACGCCGCCGTCACGCCGCTGGGCAAGCCTGAGGCGCTGAGCGTGGTGGCTGCGTTGAAGCCGTTCAGACTCGTGATCGTGATGGTGCTGGTTCCGTTCGAACCTTGCGTGATGGTAAGTGATGAGGGCGCCGCGCCGACGTTGAAGTCGGGTGTGGTGCTTCCGCAGGTGGGGAACTTGAAGTTCGCGATGCGTGTGTTCCAGTTGAAAGTGCCGTTCGTTTTCATGTACTCCTGCGTGTACCAGAAAGTACAGTCGTCGACGGGATCGACTTGCATGGCGCTGTAGTCGCCCCATCTGCTCAGGCCGGTGGTTTGTGATCCACTTCCTGTGACTACGTTGACCTCGGCTTCCATCGTGCCGGATGGATCGGTCGGAACGCGCCCTGTATACCGAATGGTTGGATTGAGCGTGCTGCTTCCGACGCTGTAGCCGAGGGCCATGTCGCCAGCTTGATCCATGGCCACGCTGCCCATCCAGCGGTAGCTGGAATCGGGAGCGAACGTACTCTGTTGCGCTACCGTCGGAGTGCCGCTGGGGTTCTGGATTTCGTACCAGCGCACGCCGCCGGAGGAACCTGCCACTACAGAGTGATTTACAACGAGCGACTCGTGGGTGCCGAAGTTGCGATAGGCCAGCCGGTACATGAGGCGGTCAGCTAGCGAGTCCAGTTGTTGGGTGGTTCCCGGCTGCGGAACGCAAGTACCGCCACCGCAGAGCGGACTGAACGCTGCCACGTTGATCACGGTTGGACCGGTGAAAGTTGAGTTCGCAGGCGTGTTGAAGTCGACGTGGAATCTGTAGAGATTCAGGTTATTTGTTCCGTAGTACAGCATGTAGTTCGGCGAACCCGCGGGAGGCGCGGTGGCGCCGTCGATATCCGAGGGCAGCAGACCGCCGACCGACGAGCCTTGCTGAAAGCAGACCTGGGTTGCGGCCGTGCCGGCCAGCATCGCGGTCCGGTTGTAGGAGCACGCATCGGCGCCGACAAATGTGTTGCCGTTGAACATGTTGAAGGTTTCGTAGTAACCGTCGGACCAAACGGCCATCTTGGGATAGTCGTCGAAGTTGCCGTATTGGAAGCTGTAGCGGTTGTAGGTGCCGGTTGCGTCTGAGGTTGTCGAGACCGCGATGCATTGCAGGTACGGCGTGGTGGAGACGGAGAACTGGCTGAAGATCCAGCGTTGCGCCGCTTTGTCATACAGAACGATGGGATCACCGTCATTATTGGACTGACAGCCGCCACCGAATCCGGACCAGAGGGTGTTTCCTGCTGTCGGTCCGGCAATTAGAGCGCCGGTAGATTTGTTAAAGACTGCGAATGAGGTGTTGACCCATTGCACATATTGCGTCGCGCCTACGGTACCTTCCGTATCGGGCGGAGCACCGGTGACGCTGAAGCCGTACTGTCCCGCACCCAGGCCTTCAAAGCTGGTACCAACGACGGGTGTGAAGGGGACCATGGTTCTTTGACGAACGGGATCTTCTTCCAGAGGGGTGAGTCCGGCAGGCAACGGAATCCTGCGAACGGGCTCGGCTTCATGTCTTACTAGAGAAGGTGGCGGAGCATGCAGGATCATTTCGCTTAACGGAGCAGAAACATCGCGATGGACATCCCGGCGCACGGTCATGCGGGACTGGGCTAGGCCGGGTAGGCAGGAGAATAAGACGCAACATGCCAGCACAGCAGCATGTCTGAGGGAGGACGACTTCTGTGTGATCATTCCAACTCTCTCCTTGATGAAAGTGAAGTCAAAGCAACGTTTTGTCTTCCGAAATGCGCGGACGTAGCGTGTTTGTCAGCGTAAGTTCCATGCATTCCAATGTGACTACTAGTTTCAATAGTTGGTTATTCTAATCAAGAAGAGATTGTTTTGTTGAATATTTAGGGATAGGTAGAGACCAACCGGTCGGTTTGAAGGAAAGTCCTCAGTTCCCAGTTCTCAGCGAGCAAAGATATAACCTGTGTTGAAAACTGAGAACCGAGATTGAGAAGTGGAGTTCTTAGTTATGCACCCATGGTCAACACCACGCGAAAGCGGGCGCGGCCACTGATCATTTGCTCGAAGGCATCGCCAGCCTTTTCGAGTGGGAACGTTTCAATCATCGGACGAACTCCAGAGAGCGCGCTGAACTGCATCGTGTCTTCGGAATCGGTGGCGATTCCGGAAGCCCATCCGTGGAGCGCCTTGCGGCCCATAATTAACTGAATCGGCGTGACCGTGATGAGATCTGCGCTGGCTCCGACGACGACCAGCTTGCCGTTGATGGAGAGTCCGTTCACCAGTGCGGAGATGGATTTTGAATCAGGCGCGGTGGCGAGGATGACCCGTGCACCGCCGAATTTCTGCAGTTCCGCGGCGGGATCGCCGGCGGAGGTATCCACGTAGTGAACGGCGCCAAGTTTGCGCGTCAACGCTTCTTTGTCTTTGCCGCGGCCGATGGCGAAAGTGCGGAAGCCCATCTGGCGGGCGTACTGGATTCCGAGATGGCCAAGCCCACCGATGCCTTGCACGGCGACCAGATCGCCGGCGCGGGCTCCGGAGTTGCGCAGAGCGTTGAAAACTGTGATGCCAGCGCACAGCAGCGGCGCGGCCTCGGCGGCGGGAAGGTCGTCCGGGATGGCAGCCACTGCTTCGGCGGACGTGACCACGTATTCCGCGTAGCCGCCGTCGTGGCTGATGCCGGTTATTTTTTCGTTCGGGCAGTTAATGAAATCGCCGCGACGGCAGGGGTCGCAGGTGAAGCAATGGCCGCCGTGCCATCCGACACCTACGCGCTGGCCGGGTTTCCAGTTTGCAACGTCAGCGCCGACAGCGTCGATGCGGCCGGCGATTTCGTGCCCGGGAATGCGTGGATATTGGATGCCAGGCCAATAGCCTTCCTTCACGAGCGCGTCGCTGTGACAGATACCGCAGGCTTCGACTTTGATTCGGACCTGGTTGCGGGCGGGGTCGGGAATGTTTTTTTCGACGAGTTCGAGATTTCCGCCGGCCTTGCTGACTTGGACCGCTTTCATTTTCGACATAGCTTGTTCCTCATGAATAAAGGTCGATGGTGTTGGCGTTGGGAAAAAAGAAACGCAAAACCATGAGATGTACGAGGAGGTGGTTAGGACTCAGGCTTCGATGGAGGGACGGGCGTCTCGCCCGCTCTCCACTAACTCGTCTTTTTAAACTCTCCCTCGAAGGAATGTTCGGGGCTGTGGCCGGGCTCGGGGAAATCGCTATCGGCGCCGTCCTGCATCGGGTCGGGGTTGCGATGCCCAAGCTGGTCTTTCATGGAGTTGTTGCCGCTTTGCGTGCGTTCGTCGGGTTCTTGGGAACCCTTCCCGCGATCGGCATCATTGTGCAGATGGTCGCTGACACTCTTAGGCATGGCAGGCCCTTTCGACGCGCGTGCTTCGTTAAGAATAATTACAGGACAAGGCTACGCCGAAAGGGGACGACGGGCAATGACCGTCATCACCGTCATCTGCCTCGCTGTCTGCACATGTCCATCCGCGTGCAAGTTATTGTAATGGTTACGATGGGTAAAATTAATAGTCGATTAACCTGATCTTGAATCTAAAATAGAACATGGTCGGTAAACATAGGAAACACTATCTGTTTGCCAGCGATTTCGATCAGACGCTGACCTTCAACGATACGGGTTACGTACTGAGCGAGTTGCTCGGCATTTCGGTTGAGGAATTCGAACGCAAGGCCAAGGGCATGGCGAAGCTGAACCTGGTTCAGCAGGGCGCCGAGCTCTCTTATCTACTCCTGCATGATCCTGAGTTTCGTTCGAAGGTCCGGCGGGATGACTTGATCAAGGCGGGCAAGCGTATTCGCCTCAAGGAGAACATTAAGCAGGTTTACGAGATACTCGACCGGCGCATCGACGGATTCCACTTTGATTTTTACGTGATCTCGGCGTCGCCGGTGGAGGTGATCCAGTCGGCGCTGGAGGGGATTGTGCCGGAGGACCACATCTTCGGCACCGAGTTCAAGTACAAGGCATCAGGCGAGATTGAGAGCCTGGTGCGGGCCACGGCTGGCTATGGAAAAGTCACGCGGTTGGATCAACTCGAAGAACAGCTTGGGCTTCCGGCCGACCATATCGTCTATGTTGGCGATGGCAATTCCGACATTCACGTGATGCTGCACGTAAACCGGCGCGACGGTTTCACCATTGCCGTGTCGGAATCGAAACTGGTAGCGCAGATCGCGAAGCGGACCGTGCTAAGCGACAACGCTCTGCCAACGCTGGTACCGATTCTGGAAGAGATTGCCGGCTGGCAGCGGCCGCAGATCCGTCATCTATTTGAATCCTACGGCTTCCTGATTCAGGGATGGGATCGGGTGCAGACCGACTGGGTCACGCTGCGGCCGAGCGGCGTGGGGGCCGAAAAGGCTACTGTTGGGGATGCCAAGTGAGATGCTAAGTGAAGGGACGCGCCTAAGTCGGCGTTTTCCTTTTAGGTTAGCATGAAGGCGCATGAGTTTTGACGTCCACCTCCAATGTGTTGCTGGCGACCATCCGGGAATTCCGAGAGCCGCGGTTCGTGCGCTCTTTCCCATCGTCGAACAGAGCTCCGAACCGGACTACTGGAGTGTCCACTACGACCGCGCGGATTGGTGCAAGATCGATGTCACTCCCGCGAAACTTGATAACGACCTGATCACATCGCTCAGCGTGAACCGGCCCTGCGGCAGCGTACAGTTCTGGGAGTCCATCCTGGCAATCCTCAGGATGGGTCCAGTGATGTTGTACTGGCCGGGCGGTGGGCCGCTGGTTGGCAGCGAATCGCTGGTGGAACAGTTTCCTCAAGAGATAGCGGAGTCGCTCGGGTGGCCGAGGTGTGTCGACTCGGCGCAGGAAATCATGGACGCGATTCGCGCGAGCTAAGCAGGGATACCCGGCGGGCGAGATACAGTTGCAGACTGGGGAAGCGTGCGTTCAGAGGAATCGCGGGGGCGTGCAACTAATTTCCCCGTGCCGGGTTCTTAGATGCTCAGGGGTGCTGGCTCACGTATTAGGGCAGAATCCCATCCAAATTATTGAGGCTTCTATGAAATCTTCCCACATTATTCTTGCAGTCCTGATCGCCATCTTCGCAGGCAAACTGAGCGAGGCGCAGCAGCCGGGGTGGATGCCCCAAGGTATTGAGGCCTTGCGGCAAAGCGCGTCCTCGAAAACCGAGTTCACGCTGGACCACTCCATGCTGGTATTTGCTTCCAAGCTGGACCCTGACAATGAAGACCTGCGCCGCGTGATCGCGGGCGTGAGCGGGGTTTCGGTGCATCGCTACCATTTTTCGGGACGCGCGAATTATGATCCGGAGGCTCTGAGTTCCGTGAAAGAGGACTACCGCGCGGCGGGCTGGAAACAACTGGTAAACAATCACGAGAAAGATGGAGGAGCGGGTGAGAACGATGTCTGGATCCGCTTGGAGAATAACGCGATCAGTAACATCGCGATTCTCTTTACCAGAGCAAATGAGGTTAACTTCATCGTGGTTTCCGGGTCCATCAGTCCGCTCGACCTCTCGCATCTTGGCGGGCACTTCGGTATTCCGAAGATTGAAGGCGGAGTGGTGGTGCCGAATGAGCGACGCCCGTAAACGTGTGGCGGGGACACTCCTGTCCGCGAAAAGTGTGCAGCAGAGCAACTGCAAGGGCAACGACAAAAGCAGCGGACAAGAGTGTCCGCTCTACACGGGCTAGTGGCTTTTTGGCGCCGGCCCCACCTTCCGCAATCTCTCCCGGGCTTGCGTGGCTTCGGTGGTGCGGGGATAGCGCTGGATTACGTGCTTTAACTCTTGTGTGCCCTCGTCTTCTTTTCCGAGTTCGAGGAGCGCGTAGCCCTTCTTGAGCTGAGCGGTGGCGGCCTTGTTTCCGCTGGGAAAATTCTGCAGGACGAGATCATAGTTCGCGACTGCTTTCTGGTAATCGCCCGCTTTAAACTGAATTTCAGCTACATAGAAGTATGCATTCCCCGCCAGGTCGGTGTTCGGGTAGAACTTGATGTAATCGTTAAATTCCTGGGTCGCCAGATCGTTCTTAGCGCCGTTGTAGTCGCGCAGGGCGTTGTTGTAGAGCACGTCGGGCGCAGGCGCCTGAGCGATTGCCTGGGCCTGCTGCTGCGCTTGCGTCTGCTGTGCGGCCATGGATTGCTGCGCCGCCTGCATGTCCTCGAATTGCTTGCTCAGCTTGGCGAGGCGCACCTTGAGCTCGTCCATGGTGTCGTTCAGCGCCTGAATCTGGCCCGAGATCTGGTCGACCTGCCCAGAGCGATCCTGCTGCTGTTTGTTGATGGAAGCTTGCAGGCCGTTGATCGCCGTGGTGACTTTGTTGGCGGCGTCGGTGTTCTGCTCGAGCAGATTTTTCATGACGCCCATGCGCTCGTCAAAGGACTGCTTCATCTGGGTCATTTGCTGCTGCAACTGGCCCACTTGGGTTTGCAGTTCGATGATTTCCTTGCTGGCGCCGTGGGCGGGAGCGATCCAAATAGTGAGGAACAGCGTCAGGAGCAGCGTGAGAGCGAGCTGAGTGCGATTGGATTTCATAGTTCACCTATTGGATGTCAAATTCCCAAGAAAAGGTGGAGAGCCGGGCGTTCCCGCCCGGCTGGACGAGCGAGAAGCCCGTCGTTCCACTTTTTCCTATTTTTCGTACACGAAGTGGCCGCGGCGGTTTTGCTGCCAGCAACTTTCGTTCGATTCGGTGCAGAACGGTTTCTCTTTGCCGTAACTGATGGTTTTGATGCGATCGCCGCTCACTCCAGCCTGGATGAGCGCGTTCTTCACCGCATCGGCGCGACTGGTGCCGAGGGCCAGGTTGTATTCGGTCGAGCCGCGCTCGTCGCAGTGTCCCTCGATGGTGATGTGGATGCTGGCATGCTGTTGCAGGAACTGGGCATTGCCCTGCAACGAACGTTGATCGCCCGCGCGCACATCGTACTTGTCGTAGTCGAAGTAGATGTCTTTCACGTTCTGAGAGAACAGTTCCTCTTCCGTCGCGTTTGAAGTGGTTTGCGGCGGCGGTGGGGGCGGCGCGTTGACGGTGACGCGAGCGGTGGCGTCCTGGGTTCCGCCGGCGCCTTTCGCGACGAGATGGTAGGTGATGGAGTCGGCCGGAGTCACCGGACGCGAGCCACTCGCCTCCACCGTGCCGATGCCGTCGATGCTGACGTCGGTCGCGTTCGTGGTCTGCCATGTCAGCGTGGTTGCTTGACCCTTGTCTACAGTGTTTGGACTCGCCGACAGCGAGGCGGTTGGAGCCGTGGGCGCGGGGGGTGGCGGCGGTGGAGGCGGAGGGAGCTTCTTCCCCCCGCATGCGGCCAAGAACATGATGGCGCCGAGTGCGAAGACCAGAGTGCCCCATCTCGTCATGGTGATTGTTGTTGTCATTGCTTGCTTCACTTGATTCCTCCTGATTCGTGTGCGCCCGCGTTGTGGCGTGCAATGGGCAGATTCACGGCAGGGCGCACTCTGGGCCAGCCGCAAACTCTTCTTCTTTTCTCTTCAAAACCAAGTTTTCCAAACCAACTCTCAACCAGTCTACTTCCAACTCCAGTTGGGCTGCGTGTTGTTTCCCTTAAAAGTCAACTGCTTTACGTTGCTGCCGTCCGCCAGCATAGACCATATCTGGTCGCTGCCCGAACGGTGGGACTGAAACACAATGTGGCGGCCATCGGGAGACCAGCAGGGGAAATCGTTTCGTCCCGCGTCGTGCGTGAGTTGCACCCACTGCTTGCTGGCGACATCCATCAGATAAAGATCGTTGGAGCCGGGCTCTCCTGGCCCGTACTTGCGCATCCAGGAGAAAGTCAGAAACTGTCCATTCGGCGACCAGTTGGGGGAAACCGCGTAGCCTTGATCGGTGACGCGCTGCAGGTTGGTACCGTCCGCCTCCATGGTATAGATCTGGGGCAGGCCGGTGCGTCCGCTGACGAAAGCGATCTGAGAGCCGGTCTTGCGATTCCATGTCGGAGAAACGTCGGGCCCCTGATCGTTGGTGAGGCGGCGCGAGTTTCCTCCAGATGCGTCGATGACGAAAATGTTGGGATAGCCGTTGCGCGAGGAAGAGAACGCGATCTTGCCCTCGGGCGACCATGAAGGCGAAAGATTCATCCCTCCAAAACGCGGAAAGCTGACCATGCGGTTGAGATCGAATGAGTACATCATGATTTCCCAGCCGCCTTTGTTAATGGAACTGAATGCCAGCCGCGAGCCGTCAGGTGAAATGCGCGGCGAGAGGGAAATGCTGCCTAGATGCGTCACCTGCTGCTGGTTAGCGCCATCGTAATCCATCACCCAGATTTCTTTGTGGCCGGTGCGCTCGCTGACGAAGTAGATCTTAGTTTCGGCGATCCCGGCTACGCCTCCGCCGAGACGAAAGATGATCTCGTCGGCAAACCGGTGCGCGATCACGCGCACCGCGTCGCTGGTTGCGTTGTCGGTGTACTGCTTGCCCAGCACCTGCGGCGACTTTTCATTCTTGACGTCGTAGAGCCATCCCTGCACCGTGACTTTGCCGGCGGCTGCGCCCAGGTTGCCGAACGCGAGCATGGACGCATTCGGCGGCGGGGAGTTCCAGTCGTTGAAGCTGACTTCAGCTGGTTGTCCCGGCACCTGCAGCGGATAAAAGCTCTTCGAGACTAGATCAAAGATTCCGGCGTTGTCGAGGTCGTTCCAGAGCGTGTCGTTGAAGGTCTTCAGTAATTCGGCATTCTGCGCGTCGGTGGTTGAGGGCTTGAAATCGGATGCGGCGAGGCGCACTCGCTCGACACCGAGTCCGGTGCCGCCGCGGACCCAGTCTTGGGCTACCCCTGAGGCCAACAAAATGAACGGAAGAAAGCAGTACAAAACGCGCTTCATTGACGCCTCTATTTCTTGCTGTAATCGAACCACCACTCCACTGAAATCTTATTCCCTGAATAGTCCGATGGCAGAGGACCAAAAGTATCAATGCGCTGGAGCGCTCGGACCGCTGACTGGTCGAGCGAAGGTACACCGCTGGACTGTTCGACCTGCACATTGGTGGGATGGCCGTCATGCATGACATCAAAAATCAAGAAAACTCGGTGCGCCTCCGTGATACGCGGATCCACTTCGTACTTCAACCAGTTATCTTGAACCTTCTGCTGAATGACCCGCACGTACCAAGCATAGCGCGTGCCGAAATCGCCACCGCTTCCCGGAAATTCAAATGCGCCCGTGGCGCCGCCCGCGCTCATGCTGTACATCTTGCTGATCGGGCCACCTTCGCCATACGGAATTTGATTCGACTCGGGCTGCTCCGGTTCCGGCTTACGCGGCGTTGCGCTCTTGACCGGCGCGGGTTTCACCTTTGTCTTCGTGTTCTTGTCGGGAATCGGAATCGCTTCGGGCTCTTTTTCCTGCTCCGCGGGTTGCGACTTCGAAAGTCCCTTGGATTCCGTCGCCAGCACGTTCGTGGTTTCCGCGGGATTGGCAGGCAAGGGAACCGCGCTCACCAGCGTCGCTCCCATGGCATCCCCGCCGCCGCCGCTGCCCCAGCCTTCACCGCGGAAGCTGTGAACAAACATGGCGTAGAGGACGACGAAGGCCGCAAACGCCAGATGCAAGCCGAGCGACCAAGTGAGAGGCCGGCGCAGTTGGCCGTGTTCGGAATAGATGTTGCTATCGTGCATGTCGATCTCAGTGATGGCCGCCATGGGTATCCATCGGCTGGGTAACGATGCTCACGTTGCTGATGCCGGACTGCTTGATCGCGTCCATGACAGTGGCGAAGGCGCCAAACGGAACATCCTCGTCGGAACGCAAATAAATTGCCTGGTGCTTCGGATCGCGAATCTTTTGCTTCAGGCGTGCTGCGATCTGGTTGATGTTGATGGGATCGTTGCCAAGGAAAACTTTTTGCGATTTGTTAATACTGATTACCAGGCGCTCTTCGGTGATCTCTTTGACGGTGCGGGTGTGGGGCACGTTGACTTCGATCCCGGACTGCAGCACCGGGGCGGTCACCATGAAAATGATGAGCAGCACCAGGACAACATCCACGAGGGGCGTGATGTTGATATCGGCGAGCGCCGTCTGCGTGCGTCCGTTAGCCGAGGTGAAAGCCATCAGCGCCTCGTCTCGGCGATTTGTGGTGGCTGCTGGCGCTCCACCAGATTGAGCATTTCGAGCGTGAAGTCGTCGTTGCGCGAAGCCATCTCACGAATGGAGCCAATGATGAGGTTGTAGGCGATTACCGCTGGGATGGCGGCAGCCAGGCCGGCAGCGGTGGTCACCAGCGCTTCAGAGATTCCGGGAGCGACCGCGCGCAGTGTTGCCGCGCCCGCCGTGCCCAATCCGTGGAAGGCGTCGATGATTCCCCAGACAGTTCCGAACAGTCCGATAAAGGGCGTGACGGCGCCGGTGATCGCGAGCCATGGGACATTGCGTTCGAGGCGGGTGATTTCCTCGGAAGATGCGATCTGCATGGCGCGCTGAATCGAGACGGGGTTGTGGATGCCGCCTGTTGTTCCCATCTGGCGTTTGAACTCGTCGACTGCGCCTGCAAACACTCCCACCAGCGGGCTGGGACGGAACTGTTCGGCAACCGAGACAACGTCTTGCATGCGCTGCGCCTTGCGGAAGACGCGAATGAATCGTCCGCTCTGCCCGCGTGCGCGGCGGATGAGCCGCCACTTGGAAAGGATCACAGCCCAGGAGAGCACGCTGAACGCAATGAGCAGCACAAGCACGGTCTTGGCAACCGGACCGGTCTGAAGGACGAGATCAACGATTTCGCCGCCGACAAACAACAGGAGGACGGAAGAAAAGTGCATTGGTTTCGGGAGAACCCTGTTAAGGATTATAGACCAGTGTTGTGGCGAGCCCCACCAGGGTACCGCATCGGTCAATGCGGTGATTGGTTGTTGCCTGCTCTTGCTCTGGGTTTCGACGGCTACGGGCTCGGAATCACTGCCTTCACGACATTTGAATAGGCGCTTTCCTGACCTTGGGCGTTGACCTCGGTTGTGGCGTAATAGTAGGTCGACCCGGAGACAACCGTAGAGTCCGTGTAGTTGGTCGAAGAGTCCAACGCGGTATTGATCTCCTGGTAGGGGCCTCCGCTGGCAGTGCCGCGGTACACGTTATATCCCACCGCGTTCCCGTCTCCTGGATTCCAGGAAAGGCTGACGCTATGGGAACCCTGAGCCACACCTGTACCGGTCAACGGTTCGACCGTGGGTGAGTTCACCGCGTTGCTGGTGAACCCCGCTTTGCCGGAAGCTGCACCGGAGGCGTTCGGCGTGAATTGAATTGTGACCGGGATGCTCTGTCCAGCCGGAATCGTTACCGGCAGATTGAGCCCGAGAATGGCAAATTCCGAACTCGTCGAGCCGTCCGACGAGATGGTTACGGCGGCGTTTGAGGCCGTAAGTGTAGCCTGCAGGCTGGTGCTCGATCCCACCGTGACGTTGCCGAAAGTGAGGGTTGCAGGCGCTACTCCCAGTTGCGGGCTATTGGAGGACACGCCGGTCCCTTGAACATGCATGTTCAGAGGGGAATGTGGGGCGTTGCTTGTGAGTGTGAGTTTGCCCTCGGTCCACCCTTTGGCAGTCGGCGTGAAAATAACCGGCAACTGGACGCTCGCCCCGGGCTGGATCTTCACCGGTACAGGGAAACTGCCGAATGAGAAAGCGCTCCCTTGGACTGATTTGGAGGAGATATGCAGGGTTCTGGTTCCAACGTTCGAGAGTTTGATGGAGATGGAACTGGAACTTCCGATCTGGACCTTACCGAAAGCATGGCCGCAAGGGTTACATTGAAGTTGCTGCGCCCATGCGGACGCAGGCACCAGACAGAAGAGCAGCCCCGCGACTAAGGGGAAGAATCGCATGAAGTCATCTTCACGAACCGCTCAGGTGCAAGGCAAACTCGGAAGTGCATTTTCGCACCCATTGGTACCGTTTTGGGAACGGGCAGCTAGTTTCGCGCAGCCCCGCCGGGCGGGGTCTGTGCTATGCTGCGCGTAAAATTACAGAATCTTCGTAAGTGAAAGATCGCAGGACCCGAGTGCTGGCCGAACTTCGACTCGAAAATTACGCGGTGATCGACAACGTCGTGATCGAGTTCGCGGCTGGTCTGAATCTTCTGACCGGCGAGACCGGGGCGGGGAAGTCCATTCTGATCGACGCGCTGGGATTGCTGCTGGGGGAAAAGGCGTCCTCGGATGTGATCCGCACGGGCGCGGAGCGGGCCGTGGTCGCGGCGGTGTTTGAGAGCGACGGAGCTGCGGCGCGGTCGATCGAAGGCATCCTCGAGACCAACGGCTTGGACGCGGAGAACGGCTCGCTGATTCTGCGGCGCGAGATTGCTCCCAAGGGGCGGGTCTTCATCAACAATCAGCCAGCCACGGTCGCTGTGCTGAAACAGATTGCGCCGCACCTGGCGGTCATCCATGCGCAAAATGAATCCATCGTAAACTTCGATGCCGCGGCGCGGCAGGAACTGCTCGACGCTTACGCCGGAGTCGAGTTGAAGGATGTGGCCGCCGCTTTCGCGCACTGGATGGAGATTCGCGGGCACATTGCCGAGCTCGAACAGGACGAGCAGGATCGCATGCGGCGGCTCGACCTGTGGAATTTTCAGTGCCGTGAAATCGAAGAGGCGCGTCTGCGCGCGGGCGAGGATGAGCATCTCGAGGCCGAGAAGCGCGTCTTAGCCAATGCCGAGAGAATTTACGGCGCGGCCATCAGTGCCTTCGATCTGCTCTATGAGGGCAACGCCTCTACCTCTTCGAGCCTGCGCGCCGCGCAGAAGCACCTGGAGGAACTGGCTCGCTATGAGCCGAAGTTTCAGGAAGCGCTCGCGGCGTTGGATTCGGCGCGCATCAGCGTCGAAGATGTGGGAGCGACGCTGCGCGATTATGCGGGCGGAATCCAGGCTTCGCCCGAGCGCCTCGCGGAGATAGAAGAGCGGCTGGCGTTGCTGGATCGCCTGAAGCGCAAGTACGGGCCGACGCTGGAGCAAACGATTGTTTTTGGCGAGGACATCCGGTGCAAACTGTCTGAAATGGAGAATAAAGATCAAGTACTGCTTGAACTGCGGGCTTTGTTGGCAGTGGCGGGGGGCGAGTATCGCAAAGCCGCCCGCGCCGTCTCGCGCAAGCGCACGGAGGCGGGGCGGAAATTAGAGAAGCTGGTCGAGGGCGAGATCAACGACCTCGCCATGCGCGCCAGTTTTCGCATTGCGGTCGAAGAAGACGAAGACGACGCGCACTGGACTCCGTCGGGCATCAACCAGGTTGTCTATCGTATTTCGACCAACGCGGGCGAGGCCATGCGTCCGCTCGAACAGATTGCCTCGGGCGGCGAACTTTCGCGCGTCATGCTGGCGTTGAAGGCGAGCGTCGAAGCGGGGACGAATCCGGCAGGGAAGAAGAAGTCGGCGGCTGCTCAGCGCACGTTAGTATTTGACGAGATCGATACCGGCATCGGAGGCCGCGCCGCCGAAGCCGTGGGAAGAAAATTGAAGGCGCTCTCCAAAGGCAATCAGGTGCTCTGCGTCACGCACCTGCCGCAGATCGCAACCTTTGCCGATCACCACTACGTGATCGAGAAGCGCGAGACTGGCGGCCGCGCGAAGACCACTGTCCGCCAGATCACCGGCGAAGAGCGCACCGAAGAAGTGGCGCGCATGTTGTCGGGGGCGAAGCTTACTGAGACTTCGCGGAAGCATGCGGAGCAGATGATTAAGGCGAACGGATAACAACCAGCCTAACGGCGTACGGCTTCCCACCTTAGGACGGCCATACTCCCCGGCAAAGTAAGAAATGAAAACCCGGAGCGCGAATCCCCTAATCGCGCTCCGGCACCGTCAGCCAGGAGACCGGCTGCGGTGAAGTTTGCCTGTAATCGGCGTGGCCGATACTGCGACGAACCGGATGGGCCGGCGCCGTTTGCCGAACCGGATTCCTACTTGCCGGTTCCGTTGAGTTGTACGGTCTGCGTGCCCACCGCGTCTTTGATGTTTAAAGTCGCGGTACGCGCGCCGGTGACCGTGGGTGTGAAGGTCACCGTGATGGTGCAATCCCAGCCCGCCTTGCGGCTTGTTCCGCAGGCTGACTTGGCGGTGAAGTCGCCGGGGTCCGTGCCGCCAAGCGTAACGCTGCTGATCGCCAGCGTCGTCTTTTGATCGTTGGTCAGAACCACAGTCGAAGCCTTCTTCGCGCCCACCGTCACCGCTCCATAGTTCACGTTGAGCGGCGAAATGCTAACCGGCTGCGTGGAGTTGAGCAAGATGCTGACAAAGCTCGGAACGAAAGGGCCTTGGTTGAGGACGGCGATATCCGGCATGCCGTCGCCATTGAAGTCGGCAACTGCAAGATTGGTGTAAACGTCGCCCGTGTAATAGGTCTGCGTATTGGTGAACGTACCATCGCCATTGCCTTGGAGTACGGCGGGATTGCCTAATCCGTAGCCATCGAAGGGAACGGCTACATCCAGTTTCCCATCTCCATTGAAGTCGGCCACAACGGGAACGCTGGCGGCGCCGTGGGGCAGGCAGCCCGTCGCACCAGGCGTGAAAGTGCCGTTGCCATTGCTTGCGAGGTAGAAATAGGTACTGGTGTTAGCTCCGCAACCCTGGCCACTGGTAGCGACCAGGTCCGTTTTTCCATTGTTTTTGAAATCGGCGGCGGCCAGCCCAACGGCAATGTAAGGCGTCGCGGTCGAGATGGGAGCGCCAAAGGTGCCGTTGCCATTGCCGGGCAGCAGGTAGACGACGCCGTTACCTGCATTAACAAGCGACGCCGCGATGTCCATCTTGCCGTCGCCGTTGAAGTCGCCAAAGGCAAGATACACGCCGTACCCTTCGATTGCGGCGAGGCTGGTGATGAGCGGCTCCGTTTTGTAAGTGCCGTTACCCTGATTGAGCAGCACGCTGATGGAGCTATCGTTATTTGCGGTGACGATGTCGAGCTTGCCGTCGCCGTTCACGTCCACCAGATAAATGGCCTCCTCCTGGGCCGTCGCGCCGGTGGAATAGTAGGCGGCCTTCTTGAACTTTCCCGTCCCCAAACCTTCCAATACTGCAACGGCTTGGTTTTGGCAGCCGGCACTAGAGTCGTCCCTCATCGTTGCCACCAGATCGGCTTTGCCATCGCCGTTCACGTCGCCGGTGGCGACCCAATATACTGTGTTCCCGATGCAAGTGCTGGCGGTGACGTAGGAAGTGGCTCCCAGGGCGCCGTGCGAACTGCCCAGGTTGATGCCGATCTTGCCGTTGATGGATGCGCCTTTGACAATGCCGTTTACAGACTGTGCGATGTCGGGAATGCCATCGCCATTAAAATCGGCGGTCACGATGTTAGATGCGCCATTGCTAGTGAAGTTATAAAGCTGGGCAGTCTGGAAAGTCCCATCGCCGCGGCCGAGCGATACCGTGTTGGTATTGAGGCCGTTAGTGTCGAGCAAATCGAGCGTGCCGTCGCCGTTGAAATCGCCGACAGCGACAAGATAATTGCCGCCCTGAGCCTGCAGCGGGTACGCGGGTCCGGCGGTGAAGGTGCCTTTTCCGGTCCCGTAAAACGTGAAGACATCGCCGGCACCGTCGGGGATCACGATGTCCAGCTTCTTGTCGTTGTTGATGTCGGCCAGCACCACGTTATTCGTGGGGTTAAGAGGAACGCTACCGACCGTACCTTTGACCGCGAATGTGCCGCCGCCCTGGTTCAGATAGACAATGGCACTGGCAGAGCTGCTGCCGACGACCACGTCTGGTTTCTTGTCGCCGTTCACGTCACCGATGGCGATGCCTGCGGCGGCAAAAACACCTGACATCGCGACAGGGTAGTATGTCGCCGTTCCAAATGTGCCCGTGCCGTTGTTCAACAGAATGCTTATCCCGCCACCCGTTGTATCGTTTGATTGGAAAGCGAGATCGGGCTTGCCGTCGCCATTCAGATCGCCGACAGCCAGTGAGCCGCAGTTCCCAATAGTGCTTGTGCAAACTGAGGTGTAGGCCACTGGCGTCTGGAGAGTGCCGTCGCCCTTGCCTATGAATACGAACACGCCGTTGTAGGGAGTCATAGCGACCAGGTCGAGTTTGCCGTCGCCGTTGACATCGGCAGCAACAATGCTGTTCGGGCCGGGATTGAACGTGCTGCTGTTCGAAGCCGAATAGGTCCCGCTGTAAGTGAGGCTGCCGGTGCCATTGCCCAGGTAGATGTGGACTTCCGAGTTGCTGCTTGTGGCGTTCGCCGCCCATACGGCAACGTCGAGCAGGTGGTCGCCATTGAAGTCGCCCACGGCGATCGCTTCCGGAAAGAAGTTAGATGCAGCGATATTGAGCGTGATGGGCGTTTGGAATGTGCCATCCCCGTTGCCCAAGATCACGTTCAGACGGGAACCGGAATCAATGTTGACGGTATCGAGTTTGCCGTCCCCGTTGAAATCCCCGGTAGCGACGGCTACGGTTGAGCTAGCGGTATCCGGGGCTGGGGCCGAAAGGAAGGTTGTGGGCGCCGGGAAGGCAATCGTTTGTGCCTGCGCCGGAACTACCACTCCGGCGAACATAACCACAGCGGCGAGCATGCTGAGCACTATTGCAATCGTGCCCGAGCGTTTACCTTGCCGATACAGATTCATTTGTTTCGTCTCCTGAGAATGAGTTGCGTGTCGGCCTCTTCGAGGGGGACCGGGCCTTCACATCGTGGGCGACTTTCGCCCGGATAAGGTCTTTCGGTCAATGGATTGGAGATAGCGGGAGGCTGGTGTGTGTCTGGCGAAATAAGATATGTATTTACAGATAGTTAAGCGAACTTGTTGCCTGGTAAGAAACCGCCTTCGGCTGGCCCAAAGGTGGCATTTTCTCCGGGTCTGGTCAGGTGGTAAACTTCAGACTCCCCCGCCGACCATCCGTATGGGCTCTCCACAGGCACCTCTGGCTCTCGTTCGCTTCGGTGTGTTCGAAGCCGACCTCCGCGCGGGCGAACTCCGGCGGAACGGCGTCCGGGTCCGTCTTCAAGATCTCCCGTTTCGAGCGCTGACGCTGTTTCTGACCCGTCCCGGGGAAGTGATCACGCGTGAGGAATTTCGCCAGGCACTCTGGCCTTCCGACGTCTTTGTGGATTTTGAGCAAGGCATCAGCAGCGCCGTCATGCGCCTGCGCGACGCGCTGGGGGACTCCGCAGACAACCCGATTTTTATTCAAACCATCGAACGCCGCGGTTATCGCTGGATTGGACCCATACTCAGCCAAACCCTCGAACCGGTGGTGCAGGATCGAGCCCCGGCCCCGGCAGCGGCGGAACCGGAGAGCCGGGATTTTACGGCGCGCTATGAGATTGGATTGACGACGCACGCCCAGAAGCGCGGCTCACAAGTGGGCCTGTGGCTGGCTGTGGCGGTCTTCGCGGTGTTGTGCTTAGCTGGTTTTTTTCTGGGGCGGTGGCGGCGGCCCACTCCGATTTCATCGATTGCAGTCCTTCCGTTCGACAATCTCAGCGCTCCGTCTTTCAATGACGCTTTCAGTGACGGATTGACGGACGAAATCGCAGCTTCCATTTCCCATCTGGATGGCGTCCGAGTGGCAGGACGCCGCTCCGCGTATGTGTTCAAAGGCAAGCACGACGATCTTCGCGACATCGGTTCACGCCTAAATGTCGAGGCCGTGGTGGAAGGCAGCGTGCAGCGCGCCGCCGACCGTACCCATGTCACCGTGGAACTGAATCGTACCCGCGACGGCTTCACGATCTGGAGCCAGACCTACGACGGCACAACCAGCGACTGGATGCAGATCGAATCGCAGATCGCCGGCTCAATTGCCGGGGCCCTGGCGCGGAAGCTTTCTCCCAAGGATGCCCCGGCCGCCCACGACCCCGAAGCCCACGCGTTATACCTGGAAGCACGCTACCTCTGGAACCAGCGAAACTTTCCCGCCGAACTCAAGAGCGTGGATCTGCTCCAGCAGGCAATCGCGCGCGATCCCAACTATGCCCTGGCATGGTCTGCATTGGCCGACTCTTTGATTGCCATCGGCGACATCGAAGACGTGGACCCGGCCGCATACCTCCCGCGCGCCCGCGACGCCGCCCTCAAGGCTCTGCAGCTCGACCCATCGCTCGCCGAAGCGCACGCCGCGTTGGGGATGGTCGCCTGCCATTACGACTACGACTGGCCCACCGCCGAGCGCGAATACACGAAGGCGTTCGAGTTGAACCCCAGCTACGCCAGCGCGCATCAGTACTACGCTCTCGGTCTGATGGCCCACGGCCGCTTCGCGGAAGCCAATGCGCAACTTGACATTGCCCGCCGCCTCGATCCTCTGGCGCTCATCGTGGATGTCGATCTCGCGCTGCTGCGCAAATTCCAGCGTGATTTCGATGGCGTAATTGCCGTTTCGAAAAGCATCCTCGAACGCGACCCCAACTACCAACTCGGCTACAGCATGCTAACCACCGGCTACTTCTGTGAGCGCCGCTGGGATGACTGGCGGGCCGCTGACGCGAAAGTTCCCCAAGGAGAGTACCTGCGCGCTATTGCGAACGGGCACCCTGACGAAATCGAGCGTGTACTCCGCAAGTTGACGGACGAGGCCAAGGCCGGCTCTCGTCGGCCCTATGACGTTGGGCACTACGCAATGCTGAAGGGAGACCGCTCCCTCGCTCTCGACTGGCTGGAAAAGTCGTACCAGCATCACGACTACTGGATGCTCTTCATCAACGTCGATCCAGAGTATGACGCCATCCGCTCCGACCGGCGCTTCCAGGCGATCGTTAACCGTCTCGGCGTCGGCTGAACCGGTCCTCGGCAGGGGTGAGTAATATCCGCGGGGAGATGCGGAAAAGTAAACGCCGGAGCGCGAATCCCTCTCTCGACTGCTACAACCTGTTACGGGAGTTCTCCAGAATGTTCGCTGCCACTCCCGACGGCAAGAATCAGTCCGGACTCGAAGCCCTCTCCCATTCGCGCCCCAGTTTTCCCCGCCCACTGCTAATCCTCACAGCCTCAAAGGCTTACATTGACCTGAGGGTGCATCTTTCGATACCCTTAGAGCATCTTTTACAACGAGAAAGTGTACCCTTATTGGGTGGGGGATACGACTTGTCTGAGACCAAGACTTTATTGCTATTGAAGCCGCGGGGATTCTGCGCTGGGGTGGTGCGGGCGATCGACATTGTCCGGATTGCGCTGGAGGCCTTTGGGCGCCCGATTTATGTGCGCAAGGAAATCGTCCACAACCGCTTTGTGGTGGAGGAACTGCAACAGAAGGGCGCGATTTTTGTCGATAGCGTGGACGAAGTGCCTGAGGGCGAACGCGTTATCTACAGCGCCCACGGGGTTTCTCCGGAAGTGCGCGAGGCCAGCAAGCTGCGGAAGTTGCGCGTGATCGATGCGACGTGTCCGCTGGTCACCAAGGTGCACGTGGAGGCGGTGAAGTTCGCGAAGGAAGGCTATTCTCTGATCCTGATCGGTCACCGCGATCATGACGAAGTGATTGGCACGCTGGGTGAGGCGCCCACGGTGACGCAGGTCGTAGGTTCGCCCGCGGAAGTTGCGTCGGTGACTCTGCCCGACCCCAACCGGGTGGCGTACTTGACGCAGACCACGCTCAGCCTGGATGAGACGCGCGACATTATCGGCGCGCTGCGGAAGCGCTTCCCGAACATTAAGGGTCCGGCGGCGCAGGATATCTGCTATGCCACGGAAAACAGGCAGGTTGCCGTGAAGCACGTGGCTTCCGACGCCGATTTGTTGCTGGTGGTTGGCTCCGACAACAGTTCAAATTCAAAACGGCTGGTGGAAGTTGCTCGCAGTTTGGGCACCCCGGCGCATCTAATTGATGATTGCCGCAACATTGAGCCGCAGTGGTTGAATGACGTGAAGACGGTGGCCCTAACCGCGGGAGCATCGGCTCCCGAGCATCTGGTGCAGGAAGTGGTGGCGTACCTGGCGGGACAGGGCTTTGGTGACGTGCAGGAACTCGAAATCATGCCGGAGAATGTTCGCTTTGGATTGCCGCCGGAGATCGTCGAAACGATTGCCGCGGCACCGGCCATCGCTGCCGTGGGAACATAATTTGGAGATAGGTTTGGAGTAATAGATGGAAGAGTCCTCCCCCTTTAGTTCGGCTCAAGGTTCGGCCTCTGCGCCGCAGATGCGATTTGGAAAGATCGACGACCTGGGCAGCCGGGTCGCCGTCGCAGTCGATGCGGCTCGCAACTATCTTTTCTCGCAGCAGCACGAAGAAGGGTACTGGTGCGGAGAACTGGAAGCCGATACTACCCTTGAATCCGATTACATCCTGCTCCATACGCTGCTTGGCACGGGCAACCAAGCCCGCTTTGACAAGGCGGCGTGCTACATCCTGAACCGCCAGAACGAAGACGGCGGCTGGAGCATTTACGCAGGCGGCCCATCCAACATCAGCGCTTCGGTGAAGGCGTACTTTGGACTGAAGCTGGCTGGATTCGCGTCGGATCATCCCGCGCTTGCCCGCGCCCGCAACAAGATTCTCGAAATGGGTGGCGTCACCGAAGTCAATACATTCACCAAGATCTATCTCTGTTTCTTTGGGCAATACGATTACGACGCCGTTCCCGCGGTTCCTCCGGAGATCGTGCTGTTTCCCAACTGGTTCTGGTTCAATATCTACGAAATTTCTTCGTGGTCGCGTGCGATTCTGGTGCCGCTTTCGATCTGCTACGCCAAGAAGCCGTTCAAGAAGATTCCCGACGAAATGGGAGTTGAGGAACTCTTTGTGGGCGGGCGCGACAAATCGCGCATGCATCTGCACTGGGCCAAAAAGCTGATTTCGTGGCGCAATTTCTTTTTGGTTTTGGACCGGATTGCCCATTGGGCAGAGCGTGTGCACATCCGTCCGCTGCGTTCGATTGCTCTGCGGCAGGCGGAGAAGTGGATGCTGGAGCGCTTCGAGATGAGCGACGGCCTGGGAGCGATCTATCCCTCGATGATGAACTCCATCATTGCGCTACGCTGCCTGGGGTATTCGGTGGACGATCCGCAGTTTATCCGCGCGATGGATGAGTTCGAGAAGTTGGGGATCGAGGAAGGCGACACTTTCCGCATGCAGCCTTGTATGTCTCCCGTGTGGGATACGGCATACGCGCTGTTTGCCTTGGGCGAGGCCGGGGTTCCGGCGACCGATCCTCGGCTGGTGAAGTGCGCCGACTGGATCCTGCAGAAGCAAGTGCGCAAGCCCGGAGACTGGAAAATCAAGAATCCGAAAGGCGAACCGGGCGGGTGGTACTTCGAGTTTAACAATGAGTTCTATCCCGATGTAGACGACAGCGCCATGGTCTGCCTGGGGCTGAGCCGCGTGGAACATTCGAACGGGCGCTATCAGAGCGAGTCGGTGCAGCGGGCGATTGATTGGATCTTGTCGATGCAGTGCAAGAACGGCGGCTGGGCTTCGTTCGACAAAGACAACGATCGTATGGTGTTTCAATACGTGCCTTTCGCCGATCACAATGCCATGCTTGATCCTGCAACCGTTGACATCACGGGCCGGATTCTGGAGTGTCTTGCGGCGTACGGATACGACCAGAATCATCCGGCGGTGAAGCGGGCGCTTAAGTTTATTCGTAAAGAGCAGGAACCTGACGGAAGTTGGTTCGGGCGCTGGGGCGTGAACTACATCTACGGCACGATGCAGGTGCTGCGCGGTCTGGAAGCGATGGCCGTGGACCGCAACGACCCGATAATCCAACAAGCGGCGGAGTGGATGCGATCGGTGCAGAACGCCGATGGCGGTTGGGGTGAGACCGTGGGGTCCTATGACGATCCGGACCTTCGTGGGCAGGGCGACAGCACGGCTTCGCAGACGGCGTGGGCGATTATGGGACTGCTGGCGGTCGGCGACACGCGCAGCGAATGTGTGGCCCGCGGGATGGCATACCTCCTGCGCACGCAAAAGAAAGACGGTTCCTGGGACGAGCCATTTTTTACCGGAACGGGCTTCCCGCGTGTGTTCTATCTGATGTACCACCTGTACCGCCAGTATTTCCCGCTGATTGCGCTCACGACTTATTCGAAGGTGATGGCGGAGAAGGGCAGCAGTTAGCATTTAGCACTTAGCTACCTCCGATCATCGCGGACTGAATGCTAAGTGCTAAGTGCTAAATGCTGGCTTTTGTCACCGGCGCCACCGGATTTCTGGGCAGTCATGTTGCGCGCGTTCTGGCGGAACAGGGAGCCGGGTTGCGGCTGCTGGTCCGGCCTACGAGCGATCTGCGCAACGTTGATGGCTTAAAAGCGGATCGAGTCGTGGGCGACCTGCGCGACGCGGCTTCGATCGAAAAGGCGCTCTCCGGCTGCGATGTCGTTTTTCACGTGGCCGCCGACTACCGGTTGTGGGTGCGCGATCCGGGCGAGATGTATCGCTCGAATGTCGAGGGTACGCGGTCGCTGCTCGAAGCGGCACGGAAGCAAGGCGTACGGCGCGTGGTGTACACGTCGAGTGTTGCGACCATGGGCTTTACTTCGAATCACAACGGGAAAGTGAAGCAGGGGAGCATGGCCGACGAGCAGAGTCCAGTTGGCATCGACGACATGATCGGGCACTACAAGCGTTCGAAGTTCATGGCAGAACAAGTAGCATTGGAGGCGGCGAAATCTGGAGTCGATGTCGTGGTGGTGAATCCCACGACGCCGATGGGCGAGCGCGATATCAAGCCGACTCCGACGGGGCGCATCGTGGTCGATTTCTTGAAGCGCAAGTTCCCGGCATACGTGGAAACGGGATTGAACCTGGTGGACGCGACCGAGTGCGCGCGCGGTCATGTGCAGGCGCTGGAGAAGGGAAGATCGGGCGAGCGCTACATTCTGGGCGGAGAGAATCTCACGTTGAAGCAGATTCTGGACCGGCTGGGCACGATCACGGGATTGCCATCTCCAACCGTGAAGCTGCCTTACTTCTTTGCGTTGGCGTCGGGAGTCGTGGATGAGATGGTGACGGGCCGGATTTTGGGCCGGGAGCCGCGCGCGACCATTGACGCCGTACGCATGGGACGCAAGATGATGTTTGTGAGTTCAGCGAAAGCGGAACGGGAACTGGGCTGGCGGACGCTTGCAGTCGATGGGGCTTTGCGCCGGTCGGTGGATTGGTTCCGTGATAACGGATATGTCTAGGATCGCCATCATCGCCGCCGTGGAACGCGAGGTGCGACCGCTCATCCGAAGCTGGAAGGTCAGGACGATCGAGCACGGCGGACGACGATATCGTCTTTTTGAAAATCTCGAAGCAGCTCTGATATGCGGCGGGATCGGAGCGGAAGCCGCGCGTCGCGCTACCGAGGCGGTGATTCGGGAAGTTAAACCCGCGCGGGCGATCTCCGTCGGCTTTGCTGGAGCGCTCGACGGGTCCCTGCATGTGGGGGATGTTCTGGCGCCGCGCACGGTGATCAACGCCGCCGATGGTGTCAGGACAGAAGTCGGCTCGGGTGAGGGAATACTGGTGAGCTCCGCGACCGTGGCCAGCAAGGAACAAAAGACTCGGCTGCAAAAAGCATACGGCGCGAGTGCGGTGGACATGGAAGCGGCGGCTGTGGCCCTGGGGGCGCGGGCGCGAGGAATCGAATTCGCGGCGGTGAAAGCCATCTCCGACGACGCCGATTTCAGCTTGCCGGCGCTGGATCGTTTTGTGGCGAACGACGGGAGCTTTCATTCCGTCAAGTTTGCGTGTCATGTGGCGCTGCGCCCGTGGTGGTGGGGGACTACCATTGCGTTGGCGCGGAACAGTTCCAAGGCAAGCCGCGCGCTTTGCGGCGCGCTCGAGAGTTACCTTGGCCGGGAAACGCTCAGTCGCCGGACTTTGTCGGATGAGATTTTGCCGGGCGATTTGAATCCAACAAAACTTAGCCCAGAGTTCGCTGGCGCACATACTCGTACCGGTGCCCAGTCTCATACTCAAGCTGAGGGGAAGCAATAGGGGAACAATAAAGCCTGCTATGGCAATTGCTCGGACATTGATCACTGAAAGGACCGCGGAAAAGGCCATTGAAACGGCTGTTGAACGAGAAAGGCGCGAGATCCCTTCTACCATGCGAGCCGCCGTCTATCGCGGCGTGAACGATGTGCGTCTCGAAGAAGTGCCGGTGCCAGGAATTGGGCCCGGGGAAATTCTGATTCGCGTCCACACTTGCGGCATCTGTGGGACCGACTTGAAGAAGATCGCCACCGGCTCCCATTCCGCGCCGCGTATTTTCGGTCACGAAACTGCGGGTGCCGTCGCGAAAGTGGGGGAAGGGGTTCGCAAGTTCAGCGTTGGCGAACGCGTGGTGGTATTTCATCACATCCCGTGCCGAGAATGTTATTACTGCCGCCACAAGACCTTCGCGCAGTGCGCCACCTATAAGAGAGTTGGCTGCACGGCTGGGTTTGAGCCCTCCGGCGGAGGATTTGCGGAATATGTCCGGGTGATGGACTGGATTGTCGAGAAGGGAACGGTGCGCATCCCGGACGACATCAGTTTTGAACAGGCATGTTTTGTCGAGCCGGCGAATACCTGCATCAAAGGTATTGGGACGCTTGGGCTGCAAGCGGGAGAGACGGTGCTGGTGATTGGGCAGGGTCCCATTGGCCTGATCCTGGCGAATCTGGCGAAGCGTGCGGGGACTCGCGTGATTACTTCCGATTTGCATCCGGCGAGGCTTACAATAGCTAGTAGCTTCGGCCTGAAACTGACAATTGACGCTTCCAAGGCTGACGCCGGAGAAGCGGTGCGCGGAATGACGGAAGGGCGCGGGGCGGACGCCGTGATTTTAGCGGTTGGCGGTAGCGGCTTGATTCGGCCCGCCATGGATGCCACCCGGCCGGGAGGTCGTGTGTTGTTGTTTGCGCAAACGGTGCGAGGCGAGGTCACGATTGACCCGGCGGCAGTTTGCGTGGACGAAAAGGCTTTGCTCGGTTCCTACAGTGCATCGGTGGAATTGCAGGAGGAATCCGTGCGGTTCGTCATGAACCGTGAAATGGATCTGGAACGGCTTATCAGCCACCGTTTCCCGCTGCAAAGCGGTGTGGAAGCGCTGAATCTGGCTGCCCATCCTCAACCGGACTCGATGAAGATCGTCATCCAGCCGGGCAGCGCGTGGGAAGGACATCAACTGTGACTGGCAAGATGACGGCTGCCGTCCTCTACGGCAAAGAAGATGTCAAAATTGAACGGGTGCCTATCCCGCGCGTGGGTGAAGGCGAAGTTCTGGTCAAGGTGCACGTGGCGCTTACCTGCGGCACGGATTTGAAGGTGTATCAGCGGGGCTATCATGCCCGCATGATTGTGCCGCCGGCGTTGTTCGGGCATGAACTGGCGGGCACAGTCGAGCTGGTTGGTGAGGGCGTGCGCGGCTTCAAGAAGGGCATGCGCGTGGTCGCGCTCAACTCGGCTCCTTGCGGTATGTGCTTCTATTGCTCCAAGCACCAGTTAAACCTCTGCGAAGACTTGCTGTTCAACAATGGCGCCTACGCCGAGTACATACGGATTCCGCGGCGCATTGTGGAAGCGAATATGCTCGTCGTGCCTTCGAACGTAAGTTTCGAGGATGCGGCGATGACGGAACCGCTGGCCTGCGTTCTGCGTGGCCTGCATGAAACTGGAGTTGAGATCGGCGACACCGTGGCGGTTATTGGCGGCGGACCGATTGGACTGATGTTTGTGCAGGTGGCCAAAGCGATCGGCTGCAATGTGATCGCGGTCGTGAAGCGCGACTCGCAGGTCGCACTGGCGCGCAAGAAAGGTGCGCACGAGGTCGTACAGATTACGAAAGTGAAAGATCCGGTCGAGGCGGTGCGCGAGTTGAGTCCGGAGAGACGCGGCGCCGATGTGGCTATCGAAGCCGTTGGCCGCCCGGAAGCCTGGGAGTGGGCCGTGCAGATGGTTCGCAAGGGCGGCACCGTGAATTTCTTCGGTGGCTGCGCTTCGGGAACCAAGGTGCAACTGGACACCAACCGCTTGCACTACTCGGAAATTACTTTGAAGGCGACTTTCCACCACACTCCGGAGACGGTGCGCCGGGCCTTCGGTCTGATTGCCGAAAAGAAAGTTCTCGGCACCGACTACATTACCGGCGAAGCGCCGCTGTCGCGTTTGCACGACGTGCTGCGTCACATGCTGAATCGCAATGGGGATATCAAGACTGCGATCATCCCGGGGCACTAGTATCGTGACCGTGTGATGAGTCGTACGGTGGAGCGACGGGCGTCTCGCCCGTCCCGCCGGGCGGGGACGCCCGGCTCTTCATAAGCACTCTGCCCTCTGTGGTTAAGAATTTTTGATGACAACTACCGCCAGCCATCCCCAGCCTGCGCCGCTCTCCTCCACTTGGAGTGCGCTGCCGCCGGAGTACGCCATCCCTGACCACGCACCTTCGGAAGCCGAGGCGCGCGAATATTGCCGCCGCCTGGCACGCTCGCACTACGAAAATTTCTCGGTCGCTTCCTGGTTTCTTCCAGAACGGCTACGCCAGCACTTCTTCAACGTCTACGCCTATTGCCGCATCTCGGACGATCTGGCGGACGAGGTCGGCGACAGCGCGACCTCTCTGCAGTTGCTCGACCAGTGGGAGGCGGAGTTGGGTGCGTGTTATGCCGGTCGCGCGCGGCATCCTGTATTTGTCGCGCTTGAGGAAACTGTACACAAGTTCGAAATTCCGAAATATGAGTTCGTGGATTTGCTGACCGCTTTCCGGCGAGACCAAAGTACCGGCCGCTACGAAACCTTCAACGATCTGCTGGGCTATTGCCGGTATTCGGCGAATCCGGTCGGCCACCTGGTGCTGTACCTCTGCGGATACCGCGATTCCGAGCGCCAGCAGCTTTCCGATACCACCTGCACCGCGTTGCAACTCGCGAACTTCTGGCAAGACGTGAGCACGGACTTTGCCAAAGGACGAATTTATCTTCCCCTCGAAGACCTGCGCCGTTTCGGCGTGAGCGAGGAAGTGATACGCGACGGCGAAAACACTTCCGCGTTCTGCGAGATGCTTAAGTTTGAAGTCGAACGCGCGCGGGAATGGTTCGCGCAAGGCATGCCGCTGATCGCAAAAGTCGATCGTGCACTGGCCACCGACATCGAACTCTTCAGCCGCGGCGGGCAGGAAATTCTGAACGCGGTCGAGCGCCAAAGCTACGCTGTGCTGGGCCGCCGTCCCGCCATCTCCAGGACCCGCAAACTGGCGCTGGTCGCTCGCGCCGCGCTGGGGAAACTGCGATGAGCACCGCCGTGGGAAACGCTCCCGTGGAGTTTGCGCCGACCGCTTCACAGCTGGATATGGCGTACTCCGTCTGCCGGCACATCGCCCGCTCGGCCGCCAAGAATTTCTACTATGGCTTCATGGTCCTTCCACTGCGAAAACGCAACGCGTTGAGCGCCGTGTATGCCTTCATGCGGCGCTGCGACGACATCGCCGACGACACTGCGCTAAGCCCCGATGATCGTCAAAACAAGCTGGCGGAATGGTTGGATAAAGTCCACCGCGCCTTGGCGGCACAGCCAACGGATGATGCGGTGCTGCTGGCGCTGACCGATGCGCAGCGCACTTACCAGATTCCGATTGGGCTGCTCGACCAACTGGCCTTCGGTACGGCTGCGGATCTCGATCACGGCGCAGAGCCTTCTGCCGCTGCATCGCTGGTCGCGCGTTACCAGACTTTTGAAGAGTTGCGCCAGTATTGCTACGGCGTGGCATCGGTCGTCGGTCTGGTGTGTATCAGGATTTTCGGATATCGCGATCCCGCCGCGGAGCCGCTTGCCGAACGCTGCGGCCTGGCCTTTCAGCTTACAAATATTATTCGCGACGTCAAAGAGGACGTGGCCATGGGCCGAGTATATCTTCCGCAAGAGGATCTGGCGCAATGCGGGCTTTCTGCCGCCGACCTGGCCGCGCCGCAAGTTGATATTGCCCGCATCCGTCCGCTGTTGGAGATGGAGGCCGACCGGGCTCGCGACTGCTACCGCGCCGGGGAAGAACTGATCCCGATGGTGAATGAAGACAGCCAGCCAGGTCTGTGGGTTCTTATTACGATCTACCGCCTCCTGCTCGAAAAGATTGCTTTGAAACAATACGATGTGTTCGGTGAGCGCGTCCGATTGACCGTTCCCGAAAAGCTTACTGTCCTCGGAAAAGGAATCCTGAAGCGTCTGGTGTGATGCCCGCCTCGATCGATCCTAATACGACACATCCTCCTACAGTTGCCGTAGCGGGAGGCGGGTTGGCCGGCCTGGCCGCTGGATGCGCCCTGGCCGAAGCCGGCTTTCGCGTGACCCTGTTTGAGCGCCGCCCTTATCTTGGCGGCCGCGCCTCTTCTTATCAACATCCCGGGACCGGCGAAATTGTCGACAATTGCCAGCATGTGTTGCTGGGCTGTTGCACCAACCTGCTCGATTTCTATCGGCGCGCGGGAGTTCAGGACAAGATTCGCTGGTATGAGAAGTTGACGTTTCTCGAGCCCGGAGGACGCGCCTCCGTGATCGCCCCGTCGATGCTCCCCGCTCCGCTGCACACCGCGCTGGCATTTCTCCGGGCCGACTGTTTGAGTCTTCGCGACAAGCTCGGCATCAGCCGCGCCATGGTGGCGCTCGCTCCTTCCGTGCCGGTGGATCGCGGTGAGGCGTTCCTCGACTGGCTCAAACGCCACGGGCAAACCGAGCAAGCCATCGAGCGTTTCTGGAAAACAATTCTGGTCAGCGCCTTGAACGAAGATCTCGATCAGGTTTCCGTCCCGTATGCGGCCCAGGTCGTGCGCGAGTCGTTCCTAAAATCGGCCGCCGCCGGGCGCATGGGAATTCCAACCGTGCCGCTCACCGACCTGTACGGCACCGCCGGAGACTATATCCGCGCCCGCGGCGGAGACATCCAGTTTCGTGCCGGCGTAGAGTCGTTTCGAGCGGAAGCCTTCGGGGTAAGTGTGACCACGAACGGACAGGAACAGAAATTCGACTATTTCGTTCTTGCGGTTCCTTTTGACGTGCTGGGGCGCATGTTGACCGACACGCCATCGGCTGCGCCTCTAGCCGCAGCTCTCGGCCAGTTCGCGACATCACCGATCACCGGCATCCATCTCTGGTTCGATGGTCAAATCAGCGATCTCGATCACGCCGTCCTGCTCGATCGCACCATTCAGTGGATGTTTCATAAATCGCGACTCATCGCAGCTCGCGAGAACGAAGCTCGCGAAAGCGGCAGCTATGTTGAGCTGGTTGTAAGCTGCTCCCGAGGCCTGGTTGAAAAGTCGAAGGCGGAGATTGTCGATATGGCGGTGAAAGAAGCGCAGGAGTTTTTCCCCGCTGCGCGCGAAGCGAAGCTGCTGAAATCGACCGTGATCAAGGAAGTGCACGCCACGTATTCGCCGCGTCCGGGAATCGACCAGCACCGGCCCCAGCCCGAGACGGCATGGCCGCGCGTCTTTCTGGCCGGCGATTGGACCGCGACCGGCTGGCCCGCCACCATGGAGGGCGCGGTTCGCAGCGGCTACCTAGCGGCGGAGGCATTGGCGCGGTTCGCCGGGAGCAAAGACCGCAGCTTTCTCGTTCCCGATCTGCCTTCGAGTGGATTGATGAGGCTGTTTGGATGAATATTCACTTTTCAGGGCTGAAGTCCTTTACGACGCGGCGGCTCTCATTTTTTCTCTTATCGGCTCGTTGTCGCAATACACACGCCACTCGGCGACTCTTCCATCTTTGACAAGCGCCCGCTACACCGCCGGGGTTTCCCATTTGTTATCGGGTTTCATCGTCTCGCCCTTCGGGACGAACGTCCCTCCAGCGCTGCCGCAGAGAAGGACCGCATCCCCTGCGGAGACGATTTGATCGACCTTGATCCAATAGTCGGGCACCATCGTGAAATATCCTTGCCATCCACTCCGCATGGCGGACGCCGGGGTCCTGTTCCCTAGCGAATCAACGAAAACATGGTCGCTGGACATCAGCTTTGTCAAACCGTCCGTGTCATGTGTATTAATAGCCTCGACAAACTTTTGTGCGATCTCTGTAGCTGCAACGTTCTTTGTTCTCATGCTGAATTTCCGTCTGATCCGCCCGATCTTCCTGCCGATCACGCCGATCTTGATCTGGCGATAGCGCCTTCTTCGAGGTTATCCTTCCGCGCCGGAATTTCCTCCTTGAACTCGAAAACGCCACCATCATACGCGTATCTCGCCCCCGGCGGTCTGGCCATCGGCATCGGCACGGTATTGGATGAGATTTGCTTCGCCGACTTCAATTACTTCGGTTTCCAATTCTGCGTTACCTTGATGCCATTCTCAAGAATCCTCGCCCAACCTACGATCTTATATACATGCCTGATCGCACCAGCGAAGATGACGATCGCCGCCGCAGTCCGCGATTCAGTTGCGCGGGTCACGCGCAGATCAGTTGCCTGCCATCCGATGGCGTCTTTCTTCCTGGGCAGATCCGCGACCTGAGCCTCGGTGGATGCTGCATCGATACTACGCTGCCGATTGATCATGGCGGGCGAACTGAAATGGTCGTGCGCGTCAACGCTGCTTCGTTCCGGGCGGTGGGTGAAGTGCGGGCGATTCGGGCCGGCTCTGGAGCTTGCGTAGAGTTCGTTCACTTGAGTGCTGGCGGAAAAGACATACTTGCGGACCTGGTCAGAGAGTTGGCGAGGTTGCAGGCGATCATAAAGAAGCTCAGATCGGACCGCCGCGAGATGGATGAGGAGTCGTTCCGCAGGCACATGGAGAACGGAAAACTCCAAGCGGCGATATTGAGCGGGCGGTTTCGTCTTGTGGGGACGAACGCAGGTGCAGAGATGTCGGGAGAAAGTTCGGGACCGGAGCAAGCTGCATCCGCGGGCAAGAGCCTGATTGGGGAAGCACAGCCGCTGGTGATTCCCGTCGATTTATTCGGTTAGCGCAATTCAGACAGCCATCAGCACCACGCCGCCCGCTACCAGCAAGGCCGCAATCCAACGCCGGCGCCCCACGCGTTCGTGCAGGAATATGCTGGCGGCGACTGCATTGGCCACAAAGGTGAGCGAGGCCGAAGCGGGCACGACCAGACTGACATTGCCCCACGAAAGGCCAAAGAGCAGGCTGTAGAACGCGACTCCCATCGCCATCAAGCCGAGAGCAAACGTCGGCGTCGCAAGCACGCGCCCTACTACCGCCAATACCCCGCGCCGCTTCCAGAGTTCACCAACGTCTCCAACTCGTTTCATGGAGTAGGAAAGCAGCACGTCTCCGGTGGTCGAGGCCAGAATGATGAGTCCAATCGCGGCCCAGGCGTAGATGTCTTTCATGACTCCACCTCCTGAGAAACCGTGTCGTGTGGAACGCTAGGGGATTCGTGATGTTGGGGACGAGGAGTGACCGAGGGACCCGCGGCCACGAAGCCCACGCCGGCGGCGATTAGCGCGATGCCCAGCCAGCGCGTCGGCGAGATTTCCTCATGGAAACTGAAGTGCGCAATCAAAGCTACGAGCACATATCCGAGCGAGGTGGCAGGCAGCACATAGGTAAGGTCAGCCCACGAAAGCGCGGACATGTAACAGGCGAAGAACGCCAGCAGTAAAAGGATTCCCGCGGCTACCCAGGGATTGAGGATCGCGAGTAGGAGGTCAGAGAGGTTATGCAGGGAAACATTGCCGAGAGCTTTCATACCGCGAGCCAGCAGGGAATCACCCGCCGTGCTAAAAACGGTGATTCCCGCCAGGACGAGGTATTTTCGAAAGGTCACTTATGATTCAACTCCGGGCGAGCAGAAGGTGTGGCCTCAGCGGCTAAACCCGCACTCAAAACAATCTAGTTGCCGCAGCGCTGAAGCGCCGCGCCACCCAAAATCAAGTGCGCCGTCGAGTTCCTTCCGCAGACTGCTAGGCCTTGGCCGGTGCCGGGGCAGGCGTTTCTTCCTTGCGGTTTTCCTTGACCCACTTATGGCGTTGCGAGCGCAGTTTCAGGAAGGTCCGCGCTTCTTTGTACAAGCGCTTGCGTTCGGAGTTGTCGAACACCGCTTTCCTCAGAATGCGGTACGCGGCCTTGGGACGGAAATAATACGCGTCGTAAAAGTGATGGACGGCCTCGAGCAATTCGGCGGCGGGCAGGCCAGGATATTCAATCTGCACCATCTGGTGGCCGCCATCGTCGACCATTTTTGTGTCGCTGGTCATGAAGCCATTCTTGATCGCGAATTCGTGAAGTTCGGTACCGGGATAAGCGTGCGCAACCGAAACTTGGATCGTCTCCACGTCTAGTTCCTTCGCGAAGTTGATGGTGTTCTTGATGGTTTCGCGGCTTTCGCCGGGCAGACCAATGATAAAATCTCCGTGGACCACCAGTCCCAGCTTGTGGCAATCCTTAGTGAACTGGCGGGCGCGCTCGATGGTCGCACCTTTCTTGATGTTCTTCAGAATCTGTTGATCGCCCGATTCGTAGCCCACAATAAGCAGTCGGCATCCCGCTTCTTTCATGGCCTTGAGCGTTTCGAAGTCGGTAGTGACTCGCGAGGTGCACGACCAGGTTAGGCCCAGCGGTTTCAGCTTGGCGCACAATTCGACGGTGCGTGCCTTCTGTAAATTGAAGGTGTCGTCGTCGAAGAAAAATTCTTTCACGTAGGGCCAGTAGTCTTTGGCCTTGGCCATTTCTCGCGCCACGTCATCGGTGGAGCGCTTGCGCCATGGGTGTCCGCTGAGCGTCTGGGGCCAGAGGCAGAAGGTGCACTGCGCCGGGCATCCGCGCGTCGTGTACAGCGACACAAAAGGGTGGAGCAGGAAAGGCACGTTGTAGCGGCGGACATCCAAGTCGCGCCGGTAGACATCGGTTACATGAGGAAGCGCGTCCAGATTGTCGATGGTCGGACGGTCGGGATTATGCATGACCTTCCCATTCTTGCGATAGGAAATGCCGAGAATATCTTCGATCGGCTTGCCTTGCGCGTATTCAACGATGGAGTAGTCGAATTCCTTGCGGCAGGCTACGTCGATCACCTTCGCATCCGTCAAAGACTTCTCGGGCAGCACGCTGACGTGGGGTCCGACGAATGCAATCTTGATGTGAGGATTGCTGTCCTTGATGGCCTCAGCGATGCGGACGTCGCCGGCGAATCCCGGAGTGCTGGTGAAGAGCACGAGCAGTTCATAGTCCTTGCAGGTGCGAATCGTCTCTTCCGCCGTGATGTGGTGAGGCGGGGCGTCCAGCAACCGCGCGCCTTCGAGCATTCCGGTCGGATAGGCGAGCCAGACCGGATACCAGTACGACTCGATCTCACGCGTAGCGGGCCAGCGCGAACCTGCGCCCCCATCGAAATTCTCAAACGAAGGCGGATTCAAAAACAGTGTTTTTAATGGCATATTGGGAATCTCTATTCTAACATTCTTACGCGCAAACAAACCCCAGCCGACGCTACCATTTAGGTACGTCGTGAACGGCGCCGAAAGCGTGGAAGCCTTTCATTAAGTGTGCCTTAGCCGGGCTCAAACCGCAAAAGAACGTTGCCGAACGTCGTTTCTGAGCATTGAGACGCGAGAATCGGGTACCGGCTGGGTGCGCTGTCTGGTGCGTCATTTTGAAGCAGGATTTGGCAGGGCCCACTTTTCCAAATCTCCGGTAGCGCGCAGCAGGTTCATGCGGATGCGCTGGTACTCAAAATCGGCATCCTGGAAAAGCAGATAGCGCTCGGCGGCCTGCACCCGCGCATCGGCCAATTCGTGTAAGGTTCCAGTCTTGGCGTCGATACGAGTTTGCGCCGCTTCCAGGCCCGATTGTGCCAGTTGATATTCCAACTGCGCCACCTCGCGGGCGGCCTCGAGTTGTTCGGCGGCGCGCTGTAGCTTCAGCGTTTCCTCTCCGACCTGGTCGCGAGTTGCTTCCGCTTGCCTCTTCGCCTTCAGGGCTGCGGAGTCCGCTCCCTCGGCCCGGGCGCGCTGGCTGGCATTGAACAGCGGGATCCGCAGGGCAAAGCCGATGGTAGCGTTGTCAGGCTGGAAGTGATTGGGAAAATAGTCCGTGTAGTTGTTGAATGTGGAAAGTCGCGCATATTGCGCAGAGAAATCGATCGACGGATACGCAGCGCGGTGCTCGCCCAAAGCCCGCATCGATTCCGCCAGAGAATGCTGCTCGGCCAATTTGATGGCCGGGCTGGAGGCAATCGCTTTCTCCCGAAGATCTTCTTCCGCAACGAAGGGCGGCAAGGCGGGAATGGTTTCGGGCGCGAGTTCGATGGCGGAAACCGGCAAACCGATCAGGGTTGAGAGATGTCGCCGAAGGACGTCGGCGTCGCCTCGGGCCTCTGTACGATGCAAGCGCACGCGTGCGGCGGTCAGCTTAGCTTTGTTTAGTTCCATGGCGCTGTCCACACCTTCCCGGAGACGCTCGGCCACCGCTTGTTCCATTTGCTGTGCCTGGGCTTCGTCCTGCTGCAAGCGCACCAGACGCGCCTCCCACTTCGCCAGTTCAGCATAGGTCAACGCGACGTCCTGAATGACGGCATTGCGCTGGTCCTGATCCTGAAACAGGGAAGCCCGCCACTCCGTCTTCGCCGCATTCATAAACTGCCGCTGCGCCAGATTGAAGACCGTGCTCTGCGCCACGACATTGGCCAGTGACGGTGCGGTCCCACTGACGGCGAGAGGATTTCCATAGGTATAGCCGAGTCCCGCGCCGACGAATAGCTGCGGCAAGTAGTTGTTGCGGAGTTCGCGGTAGGAGGCAAAGGCGCGTTGCACGTCGGCATTCGCAATGGCCGAAGTCGTGCTGTGCGCCAGCGCCAGCCGAATGGCGCGATCGAGAGGCAACGGTTCAGCCTGACCGCGGTTTGCGATCATCAGTAGTACGGCCGCAAATAAGGCGAGCAGATTGGTGGAGCGCAAGCGCGGCAATCGGAGTTTCATCTCGTCACCTTCATCTCGGCATCCTCAGGCCGTGGCTCGGCCGCCACGCACAAATTGTAGTGTGCTAGACGCAAGCTGGGCAGTAGCTTTGGAAGTTATTTGGGACACCACGAGGCACGGGTCGAATCGCGGCATCCTCAGCGGGCAACTCGGTTGAGTGCTTGCTGGGCCACGCCGAAGTTCCGGGCCAATGACAAGGAAGCACGGTACTCCTGCGCAGCACCGGCTTTGTCTCCTTGTTTTTCCAGCAGCATGCCCAGCAAATAGTGGGCTTTGAACGCCGGCGCCGCCTCTACCGGACCGGCGGCGAGATAGCGGTGCAGCAGTTCGGTGGCGAACGGATAGCTGCGGCCGGCGCGATACAACATGCCGGATGCTTCCCACAGAACACCAGGCTTGGTCGAAGGCGCCTGGCTGAGTTTTACGATGGCTTGCTCCATTTCGTCGAAGCGCTTCTGGCGACGGAGGAAAAGAGCGAGGTTGAGCCACGCTTCCGCGTCACCCTTGCTGAGGTCGATGTACTGGTGGTATTCCCGTTCGGCGGTGGCAGCATCTTTTTTCTTTTCGGCAATGCGCGCGTAGATCCAGTGTTCCCTTGCCGGGTTGACGGTCGCGATGGACTGCGCTTGCTCACGGGCTTTTTGCTCGCCGCCGCCGACAATGCCGGGCGCTTCAATATAAAACTCCGCCAGATCGAGCCGGGTTTCTTCGTCTTTCGGATTTAGTTGCACGGCGCGCTCGAATTCTCCGCGAACCTTTCCGACCAGGCCGGCCGCGGACAGGAAATTAACCCGATCCGCTTTTTCGCCGTAAACGCGGCCCAGCCACAAGTGGAACCGGCTGTTGCCCGGATCGAGCGAGACTGCTCTTCTGCAGGAAGACTCCGCACGATCCCATTCTTCGAGTGTGAAGTAAGCACGGCAGAGCAGGTTGGACGATTCCGCATCCGCCGGAGCGGACGAGAGACGGCCATTCAATTCGGCGATAGCTTCATCGATCCGGCCGGCCGCCAGCTTGTCCTGGGCGGAGTCCGCCAAGCTGGCGGTTAACGAAGTAATGAGCAACAGTAAGACGAGCAAGACTCTGGAAGCGCGCGTGATCATCTAGAACTTGACCTGCGTTCCGTCGCCAATCGGTTTACCATTCGACGAATTGATCGCGACCACGTCTTTGGCGGAGAGGCCGCGCGTTACTTCCACCTGCGTGAGGTTGGAAAGGGAAGTTTCCACTGCCCGGCGCTTGAGCTCGCGGCCGGAAACCTGCAAAACGTAGGGCTTGGAGTCGTCCATTCGGACAGCCTCGCGCGGCACCACCAATACGTGGTCGTGCTCGTCGGCGACAATCGTCACTCCGACGTTTATATTCGGCAAGAGTTTCAGATCCATGTTATCTACGATGCTGGTCGTCTCGCCCACGTTGCGCGAACCGCGCAATCGAACCGTAGAGGGGATGGCAGTCACGATGGCCCGCCACACCCGTCCAGGGACGGCGTCCCAGGTAATCTCAATCGGGTTGCCTGGAGCCAGTCTGCCCACGTCGGGTTCATCGACAAAAGCGCGGACCAACACTTTTCTTAGATCCGCCACCTGCAGCAGAAGGTCTCCGGCGGCGACGAAGCCGCCTTGCTTGGCGGGCAGCGAGTATACGATGCCATCAAAAGGAGCGCGCACATTCGATTTCGCCAGAACGTCCTGTGCGGCATCGTAGGTGGCCTGCGCTTCCGGTTGCTGAGCCTCGACGCGCGCCAACTCCGCATTCGAGTATCTTTTGGTCTGCTTTTGCCGCAGAAAGGTGAGTTGGGCGTCGGCACGTGCAAGAGCATTTTCCGCTTCTCGCACTTCTCCGGACGAGGCTGCGCCTTGCTGCTCGAGTTTTTTCAGAGCGTCTAAATTGCGCTGTGCGGAGTCGCGGTCAGTGCCGGCTTTCACCAGTTGGGCTTCGAGGCTCAACACTTCTTCCTGGTTCCCGCCTCGTTTCGCGGCGTTCAGGTCGGCCTGCGCTGCTCGCAATTGCGTCTGGGCACGAGCCGCCTGGGCGTGCGCGTCGGCGTCATCCAGAACGACCAGCAATTGGCCCTTCTTTACGGAGTCGCCTTCCTTGACCAGAACGCGCCGCACGCTCGTCGAGACCGGAGCGTGGGCCTCAAAGTTGTTGATCGGCTCAATCTTTCCGTTGGTGGAAACCAGGCTGCGGATATTGGTCTGATCGACGACAGCCGTACGCACTGGAACCCCGTCATCGCGACGAGAGACAAAAGCAGCCAGCACAATCAACGCCCCGAGGATGGCAAGCGCCATTACCCACCAGCGTCGCGGCCGGCGTTCCGAACTGTTTCCATTCAATGGCATGCAGAGAAAAACTTAAGCTTCAATGTATATCATCCACGCGCTGCGAGGAGCTGGCAACTGCATGTCGCGGGCCTGCTTGTTTAGATGCATCGCGCCGGCCGTTTGCGTCAGTCGGGCGCTGAATTTTCCGCGCTGCGTACCTGGGCGGGCACGAGGGGCTAGGTACAATAGGCAGATGCGAAAGCCTCCCCGTTCCACTTCTTCCCGCTACACCACCGAGCACGCCAGCGCCGGACTCGATCACGATTTCCCGGAAATTGAAACCTGGCCGAACCAGTTTCCCGGATACGAAATTGTTGTGGATGATCCCGAATTCACTTCGGTCTGCCCGAAGACGGGCTTGCCGGACTTCGGCAACATCGTGATTCGCTACCAGCCCGATCGACTGTGCCTAGAGTTGAAATCGTTAAAGGAATATCTCCAAGCGTATCGAAACCTCGGCATCTTCCAGGAGAACATTGTGAATCAGGTGCTGGAGGATGTGGTCCGCTGGGCCAAGCCGGTGTGGGCGGAAGTGAAAGGTGAGTTCCGTCCGCGCGGCGGAATCTCGACCATTGTGATCGCGCGGTGGCCACGCCCGAAGAAGACTCAGAAGTGATTGGGCCTTCCGGGCCATGCTATATTCCTACGACCTGTGACCCCGCAGAAGCTCCACGCCCGCACTGCGCTGCTCGTGCTCACCGCACTTAATCTGCTTAACTACGCGGATCGCAATGTGCTGTTCGCGGTGCAGCCTTTGGTGCAGGATGAATTCCATCTGAGCAAACTTCAGATCGGCTATCTCACTAGCGCGTTCCTGGGCTTCTACATGATCGCCGCGCCCTTTGTGGGGCCGCTGGCGGATCGCTACTCGCGCAAGCTGATCATCGTTTTGGGTGCGATGTTCTGGAGCGGGCTTACGCTGCTAACGGCGTTCACGCACACTTACACGGAACTGCTGCTCCGCCACACCCTGGTTGGCATCGGCGAAGCGACGTTCGTTACCATCGCGCCGACTTTTGTGGCGGACTTATTCACGGAGAAAAAGCGCGGACGCATTCTGGGCGTCTTTTATCTGGCGATTCCGGTGGGATCGGCTGCCGGTTACCTGCTGGGCGGCAATCTCGCTCCGCACTACGGCTGGCGTTTTCCTTTCTACATCGCGGCGGCGCCGGGATTCCTGCTGGCGATCGCTGTGCTCTTCCTGAAGGAGCCGGAACGGGGGCAATTTGATTCGCTCAAGGAGCCTCCCGAGGATTCACCGAAGAGAGTGCTCACGGGTAGTCGCCTGACAAGGTTATACATGACGGTGTACCTGGATTTGAAAAGAGTATATGTCGGTGTTTTGCGTAATCCGGCGTTTCTGGCGGCGACGCTGGGCATGGCGGCGATGACGTTTTCGCTGGGCGGTATTCAGGTGTGGATGCCGCAGTTTCTTTACAGCGAGCGTCACTATTCACTCGCCCACGCTAATTTTGTTTTTGGCATCATCATCGTGGTGGATGGGATTGTGGCCGCACTGGCCGGTGGATGGTTGGGCGACTATCTGCTGCGGCGGATGAAAAGTTCTTATTACCTGGTTTCGGCCGCCAGCATGGCGCTGGGCGTTCCCGTGATGATCGTGGCTCTGTTTGCCAAGGGCCGAGCCATGGTGCCCGCCATCGGGGTGGCAGCTTTCTTCCTGCTGCTGAATACCGCACCCCTGAATGCCGCCGTGCTCAACTCGGTTGGCGCCCATATCCGCGCCACTGCCATCGCCGTGAACATTTTCATCATTCACATCCTGGGCGATGTGCCGTCGCCGACGATGATGGGATGGGTCGCGGACCGGCACTCGTTGCAGGCCGCTTTTATTTTGCCGGTGATCGGCATGGGTATTTCTTCTGCCATACTGTTTTACGGCATGCGATTTGCCCCACCACTGCGGATCAGCGAAGACTCGACAGAGTCGCAAGCCCCCTCGGGAGCATCTTCCTAAACAGAATGCATTGGCAAATCTTGCACTGGATTGCAGGCGGCATCCTCGCGCTGGCTTGGTTTTCGCGCATCGTCGAAGCGGCATTCGGCATGCCGCAGATCGCCGATATCGCGCGCCCCGAATGGGACCGCAGGCCCACGACTCCAAATGGCGAGCCTAGAGTCAGCATCATCGTTCCGGCACGCAACGAGGACGCAAATATTCGCGAGACGCTCGCGCAGTTACTCGCGCTCGATTACTCGAACTACGAGATTATTGCCGTCAACGACCGCTCGACGGACGGCACCGGCCGGATCATGGATGAGGTTGCAGCAGGTTCCCAGGCCCACGGCCTGCTGCAGGTGATCCACGTTTCGGGACTGCCATCGGGGTGGTTGGGCAAGACGCATGCGATGTGGACTGCCGGTCAGCAGGCTACCGGCGCCTGGATGTTATTCACCGACGCCGATGTTCTGTTCAAGCCCGATGCGTTGCGACGCGCCGTCGCCTACGCCGAAGCGGAGCGGGCCGACCACGTAGTCCTTTTCCCGCGCATGATCATGAAACGGCCGAGCGAGAGAATGATGATCGCATTCTTTCAGGCGCTTTTCGTTTTCGGACACCGCCCGTGGAAAGTCGCCGATCCCAAAGCGCGCGACCACATGGGGGTGGGCGCGTTCAATATGGTTCGCCGATCGGTCTATGACGCGGTCGGCACTTATCGCGCTTTGCGCATGGAAGTGCTCGACGACATGAAGCTGGGCAAGGTAGTCAAGAACGCGGGCTTCGCCCAACGTAACGTTTTTGGCGAGGATCTGATTTCCCTGCACTGGGCGAAGGGCGCTTTCGGCATCGTCAACAATCTCACCAAGAATTTCTTCGCCGTGCTTTCTTTTCAGTGGCCGCGAACCGTGGCCTGCATCGCGGGCCTCGCCTTTCTGAATCTCGGACCATTTCTTGGTGTTTGGCTGGCGCATGGATGGGCGCGAGTTCTCTACGCCATCGCGCTCGCTTCGCTGTTTCTGATCTATTACGGCATGTCGGCAAGATCGGCCGTTCCCGCATATTACTTCTTCCTGCATCCCGTCAGCACCAGCCTGTTCATGTACACACTGTTGCTCTCCATGATCCACACCCTTGCGAACGACGGCATTGTATGGCGGGGAACAAAGTATCCGCTGGAAGAATTGCGCAAAGGGATGGTGTGAAGTAAGTCACGAGGAACTGTGATTGTACGCAACTATCTCAGTGACGCCGCGCGTATGGCTGGAACGCATCTTTAACCGGCAACTTTAACAAAACCTTCGGCGTGACAGGGGACTTCAGCGGCTCTTACAAGACGATCGGCGGGGTGTCCGCTAAGACTTACAGTTACACCGGAGGGCCGGTGGTTAATTTGAATTCGGAGGGCAAGGTAAACCCATTCGTCCACGCACTGTTTGGAGGGGCCCATGTGAGCGCGTCGCTATCCGGTGTGGGATCGGGTTCCCAAAACGGGTTCACGATGATGTTCGGTGGCGGCGTGGACGCCCAAGGTCAACAATGCCTTCGCGGTTCGCGTCATTCAGGCGGACTGGGTTTACTACCGCTTCAGTGGAGCTAGCGAAAGCCACAACGTGAGAATCTCAACCGGTGTCGTGTTCCGCTTCTAGTTTTCGAAGCAATTGACAGAGGGCTGCTTGAAGCCACCGCGCTTAAGCAGCCTTTTTATTGTGGCTCTTCCGGGTCTTCGATCGAAGTGGGCGTGCCCTGTTTCTTCGGCTTCGTCTTCTTGGCTTTTGGATGGCTGTACTTCCCGGCACTGTAGTGGCCGCGACGGTCGACGTCATAGTCCGTGGGCACCGGGGGCACCACGACGAAAGCGCTTTCGCCCAGTTGTTGGGTGTGGCGCAAGATGATCTGCGTGCGGCCGTCATAGTCCTGGATCGTCCCCTTGATTTCAATTTGCCGGCCTTCGAGCTGGCGCAGGTCGCCAACTTTTCGGAGATCATCCGGGAAAACGACCACGGTGAAAGGACAGGCGCGGGGGGCGGGGCAGAAATTGAGAAAGGTGACGCCGTTGCTGCCCTCTTCCACGTGCAGGACGGTTCCGCTGACGCACTGGGTCGCACCCACATGCTTGCTCGCTTCGGCAAATGAGACGCAGTCGTGCTTGGAAGGATTGCTCGCGGAGCCAACCACGCTCAGGGTAATAACGGCGGTAATCACGACAGTAAGAACGGTCCCGAGTGAAAAAGTCAGACTAAGAAGACGCATGAGGGCTGAGGCGCAGAGAAGTGCGTCCGCAGTTTTATTGTAGGCGTGGAGAAGAGATCCTACGCGAAGCAGGACGAAGATTTCCTTGGTGGCTTCCCGAAAAGGGAACGAGCAGCGCCGGGGCACCCAGCACGCCTGGTTTCGGCGTGATGGGGTGGAGCGCGCCGGGGCTGGGCCCCGGCCTGCCACAGTTCTCGCGGCTAGCAGCGCCGCGTGTCCCACTATTTGCCGAAAGATTTTACCGCCGCCGCTTCGTCGTCTTTGACGTCGAAGACGGTGTAGAGTTTCGTGATCTGCAGCAGGTCGTGTACTTTCTTGGTGAGGTTGAGCAGCTTGAGTTCGCCGCCTTGGTTTTTGCAAGTGGTGAAGGCGCTGACCAGCTCGCCGATACCTGAGCTATCGATATAGTTCACGTCGCCGAGGTTCAGCAGGATCTTCTTCTGCCCCTTGGAAATCAGGTCGCGCACCGTTTCGCGCAGCACTATGCTGCCTTCGCCGAGAGTGATTCGGCCGCTGAGGTCGACAATCGTGACGCCATCCACCTGACGAGTACTGGACTTCATGCTCACTGGGGAGCCTCCTTGGAGTCCGCGGCATTGCCGTGGACGTGCTTAATCATTCTAAGTTCGGTGCCCGTTTGGGAGGGGTGGATTTCCACCACATCCATGAACGAGCGTATCAGGAAAATGCCTCGCCCCGATGTTTTCATCAGGTTGTCCGGCGCCAATGGATCCGGAATCCTGCTGGTGTCGAGCCCTTTGCCTTGATCGCGAATGCTGATGACAAGGTCGTGGGCGGTACGCTCAAATGCGAGCGTAACTTTCTTGGCCGGGTCGTAGGCATTGCCATGCAAAACTGCGTTCACAGCGGCTTCTCGCACCGCCATGGAGATCTTCATGATCTCCTCGTCGTCAAAACCAGCTTCCGCCGCCATGCGGCCAGCCGTCTCTTCGGCGTTGTTCACCGTCTCCAGCGTCGAATCGAGCGTATAGGAGACGCGGTCTGCGGACATAGAGCGAACGGTTCCTGAGTCGGCCTTCGCCTCGCTTGCGACGTTGACGCCGAGCTCATCGTGCTGGCCCGAATGCGTTGGACGGGCGAATGGAGAGTTTGCCTGTAGGGCTCGCAAAAGTCAACGCGATACCCTGGGTTTTCCTTCCGCCGACAAAGCGGCCACATTTCATTGTGCACTCGCGTTGCGCACCGCGGCGAAGAAACGCCTTAGCTTGGCCGTATCCAGCTTGCCCTCGGTTCGCACGCCGGAACACACATCGAGCCCGAACGGGCCCACCTCTTCAATTCCCTGGCCTACATTCTCCGGCGTGAGCCCTCCAGCCAGAAACAACGGGATGCCGATGCGTTCCCGGATCGCACGACTGAGGGTCCAATCATGAGTTCTGCCCGTACCGCCTAATTCCTTGACGGCGAGCTTCTGGTTGCCGGAATCGAGCAGGATGGCATCCACATGCGGCGCCACCCGCGCGGCCTCCTCGAAAGACTCAGGACGGGTCACGTGGACGACCTGCACAACCGAAATTCCAGGCAAAGCATCCTTCAAATCGCGATGATTGCCGACGGTGAGATGATCACAGATCTGGATCGTATTCGTCCGGCAGAAGCGCTGTTGCTCGACGATGTCGACAACTCTTTCCCGCGAGGTCAGCAGAAATGTCCCGATAGCAGGCGGCACAGTCGCGGCAATCTCTGCGATACGCTCATCGCTGATGACGCCCGGCCCGCTCGGCATGTTTGAAACCAGGCCCAGCGCCGATGCTCCGCACTCGATGGCCAGAGCCGCTTCGTCAACACTGCCGATGCAGCAGATTTTTACTCGTGGCGTGCGTGTCGGTTTCATGGGATTTCCCGTGTGATCCTTGATTCCTGTGGTAAAAGCGTTTAACCACAGAGGACACAGAGGAACACAGGGTAGAACAAAACCTAGTCAGAATCTACTCGCCGTAAGGAACCCAGATATTCTTCACCTGGGTTGCGTGCTCAAGAAACCAGCGGCCCTCGGCCAGTTTCGGGTTGAACCAGTTGATGGCGCGGCCCTCGTTCGTCCAAACCTGCTTCAGATTGCCAATCGACATCGCCTTGGCTGCCGCGGCGCTGGCTTCATCGCCAAAGCACCAGATGGCATCGACGTCGTCGTGTTCGGCGAGCGTCTTCAGGAGCTGCGACGCGTATCCCGTCACAATATTCAGCGCGCCATCGGGCAGATCGCTGGTGTCGAAAAGCTGATAAAGATCGCCCGTGATCAGTGGATAAGCTTCCGACGGAACTGCAATCACCGTGTTTCCAACCGCGAGAGCGGGCATCACGAGAGAAAGAAAACCGAGTAGCGGTGCTTCTCGGGGGCAGATTACGCCTATCGTCCCAATCGCCTCGTTCATCGCGATCGCGACATTGCGGAACGGTGGATTGTGTACAGCGCCGTCAAACTTATCGGCCCAAGCCGCATACGAGAAGATGCGCTCGATACTGAGATCCACTTCCGCCACAGCCTGCTTTTCGCCAACCACGGCGGAGAGGCGATGCGCAACTTCATCGCGCCGCTGGGAAAGATTTTCCGCGCAGTAGTAAAGAACCTGGGCGCGATTATGTGCGGTAGCTCTTGCCCACGATGCGGCCTTGAGCGCCGCTTCGACTGCGTTGCGAATGTCCTTGCGATTGCCGAGCGGAGCCTCACCCAGCAATCGTCCGTCAGCCGCGCGCACTTCCATGCTGTAGCCCGAGTCGGGACGCGCCTGCTTGCCGCCGATGTAGAGCTTTACGGTGCGATCAATCGCCGGGATGTCGGTGCCTGAGGCGGTGGAGTCCTCTTCCGATTCCGATTCAGGCAACGCGGGCGTCGTCTCCGCAGGAAGCATCGGAGCGTCCTTGAACCAGGCCAATTCCATATACTCCAGCAGGCCCTCGCGTCCGCCCTCGCGTCCGTAACCGCTCTCGCGGTAGCCGCCAAAGCCACAGGCAGCGTCGAACAGGTTCGTGCAGTTTACCCAGATCACTCCTGCTTTAAGTTGCGCCGCAACATGCAGGGCAACGGTGATGCTCTCGCTCCAGACGCAAGCGGCCAAACCATAAACCGTATTGTTCGCCAACTCCACCGCTTCCGCGGGCGTGCGGAAGGTCATCGCCGCCAGCACCGGTCCGAAGATTTCCTGCTGGGCAACAATCGAGGTCGGATGCACATTGCTCAGCAGCGTCGGTGGATAGTAGAAGCCGCGAGCCGGCAACGTGACTTGCGGCTGCCAGCAGATCGCGCCGTCGGCTACGCCTTGGGCGACTAATTTTCGTATGCGATCAAGTTGCACCTTCGCAATGATCGCGCCAATGTCAATCGCCTTGTCCAGCGGCGCTCCGATGCGCAGCGTGCTCATACGATCCTGAATTTTTGCGATAAGAGCTTCGGCAATGCTCTCCTGCATCAGCAGACGCGAGCCCGCGCAACACACCTGCCCCTGATTGAACCAGATGCCGTCGACCAGGCCTTCCACCGTGCTATCGAGGTCGGCGTCTTCAAAGACGATGAATGGGGACTTTCCGCCGAGCTCCAGCGAAAGACGTTTGTGGCTCGTAGCCGTGGCTGCACGAATCGCGCGTCCGACCTCGGTCGATCCGGTGAAGGCGATCTTATCCACGCCCGGATGCTTGACCAGCGCTTCGCCGGTTGCGCCGTCTCCGGTGACGATGTTCACGACACCAGCAGGCAAGCCAGCTTCCTGGCAAATTTCGGCAAAGACGAGCGCCGTCAGCGGCGTGAATTCCGCCGGCTTCAATACCACCGTGTTTCCTGTCGCCAGAGCCGGCGCAATCTTCCACGCCAGCATCAGCAGCGGAAAATTCCACGGAATAATTTGACCGACAACTCCGCAAGCCACGTACTCGGGAAATTCCTGCTCCAGAAGCTGCGCCCAGCCCGCATGGTGATAGAAATGTCGCGCGACCAGCGGAATATCAATGTCGCGACTCTCGCGGATAGGCTTCCCGTTGTCCATCGTCTCCAGCACCGCCAGCAGCCGCGAATGCTTCTGCACCAGGCGCGCGATGGCATAAAGATAGCGTGCGCGGGCGTGCGGAGTGAGCGCCCGCCATCCAGAAGACGCGGCCCGCGCGGCTTTGACCGCGGCGTCAACATCAGCCGCCGACCCTTGCGCAACCGACGCGAGTTTCTCGCCGTTCGAAGGATCGACAGTGTCGAAGTATTCGCCCGCAGCGGGCGCTTGCCATCCGCCGCCAATGAAATGTTGGAGGCGGTGGCCATGACGCCCCAGCCACGCCACCGCTTCTTTCGAATCTTCCGGAGCGGGGCCGTATTCCATGCTGACGAATTTTTCGGCAATGCTCATTCGCGTTTGCTCGATTCCTATAGCCTACTAAGACAAAACCCTGAACCACCAAGGACGCGAAGTATCACGAAGGTTCTTTGTCTCAGGCTCCCTTCGTGGACCTTCGTGGCCGTTGTGGTTAACGCTTTCGCATATTGGCTCATGCCATCGGATGCCGATACTCCGCCGAATAACGCCCAGTCGCCTGATGTTCCAGTTGCCGCTCGATATCGCCCAGCAGCCCACTGGCGCCGAAGCGAAACATTTCCGCCCGCAGCCACGACGGGCCCAGCTCCTCTTTGATCATTGCCAGCCAGTCGATCGACTGCTTCGCCGTGCGAATGCCTCCCGCGGGCTTGAAGCCTACCGCCATCCCAGTTTGCTGCGCGTATTCTCGGATCGCGCGACTCATCACCAAACCGACCGGCAAGGTCGCGTTCGTCGGCTCTTTGCCCGTCGAAGTCTTGATGAAGTCAGCCCCCGCCATCATCGCCACCACACTCGCGCGCGCCACATTACGCAACGTAAGCAGGTCGCCGGTCCCGAGGATCACCTTCATGTGCGCCGATCCGCAGGCTTGTTTGAAAGCCGCCACCTCGTCGTAGAGCGCCTGCCAGCGTCCGCCGAAAACATGTGCTCGCGTGATGACGACGTCGATCTCATGCGCGCCAGCCTCCACCGATCGCCGAATCTCATTGACCCGCTCCGCCAGCGGGGAGAGACCTGCAGGGAAGCCGGTGGACACGGCAGCGACGTGCACCCCGCTGCCTTCGAGCGCCCGCAAAGCCGTTTCCACAAACGTGTGGTAGACGCAGATGGCAGCGACTTTGATTTGCAGTTCCTCGATCCCAAGCTTCTGTTCCAATTCCTGCTGGATGGGGTGCCGGCCCTTGGCGCATAAACGGCGGACGCGCTCGTCAGTGTCATCACCGGAAAGAGTTGTCAGATCCATACAGGTAATCGCGCGCAGAAGCCACGCTGCCTGCCACTCTTTTTTTACTGTTCGGCGCGCGACCTGGGATTGAGCGCGCCGCTCGACCGCGCTGGTATTGACGCGCACTTCGCCGACCCAATCCAAGTTGAGAGGAATACCGGTATTCGGCAGTAGCGGCCGCACGGAGAGGATCGCAATCGCACCGCCGCTGCGGGACTCGCGGCGCACGTCATCTCGACCGCACAGGTCGTGAGGAACGCGGTGTGCGACACTCCGAGAGTCGTTGTGGTCAGCCGGCATTCCGTGCTCTCCGTAGCCTGTTCTTTGCCGTGCAATTGTACGGCAGACGCGACGTAAGATGCATCAGGGAATGCGTGCATCTGTTTTCTATCACCGCTCGTTCTTCCCGAGGTTGTACAAGAGTCTCGCGTTTCACCTTGACACTAGAACCTCGCGCGTCTAGGCTACGGCACGATTCTTACATCCCGCAATTTGCAAGCTGGAGGTTCGTTCTGATCACCATGGGCGGTTGTTTCCGAGTTTGGCAAAGGCTCGCAATTGCCACGCTCTTTTCCGCGTTCTTTGTGACTATGCTGGCGATACCCGCGTTCAGCGCCACCAAGAAAGTCATTTTCGATACCGATCCCGGCACCGACGACGCCATGGCCCTGATGCTGGCGCTGAACTCGCCTGAGTTAGACGTCCGCGCCGTCACCGTCGTGCCTGGCAACGTCACCGCTAAGCAGGGGTTGGAGAATGCGCTGCGCATGATGTCGCTGGCCAACCGCTGCGATATTCCCATCGCCGCCGGAGCCCAACATCCGCTCTTCCAGAAGTTGATCACCGCGGAGTTCTGGCACGGTAAAAATGGGCTGGCCAATATCGAATTACCGCCCAGCAAATGCAAAGTCGATTCCCGCTATGGCCCGGACCTGATCATCGAAATGGTGCATGCCGCGCCGCACGAAATCACGCTGGTCCCAGTCGGCCCGCTCACCAACATCGCGCTCGCCGTGGAGAAAGACCCGTCCATCGTTCCGCTGGTAAAGGAAGTTATCATCATGGGAGGTTCAATCACGGGCGGAAATTCGACCGCCGCTGCCGAAGCCAATATCTACAACGATCCCGAAGCCGCGCAGATTGTTTTCCAGGCCGGCTGGCCGCTGACCATGGTCGGTCTCGATGTGGGCGACAAGACGTTGTTCTCGACGAAGTACGTCGAACAACTCGGACAGAGCCACGGGCCGGTGAATGATTTCATCTACCAGGTGGCGCACTACCTGATTGACCTGGCGGCCAAGTTCGGTTCCGACGGCACGCCGATGTATGATCCGCTCGCGGTCGGCGTGGCCATTGACGCAACGCTGGTGAAAGCGCCAGCGATGCACGTGGATGTCGAGACTCGAGGCGAGTTCACGCGCGGCGAGACGGTTGCCAACCGCCACGGCGCCGTAGAGCGCAACGTGCTGCACGGTGACCGCTACATTATTGAAGGCCTCGACAAAGTCGAGCCCAATGCTAAGGTTTGCGTCGACGTCGACGCCGACCGTTTCCTGCAACTTTTTGTTTCCAGAATTCGCGGCAAGTAGCTCGGGTTTCATATCAGGGTATCGCTTTAGCGATATCGCAAGTGCAAAGATCAGACGCCCCTTTAGGGGCCGCGCCGTCCCAAGGAGAAACGATGTTCACACCCCACACTCTGGGTATTGCACTGTTCATGATGATCACGAGCGCCATCTGCTGGGGCTCCTGGGCCAACACCTACAAGGGCGTCAAGAATTACCGCTTCGAGTTGTTCTACTGGGACTATGCCGTCGGTATTTTTCTGGTCTCGCTGATCCTCGCGTTCACCATGGGAAGCACCGGCAACGACGCGAACAGCTTCCTCAACAACGTGCGTTCCGCTGACACCAACAACATCGTCTCCGTCATGGTCGGAGGCGCCATCTTCAATCTGGCGAACTTGCTGTTGGTGGCGGCGATTGATATGGCCGGACTCGCCATCGCATTTCCCGTCTCCATCGGAATCGCGCTAGTAGTGGGCGTGATTTCCAGTTACGCCATTCAGCCGAAGGGAAATGCCGCGCTCCTCGCCGCCGGCGTCGTTTGCGCTTTCATAGCCGTCGTGCTGGATGGAAAAGCCTACGGCAGTCTGGCCATCGCCGGCCGCTCGGTTTCGAAGAAGAGCATCATCGTCTGCGTGGTCTCTGGCGTTTTGATGGGACTCTGGGCTCCTTTCGTGGCGCGCGCGATGACCAACGGCAACACACTCGGTCCCTACAGCATTGCCGTCTTCCTTACATTGGGTGCGCTGCTCTCGTGCCTGATCTGGAATGTTTATTTCATGAAGAAACCACTGGTCGGTGAGCCCGTGAGTTTCGCGGGCTACTTCAGTGGACCCATGTCTGGCCACGTCCTCGGCCTGCTGGGCGGATTCATCTGGGGCACGGGCATGGTTTTCAATCTCGTCGCCGCCAAATTTACCAGCGTGGCAATTTCCTACGCCATCGGACAATCGGCGCCCATGGTCGCGGCTCTTTGGGGCGTTCTTGTCTGGAAGGAATTTGCCGGCGCGCCTGGCAAAGCCAAGATGTATTTGACCCTGATGTTCGTCTTCTACGGTTTGGGGATCCTGCTAGTGGCAAGGGCCAATGGGTAGACCAAATAGGGTTAGAGTCGCGCCCAATTCTTGTGAACGACAGTCACGATTCGCCCCAGCTTGCTAAAAAAATTAGCGACCACGGCAACTGGGTGCTACTGAAATTGGAAGAAATAAAGTCCAATCGCGACGCCATCGCCGCCAAGTTAGGGACCGAGTCGGCGACCATCAGCAAACGCAAGAAGTGCCGGCGGCGGCCGATAAATCCAGCAAAGCGACTTTCGCCTGCATTTTTGGCTGGGCAGAGCGACCTAGGCCGATGCCTTCGAGATTCGCTGGCCCGGCAGTCTCGTGCGGCGCTTGGAAAATGTTCCTGGCGACTAGGTCGCGAAAATCCGCGAAAGCATAGGCGTTATGAGAAATTGAATTCGCAGCCCAGTCGCCCCAGCGCACAAAAACTCTTGACTTTGCCCATCTAATCCTTTTATATGACCCATCGTTAAAAAAGGGACGCTCCCTGTTTCCAGCCGCCACGGAGTCGAGCCCAAATCGCCACTCGTCTTTGCAGAAAGATGAGTGGAAGCCAAGGTGGGAACTGATGCTGAAACGTAAAGCGCTGCTCGTAGCGGTTCTGTGTTCCGTGTTTTCCCTCTGTCCACTCCTTTACAGCCAGGCGAATGGCAGCCTCTCCGGAACAGTTGCCGATAAAAGCGGCTCCGTCATCGCCGGAGCAACGGTGAAAATCGTCTCGCAGGGCACCGGCACCACGCGCGAAGTGAAGACCGACGGATCGGGCCACTACCAGGCGCCGTTCCTGGCCGTGTCGATTTATACCATCCGAGTGGAGTCCCAGGGTTTTCAGACCACCGAGCAGAAAGACATCCGTCTGCAAGTTGACGAACAGCGCGAGGTGAACTTCTCGCTCAACCCCGCGTCGGTCAGCCAGACTGTGGAAGTTAGTGCCACCGAAGTAGCCGTTGAAACGACAAACCCGACCCTCGGCCAGGTGATCACCGAACAACAAGTGGCCGACCTGCCCTTGAACGGACGCGACTTCGTCCAACTGGCCACCCTGACGCCAGGCGTGACTCAGGAAACCAACCCGAATAGTTTTTTCAACGGCGGCCCCAGCAGTGAGGTTTCCACGCGCGGATCATTCTCGCTGTCGGTCGGCGGATCGCGTGCCAGCAGCACCGATTGGCTCTACGACGGTGTGGACAATAACGAACTGACTGCTGGCGGCATAGCAGTGCTCCCGTCGATTGATGCTATCCAGGAATTTAAAGTTCTCACCTACAACTATTCCGCGGAATGGGGGACCCGCGCGGGCCCAACCGTGCTGGTCACCTCGAAATCCGGATCGAATCAGTTCCACGGATCGCTATTCGAGTTCTTCCGCAACACGTCGCTCGACGCCAAGAGCCATTTCGCAATTTCAAAGGAAAAATTCAATCTGAATCAGTTCGGAGGCTCGCTTGGTGGCGCGATCCAGAAGGACAAGACGTTCTTCTTCGTTGACTATCAGGCAAAACGTCAGCGTCACGGAATCCCGAACGCGGGTGTTGTTCCTACGGTGGCGATGCGCGGCGGGGACTTCACCACTGATCCTTTCGGAAATCCGATAGCGCAAATCTACAACCCATACAGCACAAACGTCGACGGCGGCCCCCGCCAAGCTTTCCAATGCAGTTCGTCGGGCGTCGCAGCTCCCGTAAATGCTGACGGAACGCAGAACCCCACTGTATTCGGCGCATGCAATGTTATTCCGCAGGATTTGATGAGCCCGGTTTCGAAGCAGATTTTTGCCTCGACCGCCTTTTATCCTCTCCCCAACGTCATCGGCGACCCAACCGTTAACTACTCGAGCGTGCCGGTGAGGAAACTCAATGAAGGTGAGTTTGACGTTCGACTGGATCATAATTTTTCGAGCAAGGATTCTGTGTTTGCCCGCTTCAGCTACGATCAGGCAGATTCGTACGTCCCCGGCGGCTCTCCGGGTTTCGCCGAGGCCAACGGGTTTGCCAGCAACCAACTCATCGCCAATCACGGCCGAAACGTAGCGATATCAGAAACGCACATCTTCAACGAGCACAACATCAACCAGTTCACTGCGGGGTTTAATCGGATCTTTAACCACATTAAATCCCAAGGTGACCGTAGCTGTGCGGCAGCAAAGCTTGGGATAACGGGCGCGGACATTAATAGTGCCTGCGGCGATTCTGGAGCTATCTCGCAATCAACTAAGGATTGCGTCAGTTGCGGCATGACTTCGACGTTGGTCGGAGGTGGATTCTGGGCACTTGGTGACCGTGGATTCGCCCCGTTCCAGGGCGGAACGAATGTGTTTTCAATTTCGGATTCATTCGACATGATCCGTGGAAACCACAATATCCGCGTAGGCGGCGGCTTCCGCGCCAATCAGATGAATGTTGAGACCAACGCCTTCCAGGATGGTTTCTTCGTATTTACGAGTTTGTGGACTGCCAACACCGACTTTACAGGCGGCTACAACATGGCCGATTTTGCTTTGGGGACAACCAGTTTGGCCATCCACGATCAGACGTTCAAGGGAGCTACTACTGGCCGTCGCTGGAAGCTGTTTAGACCTTACGTTCAGGACGATTGGCGGGTTACCAATAACCTAACCCTCAACATCGGCGTGGCTTGGGCTCTCGTGACGCCAATCACCGAGGCGCACAATCGCCAGGCTAACTTCAACGTCGCAACAAACACCTATTTGATCCCGGGAGTAAACACCGACGGAAGGGTCGGGATTCAATTGGATAAGTCAGCCGTAGAGCCCCGTATCGGTCTGGCGTGGAAACCGTTTGGGTCGCAGAGTACGGCAATACGGGCCGGCTACGCAATATTCCACGACTCTTCTTGGAACCAGGGGGCCCAGGGTCTTTGGGAAAATCCTCCGTTCTTCGCGGAATCTGACTACTTCGGCTTCACTGCGTCCGGATGTCCCTCGTATCTCACTCCTTCTGGTGGAGTGTCGTTCTGTGGCCAGAGCTTTGGTCAGGCTAATGTCAACGGAAAGACGATGTCCGATGGTTTTCAAGTGATTACGACTCCTCCGGACCCCGCAACTTTCCCTGGTACCGTGCAGACGCAGAATCTGAATTTCAAACAAGGTCAGGTTCAGCAGTTCAACTTGAATATCGAACGACAGATGCCCGGGAATGTTGTGCTGACGGCCGGCTATGCAGGCTCTCGAGCTCATCACATTCTGGTTGACGGTATGAACATGAACGTCGCCCAACCAAGCGCATGCGACCCCGCAAGCAAGAACTATGATCCAACGTATAAGCTCGGCTGTGGCATTGCCACTCCGCCTGCTACACCCGCTGTAGTTGCAGGCAGCATCAGCACTGGGTTGGCTCACTATGACTCGCTTCAGATCAAAGCTGAGACCAAGAGCATGAGACATGGCCTCTACGCGCTCTTTGGCTATACTTATGCCCGTGACTTTGACAGTGGATTCAACGATGGTCTTGGTAGCGGCGCGGGAGTAACTTACTATCCCCTGCCAGGGACTAAGCACGCCGATTGGGCACTGTCTCAAATCAATCTGAATCACCAGTTCACCGCGAGTCTCATCTATGACCTGCCCTTCGGTAAAGGCAAGCAGTTTGGCAGCGGCTGGAGCGCACCTGTGAACACCGCATTCGGAAATTGGCAAGTCACGGTCATCGAAAAGGTGACTTCCGGATTCCCGGTCTTCGTAATCGACAGTGCCAACAACTCCGATGTCAACTTGACGAACAACGGAAATAACTACTCCCGGCCTGACCAGACTTGTAACGCAAAGAGCAGCCATCCAACCATCGGCCAATGGTTTAACATCAATTGTTTCGCTTTTGCGGGGCTTGGTAAACTTGGAAATGCAAATCGCTCTCCCGCTTACGGCCCCGGATTCGTAAACACAGATTTCTCAGCCATCAAAAATCTTGCACTTGGCGAGAGAATGGGTTTGGAGTTCCGAGCTGAGATATTTAATCTCTTCAATCACACCCAGCTAGGGATGCCGGGAGCCGACATAAGCGGGGGCAGCAGCTTTGGAGCAATCAACAGCACCGTCAATAACCCGCGTCTAGTGCAGTTCGCCTTGAAGCTCAAGTTCTAGGCCCGCTTGGATGATGGTTTAATTCAGGCAGACTGAGTATTCTCAGTCTGCCTTTCACTTTGTTCTCCAACTATCCGAGGCCCCGTGCGCCACCATCTTGCTAAGTCTGCTCTGATTGCACTTTTTACGCTCCTGCTCGCCATCGCCGCCTCGGCCCAGAAAATCAAAGTTATCGTAGATCAGGACGCCCGCGGCCCCGGCACCAGCGACCAGCAAGCGCTGCTCGTCTTCCTGCAGTCGGAGAAGTTCGACGTGCTCGGCATCACCACCGTCAGTGGCGATCAGTGGGTGAAAGAAGAGACGCTGCACACCCTCCGCATGCTGGAGATTGCCGGGCGTACCGACGTTCCCGTCATCCAGGGCGCCGAGTTTCCGCTGCTCAACAGCAAAGAAGAGACCGAGCGCTGGGAAGCCCTCTACGGCAAGCTGGAATACAAGGGATGCTGGACCGAACACTTTCAGGCGAAGCGCTCCACCATCTACGACGAGCCCTACCATGCGCCCGACGTTGTGCCTCCCATGTCTGAAGGCGAGCCGCACATACACGCGCAGCCCGGCACCGCCGCTGAGTTCATCGTGCAGATGGTGCACAAGTATCCCGGAGAAGTCGTGCTGTGGGCGGGCGGTCCGCTGACGAATTATGCGCTGGCGCTCAAGCTCGACCCATCGGTTGCGACGCTCGCGAAAGAGTTTGTCATGATGGGTGGAGGACTCTACGCCAACATGGGTGCGATCGATCCCGGAGCCCTCGATGCCCGCCGCGAATTTAACTGGTGGTTTGACGCGGAAGCGACGCGCATCGTCCTGCGCGCGCCCTGGAAGAAAGTGACCATCACTCCCATCGATATCTCGGTCAAAACGCGCTATACGACCGAGATGAAAGCTACCATCACCAAGGCGGGCACTCCGGTGACCGAGTATCTGGAAAAGTATTCGCTGCCCGGTTACATGTGGGACGAAATCGCCGGCGCCGCGCTCATCGATCCCTCGATTATCACCGGCCAGAAGCAGCTCTACATGGATATCGACGTCGATCACGGCGCCAGCTACGGCAAGACAATCTTCTGGAACTCGACCGCGCAGGTGCCTCCGTACCTGCGGCTCGCCAATGTCCAGTTCGACATCGATGCCGAGAAGTTCTACAAGATCTACATAGACTTGATGACACGCCCCGCCCGAAAGTAGTGGAGCGACGGGCGTCCCCGCCCGTCCACGGCATAACTGAAATGCCTGCCAATCCAGCCCCGGAGGGGCAAACCAGCTTAGCCCAGCGCTTCAGCGCTGGGGAAAGGGAACCAATGATTCAAGTCCCGGAGGGACGACCCAGTTCTCACGCCCGCCCTATAGCCATGGTCCTGCTCCTCCTGCTCGTGACCGGCTTCGCCCCAGCCCAGCCGCGCCGCAAGGTCATCATCAATGAGGACTGCTCCGGCCCCGGAGGCAGCAACCTGCAAACCCTCCTTGTGATGATCCAGTCTCCGCAAGTCGAAGTACTGGGAATCACGGTAGTCAGCGGCGACCAGTGGCGCGACGAAGAGGTAGCGCATACGCTGCGTCTGCTCGAAATCATTGGACGCACCGACATTCCCGTAGTGCCCGGCGCGTCGTTTCCGCTCGTTCGTCGCCGCGAGGAGGCGCAGCAGTGGCAGCAGCGCTACGGCAAAGTCGCCTACGCCGGCGCATGGGATGATCGTTGGTGGCACGAGCCCTTCGTCGTGCCCACGCTGCCGGAAGGCCAGCCTACAACGAAGCCCGCCAACGAAGATGCCGCCCATTTTCTGATTCGCATGGTGCACAAGTATCCCCACGAGGTCACGATCTACGAAGGCGGTCCCATGACCAACCTCGCGCTCGCCATCTCACTTGATCCGCAATTTCCGGAACTGGCCGAGGAGCTGGTCTTCATGGGCGGAAGCCTCGGTCCGCAAACCGACAACGCCGAGTTCGTCAACAATCCGCGTCACGAATTTAATTTTTGGTTTGATCCCGACGCGGCGCACGTGGTGTTGCGCGCGCCGTGGAAGAAGATCGTCTGCACGCCCACCGACATCTCGGTGAAAACGAGCCTGACGCCCGCCATGATCCAGGAAATCGACAAGGCCGGAACTCCGCTGGCGCACTACGTGGCTCGCTTCTTCCAGAACTTTCCCGGCGCCGATATCATGTGGGACGAGCTCGCAGCGGCGGCGTGGATCGATCCGTCCATCATCACAAAGAAAGAAACGCGCTACATGAGCGTCGATCTTGACCGGGGAGCCGGATACGGCAACACGCTGACTTGGTCGGAGAAAGACAAACCGGCACGGACGGTGCAGCCGGTCGAGATCCAGGTTGACCTCGACAAAGAAAAGTTTTATCGAATGTTCGTGAGCCTGATGAGCGCCGCAACGCCGGCCCGCTGACCGGGTGAGAACTGCGCTTCAAGGCTGCGGCGGCGAGACGGAGTTCTGGTTCCGAAGCGCGATCACAAACTGCTGAATCTCGCGCCGCTTACGCTCGTGATGTTCTTTTGCTGTCTTCGCGATACGGTCGTGGAGTTGAAGTTCTTGTTGAGCTTTGACTTTGTCCCCGGTTCGCAGATAAGCCTGCGCCAATCGATAGTGCGCCACTTCGAGCGTCTCATCGAGCTCCGAACTGACTTCGATCGCTTTTTGATAGGCAGAAATGGCCCGCGGAAAATCCGCACCCTGCGAGTAGACAATCCCCAGTTGCAGATACGCGGCACCGAGCTTCGGATCAAGACGCACCGCCCTCTGCAGCAGGGATTCGACAGGCGTTGAACGATCTTTGTTACCGTCGGCGTTCCTCTCAACGTTCCTGTCGACGGAACCCGCCGGCTGTTTCCAAAGAGCGACGGCGTAATAGTAGTTCGCGAGCGCATTGTCCGGTTGCAACTGCGCGAATCGCTTCAACCTCTCCAGCGATCCTTCCGACGGAGTGGCCTCCACACTTTGCATTCTCCCTAGAAAAAGGTACGGAGTCGGATTGTCGGGAGCGAGATCGGACGCTTTCGCGAGACACTGTGCAGCATGATCGTAGGAACCGCGTGCGTGCCACGCTACACCGAGCGCGATCAGCATCCGCACGGACGTTGGAAACAGGCGTGTGCCATTGGTGAAAACTTCCGCGGCCGGTTCAAGTGCGCGATGGGTCAGAAGTTCCGTTCCCCAATCGAACAGGTTCGGCTCGCTCGGGTCAAGTTCCGCCGCGCGCTGGTACTCGCGCACCGCTTCCAGTGGTTTGCCTAGCTTCTCCTCGGCATCGGCCAGCGCGTGATGAGATTCTGGATCGTTGGGGTTAAGCAGGGAAGCCCGCTCGAGGAAGGGTGCTGCTTCAGCGGCCTTTTCATGAGCGGCGAGGAATTCTCCCAGCCGCCGATTCGCCTCAGAGTTTTCCGGCTCGCGTGCCACCGCGTCGCGTAAAGATGTTTCTGTCGCGGCAGATATCGCCGCCCTGGAACTCGCGGCCGAGTCCTTACTCAATGAGGCCGTCGCCTTGGCCAGCGCTTCGGTGGTTCGCAGTATTGTGTCGGAACCGTGTCCACCGGAACTTGTGGCTTGGGTCACGCCCGCCACCGTGAATTGAGGCTCATCAAAAAACTCGGGTGCTTGTGTGGGTTTTCCTGCCGCGGGCGTTCGTGGACGAGCGCCTGGCAGTTCAGAGGTTCTTGTGGACGCGAGAAAAAGATCAATCTCTACCGTTTCTTTCTGCCTGAGGTTCCCGGGGCCGATGGTTGCGCCGTCGTAACCAACCATTTCTGCGCGAAGAGTGTACTGGCCCGCTCGAATCGCCGCAAAGCGATAGTGTCCTTCGGAATCTGTGTGTGTGACCTGGATGGGCGGGCCGACGGTCTCGTCTTGTCCTAAGGACCCGAGTATCAAGACCACGGTCGCGTTCGCCACCGGCCTGCGCGTGGAATCGCGCACGTACCCATGCACCACGGCGGTGCCCGTGGAAGGTCGCGACTGGGCTCGAGCCGAAGCGGGAGTTGCCAGCAACGCTAAGACGCAAAGCGCGATGCGAATTCGGATCTGTCCGAAGTGGCTAGCGGTCACGCGGAACGGCTCCTTGAGAAAGTCAAAATGCGGCGGCTCCAAACAAATCGAATCAGCGCTGATCGTCGCTTGTTGCTCGCGCTCGTTGCTGGTCATTCTATTCGCGGCGAACTTCATCTGCAATTCAGGCTATGCTGGGAAAAGACTAGCAGAGTCTCGCGGGTAGGCCTTACAATGGCACGCTTTCCCAGGAGGTGCGCATATGGATTCAAAACCAGAAATCTTTCGCATTAACCGGCGCCAATTTGTAACGTCGTCAGCGGCCGTTTTGGCCATCGGCAGTTTCGCGCACCCGGCGAACGCCCTCGCGTCACTTGCGGGACAACCTTCAGTGCGCGCCCAGTCCGGAAAGTCTGAAGCGGGGATTGGTCGCGGCCCCTACCGCGTCATCATTGACACCGACCCTGGAGTGGACGACGCCCTGGCGCTTTTGCTGGCCATGCGCTCGCCGGAGCTGAAGATTGAAGCCATCACTCCAGTTGCAGGAAATGTGCCGCTCGACCTGACGCTGCCGAACGCTTTGCGCATGGTTGAAATCGCCGGCCGCACCGATATTCCCGTGGCGGCGGGCGCCCGGACTCCGCTGGTGCGCCGCTTGGTGACTGCAGCCTACGCGCATGGCGAGAACGGATTGGGAGGCGCCGTCTTTCCGGAGCCAACTACCAAACCCGTTGCTACGCCGGCTGCCGAGATGATTCGCGAGATCGTGCGCAGGTATCCCGGCGAGGTGACGCTGATTACCATTGGCCCGCTGACCAACGTTGCTACCGCCCTCAATTCCGATCCGGAGCTTGCCGGCTTGGTTCGTGGACTCGTCATGATGGGCGGCTCGCTTTCGGGAGGAAACATCACGCCGGCGGCCGAGTTCAATGTTTACGTGGATCCGGAAGCTGCGCGCATCGTCTTTCAATCTGGAATTCCCGTGACTATGGTTGGCCTCGATGTCACGCGCAAGACGTCTCTAACCGACGAACATGTGCGCACGCTCGAAGCGGCTCAGAACCCGGTCAGTCAGGCCGCGGCGAAGATTGGGCGCAACGCTATCAACCACAATCGCGAGGGCAGATATTTGGTCGGGCCGAACATGCACGACTCTCTGGCAGTTGCCGGATTTCTTGATCCTTCAATTCTGAAATTTCAAGATTATTACGTCGATGTCGAGACCACAGGCGAGCTCACCGCCGGGGAAACCCTCGGCTACAGCCCCGTTGCCGGCGATTTGCGGCGCCGTCCTGGAACGGAGAAAGATGCAGCGGCCACAAACATGCCGATTCGCGGATCGGCCCCAACTCTAGCCAGCACCAAAACGTCGCCCGTGCTGCGCGATATGTTTGTGCCTAACACGAAGGTTGCGGTGGAAGTGGATTCCGCGCGTTTTTTTGAACTGCTCATTGGGCGCTTGTCAGGGAGCAAGTAACATCGTTAAGGGCGGGAAGTCTAACAAGTCAGAGGTGTATGAGATGAAGCTGGGCCGATTCCGGGGTCTTATCACGGTGGCAACTGTAGTTTTAATGTCATGTGTTGTGTGTCAAAGCCAAGACAAGCGCAAGATCATCATCGATCAGGACGCGGCCGGACCTGCCGGTACTGACCAGCAAGCGATCCTGCTGCTCATCCAGTCTACGCAGACGGAAGTCTTAGGCATCACCGTGGTGACGGGCGATGCCTGGCTCACCGAGGAAGTGGCGCACACTTTGCGCATGCTCGAACTCATCGGACGAACCGACATTCCCGTCGTGCGCGGAGCTGAGTATCCGCTGGTCAGAACGAAAGAAGAGACGGAGCAGTGGGAGCAACGCTTTGGCTTGATTCAGTGGCTGGGCGCCTGGACTCCCCGCGTGTATCACGCACCCCGCGAGCTAGGTTCGATGCCGGAAGGAAAGCCCACCACCAAGGCTGCTGACGAAGATGCCGCGCATTTCCTGGTACGGATGATTCGTAAGTATCCGCACGAAGTCACGATCTATGAGGGCGGGCCCATGACCAACCTGGCGCTCGCGATCTCCATCGACCCGGAATTCGGTAGCCTGGCCAAAGAGTTGGTGTTCATGGGCGCCAGTCTGAATCCGCGAACCGATGATCCCGAGTTCGCAAACATGCCGCGCCATGAATTCAACCTGTGGTTCGATCCGGAAGCGGCTCACGTTGTTTTGCGGGCTCCATGGAAAAAGATGGTCTGCACCCCTGTCGATATTTCCGTGAAGACAAGAATGACGAATGAACTGATCGACAAAGTCAAAGCTGGCAACTCGCCTGCAGCCAAATACATTGGCCGGTATGCACGGCTGCGTGGCTCTTATAACTATCTGTGGGACGAACTTACATCGGCGGCGTGGCTTGACCCAAGTCTGATTACGAAGAAAGAAAACCGCTTCATGGACGTGAACCTGGACCGAGGCCCGGGCTACGGAGACACCCTTACGTGGACAGATCGAGATAAGCCCGAGCGCGATGTGCAGTCCGTGGAGATACAAGTTGACTTGGATACTGACAAGTTCTATAAGATGTTTGTCGATTTGTTGAGCGCTCCTACACCGCGGCCGGGCAAGCGGTCGACGCCCTAGCGATGAGCTAGCGGCCCAACTGATCCATCATCTTCTGCGCTGGCTCGTACCCTGGATGCTGCTTGAGCAGTTCGAGCAGCACGGCCCGAGCTTTATCTGGCGCGCCCTCGACTGCATAGACCCGCGCCAGGTTTAAGTAAGACTGATCGAACGCAGGCTCCACCCGGATGCACTGCTCAAAGCTTGCCACTGCCTCGTCCCGCCGCTGCGTGCGTAAGTAAAGAATACCCAGGTTGTTCAATGCCTCTGGGTAAACCGGACGCAGTGTCAGCGCCTTCTGCAACGAATCGAAGGCTCGCGCGGTGTCGTCGTGTTGGGCAAACACCATGCCCAGACCGTAATTCGCCTCCGAATCGTTGGAACTAACTTCAAGCGCTCGCTCATAAGTTTTACGAGCATCATCCCAAAGCTTCTGCTGGCGATAGGCGCTGCCCAGGTTATCGAGAGCAATCAGATGATCGGGACTCAGATCGAGGGCTTTGCGAAAGTAGCCAATCGCTTCGGCCGTGCGCCCATCCCGCGCGGCCAGCAAGCCGAGGTTGTTCCAGGAATTTGCCAACGTGTCGGGATAGGTCGCGCGGAGTTTGAGGGCGCGTTCAAAACTCTCACGAGCTTCGGCCGTTTTCTGCTGGTTCAGATACACGCTTCCAATGCCATAGAGAGCTTCGGCGCTTGAAGGATCGTCGCGCAGGGCAATCTGGAATGAAGCTGCGGCCTGATCCATATAGCCCCGCTGAAAAAACACCGATCCGTAGGAGAGATAGTTGCGGCCAAACTCGATCGCGTCGGTCACGCCGGGAAAGGGAAGCGCTCTGGCTAATCGTTCCGCGTTGGTTTGGGGAATGTGCCTGAAGTCGTTTTCAACGTGCTCCGGATCCACTGGCCCCTGATAAACCTTGACGATTTCTCCCTGAGCGTTGATCAGAAGTGAGGTTGGAAGCTCGAGATCGCGATGGCGGTCAAAGAGGTAGCGATAAAGAATGTTGTAAATGCCGACCACGTCCTCCGACCCGCGCAGGATGGGAAACGAAAGACGAAGCTGCCGTACCAGTGCTTGGACGCTTTCCGCATCGGCGGGGGCGTCCAGATTTACCGCCAGCAGTTGGAGACCCGCAGCCGCCCAAGCTGCGCGACGCCGATTGAAAGCGGCCCACTCTTCCTTGCAGCGCTCAGCTCCGAAGGCCCAAAAGTTAAGCAGCACTGGCTTTCCGCGCAGCGAAGCTAACGTTCGTGTCTGCCCACCGAGATCAGAAAGAGAGAAATCGGGCGCCTCGACCGGCGCCAGCAACCAGGTCTCAGCCGTGATGGGAAGCGTTTCGATCTCCTGCAGCTTTGCGCCGGCGGGCGTAGTCTCCGTGAGCTGTCCTCGCCCCACGCGCGTTTTGAAGGCCTCGATGCGAGATGGTTCGGAGCCTTCTTCAATCCACACCCGGTGGTTGAGCGGCAAATTGCGGAGTTCCTGCACCAGTCCGCTGGGCCAGCGAATCGAGGCGCGCACCGGGCCTTTCGCCGCTCCCAGGCCAAAGAAGACGTCCTTGCTGTGCTGCGAAAGGAACCCCGATCCTGCTTGCAGCGAGCGGATTTGCAAAGAGCTGGTCTGGCCGCCTAGTTCGGTTTCCACCGTGACCACCGCGCCAATGGCGTCGCGATTGCTCTTTGTCCCGCGCAGGTGGAACGCGATGGATGGAGGCAGGCTCTCCATGACGTTCTGCAAAATCCGCAACTGCGGACCGTTGCGGTTTTTTAGAAACAATTCCTGACGTCCGTCATGATCGAAATCCGCGAGCGCAAACGAACGCCCATCTTCCAGAAAGTCGAGACCGACGACGCCTGAAATATCGGAGAACGTTCCATCGCCGTTGTTCGCATAGAAAATATTTCGCTCGTACCCGCTCCACGTGCCATCCGCCCGGATCAACTCGTTAATCGCGCTCCATCCCTGTTCGTAGTCGTGGGACGGCTTGGCCTCCTCGGGCGAATAGGCCACCACCTGCCGCCAGAAAAAACCATTCAGATCTTCGCGCGAAGGGCCAGTCACCATACCGTTGGCAATGTAGAGATCGGGAAAGCCGTCATGATCAAAATCCCAAGTGTCGCTCGACCAAGCCCAGCGCCCGATCCCGAGGCCGGCAGCGCTGGTTTTATCCTCGAAAACGCCGCCATTTCGCAGCGGATTGCGAAATAGCGAATTTCCCATGGCGTGCTGGTGATAAAGCGAGCGCGTCTCCGCGGGAGCGTTTTGTTTGAAGATGTTCTGCATCGTGATGCGCTCGCCCGCCGCCGTCCACATGTTCGCCACGTAAAGGTCTTCCGTGCCGTCATTATCGTAATCAACCCAGCAGACGCTCATCCCCGCGCCGATATCTTCAACTCCCGCCTGCGGAGCAATGTCAGTAAAAGTTCCATCGCCATTGTTACGGTAGAGATTCTTGCGCCCGAAATCATTCACCACGTAAAGATCCGGCCAGCCATCGCGGTTGAAGTCGTTCCACCCACAACAAAAGCTGTAGCGCGTGTTGTTCTGGTTGAGACCGGTCTCGGCAGTTACGTCGCGAAAGGTGCCATTCCGGTGGTTGCGCATCATGAAATTGGGCGGCCCGTTCTCGGCGTCGTAATAAGGCGACGGATACTTGTATTGGTCCGTGCCCTGGTAATAGACGTAGAGGCAGAAGTAGATATCGAGCCAGCCGTCGCGGTCATAGTCTGCCGCTGCCGCTCCTGTGAAGGTTCCCTGCGGCGGAATGGCGAACTGAAACGCGTCCGCCTTCTGCCGAAACTTGCCGCCGCCTTCGTTCAGAAACAGCATCGGCCCGGTTGCCCGCACGACAATCAAGTCCTGCCGCCCGTCGTTGTCGACGTCGACAAAAAGCGCGCACGCTGTGTTTTCTATGACGCCTACGCCCGATGCTTCGGTGATGTCCTCAAACGTTCCGTCGCCTCGATTTCGATACAGCCGGTTCGGAAGGCCGCCCGGTTGGCAGACGTATAGGTCGTCATATCCATCACCATCGATGTCGCCAATCGACACGCCGCTGTGCCCGTAGATATCAATGCCGCACGCGCCGTCGAGCACTGTCCGCCAATAGTCGGTTCCGTGTGCTAACTGGGAGGAATAAGACGCATTGCCACCGAGCACAGCTGCGGTGATGTCGACATAGCCGGGGCCCGTGGAGCGGCTCTGGGTTTCATCGAGCGTCTGCCAGTTGCTCACGCGGAACTCGCCCGACGCAGATCGCGCCCAGATAAGCTGCCAGTAACCTACTCGTTGTTCACGGTAGAAACCGTGCCCGGTGGCCACCAATTCATATCGGATGCCAGTCTGCGTCTGGCCGGGAGATAGCGCTGCTGCTGGCATGGAACCAGCATCAATACTCGTCACCTGAAATTCAGCCGTAAGAATCTTCGAAAAGCCGCTCATGGCGGAGCGCAATTCCTGCAGAAATGCGTCCCGCCCAAGTGCCATCTCCCGCTTAAACGTATTGCGATGGACTTCGATGGGCGGCCCCGGGCGCACCACGCGGGATTCAGCCGCCAGTGGAGAAGCTCCCGAGAAATCCGGCAAAAGAACTCTCTCGACTGCTCTTACATCTTGCGGAGATTGCAGCAGTCCAGAGGTCCACTGCGCGAGGATGGCTGCGATCTGGTCAGCGTATTGTTCAGTGACAAAATCGTCGAGGCCAGCTTGTGTTTTGACCAGTAAGGCATCGAGAGGCCTGGGCATCCGATAGTGAGGATGCAGGTGGAATTCTGCATTCGATGAGGATGCATCCGCAGAGTCAAAACCGTACAGTGAAGGCCAGCCCAGCCCGCGCAGACCTGCGGGAATTAGCGCCGCCGAGGCTCCCTGGCAGCACCGAATCAGAAAATCGCGCCGACGCAGGTCGAGGGGGCCCGGCGCGGCCGAATGCCGCATCTTCTCTGGCTGGCTCAGAACGATGTCTCCCGGATGCCCACGTGTGGCCTGAAATTAACACCCGCACCCACGACCGTCAAGATTCGCCCGTCCGGATCGCGCTTAATTTCATTAAAGATCGGATGATAACGATATGTTAGGCTAACGTGCTTTGGCTCATCTCGACTCGTTCATCGGAGAATCCCTTTGACCGTCCCTCGAATCACCGTCGTCGGCAGCTATGCGACTGGTCTGACCATGAAAGTGGAGCGCCTGCCGGGCACCGGCGAGACGCTTCTGGGAACCGGCTATCGCGTGGACTACGGCGGGAAAGGTTCGAACCAGGCGGTGGGGAGCGCCCGGCTCGGAGCGAACGTCCGTTTCATCGCCAGGATTGGGAAAGATGCATTTGGGGAAATGGCGCTCGGCCTCTACCGCGACGAGGGTATCGATGTTGCGCAGGTAAAACAGACGGCCGACGCGCCCACCGGAGTGGGCTTCATCATGGTCGAGGCGGCGAGCGGCCATAACTGCATCGTTATCGATCCGGGAGCGAATGAACTTCTCAGCGCAGACGACATTTCCGTTTGCGCCGCCGCCTTCCAATCGACTTCGGTCGTATTGACGCAGCTCGAAATTCCAGTAGCGGCGGCCGAGGCTGCGATGCGCCTCGGACGCGAGGCTGGCGCCATCACGATTCTCAATCCTGCGCCGGTCCGCCCTCTTGCCCCGAGTGTTTTGCAGTTGGTGGACGTTCTCACCCCTAATCAGGTCGAAGCCAAAGTACTCACCGGCCGAAGTCCAGATGCCGCGATTGAACCCGAACAACTCGCGCGCGAATTGATTCGCAGCGGCGTAAAGCAGGTCGTCATGACCTTGGGTGAACGGGGAGCGCTGATCGTGACTTCATCGTCCTCCACGCATGTTCCCGCGATAACCGTGTCGCCAGTCGATACGACGGGTGCAGGCGATGCTTTTAACGCCGGCCTCGCGGTCGCCCTCGCTTCAGGCACAAGTCTGGAGGCTGCCGTGCAGTTTGCCGTGGTTACGGGCGGTCTCGCGGTTACAAAAGAGGGCGTGATTCCATCGCTGCCCAGCCGGAACGAAATTCGTCAGTTCTACCAGGAATGCGGAACGAAGCTTCCAGATTGGTTTGCTAAAGGCCCGGCAGGTAAGGCATGAAATCTGCAGGTGAGAATCTGGTCACGGGTGATTTTATCGAGGTCGCGCGGGACCTGGCCCCTCTACAATGACGCTTATGCCTTTGCTCCTAGGCTTTCTTCTCGTGCTGCTGGCCGGCTTGCTGCAGGGGACCTTCATACTTCCCATGACGCTGGTTCGCAAGTGGTCGTGGGAGCACACCTGGGCAACGTTTTCGCTGCTTGGCATGGTCGTCTTCAATTGGATCATCACACTGGTCTTCGTTCCTAACATCTTCGCTGTGTACTTCGCATCGCCACCGCGGGATCTCGCCATTCTCGCGCTCTTCGGACTGGGCTGGGGCGTGGGTGCCGTTCTCTTCGGCCTCGGCATGGCGCGGCTCGGAATGGCTCTCGGCTATCCCATCATCATGGGCCTCATCGCGAGTCTGGGTGGGTTGATTCCGCTGCTCGTGCTTTTCCCGCAGACTCTCTTCACTCCGAGGGGCCTGGTGCTGCTCGCCGGAACAGCGGTCGTGATCGTGGGCATTGTCGTGTGCTCCGTCGCCGGTGCCCGCAGAACGCCGTCCACCACGTCAAACGCGGTGCCCTCCAATGCGCTCACCGCCGGAATAGTGATTGCTGTTCTTGCCGGTATTCTTTCCTGTTTGCCGAATGTCGGGATGGCGTTCGCCAAGAACGTAACCGGGGTTGCGGAGACACTGGGCATCTCCCAGGCGTCGTCAGGGAACACTGTCTGGGCGCTTCTGTTCACGCTGGGGAGCGTTGCTAACCTTGCCTATTGCATTTACCTGATGATTACCAAGAATACATTTCGCCAATATTGGACCGCCGAGACGCCGCGCAACTTGGGCCTGAGTGCCCTGATGGCGTTGATGTGGATTGGCAGCTTTTATCTCTATGGGGCCGGCGCCGCGCGGCTCGGACGCTGGGGCCTGGTGGCAGGTTGGCCGCTGTTCATCTCGATCTCGATCGTCATGGGTAATGTCTGGGGATTGTGGAGGGGCGAGTGGCAAGGCGCGCCCGCCTCCGCTCGCCGGCTCTTGAATCTTGGGCTCGTGATTTTGATCGTGGCGGTGATCGTGGTTGCGCTCAGCAATTCTTTTTAGTGAAAAGGTTCTGGAGGGAGAGAACTACATTCCAGCCTTCCCCATCTCTGGCTGCCCCAAATCGCTATAATGATCCGGTCATTCATGATTCAATCGTTGAAATTGGGGACGAAACTTAGAGCCAAACCCGCCGGGACTGAACGTCGTCGCCTCTGGATTCTGCCTATTCTGGGCGCGTTGACGCTGGTCACTTTCGGCGGGAATCGTGCTGCATCTCAAGCAGTGCCTGCCGCACAACCAGCGGCCCCAGACTCGCCGGATGCTCACCTGGGCCGAGCCTACTTTGCGCTGAAGGAGGATCGATACGAAATAGCTGCCGCCGAATTCCGAGCCGCCCTCAAGCTTGACCCCAAGCTAACTCTCAGGGCTCGTTTTCCTCTGGCGGTCGCTCTCTTCGAACTGAAGAAGCCCGAAGAAGCGCGTTCGGAGTTTGAAGCCGTCCGCCGCGAAGTCGGAGACCATCCCAACATCTTGTATTATCTGGGTCGTCTTGATTTGGACGAACTGCACTACGAAAACGCGATACTTAATCTAAATCAGGCAATCGCCAAGCCGCCATTTCCCGACACCGCCTATTATCTTGGCTTCGCATATTTCAAGCACGGCGATCTGGCAGCCGCCGAAAAGTGGTTGAAGGAGGCAGCCCAGTCGATCCCGCATGACGCCCGTGTCCAATATCAACTCGGCCTCGTGTATCGCAAGCAAGGGCGGGAGCAGGAGACAAAGGAAGCGATGGCGCGGTCAGGCGAACAGCGGCAGCGCGATTCCAGCGAAAGTCAGTTGCGGAATGAATGTGCGCAAAAACTTGACCAGGCTCCTCGGGAGGAAGCACATGCCGTGTGCGAACGACTCTACGACGCGAGCGACGCCGACAAACTGACACAGCTCGGCACCATCTACGGTCAGCATGGCGATGTCGAGGCCGCTGTGAAGCCGTTGCGCCGTGCCGCGGAACTCGCGCCGCATTCGCCCCAGATGCAATACAACCTCGCGCTCGCTTACTACCAGCTCAACCAATTTGAGGAGGCTCGTACGCCGCTCAGCGCCGCGGTTACGCGCTGGCCTGACATATTTCAAATTGCTGCCCTCTATGGCGCGGTGCTGTCAAAGCTCGGGGAAGATCTTCCGGCGTATCAGGCGCTCCAGCACGCACACCAACTCAACGCGCAGGATGCCGCGACCGCCGATTTTCTTTACTTCGCGACGCTCGCTGTCGCCCGCAAAGCCCAAAGCGCGCGCCAATATCCCGACGCTCTTCGCTATTTTCAGGAGGCGGCAAAACTAAAATCGCAGGAGCCCGCGCCCCACCGTGGTCTCGCGGACGTCTATAAACTCACTCATCGCGCGGCGCAAGCATCTGCCGAGCAACGAGAAGCCGATCGGTTAGCCCGTGCTTTTGATAAAACTCAATAAGCAATCAGCAATCATTAAACTCACGACAGGGAACCATGCGAACAGATCACGACGTGCGTTGGCCGACAGTAACAGGCAGCCCGGTGCTCGACAGTGTTCATCCCGTTCTCGATCGTTCCCGCGACGTGCAAACGCACGTCGATAAGATCGTCGAAGTTGCCAGCTGGATGGCATACGAAGAGCTGCCCATGCCCGACTACGCGCTGCCCTTCGGCATCGGCGCCGGTGACGTTCACGAGACCATCGACTTCATCCTCACGACCGCATGCATCGACACCGCGTTCACCGACTTCTCCAGCCACATAAAATTCCAGGTGGATTACGCCGGCCATAACTGGTCAGACTCCGACGCGCTGTTCGCTTGTATGAAGCGGGCCATCGACAAAGGCATTCCCATCCTCGACGGTGTATTTCTTGCAAAGGTTACGCGCACGGAAATGGAAGCGCTGTTTGCCGGCAATATCGAGCTGCCAATGCTCGACGAAAAGATGCAGATCCTGCACCAGGTGGGAGCTGCGTTGACGGCAAAATATGGCGGGCGATTTCACAACTTCTTAGAGTCGTGCGCACCGCGCTTGTACGACAACGGCAATGGCCTGATCGATCGCCTGGTGTCTGAATTCCCGCGATTCAACGATGTCAGCGACTACGACGGCCACACCATCAAAATCTACAAGTTGCCGCAGCTCGCAATATGGTTTTTATATACGAGCTTGCGCAAGTCGAGAAAGTTCCAGATTGAAGACGTCGACAAGATGACCGCGTTTGCCGATTACATCGTTCCCGTGGGACTAAGGCTGCTTGGAATCACCAGCTATTCTCCGGATCTGGAGCAGGCGATCAACTCCTATCAGATAATTCCGCGCGACAGTCGCTGGGAGGTTGAGATCCGCGCCCATTGCACCTACGCGGTGGCGCTGCTGGCCGAAGAAATTAACCAACTACGGCCGCCCGATCGGCAAATTATCATGCCGCAGCTGGATGCGCGCCTGTGGACGCATTACCACACGACGTGGTGGCCTCATCATCTGACGAGGACCATCATGTATTAGGCGCAATCTCTCGCGGCGTTGTTGACAACAAACAGCGTTCAATATGTAATCATCCGGTTCTTTCGGCTTCATTCGCTGCGGTGGCGAAGCGATTGTGGCCGAAAAGTACATCACCAGGAGCCTTGAATCGTGAAACGCACGCCTTTCAGCGTTATGGCCGTTGTTGTTCTTGCTTCCGTCCTCGTTAAGTCCGATACACGCCGCAAGGTGATCCTTGATCAGGACGCCCGCGGCCCGGCCACGACCGATCAGCAGTCTATGCTGCTCGTGCTGCAGTCGCCGGAGATCGAGACTCTTGGCATCACCATCGTCAGCGGCGATCAGTGGCGCGATGAAGAGGTTGCGCACACTCTCCGCATGCTCGAGTTGACTGGTCACTCTGACATCAAGGTGTATCCGGGCGCTGTGTTTCCGCTCATCAATGGCAAGGAAGAGATTAAACGCTGGGAGACGCTTTACGGCAAGGTGAGTTATCAGGGCGCATGGAACGAGCACAAAATTCACGCTCCCAGCGGCTCCTCTCCTACCGGCGCGTGGAACTCGGGCGTCTATCGCGGGCCGTTTGAAGTGCCCAATCCTTTGCCGGAAGGCAATCCAACGCTCAAACCTGAGACGGAAGACGCCGCCCACTTCATGATTCGCATGGTTCACCAGTATCCTCATGCAGTCACAATCTATGCCGGCGGCCCGCTGACCAACCTCGCCCAAGCCATCAGCCTGGACCCGACATTTTCTGAGTTAGCCCAGGAACTGGTCGTCATGGGAGGCAGCATCGCGCCCGTGGTGCCTATGACCTGGGCGCAGTCCAACCGCCGTGAATTCAACTTCTGGTGGGACCCCGAGGCCGTCCACATAGTCCTGCGGGCGCTTTGGAAGAAGATTACGGTTACCACGGTCGATATCTCGGTGAAGACCCACATGACACAGGCGATGATCGAGCAGATCGCCAAGGCCGGAACGCCCGCCGCTCAGTACATTAGCAAGTGGGCCGACGAAGAGTTTCTCTGGGACGAGTTGGCCGCCGTGGCATGGATGGATCCCAGCATTATCACGAAGGAAGAGTCGGTGTATATGGACATCGACATTTCCCACGGCGCTGGTTACGGCAACACCCTCGTCTGGCTTGCGGGAAATCAGCCGGGGCTCGGCGAGCAGATCGTTCATGTGCAGACCGATCTTGATCTCGACAAATTCAACCGGACGGTGATCGACCTACTGTCGCGGCCGTCAAAGTGACGGCGATATTCGGAGAATTCCGTACGATGCGAAAAGAGTCGTTGTTGGATTTTGGGTGGCGCAGCGGTTCACCGCTGCGATTTCAAGCGCCGAATTCCACCGGCTTTAGCCGCTGAGGCTACCCACCATAGACCATCGGGGAGACGGGTTCTAATCACCAAACTCAGCACTGAGCCAAGCGAACAAATCCGGAATTAGGCTTTTGACAAACCCAGCGATATATAATGATCGCTGGAGGCTGTGATGGCAACAATCATTCTCTATAAACCAGACGGAGCTGAAAAGTACTTAAATGCAACCGATGTTGGCCTCGATCACGGAGTTCTTACGTTCTACTTTGACGAGAAGAAGATCATAACTACCGTGCCTTTTCTTATCGAAGAAAACCTCGCTGCCGCTGCTTAGAGGCCCTTACCGCTTCTTGGTATTCACGGTTAGTTCGCAACTTTACTTGTTTGAAATCGCCGAATCCGTACGACCCGGGCGCCCGTCTCTTCTGTAATAATCTACCCATCATGAACGATCCTGCACGCACCGAGCAATTGGCGGAACAAATTACAAAAGTTGTTTCTTAATTTCGCATTAGCTGCGGTCGGCTTGTATTTTGCCTTTAGAAAGAAGAAACCACCGCAATAGCCGCGTTTAGGCTTACGCAGAGTGCGGGAAGCAAAGTCGAGCCTGGGGGACATACATGCAGCTACATCCGCACCGTTTTGCGGAGTGCAAGAATGAGAGTTGCCGTCGGCGCATCTGGCTCCCGCATTCCAGCCTGCTAGGAACAGACATAAATCCGCCGAGCTTGCATAGCGCTAAGAATCGGCAAACCTTTGCGTGTCCAACATGCGGCCATGCAGCCGACTACAGCCAATCGGATTACCTTCCTGATCTTTCCCCGCAAGCAGACCAATATCTGCGAGGGGTATTGCGGCTCGCCACGGTAGAATTCCGGTGCGGCATAGAAAATTGCGAAGCTCGCGTGCGAATTCATACGCCAGCGGAAACCGGTCAGTTCAACGCGCAAATAGCCGAGCGCACCAAGACATGGACACTGGATATTCATTGTTCAAACGGGCACTCGCAAAAGCGCGTGCCGCAGACATTTGATGTCGGGTACTATACCCATTAGAGACCGCGTGAACCGAATGCAGCGCATTGCCGTGATCCTGTATTGCTTCCTGCTTGCCTACTGTTGTCTCTGGGTTCCGTGGCATGTCAGACTCCGTTCTCCGTCGGGAGCATATGAGCGCGTTGGCTACGGATGGGTGTGGGCTGGACCATATCGATCGGCTCCGATTATCTATAACCCTCCCGAGAATATCGGGAACGGGTACACGGTTCTGAGTGCAGAAGACCCGCGCTCCAGCTGGGAAGATATAACCGCCGAGGCAGATTTGCCGTTGATGGGAATACGGTTTCTCGCCGCCACAGCAGTTTCAGCGGCTGCTTTCCTAATCGCCGGTTTGCAGAAATCGTCAGCAACACGGAATTAAGACACCACCACCTCCAGCGCTACAGCCCGCGAAAATCTCTACTGCCGAAGCCGATCAGGCGTTACAATGGCCCACTCTTGTTATTAAGCGAAATCGGTTTAGGCATGAAAACGACAAATGTGCCGGCAGGCACGCGTGAACGCCTGCTGCGCTCAGCGCGTAAGGTTATGAAAAACGCTTACGCGCCCTTCTCCGACTTCAGAGTAGGAGCGGCCATCCTCACGTCGAAGGGCCAAGTCTTCGTGGGATGCAACGTCGAGAATTCTTCTTACGGAATGACCAACTGTGCCGAGCGCACCGCAATTTTCTCTGCCATCGCTAAGGATGGTCCAGAACTTGAGATTAGCGCGGTTGCCGTGGTTAACGATCACGGAGTTCCATGCTCGCCTTGCGGCGCCTGCCGCCAGGTCATCTATGAATTCGGACCGCACGCCATCATTTTCTATCAAGGCAAGAAGGGCCCGAAGCAAAGTCCGATCACCGATCTCTTGCCGGAGGGTTTTCGCCTCAAGTGAGCCCGCCGACGGTTTCGCAAGCCCCGTTCCGCGTCATCGACCTCATCCGCAAAAAGCGTGATGGCGGCGCGTTGTCTGCCGCTGAAATCGGATACCTCGTCGATGGCTGCACCCAAGGCAGCATTCCCGATTACCAGATGGCCGCGTGGCTCATGGCCGTCGTGTTACGAGGAATGACTCGTGAGGAAACCGCCGCGCTCACGCACGCCATGCTGCATTCCGGCGAAGTCCTCGATCTCGGCTTCCTGCCAGCAAAGAAAGTGGACAAACACTCCACCGGAGGCGTCGGCGACAAGACCTCGCTCGTGCTTGCCCCGCTGGTCGCTGCCGGCGGCCTTTTCGTCCCCATGATTAGCGGCCGCGGCTTGGGCCACACCGGCGGCACGCTCGACAAGCTCGAATCCATTCCTGGATTTCGTGTAGGTCTGCCGGTACCCGAATTCCATCGCGTTCTCAAAGCCTGCGGATGTTCCATGATTGGCCAGACCGAGAAAGTCGCTCCCGCGGACCGCAAGTTGTACGCGTTGCGCGACGTAACTGGAACAGTCGAGAGTCCGTATCTCATTTGCGCGTCGATCATGAGCAAGAAACTGGCGGAAGGCACCGACGCGCTCGTGCTTGACGTGAAGACCGGCTCCGGTGCGTTTATGAAAAAGGAAGAAGATGCCATCTTCCTCGCCGAACTCATGGTTGAAACCGGTGAACTCATGGGCAAGCAGATGGTCGCGCTCATCACCGACATGAACCAGCCGCTTGGCCGCATGGTGGGCAACGCGCTCGAAGTGCAGGAGTGCATCGAAGTCTTGCACGGCGGCGGCCCGGCGGACCTGCGCGAGTTGTGCCTGGAATTGGCGGCATGGATGTTTTTTCTCGGTGGCGCGTCAAAGTCTGTAGCGCAGGGCAAGCAACTCTCCGAGCAAATTATCGCCTCGGGCAGAGCCTACGAGCGATTTCGCCATATGGTCGAGCTGCAAGGCGGCGACATCGGCGTGATCGACGATCCCACGCGCCTGCCCGGTACTGAGCATCGCGTCGAGGTACCCAGTTCACGCGCCGGGTACGTTACGTCCATTCTGTGTGAACAGGTGGGCACCGCCTGCGTCATTCTCGGCGGAGGCCGCGAACGGAAAGAAGATTCCGTCGATCCTGCGGTGGGTATCGTCGTGCATAAGAAGATCGGCGACGAAGTTTCCGCCGGCGAATCGCTCTGCACGATTCACTGCCACTCCGATGCACAGGCTGCGCGTGCAAAAAACCTGTTGGAAGAGAGCTATCAGATTGCGGCCACTCCGCCTGCGCACAAAACATCTTTGATTCATCGCGTGATCTACAAAGGGGAACACTAGATGGGACGATTCACTGGCATCCTCGGCCTGTTAACCATGTTGGGCCTCGCCTACACCTTCTCGACCAACCGCCGCGCGATCAACAAGAAAACGGTTGTCTGGGGCCTGGGCCTGCAAATTGTATTTGCCATTTTTGTCCTGAAGGTTCAGGTCGGCCAAATACTTTTCCAAAAAGCTGGAGACGCCGTCAACCGCTTGCTTAGCTATGCCTTCGTCGGATCAAAGTTCGTGTTCGGGGAACTCGGCGCCCAGGGCTCGTCGATGGGATTCGTCTTCGCATTCCAGGTGCTGCCAACTGTCATTTTTATCGCCGCTTTTTTTGCTGTGCTCTATCACTACGGAATCATGCAGTTCATCATCAAACTGGCCGCGAAGGTGATGACCCGCTTCATGGGCGCGAGCGGCGCCGAGTCTTTGAACGTGGCGGCGAGCATCTTCATGGGCCAGACCGAAGCGCCGCTCACCATCCGCCCATTCCTTCCCGACCTCACCCGCTCCGAACTGATGACGGTGATGACCAGCGGCATGGCCCACGTCTCCGGCGGCATCATGGCCGCTTATATCGCTTTTGGCATCGAACCCAAACATCTTCTGAGCGCGGTTATTATGACTGCCCCCGGCACCATCCTGATGTCAAAGATGCTGGTGCCCGAAACGGAGGTTCCGAGGACCGCCGGGCGTGTCGTTATGAGTGACGAAGAAGAGGATGCGGAGAAAAGTGAAAACCTGCTGGGCGCGATTGCGCGCGGCACGACCGACGGCTTAGGCCTCGCGCTGAACATCGCCGCCATGCTGATTGCGTTCCTCGCGCTGATCGCGCTGGCCAACGGCGTCCTCGGCGGCGTTCACAATCATCTCGGAATCGCGTGGTTTCCTTCCAGCTTGCAGCAGATTTTCGGTGTATTGTTTGCTCCGGTTGCATGGGTCATCGGAATTCCATGGCGGGACTGCCCTGCTATCGGCAATCTCCTCGGCACGCGCATGGTGTTGAACGAACTCGTAGCCTTCTCAATGCTCGGGCCGCAGAAGGCCATGCTCGACCCGCGCTCGTTCACCATCGCGACTTTCGCGCTCTGTGGCTTCGCGAATCTGAGCTCGATTGGAATTCAGTTGGGCGGCATCGGCGCACTCGCTCCCAACAAGCGAGGTGAGCTCGCCCGACTCGGCATTCGCGCCATGTTGGCCGGAACCATGGCTAATCTAATGTCGGCTTCGATCGCAGGCATGCTGCTGTGAGGGAATTCCTACGACGGACCTTCTGTGACGAAATGCCGATCAGGCAGGGTTTTGAGCTACTTTGTCTAGAATTTCGTCGGTTGTGACCAGCCTCGCTCCGAGACTCTGCAATTCAGTCAGCGTTTTGTTCCCAACTTCCGGCGCCAAAGTTTCAATCGCATCGCGGACCACCGCCACACGCCGCTTTCGCTTCAACAATCCTTTGACCGCGCAACTGACGCAATATTCCGTTACCACTCCAAACACAACATATTCTGCTGCGTTCCCCAAACGTTCCACCAACTCGTCGGCATGGCGGGTCTCAAACACATCCAGCGTCTGCTTCTCGAGGATGATCTGCTGATACTTAAACATATCTTCCGGCAACCGGACGCTGGTATCGTTTTCTACTCGAACGAGTTTCTCGGCCAGCGCTTCCGGCACGAACTCCGCTCCAGGGGACCCTTTCAGGCAGTGCGGCGGAAACTGCTTGAACTCGGGATCATTCGCCGGATGATAGCAGCCATGCGAAACCAGAAACACTTCGCCGCGCCGTGCCGCGTCCGTGAGCTTGCGAATATTGGGCAGAAGTTTCTCGGCTCCGGGAACGTAAAGCTTGCCGCCGGGCAGCATGAAATCCGCCTGCACATCCACTTCCCAAAAAATGTAGTCACGAGATTGCATTCGGGTCTCCATCGTCTCGATGCTTGTAACACATTCCTTCCGCAGCTGGCGAAACTCAGTTGCGCATCCACCATTCATTTGTATACTAGCGGCCACTGAGTTCGCAGCAATTCGGCACGCGGAAGGGAACCATGGCGCAAGACGAACCATCGAAGCCCGCGGTACAAAACAAACTGGTCATCCGCAATATTGGCCTGATGCTTAGCGGAGATCTCGCCAGTCCCATCCTCGACGCAGACACCGTAGTCGCCGTCGGCGGTCGCATCGCTGCCGTGGGCAAAGAAAAAGAGATCGACACTTCGCGAGCGACCATCACCATCGATGCCAAAGGCACGGCTCTCGCCCCGGGTCTCATTGACAGCCACGTTCATCCGGTCTGTGGCGACTGGACGCCGCGCCAGAATCAGCTTGGCTGGATCGACAGCTACCTGCATGGCGGCGTCACCACCATGGTCTCCGCTGGCGAAGTCCACACCCCCGGCCGTCCGAAAGATATCGTCGGGCTCAAGGCGATGGCCATTTTTGCCCAGCGCGCCTTTCACGCCTTCCGGCCCGGTGGAGTAAAGATTTATGCCGGGGCTCCCATCCTCGAGCATGGCATGGTCGAAGACGACTTCAAAGAGCTTGCCGCCGCCGGAGTCACGATCCTCGGCGAAGTAGGCTTGGGCAGCGTGAAGGACGGAAAGACGGCGCACCAAATGGTCTCATGGGCCCGCAAATACGGCATCCAGAGCACGATTCACACCGGAGGACCTTCCATCCCCGGCTCCAGCCTGATCGACAAAGACATGGTGCTCGAAACCGACGCCGATGTGATTGGCCACGTGAACGGCGGCCACACCGCTCTTCCCGACGATCAGATTAGATCTCTGTGCGAGCGCTCCACGCGAGCTCTCGAAATCGTGCACAACGGAAACGAGCGCGCCGCATTGCTGACGCTCCGCACGGCCATGGAATTGAAACAGCTCGGCCGCGTGATCCTAGGCACCGATTCGCCTGCTGGATCGGGAGTTCAGCCGCTCGGCATCGTGCGCATGATTTCGTTACTGTCATCGCTCGGAGAAATCCCCGCCGAAGTGGCCATCTGCCTCGCCACTGGAAACACGGCAAACATGCGCAAGCTCGACTGCGGCCTGATTGCTCCCGGCCGTGAAGCCTCATTCGTCCTGATGGACAAAGCTCTGCACTCCGCTGGGAAGAACCTGCTCGACAGCATTCAAAAAGGAGATCTGCCGGGAATCGGCATGGTGATCATCGACGGCTCAGTCAGCGCACACCGCAGTCGGAACACGCCGCCAGCCGCGACGGTGCCCGAGGTCGTGAGTCGCTGAGAAAGCTCTTACTGCATTCCGAGCGACGCGGCCACCGTCTTCTTGTATTCGCGCGCCTTAGCCATTGCTGCTTGTTCATCGATGGTCAGCAACTTGCGATCGCGCATCACGACACGCCCGCCGATCATCACCGTCGCCACATCACTCGCCTTTAGGGAATAGGCGATCTGGGCGTAAACGTCGTACATAGGCACGGCATTGGGCTCGTCCAGGCTGATCAGAACCAAGTCCGCCTTTTTCCCTTTTTCGAGCGAGCCGATCTCTTCTTCCATGTGCAAGGCGCGGGCGCCGTCGATAGTGGCCATTTCTACGACGGCCAGGGCATTTAGCGCCAGCGGGCTCATTTTTGCAATCTTGGCCAGCTTGGCCGCCAAATCAATTTCTTCCATCAGGTCGAGGTCGTTGTTGCTGCCTGCCGGGCCGTCGGTTCCGAGGCCCACGGCGATGCCGGCAGCACGCATCTCGGGTACGGGCGAGACGCCGCTTGCAATCATCATGTTGCTCGACGGGTTGTGCACGCAGCCCACGCCGTGCTGCGCGAGAATCTTGCGGTCGGCCTCGTCGACAAATATGCAGTGCGCGGCAACCACATCCGGGCCCAGTACTCCGATCCGCTCCAGATATTGCACTGGCGATGCCCCATTTTGCTTCTCGCTGTCTTCCCACTCCTTTTTCATCTCGGCCACGTGAATCAGGATTGGCGCATGATATTTCCTTGCGAGCGCTGCCGCATCCTGGAGCGTTTTCTTGGAGCAGGTGTAAATCGAATGGGGAGCGGGCGCAGCATGGATCAGTGGATCACCCTGCCATTTCTGAAGGAACTTCTCGGTATAGGCGAGCATGGCCGCGTTGCTCTTGTTATCGGGCGCGGGAAAATCTATGAACGTTTCGCCCAGCACGCCGCGCATACCTGCCGCCTTGGTTTCTTCCGCCACCGCGTCTTCGAAGTAGTACATATCCGCGAACGTAGTCACGCCCGAACGGATTTGTTCGGCTGCGGCGAGCCGTGTACCCCAGCGCACGAACTTCTCCGTAACGTTCTTTGCCTCCGCGGGGAAGATGTATTTGTAGAGCCAGTCCGTCAGGGTTACGTCGTCGTGCAGGCCGCGGAACAGGGTCATCGGGACGTGGGTATGCCCGTTGATGAATCCCGGCAGCACTAGCTTGTTCTTCGCATCAATGGTCTGCCGGCTCTCGTACCTGGCTTCGAGTTCAGCCCGCGGGCCGGCTGCGACAATCGTATCCCCTGTGACCACGACGGCTCCGTCGTCGTAGATGTGCCGCTGGCCGTCCATGGTGACGACCATGCCGGTGATGATCGTATCGGCACGCTCTTTTGTCGTTTGCGCGTAAAGAAGAATTGAAAAGCAGATGTGCAATACGCAGATCAGCCGGTAACCACTTTTTCTAGTCATTGTGCCCTGTGTTTCCCCTGTGTAGCTCTGTGACCCCTGTGGTGAAAGGGTTTTACCGCAGCCCATCCTCACCCTTGATCTGATCCTTGGAAAGCCCCCCGACGCGAGGCAGAGGGCGCCCGCTATCGGTGACCGCAATCGCGACCATAATCTCATTCGCCCGCGGAGCATCGCTGATGCGAACTTCCATGCCATCAAAATGACTGCGAACGAAGGCCGCGTCCTTGTGTCCAAGAGGAATGTCGAGCGCCACTCCCATGCCGCCGCGCTTCTTGGAAGAAGGAATCAGCGCCGCGCCTTTTCCCAGTTCGCGCCGCACTGGCGTTCCGAGCTTCGGATGCAGGATGGCCGCAGCGTGCTCCAGTTCGCCATTCTCGCCAACTGCCGCGGCCTTGCCATAACTCTCGGCGCGGGGTCCCGCAATTCCCAGCGCCGCGACCGCGCGCTGCGTCAGCAACTCGCCGAGATCTTCGCCGATTGTCATCAACTCGGAAAGATCCTCAACGTATTGTCCTGCATACGGGTTCTCAATCACCGCAACCGCAGCCGCACGGCGCGTCGGCGGATCAACCTTGCGCCCCATCTCCGTGCACGTCTCCTCGACAAACGTGGCGATCTTCCGGATTTTCGTTTTCATCGCAGCCCATCCTCTCCCTTGATCTCCGAGGCCTTCAATCCGCCGACGCGGGCATGGACGCGCGCCCCGGTCGTCATCACGAGCGCGAGCACGATCTCATCGGCGCGCGGAGCATCCGCAATGCCGACCTCCATCGCATCAAAATGGCTGCGCACATACGAGGCATTGATATGCGTGATTGGAATGTCGAGGCGGGTTCCGGGACCACCAACCTTCTTGGTCGACACCACGATCGCCTTCGCGCCCCCGAGCACGTCGCGCATCGCGTAGCCGCCAGGAACGTGCCACAGCGCCCCGTGTTCGAGTTCTCCCGCTGCGCCCACAATCGCGCCCTTACCGTAGCCCTCCACCGCTTTCGGATCGCCGCCTAATGCCGTCACCAGCGAACGCGCCATCTGCAAGCCGAGAGGTTTCAAGTCGTCCACGAAGGATTCGATCTCTTCTACGTAGCGGCCGGCATAGGGATTCCGTATCACCGCGAGAGCGGCCGCCCGGCGCGGCGGCTGCTTCGCGACCGGTCCGCCTTCGTGAAAAATCTCTTCGACTACAAGCAGTCGCTTCCGAATCTGAACCTCAGGCATGAATCAAGCTCCTAACAGGCATTGCAATGTCTACCAACTGTAAGCAACCTGCAGCACCGACCACTTGCGTCTCTCCCTGTAAGTTGAGGGCCGCCGCGCGAATCAGTCCTGAACTACAGAGTGATTCCGCAACCCAGACGCCCGCAACCAGCGCCTCGCGAATGTCACTCGGCGTCAACTCACCCACGGATTGCGTTACAAGGCGCTCGCCCAGATCGCTGTCTGGCGCAAGTTCGCACGCCCGAACCCGCCCAACGCTCGGATGCCCCGGCAGATCGACCGCATTGGCCACCACCGTCGCCGCGGCGTCAGCCACCGCCGCCATGTCGGCCAGGACGGTAACGGCATCGGCAATGCCCAGCGAAAAACTGCGCCCGCGCCAGCCGCTCGTAGCGATCCCGCGAATCGTGTCGCCCGACTGAATTGTAGTCGTCCCAAACAGCGAGCCTCGATCCGGACGCTCCACCATTCCCACGACAAATTTCTCACCAGGCGCGAGGTGCAGCGCAATATCGCCGCCGTCGTTTACATAGGCCCGCGAAAGTTTTGCGCTTGAGATCATTGCACAGACGAGTTCCTCAGCCACTGCGCCCGCGACCGCCGCCATGGGAGTAATGAAAGTCTGCGCAGCGTAGGGCGTCACCGCCGCCAGCATCCGGCGCGCAATTGCACCTGATGGAAGGTCTCCCTCCTCACAGGCAGGCCGCCGCAGGAATTCAAGCTCAGCGCATAGCTCATCAAGCATCCCGACGAACCGAGCTGCCGCCGCGCGATAGGCAAGTTTGATTTCGGCTGCCGCACCAAAAGCTTCCACGATCACATCGATCGGGCCATCCTGCATGTGCAAACGGCGGCCGTCGGGAAGCAGTCGAATTTGCGCTCGCCGATTCACTCTCCGCTCATTTCTCGTTCTTCTCCGAACCGAGCGGCCAGGGATTGTCCGGGTGCGCCGCCAGCCGCCGGCGGCCCTCGTCGTCCCGATTGATCGAATTGAGCGGCCGCACGTGATCCATGTATCCGCCAAGCGCGGCGTAGTCCGACAATTTCAGCGTGAACTCAATCGGCGCCACCAGCGCCGGTGTCGGGACGTATCCAAAAGCATTTTCCGGCATGCGGCTCACGTCCGCCATGATCGTGATTCCGCCGCCCGGCCAAACGTAAACCGGCGCGCCTCCGCAAGTTACGCGGGTGAGCGCATCGCGCACCGAATGGGTGAGCTTCACCGGATTCTCCGTCACCCCGGCCCGCAACGATCCGCCCGCGCCGCCCATGAACAGCACCGTGCAAAGTGCGGGCTCGCAGTTTTCCCGAATGCGCGCCACCGATTCGCGCAGAGCGGCCGGCAATTCTTTTTCTCGCGGACGGAGCGCGTTGTCCAGTTCGAAATACGCGTAGTGCTCACCGGTCGTGCTCACCATCAGCAAACGCAAACCGGGCCTCGAAACCTCGCGATCAAACGGACCAAGAATCGAGAGCGGATCGGAAATGTTGGTTCCTCCCCACGACGTTCCCGGCTCCGCGACTCGGAAGTATCGACCCGGCGTGGATCGCCGCCCCTTCATCGTGATCCCGGACTCCGGAACACCGAGGAGCTTTCCCGCCTGGTGTTCTGACAAGACGCCGGTGATGTGATCATCCACCACTACAACTTCATCCACTTTCCCAAACCACTGTTTCGCAAACATGCCGATCGTAGCCGACCCGCAGCCAACGCGCATGCGTTCTTCCAAGACGCCATCCACAATCGGCGCCTTATCCGCCTGCATAATGATGGTGGCGCCCGTGTCAATCTTCAACTCCACCGCTTTACCATTGCACAGATTCAGCAGCGCATCGCAGGTGGCCGTGCCCTCCTGCCGGCTGCCGCCGGTAAGGTGCCGCACGCCGCCGAGGGATAGCATCTGCGATCCGTATTCGTTCGTGGTGACGTGTCCGACGGCTTCGCCTCGCGCGCGTACTATGCTGCACTCCGCTCCCAGGTGTCGGTCGGTGTCGATTTTCAGCTTCACGCCGCAATAACTGAAGATCCCCTCGGTCACCACCGTGACCATGTCCACGCCTGCGACTTCCGACGAAATAATAAAAGGGGCAGGCTTGTAATCCGGATACGTCGTACCCGCGCCAATCGCAGTCACGAACGTTTCCTCGCCGCTTACGAGCGCGCCATCCCACTCGCGGGCCTTCTCCAGAAAGGGTACAACCGTGTCGCCCCGCGATACTGCGCGCTCCAGAACGACGTGCGGATCGAGCCGCACCAGTTGCCCGCCGGCATTCGCATATCGGTCGCACGATCCGGTTCTTCCCGGCTTGATGTAGCACAGCACAGGACAGGCGTCGCAGCGAATCGCGTCATCAGCCACGCGCTTCCCCCTTCTTCACCGCTGCCGCCAGAATCGCAGCGCGCACCCGGTCGGGCATGGCCGGGATTTTCCGTAGCCGGATCCCGATCGCATCGTGCAGCGCGTTCAGAATCGCCGGCGCCGTGGGAATCACTGCCTGCTCGCCAATCCCCTTTGCTCCAAATGGGCCAATCGGCGAAGGGTCTTCGATGAGAATTGACTCCACCGGAGGAATATCCCCGGCCGATGGGATCAAGTAATCGTGCAGGTTTTCGCCCTTACCGGGAAAGAATTCCTCCATCAAAGCCATGCCAAGCCCCTGCGCCACGCCACCTTCAATCTGCCCCTCAATCAACGTCGGGTTAATCGCACGTCCCACATCATGCGCCGCCGTGATTTTCAACACGCGCACGGTGCCCAGTTCCGTGTCTACCTCGATCTCCGCCATGTGTGCGCCAAATCCGAACACCGCGTACGGAACGCCCTGTCCATTCTCGTCCAGCGGACTCGTCGGCGGATCAAACGTCGCTTCGCTCGTGATCGCGTATCCATACTCGTCGAGTGGCAAATCTCCGAGCGCGAGCAGGTGCGACTTATCGCCGTCGCGCACCGTCACGCCGGGATCCTCAAAGTGAATACTCGCACAGTCACACGCGCCCGCGAGCTTCAGAATTGCGCGCCGCAACTTTTCGCCCGCCATCTGCGCAGCTTTCCCGGTCACCAGCGTCTGCCGCGACGCCGAAGTCTTGCCGCAATCCGGCGTGATGGCAGTGTCCCCGGAAAGCAAGTCGAAGCGCTCGATCGGCGCGCCCAAGGCATCGGCACAAATCTGAGTGACGATCGTGTTCGATCCCTGTCCAATATCCACTGCGCCTTGGTGCAACGCGATCCGCCCGTCGCGCTTCAGTCCGATGCGCACCGTTGAAGGATTGGGCAGGGAAGTGTTCCCGCATCCATACCACATTCCCGCAACTCCCACGCCGCGCCGCAGCGCGCCGACCGTATTCCCGTTGAATTCCGCAGCCTCGCGTCGCGCCGTTTGCCATCTTGGCCGCAGCGCCTCCAGGCAGGCGCGAATGCCCACACCCTCGCCAAGCACTTGTCCAGTGACTGTCGGGGTGTGATCGTCGAGCGCGTTCAGAATGCGGAATTCCAATCGATCCATCCCCACTCGATCCGCGAGTTCGTCATAGAGCTGTTCTTGCGCAATCGCAGTCTGCGGAACCCCGAAGCCGCGAAACGCCCCCGCTGGCACCAGGTTAGTGTGCACCGCACGCGTTAACGCCCGGTAATGCGGAACGTAATAAGGGCCGGATGCGTGCACCGGAACTCGCGCCGCTACCGTTGGCCCCCACGACGAATACGCGCCTGTATTAAAGTCCGCCGAAAAATCGAGCGCCACCAGTTTGCCATCTTTGGTGCAGCTTCCGCGAAGCCGCATGTGCGCAGGATGCCTCTTCGTCGTCGAAACAATCGACTCCGTCCGCGAATAAACCATGCGCACCGGCTTCCCCAGATGCCACGCCGCTACTGCCAGAAACGGCTGCACGGAAAGATCAAGCTTGGAGCCAAATCCTCCGCCCACTGCCGTCGGAATGATGCGCACCCGCTCCGGTGCGATGCCCAGGATCGTGGCGATATCGCTGCGATCCATATAAGGAGACTGGGTACACGCCTGAATCTCGATCTGGTCGCCGCCGCGCCGTGCGAATCCCGCCTCGGGTTCGATGTAGGCGTGCTCAACAAATCCTGTTTCGTACTCGCCTTCCACTACGATGTCGGCCGCGTCCAATGCCTTGTCGACATCGCCCCGCACCACGCGCCCCCGCACCAGAATGTTCCCGGAGCGGTTCTCGTGGATGAGCCGAGCCCCCGCCGCCAGAGCAGCGCCGAGATCCTGGAGTGGCGGCAGTTCTTCCCAACGTACCGGAAAGTCCGCGACTTCCAATGCCTCCACCACCGCAGCTTCGCCAACCACCGCCGCTACAGCTTCTCCGCGATAGCGAGCCTCATCCTCCGCAAATACGGGCTGATCCGCGAATCGGCCAATCACGCCGTAGCAATTCTTTCCCGGCACGTCCTGCGCAGTAAAGACGGCTTCAATTCCCGGATGACCTAGAACAAACGCTGCCAGATCGCCAAAGTGAAATCGTGCCCGGTGGTAAGGACTGCGAATTGCCCGCACCGCCAGCGCGCTCGCCGGAGCCTCATCCGCGCCAAAAATCTCGCTGCCCTCGACTTTGGGCTTTCCATCCAGCCGGATTAACCTTTTTCCCACCGCAGCGCCCGCCCCGAGTGAAAGCGCGGCCGCACTCGACGGGATAATATTCTCTACCCTAGCAGCCTTCGTCCCAGCATCAAGAATCGCCGCGATGATCTTCCGATATCCCGTACAGCGGCAAAGCACGCCCCCAATCGCGTCCATCACCTCGGTCTCATTGGGCGCAGAGTCTCGCTCCAGCAAAGCCGTCGCCGCCACCAGCATTCCCGGAGTGCAAGCACCGCACTGTGCGGCGCCATGCTCAAGAAAAGCCTGCTGCAATCTCGCGCCCACTGACTCGCCCAAAAACGCCGCGCCCGGAAACGTTCGACCGGCCAGCCCTTCCACCGTCGTAACGTCGCATCCCTCCACCTGTCCCAGCGCCATCAGGCACGCGCAAACTGGATCTCCATCCAGCAGAACCGTGCAGGCCCCGCAATCTCCAGCGTCGCATCCCACCTTGGTTCCAGTCAGGCCTAGCTCCTCACGCAACACGCGAGAGAGCCGATGCAACGGCGAACTGGAGACAGTCACCGCGCGCCCGTTCACCCGAAACGCAATCGACTGCTCGCCCGCCGCCATCGTCTCTCGGGTCGAAGCCATCAGCCATTCTCCACGCATGCGTTCAACGCCCGCTGCACTAGCCGCAGCGAAGCGTCCATCCGATATTCCGCCGTAGCGCGCACATCATCAATCGGCGAAAGCGGAGCCAAATGCTCCGGCCTCACCAAAGCGCCCATTCCGTCGCGCACCGACGCGCCTACTAGCTCAGCCTCAAGTACACGCAAGCGCTGAGCTACAGCCGAGCACGATCCCACTGCGACCCGCGCCTCCAGAACACGCCGGCGGTCCTGCAGCAGCAGCACCACCGCGACCATCGAAATTGAAATCACCAGATAGCGCCGCGCGCCCAGTTTCACGAACGCCGAGGCCGCATCCTCGAGGCCGCGCGGAACCAGCACTGCCGTTAGGAGTTCATCCGGATTCCGCTGCGTCTTGCGATTCCCCACAATAAACTCAGCCAGCGGCATCGTCCGCGCGCCCCGCTTCGAAACCAATTCCACCTCCGCATCCAGCGCCAGCAGGGGCGGGACACCGTCGGCTGCCGGCGATGCATTGCACAGATTTCCCGCGATGGTGCCGCGATTCTGTATCTGCACCGAACCAACTTCGCGCGCCGCGCTCTTCAACGCATCAAGGCAGCGGGGAAGTGGTGTTCGTATGATCTCACTCCACGTTGTCAGCCCGCCAATGCGGATGCGGTCCGCTGTCCTCGATACGCCCCGCAGTTCGCCCAACCCCGAAACATCTACGACCGCGCCCTGCACCACACGATCACCGAGCGCGGGATAAAAATCGGTGCCTCCCGAAAGAATCCGAACGTCCCCCGCCGCCAGCAGGGCCACCGCTTCCTCCAGTGTTCTGGGCTTGGTGTACGACGCTTTGATGGACAACGATTGAGTCCCCGGAGTGAGTTGCTTGCCCCGTTAGGGTGCAGGATGTCCGCTATTTGTATAGCAATCACTCCGATTTGTACAGTACTCGCTGCTCTGCCCCAGAATCGATATTGCTCCACAACTCGCGGTGTGTAATTCTGTTGAGCGCAGCCCGATCAAAGAACTCCGGGAGAACCCTGATGCGAACTAAGTCTCTTTTTCTTGCACTGATTGTCTTTTCTTCCTCGTTAACCCTTTGGGCCGCCGACGCCATCACTCGCCTTAACCTCAAGGAAGGTCTCTGGGAAATGACCTCCACGCATTCCATGACCGGAATGCCCCCCATCCCTGCCGATGCTCTTGCCAAGATGACTCCGGAGCAGCGCACTCGCATGGAAGCCGCGATGAAGCAGAGCGGCGCCGGTATGCCCAAGACCGACGTTCGCAAACATTGCATCACCAAGGAAAAGCTCGAAAAGCAATCTGCGTTCGATGAAAACCGTAAGGATTGTACCCGCACCATTGTGAGTTCCACGGGCAGTAAGCTGGAAATGAAGATTCACTGCGAAGGGACGGAACAGCAGATGTCCATGGATGGAGCTTTTGTGGTGGAAGTCGTGAGTTCCGATAGCGCCAAGGGCTCGATGCATGCCGTCTCCAGCGGCAACGGTCGAACCATGAATGTGGATTTCACCTTCAGCTCCAAATATCTCGGCCCCGCCTGCGGAGATGTTAGGTAGTGTCCACGACGATGCCTCGAACCCGCAACCGACGGAGGGTGAGTCTCGCTGTTAGAGGCGTAGCGGCGGCCCTCCTCGTCCTTAGCCTGCTGCTGCCCGCGTTCTCCGTCGCACAGCCCGCGCGGCTCGCCCCTGAAAAGCGTGCGCACCTTGAAACTGCCATTTCTCGCTTCATGGCTGCCAACAGCATTCCTGGAGTTTCCGTGGCCATTGTCGAAAATGGCGCCGTCGAATGGACGGCAGGATTCGGCACCGCGGATCTTGAAAGCTCTGTGCCCGCGACTTCACACACGCTCTATCGCTTGGCCTCCATTTCGAAGTCCATCACTGCGACCGCAACGCTGCTGCTCTGGCAGCAAGGCATACTCGATCTTGACGCTCCCGTGCAGAAATACTGTCCCGCGTTCCCGGAAAAAGACGCCCCCATCACGACCCGCGAACTTCTCGGCCACTTGGGCGGAGTTCGGCATTACAAGTCTGAGTCGCAGGACGATCCGGAGATCGGCAACACGAAACACTTCCCGAACCCAATCCAGGGTGGGGTCGATTTTTTCAAGAATGACCCGCTCCTTGCCAAGCCCGGAGCCGAGTTCCATTACTCCACCCAGGGATTCACGCTGGTGGGTTGCGCCATCGAAGGCGCTTCTGGAGAGAACTATGTGGATTACGTCCGCAAGAATGTACTGGCGCCTGCGGGCATGACTCATACGGTTGTCGATGACCGCTTCGCTATCGTTCCCTATCGCACTCGGTTCTACAGCAAAGATAAATCGGGAGCAATAACGAACGCCGATTTCCTCGATTCTAGCTACAAGATTCCAGGCGGCGGCTGGCTCTCCTCTGCCGATGACATGGCTCAATTTGAAGTGGCCATGCTCAACGATCGACTGGTTGCTCGCACAACGCGGGACCTGATGTGGACTCCGCTGAAGCCGACCGACGGTAAAGACAACTCATACGCCTTGGGTTGGGGTACTGGGAAAGAACTTGGTGTCCTGGACGTGGGCCACGGCGGAGGCCAGCAGGGAACCAGCACGTTCCTCATGATTGTCCCCGAGCGGCGCGCCGGAGTCGTCGTCCTGATCAACCTCGATGGCGGCAACGCCTCCGACCTGGCCACCGAGTTGATGAAAATCGTGCTCGCTTCATCGCCGCCCCCGGCAAGGTAGGGCAACGCGGACGTCTCACAAGCACCGCGCGACCAACGCAGCGCATTGTTCCACGAACTTTGTCTCCCCCACGTTCCACGTGTCCTTGAAGAAACTGTTGATATCGAACTCAGCGACTACTCTTCCGCGAACCAGAATCGGCACGATGATTTCCGATTTCGTTTCTTGAACGCCCATCAGATATCGTGGATCCTTGCTCACATCATTCACCGCCACAGTCTTTCCGAGGCTCGCGGCTGCTCCGCACAATCCCTGATTCAGCGAAAGCCGTACGTGCGGCGTCAAGGTCCCCGAATGCGGTCCCAGCAACAGGTAGTTCGGATCGGCTCCATCCAGTAGGTAGAACCCCCCAGTTGTAGCGGACCAGTTCAGTGTGCAGTTGTTCGGAAATATGCTGCATTACCTCGTCGGCTTGGCTCCCGGGGATCGCGACCCGCTGGAATTCGACAAGAAGTTCTCGGTGTGTCTTCACCCGCCCTCCGGAAAGCGGCTCAATCCGCCCGCGACCTAGCATAACAATGTTTCTCAAATCATTAGCTGCAAAAGAAGCCCACAGAAAGGGCAGCGGGTAGCAAAGAAAAACGCGCAGCCCGAAGGCTGCGCGCAAGGAGGGAATGCTCGATGGTTTACTGGCCGGCAGCCACAGCCATCACTCGGGGCTGCGTTTGCTCGGCTCGGCCGACATACATCTTGTACGACTGGTACACGGCGAACAGCACTGCCATCAGTGCCGCCAGCGTTGCCAGTCCGCTAATTGTGCTGAACGCGGAGGCGATCGCAGTCAATCCCGCACCGATCACGTAGTTCGGGAACGACCACAAGAACACCTTGTGCCAGAGGGCAAAAGGATTGCCGCCTTCGGTCAGACCGATGATGCTGGCTACCGGCGCTGTGTTTGCCATGAAGTATGTGGCTGCCGCCAGCACCAGAGACATCGTGTGTGCTGTCGCGTGGGCCGCAAACATATGGCTATGATAGACCAGGTAAGCGAGGCCGGCAGCGTTCAGCAGTGTGCATGCGTTAAATACGAATTGGATTGGCTTCAGTTTATTCCCGCCGGATGTGTAGGATTGCGCGATCGCTGCCGTTACTGCTACCAGCAGGCTTGCGAACAATCCTAGTTGCATGACTCCTAGCAAAATGACGGGCAGATTTCCCGACATTGAGCTCGTCATCCCAGGTAGCTTCACCTTGAGGCGCGAACTCAGTGCGGCTGCCGCCATCAGGAGCACCAACTGTGGCCAGGCTTGCGTTTGCCATCTGACTACGCCGAACGACAGGGCGCACAGACTCGCAACGGCCACCATTCCGATCATGACTTGGGCTTTAATTGGTAGTGTATTTGTCATGGTAGTCTCCGAATGTGGTCTCAGTCGGTTGTCTAGTTTTCTCCATCGTCGCCGTCGCTAAATGCATTCATCGGACTGGCGGTCGTTGAAGTGGCACCCCAGACTACACTGAAGCCAGAAATAGAGGTTGAGCCCCAAACCACACTGGTGCTGCCCCACACTACCGAGTTGCTGGTGATTGCGGTTGAGCCCCAGACGACCGAGTTTCCCCAGACGACTGAAGTGGCGCCCCAAACCACGCTGGTGCTACCCCAAACCACAGAGGTCGTATTCACCAGATTCACAGAGTTGTTGCTCGAGTTATAGACTGCGGTTGGGGAAAGTGCTACTCCCGTCGCAAGGTCCGTATTGTTAAGAGCGGCGTCGATATCCAGATACCCCGATCCATAGGTGAAGATGTCGTACTGATTGGAATACGTGTTTCCAAAATCGTCGAGTGATGAACTGTACTGATTGAAGCCTTTCCACGCCGTCTTCATCAAGCGAGCTTTCACCTGATCGGGGGTCAGCGCAGGGTTTTGTTGCAGCATCAGCGCCACCGCGCCGCTCACCACCGGCGTCGCCATGCTGGTTCCGCTCAAGCGAAAGTACTTTGCGGTTCCGCTGGACGGGGCAACCTCAAACCCTGAATAGTTCTTATCCAGTGTGCTGCCCGCAACCCGCAAGGAGACCAATCGATTTCCTGGCGCGACCAGGTCAGGTTTTACCAGGTGATCGACCAGCGTTGGACCTCTGGAACTGTAGCTGGCAATCGCGTCGTCGGCACGCGTCGCCGTGCCCTTCGTCCGTGTCGCTCCCACCGTGATGACTGCGGGATCGTTGCCCGGAGCGCCGATGGTGGCGAAGCCGTGCGTTCCCATTGAGTTGTCGCGTCCCCGGTTGCCCGCAGCAACTACCACCACAATGCCAGCCTGCCAGGCGGATTCCACTGCCTGGCACACCGGATCGAGCGTGTAGCTCTCGAACACCGGACGTCCCAGCGACATGTTAATTACACGGATGTTGTAGGTGTCTTTCAGCGCGATCGCCTGCTGAATGGCGGCGATCACCTGGCTGTCGGTGCCCGATCCGTTCTGATCGAGTACACGCAGGTTGATGATGTTGACGTTGGGAGCCACACCGGCAAACTTTGCGGAATATCCATTTGCCGCGCCGGAACTGACGCCCGTGCCACCGATCAGGCCGGCCACGTGTGTTCCGTGTCCGAACTGGTCTGCGGTGGAAGCGTTGCTAGGGACAAAGCTCTGGCTATAGACCACGCGGCTGGCACCGCTGGCGTCGTGCAGATCGGCATGATCGGCAACGCCGCTGTCGATGATCGCTACTCCGATGCCGGTGCCGTCCTGGGCAAACTGCGCCGCCGCAACGTCCGACTCGACCGCGGCGGTGTAGTCCTCGTTCGAGGCGGTCATGCTAACCGGACGATCGGGCGTGATGTAGGCGACGTTGGGATTCTTTGCCAATTCCGCCAGCATGCTGACCGGCACACGCATCGTCACCGCACGGATCGTTTGGAATTTTGACCCGACCCTTGCGCCACCCGCCTGCATCGCCTTGAAGTGCTCGCTGCCGGGCATCTGGCGATACTGCACGATGACGGTCACCATAGCGTTCGCACCAACTGCTGCCCGCTGGTGGAGGTCGCTGGAGTACTTGGCTGTGGGTGTGTCGTTATTCAGAACTTGATTCAGAACTTGCCGGGCGCCGGCATAGGACGGTACTGCCGAAAGCACTAGCAGTGCCAATCCGAGAGCTCGGCCCCAAGCAGCGCTGAATGCTGGGGAATTGAGCGGACGGTCTTTGCGTCCGCTTGTGATCTGCGATTTATCGTCGATGTTCATAAGTGTTTGCTGGCGGCATTTCGAATAGACGCACATTACGCCCTTCGATGCCTGGCCTTTAATGGGCAATCGCGAGGCCAATCGCAATCTCGCTAAAGCTCGTAGCGTCAATGATTTGCATGGAAATAGCGGCCCGGTGCGAAGGGACAACTTGTCCCAACACCCGGGCTCTGCATCGCGGCTGAGGCCGTAACTCGTTTGAAACAAAGGCGGGGCGGCCAGGGAAGCCTGTTTTGGGACAAAGTGGCCCAATGCGGCCCTGGCGGGTTCGCCAAAACCAGCCTGCCGCCAAGGTGAACGTGCGCCAAAATGGACCTCGCGCCGCGTTCCAACTCAGGGCGGGGATCAGGGCTGACCAACTCGATCATGGCTGCCCAGCTTCGGAGCGGGTCGTCCGGGTACGGGTTTCCTCGCGCTGAGAGGTGCGGATGGCAGGATTTTCATTTGACTCGCGCCCGCACCCTAGCCAGTATTGCATCTACCCTACTTCTACCCTTAGTTTGGCCAGGAGGCGTTCCATGCACAGTCCCGGCAGCATCGTATATTCAGTCAATCTGCTCTTGATCTCATTGGTATTCGCTCTCGCCCCGATTGCGTTTGGGCAGCAACAGAATGCTCCTGCGGGAATCCAGAAAATCAGCCATGTCGTCTTCCTTATTAAGGAGAACCGTTCTTACGACAACATGTTTGGTGCTTTCAACGCCAAGTACGGCACGAAAACCTGCACGCTTTCTACCGGGCAGGTCGTACACCAGGGCCGGGCTCCCGACCGTTACGAACACGATATCGACCACGGGTGGGCCGGCGCCCTCCTAGGCATGGATGGCGGAAGGATGGATCAGTTCGATCTCATTGGACTGGGCGGCGGCGGCAGCGGCGATAACAACGGAGACCTGCTCACCTGCCGCCAGTTCACTTCCGCCGACATCCCAAACTACTTCGCCTACGCTCACAACTTCGCCCTGGGCGCGAACATGTTTTCTTCACTGCACGGACCCAGCTTTCCCAATCACCTTTACACCATCGCCGCCGAATCCTTTGGCGCCATCGACAATCCGTTTCATCTGCTTACCACCCACAGTTGGGGCTGCGACGGCCCGAACACGGAAGAGGATCAGGAGCAGGTTCGCATCCTCCAGCCGAACGGTATCATCGACGTCCAGTTTCCCTGTTTCACCGGCGTCACCACTATGGCTCAGACCCTCGACAACGCGGGCGTGAGCTGGAAATACTACGCGCCCCCAAGCACCGACCCCGGCTACATCTGGTCGATCTTCAACGCCATCAACGATGTCAGGAATGGCCCCGACTGGAACAAGGTCGTGGACCCCTCCAATTTCATCTCCGACGTGCGGGCCAATCAGTTACCGTCCGTGAGTTGGATCATCACCCCGTGGTGGCAAAGCGAGCATCCGGATGCCAGCACCTGCGAAGGCGAGAACGCCACCGTTACCGAATTGAATGCGCTGATGAATAACCCGTCTCTTTGGGCCTCCACCGCGGTCTTTCTGGTTTGGGATGACTTCGGAGGCGACTACGACCACGTTGCCCCGCCCCAGCCGGACACTCTAGGCTTTGGACCACGCGTTCCGCTCTTGATCATCTCCCCTTACGCAATCAAAGGGCATCTCTCTACCACGCAGTACGAGTTTTCATCGGTGCTGAAATTTATCGAGGAGCGCTTTGGACTTCCCGCGCTCGGCACCCGGGACGCGAATGCGAACGACTTGACAGACAGCTTCAACTTCAACCAGAGACCGCTGGCGCCGCTCATCCTCACACCGCGCTCATGCCCACTGGTTTCCGCGTCAACGTTACCCATGGGCACCGCAGTCAAGGGAGTGGCCAGCACAGCCGTTACGCGCCGCCTCGATGTTTACAACTCTCGGCCTGCATCGCTCACCATCGACTCGATTGCCAGCAGCAATTCGCAGTTTTCGGTGAATGGGCAGAGTTGCACGCCGGTAACGGACTGTTCCACCGGCAAAGCGAACTACTGCGCCGCCGGCACCGTCCTGAATCCGCAGAGCACGGACGGAAGTTGCACCGCGGCGTGTAGCCTATGCGTGACTTTCAGCCCCAGTGGTGCCGGAGCAAGAACGGGCAAGATCACCGTCACTGACAGCGATAGCAGTAGTCCGCAGACCACCGCGCTTTCCGGCCTCGGTACCCTGGTTGTGTTGACGCCCACTCTTCTGAATTTCGGCGGTGTCGCCCTTGCATCCACGGCACCGCTCCCGGTGACTCTGAATAATGTCGGCACGACGGCGGTGAGCATCACTTCGATTCGCGCCACTAGCGACTACACGGCTTCCAATAACTGCGGAGCGTCCGTTGCACCCGGGGGGAACTGCACCATTAACGTGATCTTTGCGCCGTCTTCCTCGGGGCCGCGCCCAGGAGCGCTCAGCGTTGTCAGTAGCGATCACGCCAGTCCGCAGCGCGTGGATCTGGTGGGGCGGGGCCTGGGTGTCGTGTTAAGTCCCACAAAACTGGCCTTCGGTTCGCAAGCCGTCGGCACCACCAGCCCTGCCATGACCCTTACCATCAGCAACCAGAATTCGGCCGCGATTCTGGTCGGCGCAGTGACGGCTACCGACGACTTTATCGTCGCCACCAACAATTGCCCCGCGACCTTGGGCCCAGGAAAGAGTTGCTCCGTCCAAGTCGAGTTCGCACCGGATGAAACCGGTTCGACCAGCGGCTCCCTCTTCGTCAGCGACAGCGACCCCAGCAGCCCGCAGCAACTGCCCATGTCAGGCACCGGGAAGTAGGGCAAACGCGCAGGTTGTGGGAAGGGCACGAGTTCACTCGTGCCGCTGAGCTAGTGGCTGTATCCGCGCTTTAGCGCCTGAGGTGTGCTCTTGCCCCTCAACTATTTTTCCGCAGCTGGTTAGGTTATGCCGCGCCCGCGTTGTAACCGAGCACGGGTCGCAGAGGCTCACTCAACCCCCGCATCACGCGCTCAAACTGCGTCAGGTCGAGAGATTGCGGCCCGTCGGAAAGCGCGCGCTCCGGACAGGGATGCACCTCCACGATGATGGCGTCCGCGCCGACGGCAATCGCCGCGCGCGATACCGCCCCGATCAAACTCTGCTTGCCGGTGCCGTGCGATGGATCGGCCACCACGGGCAGGTGGGAGAGTTCTTTGGCGAGGGCGACTGCGGCCAGATCGAAAGTGTTGCGCATGCCGGTCTCGAACGTCTTGATTCCGCGCTCGCATAGGGCAACCTGATCGTTGCCGCCGGAAAGCAGGTATTCCGCCGCCAGGAGCCACTCTTTCACCGAAGCTGAGGGGCCGCGCTTGAGCAGGATCGGCTTCTTGACAGACGCGAGCCGGCGCAGCAACGCAAAGTTCTGCATGTTGCGCGCGCCCACCTGGAGCATATCGGCGTACTCGCAAATCAGGTCCACATCTTCCGTACTCATGACCTCGGTGACCACCGGGAGGCCAGTGAGTTCGCGAGCTTCGCGCAGAATCTTCAGCGCCTCAATTCCCAGGCCTTGGAACTCGTACGGAGAGGTACGCGGTTTGTAAGCCCCGCCGCGGAGCATGGTCGCGCCGGCGCGTTTCACTCCTTGTGCCGTCTCCAGCATTTGCTCGCGCGACTCAACCGAGCAGGGACCGGCAATGACGACCACTTCGGGGCCGCCGATCTTTACGCCCCGAACGTCGACCACCGACCGCTGCGGCCGCGTCTGACGGCTGACCAGCTTGAAGGGTTGGGCGATCGCGACCACGTTATCCACCCCGGGCGCGACCGAGAGGGCCTCAATTTCATGGCGGCGTCCGCCGCTGCCGACGGCCGCAACGATGGTGCGCTCGGTGCCGCGCGTGACGTGGGGCTGGAATCCGGCTTCGCGGATGCGTTGAATGATGTGGTCAATCTGTTGTTCGGTGGCGCTGTCGGACATGTTCACAATCATGGCGATGACATTCCCTTTGCCGCCAAAAACAAAAGCCGCGATTCTATCGCGGCTTTGGCGGAATCTTTGAGCTGTCTCTATTGCCTGGGTGACTGGCTCCGATTCTGCACCTCCGCCGCGAATCGAAACCAATAGCGGCCGAACAGACGGAAGCTGCTAAATCGTGTCATAGAGATGTTGAACCCTTAACGTTTGCACTACCGACGTCTTCGAAAACTGGTGGAAACGAAATTACTGCGCCATGTTACTGGCAACACCAGAGAACACGTTGTTGGCGTTGCCCCCGATCAGACGTACCGTGCCGATCACCAATACCAGAATGACGGCGAGCATGACGGCATATTCAGCAATATCCTGTCCTTCTTCGTCCGTGCAAATATTGCGGAAAAACTGAACCATAGATCCTCCGGCCCCCCAGGAATAGTTTTGTGGGCAAAACTTGTGTAGCTAATAATGCCGACTCGGACAGCGATTGTCAATTGCAGCAGCAGTAGTTTTTTCCACTGCCGCACTCACTGGCCCCAGGCCAGAATCCGCGCCACGCTGGCACACTGAAGGGACTACTGTACTGTCGCGGCAGCGCCCGACGATGCCGACGGGGCCGCTGTATCGCTCACGAGCTGGCGGGCGGAATGGGCGGCGTAGTCGAGGACGCGTCCCGGCAGCACTCCGAGGTAAAGCGTAAGCAGCACGCACACCGCAATGGCGAGCCCCGCCGCGGCGGGTAGAGGAGTAACAGGAACCTCGCCCCGGGGCTCACGCATGTACATCATGACGATGATGCGCAGATAGTAATACCCGCCCACGGCGCTATTCAGTACCAGTAGGATCGCCAGCCCCACCAGATTCGAATTCAGCGCGGCAGTCAAAACGTAGAACTTCGCGAAGAATCCGCCCGTGATCGGAATACCGATCAAAGACATCAGGAAAAATGTGAAAGTCGCGGCCAGCACCGGGGACCGCCTGCCCAGGCCCGCATAATCTTCGAGCGTGACATACTTTTCGCCCGCGTTCGCGAAATGGCTGACGACGGCAAAGGCTCCCACGTTCGTGGCAGCATAGGCCGCGGTGTAAAACATCGCCGCGGACGTGCCCAGTTCCGGCTGTGCTGCAAACGCGACCAGCAAATATCCCGCGTGGGCGATGGAAGAATACGCAAGCAGGCGTTTGACGTTGCCCTGCACCAATGCTCCCAGATTTCCCAGCGTCATGGAAAGCGCAGCCGACACCCAGATGAGCCAGAAGCGTCCGGGGGCGTTCGCCTCAAACATGATGCGCAGCAAAACCGCGAATGCCGCCGCCTTGGGGCCGGTTGACATCAGTCCAACCACCGGCGCCGGCGCTCCTTCGTAAACGTCCGGAGCCCATATATGGAAAGGTGCGGATGAGACCTTGAAGCCCAAGCCCACAAACATAAACGCCGTTGCGACATAGGCCAGAACCGGCACGTTGCTGGAGCGCAGTACCCGGCTGATCGCGTCAATATTGGTGGAACCGGTCGAGCCGAACATGAGCGCGACGCCATAGAGAAAGAACGCCGTGGCGAACGATCCCAGTAGAAAATATTTCAGCGACGACTCACTGCTCGCCGCGTCGCGCCGCCGAAAGCCCGCCAGCACATAGGTCGAGATCGACGAGATTTCCAGAGCAATGAAAATAAGTACCAGTTCGATGGCGGACGACATGAGGCACATGCCGACCGTGCAGAACAGGATGAGAGCGTAATATTCTCCGGCGCGGATGCGCTGCACCTTTAAATATTCGAAAGAACTGAGGATTGCCACTGCCGCAATTGCGATGACCAGGAAGTGAAAGAAGACGCTGAAGCCTTCCACCCGAACCATGTTGTAGAAAGCGGTGCCGGGATAGCGCGCCATCCAAACCGTCGACGCCAGCGCGATGAGGGTGCCGATCAACGCGATCGCGCCCAGCGACTGGTGGCTGTTTTCTTCGTCAAGCAGCGGGTCGACAATCATGATCAGCATGCCGCAGACGGAGAGCACCAGTTCAGGCAGGATGCGCATGTAGTCCGCGGTTTGCGGGAGGGAAATATGCGCCTGCGCAAGAATCGATGGTAAGGAATGCGAGAACGCCGACATCATCATCACTGGCCCACCACCTTGCTGGCCAATTGTGTGAAGGGGGCGAGAGCGTATCGTTGCACTGCCGGATCAATCGCGCTGAGCCACACCAGGGGCGCAACGCCCATCACCAGAGCAGCCACCGCAATCGGCCAAAGTGCGGCCTTCTCACGCAGGTTGAGATCGGGCAGAGCGCTGTTGACTTCGTGCGTCACCTTACCGAAGAAAACGCGCTGATACATCCAAAGCAGGTAGCCCGCGCTCCAGATCACTCCGGTCGCGGCCAGAATTCCATAAATCGGGCGCGCCTGGAACGCTCCGCTCAGCACCAGGAACTCGCCGATGAATCCGTTCAGCAGCGGCAGTCCGACCGAGGCCAGTACGGTGACCAGGAAGAAGGTGGCGTACTTTGGCATTGGTGTCGCCAATCCGCCAAAATCGGAGATCTTGTAGGTGTGGCGACGTTCGTAGAGGACGCCCGCCAGCATGAAGAGTCCGCCCGTGGCGACCCCGTGCGCGAGCATGACGAACACGGCGCCGTTCAGCCCGGCCGTGGTGAAACTGAAAATTCCGAGAACGACGAATCCGAGGTGGCTGACCGAGGAGTAGGCGATCAGCTTCTTCATATTCGGCTGCACGAGTGAAACCAGCGCGCCGTAGATGATGCCGATCAGCGCCAGCACCATGATCCACGGCGCATTGCGGTGCGCCTGCTCCGGGAAGAGTCCGACGTCGAAGCGCAGCAGTCCGTAGGTGCCCATCTTCAGCAGCACGCCAGCCAGCAGTACCGATCCAGCCGTGGGCGCCTCCACGTGTGCGTCGGGCAGCCAGGTATGAAGAGGGAAGAGCGGAACCTTCACCGCAAAGGCGATAAAGAAGCCGAGAAAGAGCCACAGTGAGGCGTTTTCGAAACCCGGCACACTGCCGCTACGAATCGCGTTCTGGATGACGACAAAATCGAAGCTGCCCGTCTTGGCATACAGCCATAGAATCGCCGCCAGCATAAACATCGAGCCGATGATCGTGAACAGGAAATACTTTACCGCGGCGTAAACCCGCCGCCCGTGGCCGTACATGCCAATCAGCAGCGCCATCGGGATCAGCGTCGCTTCCCAGAAGAAGTAGAACAGGAACAAGTCGAGCGAGGTGAAAACGCCGATCAGCGCCGTCTCCAGGATCAGCAGCAGAATGAAGAACTCTTTCACCCGCTCGTGAATCGAAGTCCACGAAATCAGCACGCACAGCGGCGTGAGGAACGTAGTCAG
>CZLA01000009.1_pt1 | contig 76413 bp, 55 predicted proteins | sample 1122381 | NCBI WGS metagenome assembly CZLA01 (sample SAMEA3539301, study PRJEB10725) | soil metagenome | biome: tundra; feature: field; material: soil | place: USA | collected 2010-05 | depth 0.15 m
CCCCCCCCGGAGCCCTGCCCAGCGCTCCCTTCCCCAAACCTTGCCCCAAAACGTAGCCAAGCTCACAGAGACGTGTGACCCGCGCTACCGACTTACCCCGCCCTTAATGCTGTAGTGGACACGGCATCCCCGATCGAGGACCGTGAGGAGATCCAATGGATTTACGCGAGTGGTCGAAGTCAAATTCTGATTATGGCCGAAGGCTCCTGGATTCCGGAATAGAGGGAGCGCGTTCTGGTGAAGAAGCATTTCTTGACGGAGAATCTCTTACTCCATTTCTTACCGAGTCAGTTAGCAGTGCATTAATCCCCGCCGCCCTAGGGGCGTGCATCGGCGTGTTAAGCAGTTATCCCGGGTATCGGGAGAAATCCATCACCAGAGCGCTGGTGTACGGCTTGCTGGGCGGTGCCATCGGCCTCGGCGCAGGGCTTGCTTGGGAAAGTCGCCGCTTAACTGCCAGTGTCGCTGGCGGTGCTTTGCGGAACATTGGCAGGGTGCGCGACGAACACTGGCTCAGTAAGCATCCCATCGACTACGCGTAGAACTCTAGGACTTCTCACCGCGATCAAACTACGGTCCTCATGATCGCGCAAGTTGGGAACATAAAAGTAAGCATGCTCCTCGCAGGCAAGGGACTCCGACAGACAGTTAGAGGGGGCAGCAATGATCACGAGTGAAGTATTGCCGGAGCGGGTTCAGATCCCGCTGGCCGCGGAAAGCCTCAGTGAAGAACGGATTGCCTACCTCGAGAAACTAGTCAGTCAAGCCCGCACCGCCGCCGCCGTCTTTACTCAATTCACCCAAGAGGACGTGGATCGCATCGTCAAAGCGATGGTCCTGGCGGGCTTGGACCAAGCTCAACATCTCGCCCGCCTGGCAGTTGAAGAAACCAAGCTCGGAGTGATGGAAGACAAAGTCATCAAGAACATGGTGGCCACCGAGTTTGTCTACAACTACATAAAGGACAAACGTACTGTCGGCGTCATTCGCGAGTTTCCCGAGCGCAATCTCGCGGAGGTCGCCCAACCGATCGGGGTCATCTTCTCGATCACGCCGATTACAAACCCCACTTCCACGGTGCTTTTCAAATGCATCATGGCCATCAAGACGCGCAATGCGGTCATCTTCAGTCCCCATCCCAACGCCTGGCGTTGCTGCTCCGAGGCCGTGAAGATCATGTATGAGACCGCGCTGAAGCATGGCGCGCCCGAAGGGGTCTTTACATGCCTGGAATCGCATACCCTGCTCGACAATGCCTACCTGATGCGGCACAAAGACGTGGGCCTCATTGATGCCACCGGTGGGCCGGGTGCAGTCAAGGCCGCCTACAGTTCCGGCAAGCCAGCCCTCGGCGTAGGGCCGGGCAACACGCCGGTCTATTTGGAAAAAACGGCAGACCTGAATACGGCCGTGACCGACATCATCCTCTCCAAGACTTTCGACAACGGAACCATCTGTGCCTCCGAGCAGACGGCGGTGATCGACGATGAGATTTATGACGTCGTGCTGAAGAAATTTGCCGAACTGGGCACCCACATCTGCAACGAGAAAGAGACGGAACTGCTGGCGCGCGCGGTCATCGATCCCAAGACCGGCTTTATGCAACCCATGGCAGTCGGGCAGAAGGCCAGCGATATCGCCCGTCTTGCCGGTCTTTCCGTGAAGCCGGGCACCAAACTTCTGATTGCGCCGATTCAAGGCGTGGGCCGCGAACATCCTCTGTCGGTGGAGAAGCTGTTCCCCGTGCTCGCCGTCTATCGCGCGAAATCCGTCGATGAGGCGCTCAAGATATGCATCGACGTGAATCACGCCGGGGGGCTGGGACACACCGCCGTCATTTTTTCGCGCAACGATGAGGTCATCCAAAAGTTCGGCGAGGTGATCAACGCGGGGCGCATCCTGGTGAACTCGCCAGGCTCAGTCGGAGCGGTGGGCGGCGTTTACAACGATCTGGCGCCTACCTTCTCTTTTGGATGCGGCACCGGCGGCGGCAACAGCACCACCGATAACGTAAACATCTATCACTACCTCAATATCAAGCGCGTGGCTCGGAGGACGCAAGCCCATATGTGGTTCCGAGTTCCCAATCAGATTTATTTCAATATGAACGCGGTGGAAAATGTACACCAGTTCCCATCGCGCTCCACCATCATCGTGACCAATCCAGCATTGGAGAAGTTCGGCCACGTGGATATTGTCCGGCGCTACATTCCGGAGGGAACCCACGTCCACGTCTCGGTCATTCCCGATGCAGAGCCCGAGGTCAAGGTGGTAATGCAAGGAGTGGAGGCGCTGAATTTCTACAAAGCGGACCAGATCATTGCGTTGGGCGGCGGGTCGGTGATCGATGCAGCGAAGATCATGAAACTCAAGTACGAGTCCCCCGACGCTGACCTGGAAGAACTGGCCGCGCCCTTTCTGGATCTGCGCAAGCGCGTGATCCAGTACCCGACCGAAAAAGTGAACCGGGCGCGGCTGATTGCCATCGCCACCACCAGCGGAACAGGGAGCGAAGTCACTCCCTTTGCCGTCCTGACCGACAAGGAGCGCGGGCGCAAGGTAACACTCGCCGACTATTCTCTGACCCCGGATGTGGCCATCGTCGATCCGCAATTTGTGATGTCCATGCCGAAGGGCCTTACCGCCGATACCGGCATCGACTGCCTGACCCATGCCCTGGAAGCTGCCGTTTCCAGTTTCGCTTCGGCCTATACCGACTGCAACGCCATGCAAGCAATCCGGATGGCGTTCAAGTATCTGCCCATCGCTTATGAGCATCCCCACGACGAGGAGGCTCGCACCATGATGCACAACGCTGCCTGCATAGCGGCGATGGCGTTTTCCAATGCGTCGGTGGGCGTGAATCACGCGCTGGCGCATGCCTTCGGGGCACGCTTCGGCGTGGCGCACGGCCGGGCCAATGCGCTTATGTTGCCGCACGTCATCTTGTATAACGCGTCCGTGCCCACCAAGTTTCTGCCCTCGCCGTACCAGAAGGGATACAACGCACACAAGAAGTACGCAACGGTCGCGGATTTGCTCGGTCTGGGCGGCCACACGGTAGAGGAAAAAGTGAAGAACCTGGTGGCGGCGACAGAACACTTACTCGACCAATTGGGATTCCCGCGTTCGATCGCCGACCTCGGAATCTCGAAGGAAGAATTCGAGCGAGCAATGCCCGATCTGACCAGGCTTGCCTTTGACGATCCGTCCTGGCGGTCGAACCCTCGTATGCCGCTGATGAGCGAATTGGCCGAGCTGTATTGGAAGGCCTATCAGGGGCGAGGCCCGGCAAAGGTGGCCGGTGTATCTCAGCAACAAACCGCGTAGCGGATGGTGGTGCGTATGGCAATGATCGCCGTGTGGCTCAAGATCGACGAAGAGCGCGTGGTTCAGGCGTTGCAAGAGGCCGGGGAAAGACTGGACAGTGTCGAGGGCGAGGTAGCTTTGGATTTCTCTTCCGTGTCCCGGATCGATCCGAGTGCGATCGGAGCGATGGAAGAGTTGGCGGGTGCGGCGGACAAAAAGGGCGTCAAGGTCGTGTTGCGCGGCGTCAACGTTGATGTCTACAAAGTGCTCAAGCTGGTGAAGCTGGCGTCTCGGTTTTCTTTTGTGAGCTGAGAAGTGCGATTGTTTGGCAACTGAAGTCGACAACTGAATAGGAGAGCTGCCATGTCGAGCCATGCGCAGAGTAACGGTCAGAGCGACCCGCAGGGGGACCGCCTGTCCTGGGGGGACACTGTTTTCCTCCACCTGGAACGCGAGGGCATGCCCCTCAACGTGGCCTGTGTCTGCGTGTTTGAAGGCCCGATTCTTTTCAAAGACTGCGTCCAGTTTGTCGAGTCGAAGCTTCCCCTGATTCCCCGCTATCTCAAACGTTTGGTGTTCCCGCCGCTTAATATTGGCCTTCCGAGCTGGGAATACGACCCCACCTTCGACATCCGCAGACACCTGCTCGAGGTAACTCTCAAGCACGGTTCCGACGCAGAGTTGAAGACGCTGGCGGGAAAGATCCTGAGCACGGTGATGGACCGGCAGCACCCGCTATGGGATATGACTCTGGTGCACGGGCTGAAAGGCAATCGCAGTGGGCTCATCTTCCGCCTGCACCACTGTCTGGCCGACGGCATCGCCGGGGTTGGAATCATGAATGTGCTCATGGATGCCAGCCCGGTGGCGCCTCGTTTACCCCGGCGAAAGCTTCGGCTCCGCGTTCCACCGCCGCCGAACGTCTTGACTTCCATCACCAATGGCTGTGTCGATTCCTATTCCGATTTTGTCAAACGAATTCTTGCTGCGATGGCGGACCTATCGAGCATGGCCGAGCGCTTCGCCGCCAATGGCGGAGGCGTGGCGACGGACGAGTTCACTCGGCTACTCCCGGAAATCAGCCTGTCCACCGAACGCCTTCGGTTCAACGTTCTCTACCGCGGGCCGCAGAAATTCGCCTGGGCAGAAATTCCGCTGGCAGAAATCAAAGCCATAAAGCATGCCTGCGGCACCAGCGTAAACGACGTCATTCTAGCGCTGGTAACGGCAACCATTCGGCGTTACCTCGAACTGCATGGCGACTTCGTTAAAGGCCGCCAGCTCCGTATGATGGTTCCGGTCAATCTCCGCGGCGGCGAGAGTCCGGGCGAATTGGGGAATCGCATCTCGCTCGTCCCAGTCACCGTTCCGCTCGACATTCGCGACCCTAGGAAACTGCTGGCTGCTGTCCACAAGCGAACGGACCTTCTCAAACGAGCTCGTACCGCCGAATTAGTAAGTTTGGCCGGTGGCTTGGTCGGCATGTTTCCGTCTACGGCGCAGGCCCTGGCCGGCCACATCATCAGCCGATTGCCCTTCACGCCTTTCAACATGGTCTGCACCAATGTGCCGGGACCGCAATATCCGCTCTACCTTCTCGGCCACAAGATTCTGCACTGCTATCCCTATGTCCCGGTCGGCGGCGAGATGGGGCTCAACTGCGCCATCTTGACCTACAACGGCACGGCATATTTCGGCTTTAGTGGAGATGTGCACGCAGCGCCCGATCTGCGGCGCTTGGAAACGCTTCTGCAGTTGAATTTCACGGAACTGCGAGACGCCGCCGGGGGCAAGCCCCCGCGAAAGCAAGCGAAAAAGAAAGCGAAGAGGGTGCGCGCGAAGGTGAAGGGTGCATCGACCCCGGCGTCCGCGCCGAAGCCGGCTCCTGCATCCATTCCCCCTCAGCCTCTCGCTTCGGACGAATCAGCACTAGCACCCAGGCCCCCCGTTACGGAGGAAGAAGTCTTGACGCGATTGATCGCCTAGTAGTCGTCAAGCAGGAAGTAGCAAACGTGGTAGGCATCCAGTCAGCTTCGCAGGTGGCATCTTGGTTAGTCGGGGGTCAAACCCTCTTCTTAACCCTTCATCTTCTCGGTGTCGCAGGTTTTGCCTACATTGTGGCAAAACGCCTGGTACCGCTCCTTCGGGCTAAACCCGATCTTCGCTTCGACCGGCCCTGGCTGCGGCTGGGAAGGGTCCTGAAATTCTGGCTGGGACAGTGGAAGCATCCACGCTACCGAACCGCGGGAACTCTTCACATTTTCATTTTTGCGTGCTTCCTGCTGCTCGCCATTCGCGCCTTCTCTGTACTGATCGTCGGTGTCTCCGAGAATTTCGTTATGCCCGGCTTGTCAGGAAGGGCCGGTCCCATCTACGACATAATCACGGACTACGCCGCCACCATCGTTTTCCTCTGCATGGTGATCGCCGTGATTCGCCGTCTGGTTTTCAAGCCTGCGCGGTACACCGTCCCGGCAAAGTACGGCAAAGGTCACACGGCCGACGCCATCTTCCTTTTGTCGCTGATCGCGCTGCTCATGTTGGCCGACAGTCTCTTCGCCGCCGCTAGAGCCGCCGCCCCGTTCCAACCAGGCCACTCCGTTGAAGCGTTAGCCGTATTTTCGCTCCCCTGGTTATTGAAGAGTGCCCTCGCCTCTGCTTCCCTGCCCACGCTTGGGAGACTCTACTTCGGCGCTTATCTTGTACATGAACTGACCTTCTACTTCTTGCTCTGCTATCGGCCCTTTGGAATCCAGTTCCACGTGGAAACTTCCCTCTTCAATATTTACTTCGCAAAGTTAGATCGCGAGATTCTGAAGCCGGTGCGATGGGGTGTGAGCGATGAGCATCTGGATCAGGTGAAATCCTTCGGCGTAAAGACGTTCGAAGACTTCACCTGGAAGCACATGCTCGATTTCTATTCCTGCGCCGACTGCGGCCGGTGTTCCGACAATTGCCCGGCCAATGCGGTAGGCAGGCCGTTGTCGCCAAGGTTCATCACTATCAAAGCGAGGGACTACAGCTTCCAGCACTATCCAGTTCTGGGCAAGTCGAACAACGGAACGCCCCTGATCGGCAGCAAGGATTCCGGCAGCATTTATTCCGAGGATGAAATCTGGTCGTGCACGACCTGCGGCGCTTGCGAGGAAGAATGTCCGCTGCTGGTCGAGTACATCGACAAGATCGTCGATTTGCGGCGAGGCATGATCGATGACGGAAATGTACCTCAGTCTCTGCAAAAGCCGCTGAAGGCGCTCGAGAGCCGCGGCAATCCCTACGGCAAGATGGAAAAGAAGAAAGCCGACTGGGCCAACGCCAAAGAATTCCAGCAAACCTGCCCAGTCAGAACCATCGGCGCGAACCATCTTGCGAACAACGGCCCGAACAACGACGCCGACACTCTGTATTTTGTCGACAGCATCACGTCCTTCGACGACCGCATGCAATCGATCGGCCGCGCAACCGCAAAGATCCTAAGCCACGTCGGAGAGAATTTCGGAATTCTGGGCGCGGCGGAAAGAGATAGCGGCCACGAGGTCCGGCGCTTTGGCGAAGAGACGCTTTTCATGGCCCTGCGCGACCATAACGTGGATGCCATCAAAGCGTCCGGAGTCCGCCGCATCGTCACCGCGGACCCGCACGCCTACAACGCACTGAAACACGACTACAAAGATGTGCCGCCGGTGGAGCACATCAGCCAGGTGATTGCCCGGGAAGTGAAAGCCGGCAAGATCAAGTTCAATCCGGTGGAAAACGAAAACAGTGTGTATGCATATCACGATCCCTGCTATCTCGGGCGGCACAACCAGATTTACGACGACCCTCGCGAGGTGCTCGACGCGATTCCCGGCTTGAAGCGAGTCGAAATGACGCGCTCGCGCGACCGCTCATTCTGCTGCGGTGGCGGCGGACTGATGCTGTTCTATGAGCCGAAGGAAGATCAGAGGATGGGCGTGAAGCGAGTCCAGATGGCCGCTGAAGCCGGGGCCAATGTGATGGTGACGGCCTGTCCGTTCTGCATGGTGAATATCGAAGATGCGATCAAAGTGGCGGGTCTGGAAGGAAAGATGACCGCCATCGATCTGGCCGAACTGGTTGACCAGCAAATCGCACGCGAAAGTCAGTAAGTGGTGTGAAAGGTTCTGGAGGTAAATGTGGAGATCCTAGTTTGCGCAAGAAGAGTGCCCGACACTTCGGAAAACGAGATTCAGCTCAACCGCGCGGGAAACGACATCGAACGCGACGAGTTGGTCTATTCCATCAATGAAGCGGACAACTATGCGGTCGAAGAGGCACTTCAGATCGTCGCCCGAACTGGAGGAAACGTCACAGTCGCCACGGTGGGTGGCGAAGATGACGAGGAGATCCTGCGCCGCGAGATGGCCATGGGCGCAAACCATGGCGTCCTGATCACGGACGACGCCTTCAGCGGATCGGACGGCCGGGGCATCGCCACCATCCTGAAAGCCTTCGTCGAAAAGGGACACTACGACCTGATCCTGACCGGCGTGCAAGCCGAGGATGGTGGCGCGCAAGTCGGCGGAATGCTGGCGGCTCGGCTCGACTACCCGTTCGCTTCTCTGGTCAATTCCATCGAGTTGCTCGAAGGCAAGAAGCTGAAAATCAGCCGGGAAATCGAAGGCGGCAACAAAGAGATGAGTGAGATTGATCTCCCCTGCGTGCTCTCCATTCAGACTGGCATCAATGAACCGCGTTATGTCGGCATGAAGGGCATCCGGCAAGTGGCCTCGATCCCCATCCCGAGTTTCGGCGCATCCGACCTGGGACTTGACCCAAGCGCCGTAGGGGAAGCTGCCGCGAAAGTGAAACGCGTGGACTATTTTGTCCCCTCGCTAGGCAAGGGAGCAGAGATTCTGCACGGCACCCGGGAAGAAAACATCGACAAAGTTCTGGAGTTAGTCGCAGCCAAAGGAGGGTTGAAATAATGGCTCGCATCTTCGCTTACATCGCGCACAAAGGCGGCGTGCCCGACGACACCGCCTTCGAGTTGTTGGCCGCCGCCCGAAAGATCGATCCCACTGCCTCGCCGACGGCGATTCTCACCGGCTGGGGCGCCGACCTGGACGCCGCGTGCAAGACTCTCGGTACCTCCTATGCTGAGATCTGGAAAATTGCCAACGAAGCTCTTGCCTACCCAAATGCCGAACTCATCCGCAAGGCCCTGCTGAAGGCGGTGCCGAGCGACAGCATCGTGCTGGTTGCTCACGAGCATTTCGGAATCGATCTGGCGCCAGGTCTGTCCATCAAGTTGAATGCGGCTTTTGTTTCCGACGTGGTGGAGATCGCTGGGGTTGACGGCGCCGATCTCAAAGTAGTCCGCCAGGAATTTGGCGGCCAGGTTAGCACTCACGTTCGGTGCGACATTTCAACCGGTGCGGTGGTCACGATACGTCCGGGCGCGTTCAAACCTTTGGACAGTTCCGCTGTGAGCGGCGTCATCGTCGACAAATCGTCTGACGTCGGTCCTCTAGCCGCGGGCCGGCGCTATCTGGAGACGCTCGTACCCGAGGCGGGTGACGTGGATATCACCAAGTACAACGTGCTGGTTTCCGTCGGCCGCGGCATCCAGGAAAAAGACAATGTCGCCATCGCGCAGGAACTGGCCGACGCCTTGGGCGCGGCAGTGAGCTGCTCTCGACCCGTGGTCGACGCCAAGTGGATGGAGAAATCGCACCAGGTGGGGTCGTCCGGAAAAACCGTAAAGCCCAAGGTTTATCTGGCATGCGGCATCAGTGGCGCCTTCCAGCACCTGGCTGGCATTAAGGGCAGTCCGTTCCTGATCGCCATCAACAAAAATCCGAAAGCTCCGATTTTCCAGGTGGCGGACGTCGGGATTGTGGACGACCTTCTGGAGTTCCTGCCGGAAATGACCAACAAAGTCCGTGAAATGCGCACCGTCGCAGCAAAGTGAGGACAGTCAATGATTACAACTAAGACCTTGAAGTTAAGCTTGAAGTCGCTCAAGGACTTCGCCAAGAAACGTCTGCCCGACGAGATCCTTCGGGAACTTGATGACCGCGACGAATGCCCGGTCGAGATCGTCCACCATATGTGCAGTCCGGACAAGCTGGGAATTCAACTCCTGTTCATTCCCGAAGAGTTCGGCGGGATGGGCGGCGGTGCCTTCGATGTGTATTGCGTCTGTGAAGAGATGGCGCGCATCGATCTGGGCGTCGCCACGGCTGTGCTGGCCACGTTTCTGGGCAGCGATCCGATCACGGTCGGAGCCACTCCCGAGCAAAAGAAACTCTGGTTGAGTCGCATCGCGGATGAAGGAATATTGTTCGCCTACGGCGCCACCGAGCCGGAAGCGGGCAGCGATCTGGGCGCCCTGAAGACAACGGCGGACCCGGTCACCAAGGATGGTCGCGTTGTTGGCTACAAAATCAATGGCAATAAACAATGGATCAGCAACGGCGGGATCGCCGATGCCTACACCGTTTTGGCCAATACTCCGAGCGGCCCGAGCTGGTTCATCGTCGAAAAAGGCGCGAAGGGTTTTACCCACGACGAACCCGAAGACAAGCACGGCATCCGCCTCAGCAACACGGCAGCTCTGGCGTTCGACAACGTCTATGTCGACGTTGACCGGCTCGTCGGTGGTGTCGAAGGCCAGGGGTTAAATCAAGCGCAGGCCGTATTCGGTTACACGCGCCTGATGGTGGCGGCATTCGGCCTTGGGGGCGGCTGGGCTGCGCTCGACCGAGCCATTCCCTACTCCGCCAAGCGTATCCAAGCCGGGGCGCCGCTCTCGCAAAAACAAGGCTACACCCACAAACTGATCGTGCCGCACGTGGCGCGCCTGGAAGCCGCCCGCTCTTACATCGAAGAAACCGCGGAACGCATCGACGCCGGGGCCGAAGGCAGCTTGAACACCGAGGGCGCCATCGCCAAGTACATGGCAACCGAGGCCGGCAATGCCGCCGCCGAGGCCAGCATCCAGGCGCTGGGTGGCTACGGTTACACGCATGAATACATGGTGGAAAAAATCAGTCGCGACGTTCGCATCACCACCATTTACGAAGGCACCTCCGAGATCATGGAGATGACCATCAGCCGCGACCGTTGGCAGTCTCATCTGAAAACGCGCGGGCAGCACTATCACGAGCGCGCGCGCGAATTCGAAGCGTTGCACGCCCACCATCCGACCGTGGGCGCCGATATCGCGGCACTGGCTTTGCACGCCTTGGCCGAGATTATGGAGAAAGCGCGGGTGGCGCGCCTCACTCGTTATCAGCACATTCTCCTACGCCTGGGCGAGTTAATCGCTTATGCCGAGTGCGCGGGTAGTTTGTCCCGTCGCGCCGCGCTGTTGGCTGAAGGCAAGCTCAACGAGAAAGCGAACCGGCGCTTCGACGCTACGGCGCTCGCGGCGCTCAGCCGAATCTTTGCCCGCGATGCCGCGCTCAAGGTGGCTGAAGAGGGTTTGCGCTGGGTCGTCGGAGCCGGGGGCATAAGCGATGCCGAGATGCCCGGGTTTGAAACGAGTTTGGGATTGCCCGCCATTCACCGCGCGCAGTCGGGCCTCATTTCGGACCTGGATTATATAGCAGACGTACTGTACGGCCGCACTGCCAAGCGCACGGAACTGGCCGCGTAGCGTCTAAGGATCGACCTTTATAGGAGCACCGTCATGGAAAACACTTCTTATCGGGCCATAGCAATTGTGGGAGTTGGAGCCGTTTTACCCGATGCTCCGAATGTACCGGCATTCTGGAAAAACGTGAAGGCTGGCCGCTACAGCATCAGCGAGGTTACGCCCGACCGCTGGGACCCGGCGCTTTACTACGATCCCGATCACAGCGCCCCGGACAAGACTTACTCAACGATCGGCGGCTGGGTGCGCGAGCACGTGTGGGAGCCCATGAAGTGGCGCCTGGCTATCCCGCCGCGCGTGGTCGATGCCATGGATGAGTCGCAAAAATGGGCCATCGCCTGCACCCGCGAAGCACTGGAAGACTATGGCTATCCCAAGCGGCCGCTGGACAACGATCGCACGGCTGTGATCCTCGGCAATGCCATGGCGGGGGAAAAGCATTATTTCACCGCGTTGCGCCTGTACTTTCCGGAATACGCGCATGAACTGGCCGATTGTGCCAGCTTCGCCGCGCTGCCGGAGAAGCTGCGCCGCGACCTCACTCGGGAGCTGCACGACCGGATGGCCAAGCGCATTCCCGATGTAACCGAAGACACCATGCCCGGCGAATTGGCCAACTGCATTGCTGGCCGCATTGCGAACGTTTTCAACTTTCACGGCCCCAATTACGTTGTGGACGCGGCGTGCGCATCGGCAATGGCGGCCATCAGCGCGGCGGCCGAGGGATTGGTGGCGAACGATTTTGACATCGCGGTCACCGGCGGCATTGACCGGAACATGGGTGCCTCGACCTATATCAAGTTCTGCAAGATCGGCGCGCTCTCGGCGACCGGCACTCGTCCTTACGCCGAAGGGGCCGACGGCTTCGTCATGGGCGAAGGCACCGCGATCTTTCTGCTCAAGCGTCTGGCCGATGCCGAGCGCGACGGGGACAAAATCTATGCCGTGCTGCGCGGCATGGGAGGAGCGAGCGATGGCAAGGGAAAAGGCATCACCGCGCCCAACCCGATCGGCCAAAAATTAGCCATCGAGCGCGCCTGGGAAAATGCGGGATTATCGCCGGCTACCGTGACGCTGATCGAGGGCCATGGCACGTCTACCGCCGTGGGCGACGTGGTCGAAGTGCAAAGCATGATTGACGTGCTTAGCAGCTCTCATCTCCCCTCGCACTCCGTGGCTCTGGGTTCGGTCAAGTCGAACCTCGGGCACCTTAAAGGAGCGGCCGGAGCGGCCGGACTGCTGAAAGCCGCGCTGGCGCTTCGGGACAAAGTACTGCCGCCGAGCGTGCATTGCGAGCATCTCAATCCAAACATCGACTTTGCCCATTCTCCGCTCTACGTCAATAGCGAACTGAAACCATGGACGATGCCGGAAGATGGCGTGCGCCGTGCGGGTCTGAGCGCTTTTGGTTTTGGCGGCACCAATTTCCACGCGGTGCTCGAAGAGTACATTCCCGGCAGGCTGAACGGAAACGGCAAGCGTTCGGTGGCAGTCAGTGAGATACCGTCGCCAGCGAAAGAAGCAATCATGAATGCCAAAGATGTTTCCCGCCCTTCTATCTCTTCTAGTTATAAAACTCCGTTACGCGGAGCACTGCTGATCGGCGCCGCTTCCGAAGCCGCGCTCATCGAGCGTTTGCGCGTGGTAGAGAAGGACGCGAGAGCAGGCCAAGCACCGGCGCCAACCGCCCCGGCGGAATCGGACCTGCGCGCACCCGAGCGCGTGACCATCGACTACGCCAACGCCCCCGAACTGGCGGACAAAGCCGGCAATGCACTAAGAGCGCTGGCGGCCAATCAGCCGGCGGTGTGGACCGCCCTGCGTGCGAGAGGCATCTTCCGCGGTCACGGTCCCGCGCCTAAAGTTGCGTTCCTTTACACCGGTCAAGGCTCGCAGTACGTAAACATGCTCGAACTACTCCGGCAAACGGAGCCGATTGTCGCCGAAACTTTTGCTGAAGCTGATCGCGTGATGACGCCCCTGCTGGGCAAGCCGCTCAGCAAATTCATCTTCATCGACCAGGCTGATGCCACCGCAGTGGCCAGGGCCGAAGACGATCTGCGCCAAACCGCGATTACTCAACCAGCCGTACTGGCAACCGACCTCGCGCTCACCCGCCTCCTCGCCGCTTACGGCATCGAGCCAGATTTCACCATGGGACACAGCCTGGGCGAATACGGAGCGCTGGTAGGAGCTGGCGCCCTCCCCTTTGCAGACTCCCTCGAAGCCGTCAGCGCTCGCGGCCGCGGCATGACCCAAGTGGCAATGGACGACAACGGCCGCATGGCCGCTGTGTTTGCTCCACTGGAAGAAGTCGAGCGCACCCTGAAGACAATCAACGGCTACGTCGTGATCGCCAACGTCAACAGCAACCGCCAGGCGGTGATCGGCGGTGCGAGCAAGGCGGTCGAGCAAGCCATGGAAGCATTCCAAAAGGCTGGCTACGACGTGGCCCCGCTAACGGTCAGCCACGCCTTCCACACATCGATTGTGGCGGGAGCCAGCAAGCCGCTGCGCCAAGTTTTGGAACGCCTGCATCTCGCATCGCCTCGTCTGCCCATCGTCGCCAACACCAACGGAGAGTTCTATCCCATGGGGCCTGATGTCGTGCCGCAGATGCTCGATATTCTCACGCGACAGGTCGCTTCTCCTGTGCAATTTGTTAAGGGCTTGCGCACGCTATACGATGCCGGCGCTCGCATGTTTATTGAAGTCGGACCGAAGAAGGCATTGCAGGGATTTGCCGAAGACGTGCTCGGCGGCAAGAGCGATGTGGTTTCGTTGTTTACCAATCATCCCAAAGTCGGAGACATTGCCGCGTTCAACCAGGCGCTCTGCGGCTTATATGCTGCGGGACTGGGCCGCGGGACTGCGGAAGCTTTGCGCGAAATCTCGATGACGGCTGTGACGGCTGTTTCCGCACCGGCGGACGTTGCTGGACCACTTCCCGTAGCAGCGTCCGCAACCAGCGGCTCTGCCGCGTCAACCGCGCCAACGACGCCAACCAACGGCGACCACTACAACGAACTGGGCCATCTATTCGCCGATGTTCTCGATCGTGGTTACAAGATCTACCACGGCGAGAATGGGCGCCCGACCTCTGCCCCAGTGGTCATCACCGGCGCGGCATTAGGTCTGCCCGGAACCGAGCACGTCTTCGATGACGCCAACATCGGCCGCATTCTGCGCGGCGATCAATTCATCGATTCGATCCCCGCTCGCTTCCGGAACGCCATGCTCGACAAACACATCACGCGCCTGGTGAAGAGCGAGAACGGAGAGCCCAGGTTTGAAACGATCAGTAACGTCGCGGACGTCATCAAGCTGGCGGGCCGCGGAGGCGCTTTCAATCTGGAAGATGAATTCGGCATCTCCTCTGACCGCGTGGGCGCCCTCGACCGTGTCACACAACTGGCGATGGCCGCGGGCCTCGACGCATTGCGCGACGCCGGCATTCCGCTGGTCATGCGCTACAAAACCACCAGCAAAGGCACGCAATTACCCGAGCGCTGGGGATTGCCAGATAGTTTGCGCGACGATACGGGTGTGATTTTTGCTTCCGCTTTCCCCGGGTACGATTCGTTCGCTGATGAGATGGCTCGGTATTACGCGGACCATGAACGCCACCAGCAGTTGGCCATGCTTGAAAGCTTGCTCGCCCGCGCGGTCGAGGCGAATGGTCATCCCATTCTGGTGCAGGAGATCAACCGGCACATCGACGAGCTGCGCGTTGCCATCGACAAAGAACCGTACGTCTTCAACCGGCGCTTCTTACTCCGAGTCTTGTCCATGGGGCATTCGCAATTCGCCGAATTCATCGGAGCCCGCGGCCCCAACACCCAAGTCAACTCGGCATGCGCGAGCACCTCACAAGCGGTAGGGCTGGCGGAGGACTGGATTCACGCTGGGCGCTGCAGACGGGTAATTGTCATCTCCGCCGACGACGTCACCTCCGACCACCTGATCGATTGGATGGGCGCTGGCTTCCTGGCCAGTGGAGCGGCCGCCACCGACGACGTGGTTGCGGATGCCGCTATTCCCTTCGACCGCCGTCGCCACGGAATGATTATCGGCATGGGCGCAGCGGCTCTGGTGGTGGAGAGCGCCGACGCCGCGCATGAACGAGGCATACACCCCATCTGCGAAGTGCTCGCCACCGTGACCGGCAACAGCGCTTTCCACGGCACTCGTCTCGATGTTCAGCACATCGGAAAAGTGATGGAGGGCTTGGTCAGCAAAGCCGAAGCGGGCAGCGGCATTTCGCGTCACCAGATCGCTCCCCAGACAGTTTTCGTTTCCCATGAAACCTATACACCGGCTCGCGGAGGCAGTGCCTCCGCCGAGATCCACGCCCTTCGTCATGTCTTCGGCGAGGGCGCGGATCGCATCGTGATCGCCAACACCAAGGGCTTCACCGGTCACGCCATGGGCACAGGCATCGAGGATGTCGTCGCGGTCAAAGCGCTCGAAACCGGTTGCGTGCCCGCCGTCGCTAACTTTAAGGAAGTTGATCCCGAGCTCGGACCGTTGAACCTATCAAAAGGCGGTAGCTATCCCGTCGAGTACGCCATACACCTCGGAGCGGGGTTCGGATCGCAGGTCAGCATGATATTGCTGCATTGGATGAAGACGAAAGACGGAATCCATCGCAGCCCGAATGCGCTGGGCTATGCCTACCGCATCGCCGACGAGACCGCGTGGAGTTCCTGGCTGAGTAGCGTCGCGGGCCGTCCGGCCGCCGATCTGGAAGTTGTTCACCGCACGCTGCGCGTCCGCGATCAAGGTTCGGCGGCACGAGTTGCCGAAGTTGCTAAGGAATCGCGAACGGTGCCAGCAAGAACGACGGCGTCTACCCCGACAACGCAAGCACCAACACCGACGCCAGTCGTCACCACGAAACCGGCGCCACCGCCGCCCATCGCAGTCGCTGCACCGGCACCCAAAGCTCAAGTCGCCGCCGTGGCTCCCGCTCCTTCCGTGCCGCCACAACCAGCGGCGAAGGGCGATCCGGTGAAAGACAGAGTACTGGCCCTGGTCGCCGAGAAGACCGGGTATCCGGTGGACATGCTCGATCTCGATCTCGATCTAGAAGCCGACCTGGGCGTTGACACGGTTAAGCAGGCCGAGGTTTTTGCCGAGATCCGCGAGACTTACGGCATTCCGCGCGACGAGAATCGCAAGCTCCGCGACTATCCCACCTTGGCGCACGTGATCCGGTTCGTATATGAAAAGCGCCCGGACATGGCTGCTGCTCCGGCGACGGCGAAGCAAGAACTCAAACTCACTACGCCGACGACCCCGGTGGTCGCTGAAAAAATAGTGCCCATCGCGATATCTGCGCAAGCTCTCACCAGCGACTCCGTGAAGGAACGCATTCTCGCGCTGGTGGTAGAAAAGACCGGCTATCCGAAAGACATGCTCGATTTGGATCTTGATCTCGAGGCGGATCTCGGCGTCGACACCGTGAAGCAGGCGGAATTGTTCGCTGCCATCCGAGCGGCCTATAACATTCCGCGCGAGGAAAACCTGAAGCTGCGCGACTATCCCACGCTGGCTCACGTCATCCGTTTCGTGTATGAGAAGCGGCCCGATCTGGCGGTTGCCCCAGCGGGCGTGAAGCAAGAAGTGAAGTTCACTCCGCCGACAGCCGCTGTGGTCGCGGAAAAACCGACACCCAACCCCGCGACATCGGCCCAAGCCGTCGCCGACGATTCCGTCAAAGAACGTATTCTCGCGCTCGTCGTTGAGAAGACCGGCTATCCCAAAGACATGTTGGACTTGGAACTTGACCTCGAGGCGGATCTCGGCGTCGACACCGTGAAGCAGGCGGAACTATTCGCCGCCATCCGATCCGCATATAACATTCCACGCGAAGAAAACCTTAAGCTGCGTGACTATCCCACCCTGGCTCACGTCATCCGTTTCGTGTATGAGAAGCGGCCCGACCTAGCGGTTGCTCCAGCGGTAGCAAATGAAGAAGTGAAACTCACCACGCCGACAATCGCTGTGGTCGCGGAGAACCCGGCACCCACCCCCGCGACATCGACCCAAGCCGTCGCCGTCGATTCCGTGAAGGAACGTATTCTCGCCCTCGTCGTTGAGAAGACCGGCTATCCCAAAGACATGTTGGACTTGGAACTTGACCTCGAGGCGGATCTCGGCGTCGACACCGTGAAACAGGCGGAACTGTTTGCGGCCATCCGAGCGTCATATAACATTCCCCGCGAAGAAAACCTTAAGCTGCGTGACTATCCCACATTGGCTCACGTCATCCGTTTCGTGTATGAGAAGCGGCCCGACCTGGCTGGAGCGCCTGCCGCTCCATCACTAACGATCAGCGCACCATCTGTGCCCACGCCGCCCGCAGTTTCGGCTCAAGCGGCAACGGACGATTCCATCCAGGAGAAAGTGCTGACCATCGTGGCCGAGAAGTCGGGCTATCCCAAAGATATGTTGGATCTGGATCTGGACCTCGAAGCAGATCTCGGCATCGACACCGTCAAACAAGCGGAGATGTTCGCGGCCGTGCGCGCGGCATACAACATTCCGCGGGATGAGAATCTCAAGCTGCGCGACTTCCCTACCCTGGCCCACGTGATTAAGTTCGCTCGCGACCGGCAGCCCGGCTTGGCGACGGCGCCCGCAGTGCCGGCTTCGAAGCCGATTACGTCTGCGCGCCCGGTCCCCGCCAGTTTCGAGGCCGCCAATCGTATTCCGCGCCGCGTACCTGTTCCCAACCTGCGTCCGCCGCTTGACCTCTGCAAGCCAACCGGTGTGATGCTCGGATCCGGTCGCCGAGTCGTGATTATGCCGGACAAATCTGGTGTGGGAGACGCGCTGGCGCAACGGCTACAGACGATGGGCGTAGAAGTTCTCCGCATCGTTCTTCGCGACGACGAGACTCTGGATGCCAACACATTGACCGACCGCCTCAAGACCTGGTTGGCGGCGGGTGCGGTGCACGGTGTGTACTGGCTCCCCGCGCTCGACAACGAGGGAGACCTCAGCGCTATGGACTTCCCGGGCTGGCATGAAGCGCTGCGGGTGCGCGTCAAGTCGCTGTATGCCACCATGCGCGTGCTCTACGAGCAGATAGCGGCGCCGGGCACATTTCTGGTGTCGGCAACGCGACTCGGTGGACAGCATGGCTACGATGAAGCCGGAGCGACTCGTCCGTTAGGTGGCGCAGTCACTGGATTTACCAAAACGTATAAGCGCGAGCGGATGGACGCTCTGGTCAAGGCGGTCGACTTTGAAGCGGAGAGAAAGCCGTCCGAGGTCGCCGACTTCCTGATTGAGGAAACCTTGCGCGATCCGGGCGCTGTCGAAATCGGATACAAAGAAGGACTGCGCTGGACCATTGGCCTGCAAGAACAGCTCGCTGCCGATGGCAAGACCGTAACCATGACGGGCCTGACCCTCGACAGCAACACCGCGTTTCTCGTCACTGGCGCGGCCGGAAGTATCGTATCGGCCATCACCGCCGATTTGGCGACGGCCTCCGGAGGCACGTTCTACCTGCTCGATCTGGTGCCCGAACCTGATCCGGAGAATCCCGATCTTAAGCGCTTCGTGACCGACAAAGACGGCCTCAAGCGTGATTTCTTCGCACGCATCCAGGCACGCGGTGAGCGAGCCACGCCGGCCCTGGTTGAAAAAGAGCTGGCAGCGCTGGAGCGGGCACAAGCAGCCCAGAGTGCCATCGCTGCCGTGCGAGCCGCCGGTGGCACAGCACATTACTTCAGCGTCAACCTCACCGACGCAGACGCTGTAACCAAAATCATCAATCAAGTGCGCCAGCGCAGCGGGAGGATCGACGTACTGTTGCACGCCGCCGGCACGGAGCGCAGCCACTTCCTGCCGGACAAAGACCCGCGTGAATTCGATCTGGTCTTCGACGTCAAGAGCGACGGCTGGTTTAATCTTCTGCATGCCATCGGCAACATGCCCCTCGGAGCGACGGTGGCATTCAGCTCGATTGCCGGGCGCTTCGGCAACGCCGGACAAACCGATTACAGCTCGGCCAACGACCTGCTGTGCAAAATCACCTCGAGCTTCCGCAGCACCCGGCCGGCGACACGCGGCATCGTCATCGACTGGACGGCATGGGGCGGCATCGGCATGGCCACACGCGGCTCCATCCCGAAGATGATGGAACTGGCAGGCATCGATATGCTGCCGCCAGAGGCGGGCATTCCGTTGATTCGCCGCGAACTCACGACCGGAGGCATCGGTGAGATTGTCGTCGGCCAGCGTCTCGGTGTTTTGCTAAACGAGTGGGACGCCACCGGCGGGCTGTGTCCATCGGCCGAAGCTTCCAAGAGTTCACCGTCACTAGGGCCCATGCCAATGCTCGGCAAGATGACAGCCACAGAAATTCAGAGTGGCCTCAAAATCGAGACCACGCTGGATCCCGCGCGTCAACCTTTCCTGCACGATCATCAAATTGACGGCACGCCGGTACTGCCCGGGGTCATGGGCATCGAGGCGTTTGCCGAAGCTGCGCTCTGTCTGGTTCCCGGCTGGCACGTCGCGGCGATCGAAGACGTGAATTTCCTGGCGCCGTTCAAGTTCTATCGCAACGAACCGCGCACGCTGACGGTCGAAGCAATCATTCATCCACAGCGTGACTCCTTGAACTTGCAAGCAGACTGTCACTTGACCGGACGCCGGACGCTCCCCAATCAAGCCGCGCCACAGGTAGCAACGCACTTCACCGCCCGGGTGAGTCTCGCCAGGCAGACACCCAAAGCAATGACGGTGCCGGCTCTGGGCGTGCCGAGCGGAAGCATCATCGAAGCCGCTGAAATTTATCGCCTCTACTTCCACGGACCCGCATACCAGGTGATCGAGCGGGCGTGGTGGGACGGACACCGGATCGTCGGGCTGATGGCGAAAGGCTTGCCGGCAAACCATCTGCCGCCTGAGCTGCCGACACTGATGGCGCCGCGTCTGATTGAGCTTTGTTTCCAAACTGCCGGGATCTGGGAGATGGGAACACAGGGCCGCATGGGTCTGCCGCAGCACATCGATCGCGTTTCGTTGCTGCGGGCCCCGGAGTCGGCCGACACTTCCTTGTATGCCGTGGTCACTCCCGGCCACGGTGGAGAAGGCTTCAATGCCGAGGTTGTAGATACCAAAGGAAACCGCTACCTGCAACTTAGCGGCTACCGCACCGTGGCCATTCCCGACGCAGTGAATGCCGAACGCTTGAAGGCACTGCAAGCGGCGATGTTGCTGGAAGTTGTCGCCGCTTGAAGAACAACACTTGGTTGTCCTGACGATGTCGTCCTGACGATCGCTTGATCGGAGGACTTATGAATTACGAATTTCAACGCGTGGCCATCGTAAATCGCGGCGAAGCCGCCATGCGTTTCATCCACGCGACCCGCGATTTCAATCAAGAACACGGCACATCGCTGCGCACGATTGCGCTTTTCACCGAGCCTGACCGCCGCAGCATGTTTGTGCGTGAGGCCGACGAGGCCGTGTGTCTCGGTCCGGCTCAGGTCCTCGATCCAAACACGCAGCAGCTTAAGAGCAGTTACGTCGACTACGGCCGCCTCGAACACGCGCTCGCCAGCGCACGTGCGGACGCGGTCTGGGTGGGATGGGGATTTGTGGCCGAGCACGCCGCATTCGCCGACCTTTGCCGCGAGATGGGCATCATCTTCATCGGCCCCGATGGCGATGTGATGCGCCACGTCGGCGACAAGATCGCCTCGAAACGATTGGCCGAGCAGGCCCAGATACCGGTGGCACCCTGGAGCAATGGGCCGGTGGAAACCGTCAATGACGCCCTCGGCCATGCCGAGCGCCTGGGCTATCCGCTCCTTATTAAGGCCACCGCCGGCGGCGGCGGTCACGGCATTCGCCTGGTGCGTTCGGCGGCCCAACTTCCACAAGCCTTTGCCAGCGCCCGGGCCGAGGCGTTCAAGGCTTTCGGCGACCCAACGGTTTTCCTGGAGCAACTGTTGCAAGGCGCCCGTCACGTCGAAGTTCAGATCATTGCCGACCACCTCGGGACGACTTGGGCCGCCGGTGTGCGCGATTGCACCATCCAGCGACGCCACCAGAAAGTCCTCGAAGAAGCGCCCTCGCCGGCGCTTTCTCCAGAGCAAGATCGGATGCTGCGCGAGGCGGCGGTGCGCCTGAGCCAGGCAGCCGCCTATCGCAACGCCGGCACTGTCGAATTCCTATACCAACCGGAAATCAACCGCTTCTCGTTCATGGAGATGAACACCCGCTTGCAGGTCGAACATCCGGTGACCGAATGCACCACCGGACTCGATCTCGTGAGACTTCAGATTCACGTTGCCCGCGGCGGCCTCCTGGAAGGCGAACCTCCGCGCACCGCCGGTCACGCCATTGAAGTGCGGCTGAATGCGGAAGATCCGGACAACGGCTTTGCTCCCGCGCCGGGCGCGATTGCGCGCTTCAGAATTCCGCCATCGCATGGGGTGCGCGTTGACACCGGCGTGGCGGAGGGCGATGCCATCCCGTCCGAGTTCGACTCCATGATCGCCAAGATCATCGCCTACGGCCAGAACCGGAAAGAAGCGCTTTCCCGGCTGCAGCGCGCGCTGCGGGAGAGCGTTGTCGTCATCAAGGACGGGACAAGCAACAAGGCGTTTCTGCTGGAATTGCTGAACCGCCCCGAAGTGCAAACGGGAGAAGTACATGTTGGGTGGCTGGACCATTTGTCGGCAACCGGTGGGCACCTGTCCAGGCGCTACGCCGACGTAGCTCTGGTGCAAGCCGCGATCGAAGCCTACGATGCCCAGTTGGCCGTCGAGCAGAAACAGTTTTATGCCTCCGCGTTGCGCGGCCGGCCGCAGGTCCGAAGTGAGGTAGGCCTGACTGCGGAACTGCGCTATCGAGGCCATTGCTACTCGCCGAAGACTTATCGCCTCGGCCCCCAGCGATACCGAGTGGAGGTGAATGGAGCTCGCATCGATGCCCAGATCGACCGTTTGGGTCATTTCGAATCTTGGCTCGCCGTCTTCGAACGCCGTTTTCGCATCGTCTCTGTCGTCCAGGGACTAAGTTACCGGATCGAAGTTGATGGTATATCGCACCGGATTGATCGAGACGACGGGGGCGTAGTGCACGCGCCGGCGCCGGCGGTAGTGGTTTCCGTTCTGGTCAAGCCGGGCGACACGGTTGCGCTTGGCGACCGCCTGGCTGTGCTCGAAGCTATGAAAATGGAGACCCAGGTCGTGGCCCCATTTTCCGGAAAAGTCCGGCAGGTGATGGCCATAGCTAACGTTCAGGTGGACACCGGAGCCCCGCTCCTGCAGATCGACCCCGTCGCCGGTGGCGATACCGTGGCAGACGCGGAGCGCGTGGTCTTCGGCTCGTCACCCGCCTCGGAAGAAAACGGAGATGCCATCCAATCCAGTTGCCATCAGAGTCTGGATGAACTCCGCCAGTTGATGTTGGGCTTTGACGTCGACCCGAAGCACACGGCGCAAATGCTCACCGAATGGAGCCAGCATTGCCCCCTGGACAGCGACGAAATAAGACAGCGCGAAGATGAGATCCTCCACATCTTTGTGGACATCTGTTCCCTGTTCCAACGCGATCCGGAAGTAAACCATCGAGCCAGCGGTGAAGAGCCCAGCGCCGAGGCCTATCTGTTTTCCTACTTGCGCATGCTGGAGACGGGCGGTCAAGGATTGCCGCCAGCTTTTGTCAGCGCGCTCCGGCGCGCCCTGGCTCACTACGGTGTGCAGACGCTGGATCGCTCCCCTGAACTCGAAGAGAGCTTGCTTTGGATCTACAAATCGCATCAGCGCGTGGACCAGCAAATCGCGCCCGTTGTGGGTGTCCTCGAACGACGCCTGCAGCGCGTCCAGAAACTATCGCCGCAGGCGGCGGAGTCTCTTCGGACGCTTCTCGACCGCATGGCTTCTATGACCAACGGGCTCTTTCCCGCAGTCACCGACCTGGCCCGTGAAGTGCGCTATCGCTACTTCGATCAACCGTTATTTGAACGCGCGCGTCAACAGGTGTACGAGCAAGTGGAGGAACACCTCGCCTACCTGGCTGCCAATCCCAAAGCTGCGGACCGCCCCGAGAGAGTCCGCGCGTTGGTCGAATGCCCGCAGCCGCTGGTCAGCGTATTCGCCGGCCGGTTTGCGGCCGCCGACCCAGCCATGCGCAACTTGATGCTGGAAGCCCTTACATGGCGTTACTACCGGATTCGAAAGCTCACCAACTTTAGCTCGGTGGCGCTGGACGACCGGCAGTGCTGCGTTTCGGCCGAGTACGATTATGAGGAAAAGCGCCTCCACGTCTTCACCACGCATGCCGAGTATTCCCGGCTCACCGAGGCGGCGCGCGCGCTGTTTCCGATGATCGCGGAAATCCCTACGGACCATGACGTCCTCGTCGATTTTTATGTTTCCCATTCCGCCCGGCTGGGCGACCCGGAGGCGATGCAGCAGGAAGTACGCTCGCTACTCAATCAAGTTGGCTTCCCGCGCTTGATCCGGCGCATCGTGGCAACCGTCGCCAGCTCCAGCCACGGCCAAGGCGTAGCCGACACACAGCATTTCACCTATCGTCCCAACGGGGATACCTATGAAGAGGAGAAATTCTACCGCGGAATCCATCCCATGCTGGCCAAACGCCTGCATCTCTGGCGCCTCGGCAATTTCAAGATTGACCGGCTGCCGTCGGTGGAAGATGTCTACCTCATCCACGCCGTAGCCCGTGATAACCCCAAGGATGAGCGGTTGTTCGCGTGCGCTGAAGTGCGCGACGTAACCCCGGTCCGAAATGAGAAAGGCCGCATTGTCCAACTGCCGCATCTGGAGCGCATGTTAACCGAAGCGATGGCTGGCATCCGGCTGTTCCAGTCGCGGCGGCCAGCCCATCAACGCCTCTATTGGAATCGCATACTGCTCAACGTGTGGCCGCCACTCACTCTTGGGCGGGATGAATTGCGTGATCTTGTGCGCAAACTCTCCCCCGCAATCGAAGGCCTGGGCTTGGACCAGGTGGTGGTGCGTGCTCCCATTCCCAATCCCGCAACCGGCGAACTGCGCGATATGGTGGTACGTATCTCCAGCCCGGGCGGCAGCGGTATGCTCATCACCTTCCGGCCAGCTGACCAACTGCAACCGATCCGGCCGCTGACCGAGTACGACCAGAAAGTCGTTCGCATGCGCCAGCGCGGCCTTATCTACCCTTACGAAATCATCAAAATGCTCACCCCCGCTCCCGAACACACGCGGGCGGAGTTTCCCGCTGGCGATTTTGTCGAGCATGATCTTGACTCGGAAGGCCGTCTGGTCGCCGTCGACCGGCCCTCTGGCCAAAACAAAGCGAACATTATCGTTGGCGTCATCCGCAACTTTACAACCAACTACCCCGAGGGCATGACCCGCGTTCTGGTGATGGGAGATCCGAGCAAGGATCTCGGCGCCATCGCCGAACCAGAGTGCCGCCGCATCCTCGCAGCATTGGATCTGGCCCAGGCGAAGGGCGTTCCCCTCGAATGGTTCCCCATCTCGGCGGGTGCCAAGATCTCGATGGACAGTGGCGTAGAGAATATGGATTGGATTGCCCGCGTCCTGCGCGGCTTGATCGAGTTCACGCAGGCGGGCGGCGAAGTGAATCTGGTGGTGAATGGAATCAACGTCGGCGCGCAGCCCTACTGGAACGCCGAGGCCACCATGCTCATGCACACGCGCGGCATTCTGATCATGACGCCGAAGGCCGCGATGGTGCTCACCGGCAAGCGCGCCTTGGACTTCTCCGGCAGTATCTCGGCCGAGGACAATCAAGGGATCGGCGGTTACGACCGCATCATGGGTCTCAACGGCCAGGCGCAATACTGGGCGCGCGATATCGATGAGGCCTGCCACATTCTGTTGCGCCACTATGATCACACCTACGTAGCGCCCGGCGAGCGTTTCCCCAGGCGGGCCGCCACTTCGGATCCCCTCGATCGAGATGTGCGAGTCCATCCTCATGGCCGCAATGGCAATTCCAATTCCGATGACGGCTTCGAACTGGTTGGCGACATCATGTCGGATGAGACTAACCCTGGGCGCAAGAAGTCATTTGATATTCGCAAAGTGATGATGGCGGCCACTGACCAGGACCATCCGCCGCTGGAGCGATGGGCTGGCATGCGCGAAGCAGAGACTGCGGTAGTGTGGGATGCGCATCTTGGTGGCTATCCCGTTTGTCTGATTGGCATCGAATCCCAGCCCTTAGCCCGGTTGGGATTCATCCCCGCCGACGGGCCCGATCAATGGACTTCCGGGACTCTGTTCCCGCAATCCTCCAAGAAACTGGCGCGTGCGATCAATGCGGCCAGCAACAATCGACCTGTGGTTGTCCTGGCCAACCTGTCCGGATTTGATGGCTCCCCGGAGTCGATGCGCCGATTGCAGCTTGAGTACGGCGCCGAGATTGGGAGGGCAGTGGTGAACTTCAAAGGCCCCATCGTTTTCTGCGTAATCTCTCGTTACCACGGAGGCGCTTACGTGGTGTTCTCGCGGGCACTGAATGAAAGCGTCGAAGTGGCCGCCTTGGAGGGAACCTATGCTTCGGTCATCGGCGGCGCTCCGGCGGCAGCCGTGGTTTTCGCCGGCGAGGTTGACGCCAGAACCCGTAAAGACGCGCGCCTCCAGCCGCTGAGCCAGGCCATGGCCCAGGCGGAAGGGGCGGAGAAATACCGGCTGCGCGCCCGGTGGGACGAACTGTTTAAAATCGTACACTCCGAAAAGCTGGGCGAGATTGCGTCAGAGTTTGACCACGTGCACAGCGTGCAGCGAGCCCTCGACGTGGGCGCCCTCAATTACATTATTCCGCCCGCCAACCTGCGCCCTTATCTCATCCACGCGGTCGAACGTGGTATCGCAAGAGAGGAGGAATCGAAATCCGCAAAGTCAGAAACCAGAATATCGGAAGCCGCCTAGTGGAGCGCCGGGCGTCCCCGCTCGGCCACGATAACGTTGCCGCCCAGCAGGACGCGCGAGACGCCCGCCGCTCCACGGCTCATCACCACGTCACACTGATAGTTTCGGCCAGGTGAATGCCATGAACGTGTATTGGTTGGAACAAACCGAACCTGATGTACCGGCGGAGAACGATTGGCTGAGCGCCAGCGAAGCAGTCTGTCTGAGCGGCATGCGCTTTCTGAAACGCCGCGCCGACTGGCGGCTGGGACGCTGGACCGCGAAATGCGCCCTTTCCGTCTACTTGGATGTGCCGGTTCATTCCGAGGTCTTTCAGGAAATAGAGATACGCCCCGCACCGTCCGGCGCGCCCCAGGCATTTTTCAGCGACCGACTTGCATCGGTCACGATTTCACTCAGCCACCGTTCCGGTATCGCGGCTTGTACCGTGGCCGCGCCCGGCGTGGAACTGGGTTGCGATCTGGAAATGGTCGAGCCGCACAGCGATGCTTTTGTCGCCGACTATTTCACGCTCGAAGAGCAAGAACTGGTTGCGCACGCGTCCGCGGCGGACCGGCCCCGCCTCCTGGCCCTGCTTTGGAGCGCGAAAGAGAGCGCGCTCAAAGCGCTACGCGTCGGCCTTCGACTCGACACCAGAACTGTGATCGCAATCCCTTGCGCCACCTCATTCGACCGCAATGGCTGGAGCCAACTACGGGTTCGTCATACCGGAGACCATTCTTCTGAAGATCAATCTGCTGGAGCTCAGGTCTTCCACGGCTGGTGGCGCCAGGCAGACAACATTCTGCGAACCGTGGTCGCCGCTCCGACACCGGATGCGCCGATTCCCTTAACCATCCCCGCCCACTTTTTCGACAGTGCTTCCCATTGGAAACCGGTTGCGAGCTGAATCAGGGACAGCTTCCCTGTTGATACTTGTATGGCACACGGCAACAATCAATTCGATTTCGACTTCATCGTCATCGGCTCCGGCTTCGGCGGCAGTGTCTCCGCCCTTCGACTGGTGGAGAAAGGTTATAAAGTCGCGGTCCTGGAGATGGGCCGGCGCTGGACTCCGGACAATCTGCCCCACAGCAGTTGGTCGATCCACCGCTGGTTCTGGCGTCCCAACCTCGGCCTGCGCGGCTTCTTCAACATGCGCTTCTTCAGGCATGTCACCATCCTCCATGGCTGCGCGGTGGGTGGTGGATCCATCACCTACGCCAGCACCTTGCTTCCGCCCCCAGAGAAAGTCTGGGAGACAGGACCCTGGACAGGATTGGCCGACTGGAAGAAAGAAATGCCGCGCCACTTTGAAACCGCTTCGCGGATGCTGGGTGTAACGGAGAACAAGATCCTCGGACCTGCCGACCATCTGCTCAAGAAGGTTGCAGCCGCGGTGGGGTCTGGACATACTTTTTATCCCTCCAAGGTGGGTATCTTCCAGGCTGCGGAGGGCGAGGAGGGCGGCAAAACCTTCCCTGACCCATTCTTCGGAGGCGAAGGTCCGCAGCGAACCACCTGCATCGAGTGCGGCGGTTGCATGATCGGTTGCCGCCATGGTGCGAAGAATACTCTCGACCTTGGCTACCTTTATCTCGCCGAGAAGCAGGGCGCGCAAGTCTTTCCCGAAACCAGGGTGGTGAACGTCAAACCGCTGGACAACATAAGCGATGGCAGCGCTGGATACGAAATCTCCACCGTCAAATCCACCGCTTGGATTCAACGTCAGCCCCGGCGTTTCACCAGCCGCGGGGTGATCTTCTCCGCATCTTCCCTGGGTACAACGGAACTTCTCTTTCAGCTCAAAGCAAAAGGCTCATTGCCAGCTATCAGCAAGCAGTTGGGCAAACACGTGCGCACCAACTCCGAATCGCTGATCGGAGTTCGCATCCCAGGTTCTGCCGAAGATGTCTCGCAAGGCATCGCCATCGGCTCCGGCATCTATATCGACGAACACACGCACGTGGAAGCGGTCCGCTATCCTGCCGGTTCCGACGTCATGGGCCTTCTGACCACGGTTCTGACCAACGGCCGCCCCGGTCCGCTGCGGATTGCACTCTGGCTAAGAAACCTTCTCGGCTCTCTGCTGCGCCACCCGTTCAAGACTTTGCATCTGCTTCGACCCTGGCGATGGGCGAAAGAGTTTGTGATTCTGCTTTGCATGCAATCGCTGGATGGACACATCGAAATGCGCTGGCAACGCCGCTGGTTCTGGCCTTTCAACAAGTTTCTCGTCAGCCATGGTGATAAAGTCCCCACCTACATTCCCCAGGCCAACCAGTTCGCGCAAAAATTCGCGCAACTCGCCGGGGGGACGGCGATGAGCATGGTTCCCGAGATCCTTTTCAATGTTCCGAGCACGGCGCATTGCATCGGAGGTTGCGTGATCGCCGATACTTCCAGCCGCGGCGTGGTCGATTCTCGCCACCGCGTCTTCAACTACAAGAATATGTACATCGTTGACGGGTCCGTCGTGGCGGCCAACCTCGGCGTCAATCCCAGCCTGACCATTACCGCGCTTGCGGAACGGGCAATGAGCCTGATTCCTTCCGCGGCAGAAAATAATTGGAACGACAACGCGTGGAACGATGCCGCCTGAACTTTCGCTGCACACGACCGCTGCCCCATCCGCAACTGGCGAACTCGGAGTCTACGCCTGCCCCGTATGTAAACGTCTCTTGCGCCAGGAAAAGGGTGCGCTCCGCTGTACCACTTGTTCCCAAGCCTACCCAATCAGCGAGGGTATCCCCGACTTCATTCTTGAAGAACTCGCCCACAGCACGGACCCCGAATTGAGAAGAATGCGCTTCATCGATCGGATGGCAGGCATTTACGAGTCGAGGTTGTGGTATCCGCTCGTTCTAAATCTTTACGGAGGTTTTCATAGTCCATCTTTAGCACAGCTGATCAATACAACAACTCAGAAACTCCAATCAACACGCGGCCGCATACTGGATGTCGCCTGCGGCCCCGGCACCTACGGCCGCCGGATTGCCTCACCGTCGAAGGAGGTATTCGGAATCGACGTATCCCTGGGGATGCTCCGGCAAGGCGCAGCTTACGTCGCAAAGGAAGGCACTCCCAACGTGCATTTCGCCCGTGCCAGAGTCGAGGCCCTTCCCTTCGGAGATGCCCTTTTCGACGCCGCTCTTTGTTGTGGCTCCCTGCATCTTTTTACGGATACTGTGATTGCTCTGCGCGAAATGGCTCGCGTCATGAAGCCGGCAGCAGTTCTTTCCGTCTTCACTTTCGCAGCAGGTAGCGGGGGGCTCTTGAAGTTTCGACGTGTGCGTGAGTGGAGCCGCAGCCAACACGGCCTTCATGTATTCGAACTTCCTGAGATGGAGCAGTACTTGACCACTTCAGGCTTTAAGGACTTCCAGCCCGAAGTATCCGGCTCCATTTTCACCTTTAGCGCTCGCAAGCAAGCGGGCTAATGGGCGGCGCAAGACCAACCCGGAAAAACGATCGCGGCACCCCCTCCGAAACCGGACTAACACGCTGCAATCTTCAACTATGCTGACGCGAGTCTGGCCGCCGAACCGCCGGGCAGCAAGCGGTCCAAGATTGCCTGCTCGCCCTGCAGCCACAAACGGCTGGTGTAAAGCAAGGCGCTGCACTGGAGCGTGATCCAGTCCCTGGTCTTCAGAGGTGAACGGAACTCTTTGCGATTCTTGATCCAATGCTGGGCAACGTGACGCGCAATGGTCATGCCGAAGGCCATGCCGCTGCTCGATCCTCCGACGTCGCCGAGGATTCCATCCAGCGTAAACATCACCTTCGACAACATGATCAGTGGTCCGGGAAACTTGACGCCCTTCATCGCAAGGCGTTCCAAGAGCAACATCGCATCTACGCCGCTGGATAGACGCAGCACCGGCAATTCGTCGAGAAAATGCGTGACGAACTCCGAAACCATCCGCCCCCGCGGTGAAGCGCTTCTGATGTGCTGCTGAGTGAGTGCCAAAACTTCGTTGCAGGTGCCCACCGGATCGCGCAAGGTCACCATCAGGAACAGGAGCGCGAGATGCCGGCGCTGATCGCGGCTTAAGCGTTCCCGCAGCGCCCAGTCGATGATCGTCAGTTCGCCGGTGCGGTTGTTATAGAGCAGGTTGCCGGCATGAGGATCGCCGTGAAAAATGGCATCCTCCTGCGCCGCCAAGAGCGGGACCGCGACCAGCGCTTCGATGAGTTGCTCGGCAACTTTCCTGCGTCGTGACTCCGGCAGGCGAGCGGCCGCGTTTGTCACCTTGATCCCGCGCTCCTCGGTGAGCGCCGTCATTCTGGATGTACACAGTGGCTGAATCAGCCGCGGCACGCGAATGCCCTTCATCGACCGATACAGACTCCATGCTTCGAGCAGTGTCTTCTGCTCCCGGACAAAATTGACTTCGTGCCGCAACAAGCGCCGCACTTTCTTGAAAGTATCGGGAAGCAGGTTCGCAGGAAATCCGTAATTGCGGTGCCGGTCCGCGAAGTATTGCGCCAGTCCCTGCAAATAGTCCATGTCCTCGGCAAAGTATTCGGGAATGTGCGGCTTCAAGACTTTGAAAACGCCGCGTTCCCGCTTTCCGCTGGCCGGGTCAAGCCAGGTGAAGCGCACCACCGCACTGACACTGGCCTCCGAGAGAATGGTGGGCGCGATGACAACGTCGTATTTCTCGATCCGTGGCCCCAACTCTCGTCGAATGATCGCGACTACGTCTTCTGGCCGGACATCGCGAATTCCATTTTCCAGCCGGGCCAACGCATTCCGCAGAGCGGGACGCAAGTGCTGGTTGCGGGCGATCACTTGTCCCAGTTTTTGCAGCCCGGGTACTTTTGCGATCAGCCGCAGCAGGCGCACTTCCGCGGAAGTGTTCAACGGAAGCTCAAGTTGCTCCAGGAGCTTGGGAGCGAGGCGTGCGGGCGAGAGCCGCGCCACCACAAACATCATGGCGTCGCGAACCGGGGGACGCCAATTCTCGTAAGCCTTCGGAACTAACCTATCGACCGGAACGATTTCGTCGACAATCCATCGTGCCATCGTGTCCCGCATGGCCTGGCCAGCCGGACTTCGCAGCCCGGCTTCAATGGCACTGGTCTGCTCGGCGGCGGTGGCCCCTTTGGGCAGAAAATTTGCCAGCGCAGCACGCAAGCGTTCTGGAGCGAGCTGGCGCAAACCACTTTCGATAACAGAGGGAGCGATGGCTGACGAATCGACGACTGACGATCCGGGGGCCGGTGCATCGACGACAGCCGAGCTGCCAACCGACGAACCCAGCATAGGGGTCACCTGACCTTCTATATTCAAGGATAGGCCAACGCAAGCGGCTACGCTGTGATTTCGGTCACGGAATTATGAAGAGGCTGTTGACTGCTTCCCAACGAGATTCCAGCATTCCCGTGCAATCATCCAGTCTTCCTGCGCGCGAATCACCAGAACGCGAACCTTCGCATCCGAAGCCGAAATGTCCTTATCCGAATCCAAAGGCGATTGTGAGTTCTTCCAGTGATCAAGCCTCAAGCCCAGGAACGCGAAATTGTCACACACCGCGGCACGAACTTCGGGTGAGTTTTCGCCGACTCCCGCGGTAAACACGACCGCATCTGCTCCACCCAGCACGGCAGTCATGGCGCCGATTCCCGATTGCAGGCGATGCACATAAATATCAAGCGCCAGTTTTGCGCGCGCCAGTTTCGCCGGTTCGTTGCCGTTCTTGGCGGCAAGAATCTCCCGCATATCGCTAGAAATTCCCGACACGCCGAGTAGCCCCGACTTCTTATTGAGCATCTCGTCAAGCTGCTCGCCCGTGAACTTTTTCTGTCGCATCAGATAAGTGAGGATGCCCGGATCTACCGAGCCCGAGCGCGTGCCCATCATCAGACCATCGAGCGGAGTAAAGCCCATGGTTGTATCCACGCTTTGACCTTCGCGAATCGCCGCCAGAGAGCAGCCATTGCCCAGGTGGCAAGTCACCAGTTTCAGAGTATTCACGTTCTTACCCAGCAACTGCGCCGCTCGTTGCGCACAGTACTGGTGATTGATCCCGTGGAATCCGTAGCGGCGAATTCCCTGTTCGAACCACTCGTAAGGACCAGGATAGGTGGCCGCCGATAAAGGCATGGTGCGATGGAAGCCGGTATCGAAAACGGCGACCTGCGGCACTGGACCTAGCAATTTCGCGACAGTCTCCATGCCTTGCAGTTCGGCGCGACTGTGGAGTGGCGCAAAAACAGAAGCCTTTTCGATCGCCGACTTGACCTCGGCGCTAACGACGGAGGGCTCGAAATGCCGCGCACCGCCGTGGACCACGCGGTGCCCCACAACGTCAATCTCGGAAGGGCTGGAAAGCGCTTGCGTCTCTCCGCTCCACAAGCTCTGCAGCAAGCGCTCGATGGCTTCCCCACGAGACCCCGCCGATGTCAGGTCCTTTGTGGAAACTCCGCGAGAATTCTTGATCGAGTATTGCGCCTTGTCATCGACCCACTCGATCTTCCCTTCCCAAGTACAGCCCGGGGGATCGACTGGGAGCTTAGCCCCAATTTCGTAGAGACAGCTCTTCTGACTGCTGGAGCCGGAGTTGAGAACAAGCACCTTCATCAGTAAGGCCACGTCCAGTCCCGGATTTCCGGCATGTCATCGCCGCGCTCGCGAATGTATTGTTTATGCTCGACCAGCTTATTGCGCAGCAACTGCTTGAAGTGGCCTCCAACTTTCTGCAGTCTGGGAACGCGGTCCACCACATCGCCAGCCAGGTGGAAGCGATCGAGATCGTTCATCACCGTCATATCGAACGGCGTCGTCGTCGTGCCCTCTTCTTTGTAGCCCCGCACATGCAGGTTGTCATGATTGTGCCGGCGATAGGTGAGGCGGTGAATGAGCCAGGGATAGCCGTGATAGGCAAAGATAATCGGCTTATCGACCGTGAACATGGAATCGAAATCGACATCGGAGAGACCGTGCGGATGCTCGCTCGAGGGCTGAATCGTCATCAGATCGACAACATTCACCACGCGAATCCTGATGTCCGGAAAATGCTGTCGCAGCAGATCGACCGCCGCCAGTGTTTCCAGCGTCGGCACATCACCCGCGCAGGCCATCACGACATCGGGTTCGGCTCCATTGTCCGTACTGGCCCACTCCCAAATGCCAATCCCGGTAGTGCAGTGTTCAATGGCCGACTCCATGTCGAGAAACTGCAACGCGGGTTGCTTGCCCGCCACGATCACATTCACGTAGTGCCGGCTCCGCAGGCAATGATCGCCGACGGAGAGCAGGCAATTGGCATCGGGCGGAAGGTAAACGCGAACGATGTCGGCCTTCTTATTGATCACATGATCGATGAAGCCCGGATCCTGATGCGTGAACCCGTTGTGATCCTGCCGCCATACGTGAGAAGTCAATAGGTAGTTGAGCGACGCGATCGGACGCCGCCACTCAATCTCGCGCGTAACCTTCAACCACTTGGCGTGCTGGTTGAACATGGAATCAATGATGTGGATAAACGCTTCGTAACAAGAGAAGAAGCCATGGCGGCCCGTGAGCAGATACCCTTCCAGCCAGCCCTGGCACATATGCTCGCTGAGCATCTCCACCACCCGGCCGTGCTGCGAAAGATGTTCGTCCACCGGAAGGATGGGCTCCATCCATTGCTTGTCGGTAACCTCAAGCAGCGCCTCCAGCCGGTTCGAGGCCGTCTCATCCGGACCGAAGACGCGAAAGTTCTTGGAGTCCGCGTTCAGTTTCATCACGTCGCGCAAAAATCCGCCGAGCACGCGCGTGGCTTCTGCATTCTGCGTGCCCGGCTTAGAAACGTTGACGGCATACTTGCGAAAGTCGGGCATCACCAAATCGCGCAACAGCAAGCCGCCGTTGGCATGTGGATTCGCTCCCATCCTGCGATCACCCTTGGGAGCTAGTTCCGCGAGTTCCGGAATCAACTTGCCGTTCTTGTCGAACAATTCCTCTGGACGATAGCTTCTCATCCAGTCTTCGAGAATCTTTATGTGTTCCGGCTTCGCTTGCAGGTCGGACACCGGCACTTGGTGCGCGCGCCATGTGCCTTCGACGGGCTTTCCATCCACCACTTTCGGCCCCGTCCAACCCTTCGGGCTGCGCAAGACGATCATCGGCCAGGCGGGCAGCCCCGCTTTTCCCCCACTCCGAGCCTGGTCTTGAATCGCTCGAATTTCGTTCACTATCACGTCCAAAGTTCCGGCCATCAGTTGATGCATCGCTTCGGGCTCGTGTCCCTCCACGAAATAAGGTTTCCAGCCGTAGCCCGTAAAGAGATGGGTGAGTTCCTCATCATTCATGCGCGCGAGCACGGTTGGATTCGCGATCTTGTAGCCATTGAGATGGAGAATGGGCAGCACGGCGCCGTCGCGCACCGGATCCAGAAACTTATTGCCATGCCAGCTCGTAGCCAGCGGCCCCGTTTCCGCCTCGCCGTCTCCCACCACGCAACATGCGAGCAGGTCCGGGTTGTCGAATACCGCGCCGCAAGCGTGCATGATCGAATAGCCCAGCTCTCCGCCTTCGTGGATCGAGCCCGGAGTTTCGGGCGCAGCGTGGCTCGGAATTCCTCCCGGAAAAGAAAACTGTTTGAACAGCCTCTGTATGCCCTCTTCGTTTTGCGTGATGTTCGGATAAAACTCGCTATAGGTGCCTTCCAAATACGTATTCGCGACCATTCCCGGCCCGCCGTGGCCGGGCCCCGCCAGGTAGATGGCATTCAGATCGTAGTTCTTAATCAGGCGATTGAAATGGGCGTAAATAAAGTTCAGGCCGGGCGTAGTCCCCCAGTGTCCAAGCAGTCGCGGCTTGATGTGCTCGATCTTCAGCGGTTCGCGGAGAAGTGGATTGGCGTACAGATAAATCTGGCCAATGGAAAGATAGTTGGCCGCGCGCCAGTAGGCGTCGATCTTGCGCAGTTCTTCAGGTGGGAGCGGCTGGGTGGAAATGCGATGTTGCGTGGAGTTTACCGCGGCTGGGGCAGTCATTAAATCTTGCCTTTCTATTGCAAGCTGTTTCCTATCTTACTTTTTTTGGAGTCGCATCCGCCAGCGTCCGAAAAGGCGTACCTCGGCAGCGAACGACTTTCGTGCCGGAGACCGGCCGGAAAGCCGAAGTGACGAGTTTGCTTTCCACTCCTCCAACAGAGCCAACGCTGGGCAATGGTGTTTGCCATCACAGCGCGGTGTACGTCGAGTCACTGATTTTCTGGCTGGTTACAGCTTATCAACGGTTCAGACAGCACGTTGCCGGCGGGGAGCGGCAGGCAGTCCCTCTGTGATACTTATCACACACAACCGTACCGCGCGTCATGGCTGCCTGGTATTGCGGGCATTGACACTGGAAGCCAAGTAGAGGACGGGAGGACGTCATGATGATGTTGTATCGTCTCGTTCGGCTGATCGAGACCCACTCCCAAGCGCTGGCCACTTGCCTGCTTGAGCGAGTCCAGACTTCCGAGTTGACCCAAAGCTACCGGCAAAATGTACCCAGTGAAGAACTGAAAGAACGGGTGTACGAGATCTACCGCCATCTGGGCGAGTGGCTCATCGGCAAAGATGAATCCCATCTTGAGCAGCGCTATTTGGAGATTGGGGCGCATCGAGCCGCCCAGCGGGTGCCTCTGAGCGAGCTGATTTGGGTGATCGTTTTGACCAAAGAAAACCTTTGGGATTTCATCAAGAAGGAAGCGGTTTTGGAACGCCCGGTGGAGGTGTTTGGTGAACTGGAAATGCTCCAGTTACTGGAGCAGTTCTTTGATCGAGCAATTTACTTTGCCTCGGTCGGTTACGAACTGGCGGTCGCGGACCACGCTGCCAGGGAAACCAGCGCTCCCGCCCGGAAGGAATGAGGAAACTGGCCTGATGTTCCGGATGGATCGTCCCGCCCGCGCGATCCGTCCAAGGTTTCACCCCGCGGGCAGTCACGAGCCAAGGTGATGACAGCGCGAGTCATCCAATACGTGCTCGAAAACAAAGACTTCCAGCACCTTCTGGACGCCGTGATCAAGCGGGGTTATCAGGTACTCGGGCCCACGGTGCGCGATGCCGCCATCGTCTATGACGAGCTGAAATCCGCCGCGGACCTGCCCGTGGGGTGGACGGATGAGCAGGAGGCCGGACACTACCGCTTGCGGCGCCGCAATAATAACAATAGTAGTAATAATAACGATGAGGCGCGGTTCGGCTATGTCGTCGGCCCTCAAAGCTGGAAGAAATACCTCCACCCCGCCGAAGTTCGGCTGCTGACCGCGGAGCGTAGCGGCCAGACCTTTCGCATCTTGAACAACGAATCGGCTCCGCCCCGGCGGGCGTTCCTGGGGGTCCGAGCATGCGAACTGGCCGCGATTGCCGTGCAGGATCTCGTCCTGCAGGGCGATGGCTATCGAGACCCAATCTATGCTGCACACCGCGTGGGGATCTTCATCGTGGCGGTGAATTGCACGCAGGCGGCGCCAACTTGCTTCTGCACCTCCATGGGCACCGGACCGCGCGTGCGGGGAGCCTACGATTTAGTTCTCACGGAACTGGTCGGGCCGGGCAAACATGAATTTGTAATCGAGGCCGGGAGCGACGCAGGCGCGGAGGTGCTGGCGGATTTGGCCCCGGCGTCATCCGTGGCATCGGAAGCGGTGAGTCGGGAAGCGGAAGCCGCGGTCGAGCGCGCCGCCTCCCAGATTCAGCGCCGCATGGACACGACCGGCATTCGGGACTTGCTCGACGCCAACTTCGATCATCCCCGCTGGGACAACGTCGCCCAACGTTGCCTCACTTGCGCCAACTGCACCATGGTCTGTCCGACCTGCTTCTGCACCACCGTGGAGGATGTTAGCGATGTCACCGGCACCCGCGCCGAGCGCTGGCGCAAATGGGACTCCTGTTTCACCCAGAATTTCTCCTACATTCACGGCGGCAGTGTCCGCAGTTCCGCCAAGTCGCGGTACCGGCAGTGGATGACCCACAAGCTGGCTTCCTGGATTGACCAGTTTGGCAGTTCGGGCTGCGTGGGCTGCGGCCGTTGCATTACCTGGTGTCCGGTGGGCATTGATATCACCGAGGAGGTTCGCGCCATCCGGGAATCGCCGGCCTCTTCCTCTTCCAATTCCAGTTCCAGTTCCAAAGAGAGCAGCCATGGAAACCCTTGAGCGCATCATCTCCGAACACCCTTTCTTCGCCGGCCTCGAGTCGTATTACACGAACCTGCTGACCGGCTGCGCCTCCAACGTCCGGTTTGACGCGGGCGTTTACATTTTCAAGGAGGGCGAGGAAGCCAACGAGTTCTACCTGATCCGGTCCGGCAAGGTGGCCTTGGAGATCTTTGCACCCCAACGCAAGCCGATCACGCTCGCAACCCTGGACGAGGGAGAGGTTCTGGGTTGGTCATGGCTGCTGCCGCCCTACCAGTGGAAACTGCACGCGCGCGCCGTCGAGACCGTGCGTGCGATTGCCCTTGACGGCAAGTGTTTGCGTACCAAGTGTGAGCAGAACCACGATCTCGGTTATGAGATATTGAAACGCTTTGCCCAAATTATGGAGCAACGGTTAGAGGCGACGCGTTTTCAGTTGCTCGACGTTTACGCGGTTGGACGATGACGAATGACGATGACCACAACAGCCACGACTGACCCGATTACCGCCGATCCGATGCTCCCCCGGCCGTACTCCGTGAGGCAGGTGGTCAAGGAGACTGCCGATACTTTTACGCTGACGTTGGAACCGGCCAACGGAACGGGGGGGAGCCGGTTCCAACCCGGGCAGTTCAGTATGCTGTGGGTGTTTGGCGTCGGCGAGTTGCCAATTTCCATCAGCGGCGACCCGGCTGAGCGCGACCGACTGGTGTACACCGTGCGCTCCGTCGGTCAGGCCACCCACGCGCTGGTGAGTCGCGATGTGGGCGACGCGGTTGGCGTCCGTGGTCCATTTGGGACCGGCTGGCCGGTGCAGAAAGCCGAGGGCCGGGATGTTCTTATCATCGCGGGTGGCATCGGTTTGGCCCCGCTCCGCCCGGTGATCTACGAGGTTCTACACAACCGCGAAAAGTATGGGCGGCTGGTGATTCTTTACGGCGCGCGCAGTCCCCGCGATCTGCTCTATCGCAAGGAACTGGCCGCCTGGGCCCGGCAGCGCGAGACGCAAGTGCTCGTGACGGTTGACTATGGCGGGTTGAGCTGGCGCGGTCATGTGGGCGTGGTGACGACGCTGTTCAAGTATGCGCGGCTGCAACCTGAGCGTTCGCTGGCCTTCGCCTGCGGACCCGAGATCATGATGCGGTTTGTCGCCCGCGACCTGGAAACTCGCGGATTCACCCGCGAGAATGTTTACCTTTCCATGGAACGCAACATGAAGTGCGGCGTTGGTTTCTGCGGACACTGTCAGTATGGCCCGCACTTTGTTTGCAAAGACGGCCCCATCTTTTCCTACGACCGGATGCGGCCGCTATTGGAGAAGTATGAGCTCTAAAGTCAGACGCAAGCCGCGGGTCGCTGTCTTCAAGTTCGCTTCCTGTGACGGCTGTCAGTTGAGTTTGCTCGACGCCGAAGATGAACTGCTCGCCGTGGCGGCAGCCCTCGACATTGCCTATTTTCCCGAGGCCTCCAGCGCCATGGGCAAAGGGCCTTATGACATCGGATTGGTGGAAGGATCGATTACCACTCACCACGATGCCGAGCGGATCCAGGAAGTTCGGCGACAGTGCAAGACGCTGATCACCATTGGGGCTTGTGCCACTGCTGGTGGCATTCAGGCCCTGCGAAACTGGAAAGACGTCGATGAATTTATTCGCATCGTCTACGCCACGCCGAAATACATCAACACCCTAAAACTCTCCACCCCCCTCGCCGAACATGTGCCCGTGGATTTCGAACTGCGCGGCTGCCCCATCAACAAATACCAGCTTGTCGAACTGATCACAGCCACACTGGCCGGGCGCAAACCGAATGTCCCAACCTACAGTGTCTGCATGGAGTGCAAGCGCAAGAGCAATGTCTGCATTGCGGTGGCGCAAGGCGTCCCCTGCCTGGGACCGGTTACCCACACGGGTTGCGGCGCACTGTGCCCGAGCTTTGACCGCGGATGTTACGGCTGCTTCGGTCCCATGGAGAGTCCCAACGCGGGGTCGCTCAGCAATCAGTTACGGATTCTCGGCCAGAACAACGCGGAGATCACACGCGCCTTCCGCAGCTTCAATGCCTGGGCCTGGCAGTTCCGCAAGGCAAGCGAGGAAAGTGAGCGGACGTGAGCAAGCAACCGACTCGAACCATCAAGGTTGACGTTTTGGCCCGCGTCGAGGGCGAAGGCGCTCTCTACGTCAAGCTCAAGGGCGATCAGGTTCAGGACGTAAAGCTAAAGATCTACGAACCTCCTCGCTTTTTCGAGGCCTTTCTCCGGGGCAGGCATTTCTCCGAAGTCCCCGACATTGTGGCCCGCATCTGCGGAATTTGCCCGATCGCGTATCAGATGAGCGCCGTTCACGCCATGGAAGACGCGTTCGGCGTAAAGGTCGACGGGCAACTTCGGGCATTGCGCCGGCTCATCTACTGTGGGGAGTGGATCGAGAGTCACACGCTCCATGTCTACATGCTGCATGCGCCCGATTTTCTTGGCTATCAGGACGCGATCCAAATGGCCAAAGACCATCCCGCTCTGGTCCAGCGCGCCCTGCAATTGAAAAAAGTTGGAAACCAGATCGTCACTCTATTGGGGGGCAGAGAAATCCATCCCATTAACGTTCGCGTCGGAGGCTTCTACAAATTGCCGTCTCGGAGTGACTTCGCTGCCCTGGCGGAACGTTTGAAATGGGCCCGGGACGCAGCCCTTGAAACCGTGCGCTTTGTGGCTCGCCTGCCTTTTCCCGACTTTGAGCGGGATTACATCTTTGTCGCGCTGCGTCATCCTGATGAATATCCATTCAACGACGGCCGGCTGCTCTCCAATCGCGGACTCGATATTCCCATCAATGAGTACGACTCCCATTTCTCTGAGGAACACGTTCAACACTCCAATGCCCTGCACTCTTCGCTCAAGCCGCACGGCGCGTACTTTGTTGGGCCGCTCGCTCGCTACAGCCTGAACTTTGACCGGCTCTCTCCCCTCGCGCAGGCAGCAGCGTACGAAGCTGGGCTCACGCCGGTTTGCCGGAACCCCTTCAAGAGCATCATTGTGCGCAGCGTGGAAATCGTTTACGCCTGCGACGAAGCTCTGCGGATTATCGAGCATTACGAGCCGCCGGAGAAACCAGCTATCGACATTCACCCCCGCGCTGCCACCGGTTATGGCTGCACCGAAGCACCCCGAGGCATTCTGTATCATCGCTACCGCCTTGACGAGGAGGGCGCCGTCCTCGAGGCACAGATCGTTCCTCCGACCTCGCAAAACCAGAAGACCATCGAGCAGGATCTGGCGCACTTTGTGCCCAAGTTCCTGAACCTCCCGGAAGCCGAACTCCGTTGGCAATGCGAGCAGGCGGTGCGAAACTACGATCCCTGCATCTCGTGCGCTACCCATTTCCTGCGGCTGGAAATCGAGCGGGGATAAATGTCAGCCTTGGTTGATTCGGATTCTGCGAGTGCACTCGCGGCGAATGCAGCGCCGCGAAACCCGAACACTCTGGTGATCGGACTGGGCAATGCCTATCGCAGCGACGATGCGGCCGGACTGATGGCAGCTCGACGAATCCAACAGCAAGCGACCGAGTATTGTGCGGTCATTGAACACACGGGGGAAGGCACCGCACTGATGGAATTGTGGAAGGGCGCTGACCGAGTCATTGTGATTGACGCCATGCGCTCCGGCGCCGCGCCAGGAAATGTAAGTCGCTTCGATGCCACCCTCCATCCACTTCCCGCAACCATGCGTCGAGATTCAACTCACGCCTTCAGTCTCCCAGAGGCAGTTGAGCTGAGCCGCACTTTGCAACTATTGCCGCGTCAATTGATTGTCTACGGAGTCGAAGCGCAAAGCTTCGAGGCCGGGACCAATCTTTCTCCAGCCCTCGAATTGGCGATACCGGCCGTCGCAAAGCGTGTGCTGCAAGAGGTTTCTCAGGATACCCCTTAATTCACGAGACGCCGAGAAAAGCTCCTTGTGGTTTTCTCGGCGCTCTCTGCGTCTCGGCGGTGAACCAGCCTGGAGTAGCGCAAATCAGGAACAGGAAGCCCCGGCGCTCAGAAATGGGCCATTTTCTCCAGCGCGGCTTTGTTGCGGATGACCAAGGTCGCGCCTTTTAATTGCACGAGTTGCTTTTTCTTAAACTGCGAGAACAAGCGGCTCACGGTTTCACGCGTCGTGCCAATGAGTTCAGCGATTTCCTCATGCGTCAGCGTCAGCTTCACCTGCAAGGGATCACCATTGCTCGGTGCATTGGACCACCCCAGCAGCAATTGTGCGAATCTCTCGGAAGGGGAGTTGCTGAGTCCCAGGGTGCGGATCCCTTGATATGCCGAGTAATAATTGCGGCTCAGTTGCTCCGCTACCCGCAGCGCCACTTCTCCATATTCCCGCATGAAGTGCAGCAAGGCGTCCCGGGTAATGAAATTTGCCTGGCCCGGCTCGATCATCTCGGCGCTCACTTCGTAAGGCCGATTGGAAATCGTGGCGCTGAGCCCAAGAACATCTCCCGCGTCCGAGATCTTGGTGATAACCGTTTTGCCCTCAGCCGACGACGTCGAAAGCTTCGCTTTCCCCGTGCACAGCACAAATACCCCTCGCGGCTGCTGTCCCTCGATAAACAGCATCGCCGATTTTGGGTAAACCGCGGTGGACTTGATCTCATTCAACCTCTGCACCGCGGCCGCTGGCAGGTTGCAGAATAGGTGTTCCTCCCGCATCGGGCAGGTGAGGCAGTTGTCGAGAATGTTCAGCCCGTAGGGAGCGCGCATGGGACACAACTATCCGGGCAAATTGTATCACCGATGTCCCTGTGATTAGGATCACGAGACGCCGTGACTCCAAACATGGCCTCCAAAACCCAGTGCGAGGAAGATCTAGACGGGTTCGTGTCGAGGCTGTCGCGGATGGGAACTGCGAGCGCCGGATGCAATTAGGATCCGTCAAGAAGCGGCGCTACCGTTTCTACCTGCGGTTTCTTGAGCCGGTGAAAGTGGAAACCACGATCCTCGTGGATCTCGAACTACTTGCTGAGCTCTTGAAAGTGCTCTGTCCTCTGACTTTGAAATGCCAGAACAAGGAGTGTGATAACACTATGGAAGAACTGCATCGGTTTCGAGTCGTCGCCTGGTGGGCCTCTGGCCGTACTGGCATCGCAAAGTCCAGTTCCGCTCCCAATGCGATCCATTTCACTTCGCCGCCTGCTTTTGGAGGCTTGGAGGGCAGGTGGACGCCGGAGGACTTGCTGCTCTGCGCCGTCGCCAGTTGCTATACGACCACTTTTCAGACCCTCGCGGAATACTCGAAGTTTGAGTACACCGACCTGCAGGTGGAAGTGGAAGGCGATATCAAAAGGGCGGACGTAGGGTACAACTTCAGCGAGATTCTCATTCACGCCAACCTGACGATTCCCCAAGCAGACGAACAGGCACGGGCCATCAAACTCTTGCACAAGGCCGAGGGGCTGTGCCTGGTGTCTCGCGCTCTCTCCGTCAAACAGAGATTTGAACCACGCGTGCAGGTGGGTAAAGCACGAGTGGAAAGCAGCCATGCTTTGCCAGTTTCTGGCCAAGTATCCGACAAAGAGGAGGGTTACCGATGAAGCACGCAACCGTAATGGTTGTCGTGCTTGCCAGAGCTGCTCACATGACTTGGTCATCACGGAGAAGATGAGCACCAGGATGCGCTGATCTTCTCCAGCTGGAACATTTCTCTGGAGGTGTGTCGTGCATACAGTCGAAATAGGTAAGCGCATCGCTCTCAAAAACATCTTGTTTGCTACCGACTTCTCACCTTGCTCGAATGCAGCCCTACCCTATGCCTTGTCGGTCGCGCGCCGGTTTGGGGCGACGTTGCATGGGGCTTACGTGAAGCCGACCGAGGCCGAAGTTTTCTTTGCATCGCCGGAAAGCTGGCCCACCGTAGCTGCGGACGAAGACCAGCGAGTACACGCATATATCGAGGAACTTGAGAAGCAGTTCCAGGGGCTGCCCCACACCGTGCTGACGCCGAGAGGCAAAGTCGCGGACGCGCTCGCCCAAATCATCCAGGAACGTGACATTGACCTACTCGTGCTCGGCACTCACGGCCGCTCGGGCGTAGGCAAACTATTCCTGGGTTCTGTCGCCGAAGACATTTTCCGGCGCGCTGCTTGTCCGGTTCTAAGCGTAGGACCGCACGTCTCCTGTAAGCCGGAAGGTGAGATTCAATTTCAGCATATTGTGTTCGCAACCGATTTTAGTGAAGACTCCTTGGCCGCGTTACCCTACGCCGTTTCCCTGGCCGAGGAAGATCAGGCGCAACTAACATTGCTCCACGTGGTAGAACAACCCGCCGCCGGCATCGCGGACCTGGAGGACGTGAAGGCGTCCCTGATGCTCCGTCTCAAGAAACTCGTGCCCCCGGAAGCCGAGCCGTGGTGTCATGCGGACTGCGTGCTCGAGTTCGGCCGGCAGTTCGCCCCGCCGGCGGAGCGAATTCTGGAGATCGCGGGCGAGCGCGCAGCCGATTTGATCGTTCTCGGTGCACACCCCGTGCGCGGCAAGCTGGGGTTTGTCACACACTTGGCGAGCACCACGGCCCAGATCCTGACGCAGGCGGACTGCCCCGTACTTACCGTGCGTGGCGACCTCGCCAAGTGAGCCAGTACCAGTGCCGCGATCGCGGGATGAGTCATACGTGGAGCGAAGGGCGTCTCGCACGCCTGCCCCTGAGCGAAGTCGAAGGGTCCAGCCGGGCGGGGACGCCCGGCTCCCCACCCTCCACCTTGGCTTTCGGAACGCCCCGATACGGAATCCCACTCACGCACACACACTGCTAAACATTCGCCGATAGTCTATCCTCGAAGTAGCGGCCTCGCCGCGGCAAGATCGAGGGATCAGGAGCTTTTATGAGTTCGACTGAGGCTGGTGTCGTGGGACAACCGCCCAATAATGAAGAGGAACAAACCGCACCCGCGAGTTATGGCTTGGACGCGATGTTCGCTCCCGGCTCCGTGGCCGTCATCGGGGCGAGCGATCGTCCCGGCACCGTGGGCCGCGCCGTTCTCGAGAACCTGCTGCGCGGGAAATTTCACGGGAAAGTGTATGCCGTCAACGCCAAGCATCCGGAAGTCCTGGGGCTCAAAACCTACGCCAGCATTCGCGACATCCGTGGGCCTGTGGATTTGGCGATCGTTGCCACCCCGGCGGCGACCGTCCCGCAGCTCATTGGAGAGTGCGTGGATGCGGGCGTCCAGTCAGCGGTTGTGATTTCTGCCGGATTCAGGGAACGCGGTTCGGAAGGTGCCCTCCTCGAACGGCAAATTCAAGAACAGTTGCGGCGCGGCTCCATGCGCCTCATTGGCCCCAACTGCCTGGGCATTATGAACCCGACCATAGGGTTGAATGCCACGTTCGTCAAAGATGCGCCCCGGGCGGGCAACGTCGCGTTCCTCAGTCAAAGTGGCGCGCTTCAGGTCGCCATCCTCGACTGGAGCGAACGCGAACAAGTTGGCTTCAGCGCCATCGTTTCTACCGGCTCGATGCTCGATGTCGATTGGGGAGATTTGATCTACTACTTTGGCGACGACCCCCACACCAAGAGCATCTTGATCTACATGGAATCGGTGGGAAACGCGCGGTCGTTCCTGTCGGCAGCCCGTGAAGTCTCACTCACCAAGCCCATCATCGTGATCAAAGCCGGTCGCTCGCAAGAAGCTTCGCGCGCTGCCGCTTCCCATACCGGCGCGCTCACGGGCAGCGATGAAGTGCTCGAGGCCGCCTTCCGCCGCTCCGGAGTCTTGCGCGTACACAATATCGCCGACCTTTTCTATATGGCCGAAGTCCTCAGCAGACAGCCTCGCCCCAAGGGTCCGCGGCTTACCATCCTGACCAATGCGGGCGGCCCCGCGGTCCTGGCCACCGACTCACTGGTGGCCAATGGTGGAGAACTGGCCGAGCTTTCCCCAGAGAGCCTGCAGCAACTGAACGAGTTTCTCCCAGCCCACTGGAGCCATGCCAATCCCATTGATGTTCTCGCCGATACCGATTCCGAGCGCTATGCTCGTGCCCTCGAAATTGCTTCGAAAGACCCGAACAGCGATGGACTCCTGGTCATCCTCGTCCCGCAAGCCATGGCCGATCCTTTGCAGGTTGCAGAACGCTTGAAACCTTACGCCAAAGCTTATGGCAAGCCCGTGCTCGCCAGTTGGATGGGAGGAAGCGGCATTGCTGCCGGCGAAGCCGTCCTGAATGCGGCCAGCATTCCAACCTTTCCTTATCCCGACACCGCCGCGCGCGCTTTCACCTACATGTGGCGATACTCCTACAACCTCCGCGGACTGTACGAGACGCCTACTCTGACCGGCCAATCCGAGCTAGCGAGCGCATCCCGCGATCAGGTCGAACACATCATTCAGAATGCGCGCAAGCACGGCCGCACCCTGCTCACCGAGGTGGAATCGAAGCAGTTGTTGTCGCTCTACGGCATTCCCACCGTGGAGACACGCGCCGCGGCCAGCGAGGACGAGGCGGCCGCGATTGCTTTGCAACTTGGCTTCCCGGTTGTGCTGAAAGTGTTTTCCGAAACCATCACCCACAAGACGGATGTGGGCGGCGTCAAACTCAACTTGCAGGACGAAGCGGCGGTCCGCTCCGCCTATCGCGCTATCAAGTCTTCGGTTGCGGAGAAAGCCGGCCCTGGCCAATTCTCCGGCGTAACGGTGCAGCCGATGGTGAAACTCGATGGCTACGAACTCATCCTCGGCAGCAGCGTCGACCCACAGTTTGGGCCCGTCATCCTCTTCGGCTCTGGGGGCCAGCTTGTCGAAGTCTATCGCGACCGCGCCCTGGCGCTTCCACCACTGAATACGACCCTGGCGCAAAGGATGATGGAACAAACCCGAATCTTCACCGCACTCAAGGGAGTCCGCGGACGCAAGCCCGTCGACATGGCGGCACTGGAGAACCTGTTAGTCCGCTTCAGTCAGCTCGTGCTCGAACAACGCTGGATCAAGGAAATTGACATCAATCCCCTGCTCGCTTCACCGGAGCGCATGCTCGCCCTCGATGCCCGAATCGTGCTGCACCCACCCGACGTAACCCTCGACCAGTTACCCAAGCCTGCGATCCGTCCCTATCCCTTGCAGTATGTTTCAACCTGGACCATGAAGGACGGAAGTCCAGCTACCATTCGACCGATCCGCCCCGAAGATGAACCCCTAATGGTTAAGTTTCACGAGACGCTCTCCGATCGCAGCGTCTATTTGCGCTACTTCTGCTCCCTCAGCCTGAGTAGACGAGTGGCGCATGAGCGGCTGCTGCGCATCTGTTTCGGTGATTACGACCGTGAAGTGGTGCTGGTCGCCGAGCGCACCGATCCCGGCACGGGAGAGCGCCGGATTATGGCGGTGGGGCGCATGACGAAGTTGCATGACAGGAATGAGGCGGAAATCGCGGCGCTGGTTTCCGATCAGTATCAACATCTCGGTTTGGGCAGTGAATTATTTCGCCGCGCCGTCCAGATTGCCCGCGATGAAAAAGTGAGCCAGGTCTCCGCCGAGACCTTGCCTGACAACCTGGCAATGCAGGCCATCCTCAGGCGCCTTGGCTTTCGTGTTCGCCCAGATGAAGATCTAAGTTCGGTCCGGGCCTTTCTCGATCTCTGATCCATTCAGTGGAGCGACGGGCGTCCCGCCCGTCCATCCGGACGCCCAACTCTACTCCGCCAGCCGTCGCTCGCGGCGCTACTGACCCAAGTCAAGGAAACAAAACCGCCCCATCTTCGCTTTCAATCATTCCCTTCCATTTTCCCTCTTGTGATCTGCGTCACACGCTCCTGTGAGCCATGTTCCCGACAACACAGCCCCCCATCCGGCATTCTCTATGTAACCGTTTCCCAACAACCGTCTCTCAGCGTCACCGGGAAGTCCAGAAGGGGATGTCATGAAGCGTAAGTTCAAGACCATGGACGGCAACGAGGCAGTCGCCAATGTCGCCTACCGCCTCAATGAAGTCATCGCCATTTATCCCATCACGCCCTCGTCCAACATGGGCGAATGGGCCGATCAATGGGCGTCGGAAGCGGTGCCGAATATCTGGGGCACCGTGCCCCACGTGATCGAAATGCAGAGCGAAGGCGGCGCCTCCGGAGCCGTTCATGGCGCGCTCCAGACCGGAGCCTTGTCCACCACCTTCACCGCGTCGCAAGGCCTGCTGCTCATGATCCCCAACATGAACAAGATCGCAGGCGAACTTACGCCGACGGCATTTCACGTCAGCGCCCGCACGGTTGCGGCCCACGCCCTCTCCATTTTCGGCGACCACTCCGATGTCATGTTTTGCCGAACTACAGGTTTCGCCCTGCTCTGCTCGAACTCCGTCCAGGAGGCCATGGATCTGGCGCTCATCGCCCATGCGGCCACGCTCGAAACCCGCATCCCTTTCCTGCATTTCTTTGACGGCTTCCGCACTTCGCATGAAGTCAACAAGATCGAGATGCTGACCGAAGACGACATGCACGCTCTCATCAACATGGATCGTGTCATCGAGCACCGGCAGCGTGCGCTTTCTCCGGACCATCCCGTGCTCCGCGGCACCGCCCAGAATCCTGACGTCTACTTTCAGGCGCGTGAAGCTGGCAATCCCTACTACGAAGTTTGTCCGGACAAAGTCCAGACGGTGATGGACAAGTTTTCCCAGGTCGTGGGGCGTTCGTATCACCTGTTCGACTACGTGGGCGCGCCCGACGCCGAGCGCGTCATCGTCATGATGGGCTCCGGCGCAGAAACCGCCCACGAGACGGTGGATTATCTGAACCAAAAAGACGAAAAAGTTGGCTTGCTGAAAGTCCGCCTCTATCGCCCGTTTTCCGTCAAGCGCTTCCTCGAAGCTCTTCCCGCAACTGTGCGCAAGATCGCCGTCCTCGATCGCACCAAGGAAGCCGGCGCATCCCGAGAGCCGCTCTATCTCGACGTGGTCAACGCCATTCAAGAAGGAATTAAGCTGGGTTACGGAACGCTGAAGGTCGCGCCGGAAACCATCGGCGGGCGTTACGGTCTTTCCTCAAAAGAATTCACGCCCGCGATGGTCAAAGCCGTTTATGACAACCTCGCGCAGCCCAACGCACAGATCCCAAACGCACAGATCAAAGACCACTTCACCATCGGGATTCAAGACGACGTAGGCCATACCAGTCTTAATTACGATCCCGATTTCTCCATCGAGCCCGACAGCGTCGTGCGCGCCATGTTCTACGGCCTGGGCGCGGATGGCACCGTGGGCGCGAACAAGAACTCGATCAAAATCATCGGCGAAAACACTGACAACTACGGGCAGGGATACTTCGTTTACGACTCCAAGAAGTCTGGCGCCATGACCGTTTCGCACCTGCGTTTCGGTCCGCAGCCGATCCGCTCCAGCTACCTGATTACCAAAGCCAACTTCGTAGCCTGCCACCAATGGATTTTCCTCGAACGCTACGACATGCTCAGCACCCTGGTTCCGGGCGGCGTTTTCCTGCTCAATAGTCCTTTTAATAAAAATGAAGTTTGGGACCAATTGCCGCGCGAAGTGCAGACGCAATTGATCGCTAAAAAGGCCCGCTTCTTCATCATTGACGCCTATCAGGTGGCGCGCGACACCGGCATGGGCTCGCGCATGAATACCATTCTGCAAGCGTGCTTCTTCGCCATTTCCAAAGTCCTCCCTCGCGACGAGGCCATTGAGGCCATTCGCGAGTCCATCCGCTACACCTACGGCAAGAAAGGTGACGAGGTCGTACAGCAAAATCTGCGGGCGGTGGATGAAACACTCGCCCACCTGTTCGAAGTCACTGTCCCGGAGAAAGTCACGAGCCACACCGAAATGCCAGCCGCCTTCGCTTCCGGGGCCCCCCAGTTCGAGCGCGATGTGCTCGGCGTAATCTACGCCGGCCACGGTGATGACCTTCCCGTCAGCGCGTTCCCCGTCGATGGCACCTTCCCCACTGGCACCGCCAAATGGGAAAAGCGCAACATCGCGCTCGAAATTCCGGAGTGGGACACAAAAATCTGCATCCAGTGCGGCAAGTGCGCCATGGTTTGCCCGCATTCCGTGATCCGCATCAAGGTCTACGACTCCAAAGAGCTACAAGGCGCGCCCGCGACTTTCAAGTCCACCGAAGTGCGCGATAAGGACTGGCAGGGCCTCAAATACACCATCCAGGTTGCGCCCGAAGACTGCACCGGATGCGGCATTTGCGTCGACATCTGCCCCGCCAAGAACAAGAGCGAGACTCGCCTGAAAGCCATCAACATGGTGGCGCAGCCGCCGCTGCGCGCGCCCGAGCGCGACAACTGGGATTTCTTCCTCAAGATTCCAGAACTCGATCGCCGCAAGATCAAAGTCACGAATATCCGCCAGCAACAGGTGCAGGAACCATTGTTTGAATTCTCGGGAGCGTGTTCCGGATGCGGCGAGACCCCGTACCTGAAGCTGGTTTCCCAGCTCTTTGGCGATCGTTCCATAATCGCCAATGCCACCGGCTGCTCTTCGATCTACGGCGGCAACCTGCCGACTACGCCCTGGTCTAAGAATCTCGACGGCCGCGGGCCGGCTTGGTCGAATTCCCTGTTTGAAGACAACGCCGAGTTCGGCCTGGGATTCAGGCTATCCATCGACAAGCAGACCGAATTCGCCCGCGAGTTGGTGCGCCGTGTGGCTGGACAAATCGGAGAAGAACTCGTCACTGCTTTGCTCACCTCACCGCAAAAAGACGAAGCCGACATTTACGACCAGCGCCAGCGCGTCGAATTGCTGAAAGAAAAACTGCGTGGCGTGAATTCCCCGGACGCCAAGCAACTGCAAGCTCTCGCCGATATGCTGGTGAAGAAGAGTGTTTGGATCGTCGGCGGCGACGGCTGGGCCTACGACATCGGCTACGGAGGTCTCGATCACGTGATCGCCAGCGGCCGCAACGTCAACCTCCTCGTACTCGACACCGAGGTCTATTCCAACACCGGCGGCCAAGCCTCGAAGTCCACGCCTCGCGGAGCAGTCGCCAAGTTCGCGGCGGGAGGCAAACCGGGGCCCAAGAAAGACCTGGGACTGATCGCCATGACTTACGGCAATGTCTATGTCGCCAGCGTAGCCATGGGCGCCAAGGACGAACACACGCTCAAGGCCTTCCTCGAAGCGGAAGCCTACGACGGCCCCAGCCTCATCATTGCCTACTCCCACTGCATTGCGCACGGCATCGACATGACGACGGCCATGTCAGACCAGAAGGTCCTGGTGGATTCTGGCCAGTGGCTGCTCTATCGCTATAACCCGTCGCGCACCCTCGCCGGGGAGAATCCGCTAACCCTTGATTCCCGCGCGCCCACGCGCAAAGTCAAAGACTTCCTGCAGCAGCAGACGCGCTTCAAAATGCTGGTCAAGAGCAATCCTGAACACGCAAAACTCTTATGGCAAGAGGCGCAACAGGATGCGGAGACTCGCTTTCACATGTATGAATATCTGGCCCAGCGCAAGTCAGGCCAGGCAGCGGCCTCAGCGGAGAAGCGCCCCGATCCGCCGGTGCCAGCAGAAACGGGAAAACAATAGCCGCTCACATCGAGTAGCGACACGACTTACAGCGTCACATACGAAGGGAACATCATGGATCTAAGCACGAAATATCTCGGCCTGCAGTTGCGCACACCGCTGGTCGCCTCCGCTTCCCCACTCTCGCAAGAAGTCAGCGGAATCCGCGCCCTCGAAGATGCCGGCGCCTCGGCCGTCGTGCTCTACTCCCTCTTCGAAGAGCAACTGCGTCAGGAGAACCTTGAACTGGAACGCGATCTGAACGCCGGCACCGAGAGCTTTGCCGAGTCGCTTACTTACTTTCCTAAGTCCGGCGAATTCCACACCGGGCCCGAGGGCTATCTCAACCACATCCGCAAAGCCAAGGAAGCGGTCGACATACCGATTATCGCCAGCCTCAACGGCGCCACTCTCGGTGGCTGGACCAAGTACGCCAAGCAGGTCGAGCAAGCCGGCGCCGACGCCATCGAGTGCAATCTCTACTTCATCCCCACCAACACGGAGGTCCTCGGTTCCGAGATAGAAAAGATCTATACGGACATTCTCCGGGAAGTAAAGATTTCAGTCCACATTCCCGTATCTGCCAAGCTCAGCCCGTTTTTCAGCAATCTGGCCAATATGGCCAAGCGTCTGGACCAGATGGGTACCGACGGCCTGGTCCTGTTCAACCGCTTCTACCAGCCCGATATCGACCTGGAAGAATTAGAAATTAAACCCAACGTGCTTCTCAGCAGCCCCCAGGAGTTACGGCTGCCCCTGACTTGGATCGGCATTCTTTATGGCCGAGTCCGGGCCAGCCTGGCCGCGACCACCGGTGTGCACAACCCCGAAGACGTAATCAAGCTGCTCATGGTCGGTGCCGATGTAACGATGCTATGCTCTGCTTTATTGCGCCATGGAATCGGCCATCTGCGTCACGTAGAACAAGGCGTCCGCAAGTGGATGGAAGAACACGAATACGAGTCTGTGCAACAACTGCAAGGCAGCATGAGCCAGCTCCGCTGCCCCGATCCGGGGGCCTTCGAACGCGCCCAATACATGCGCGCCGTCAAGAGCTTGGAGCACGTCCAGGCGACCGGCTGAGATGCCCCGAGGGCCCTCGCTTGCGCATAGGTTTAGCCCTGCAAGAGAGCCCCCGTGCTGCTGTCAGGATAACGTTTCCCTGCCTATTTGCCGATCCTTCAAGAGGTTGCAGCTTGTGACGCGCCTCACGATGACGAGTGCGTGAGGTCACCGCCTCAGGGACGGAGAGGAATTCTAATGGAGAGTAAAAGAATGCGAGGCGGGTCGTTTTGACGGGAATCGCCCTTGCAAGTGAGTCCGGCGCTGTGGTGGGGCAGTCGGGTAACATGGACTTAGGGGGAGAATGATGTCTTGGGAGCTTGATTACAAGAAGAAGTTGCGCACTCCAGATGAGGCCCTGCGCTGTGTCCAGTCGGGAATGCGTGTCTACATTCAGCCGGGTTGTGCCGAACCGGAGACTCTCGTCGAGGCGCTGATGCGCCGGGGCCCTTTTGTGCAGGACGTGGAGGTCGTTCACATGCTCACCATGGGACCGGCCCCGTATGTGGCGAAGGAAATGGCCGGCCACTTCCGGCACAATGCCATGTTTATCGGCGGCAATGTGCGCGAGGCCATCAACGATGGCCGGGCCGACTACACGCCCATCTACCTGAGTGAGATTGAAGGACTTTTCGAGAGCGGCGCCATGCCCATCGACGTGGCCCTGCTGGAACTCTCTCCTCCCGACCCGCACGGCTTCTGCAGCTTCGGGGTGGGTGTGGACACCTCCCTCACCGCCGCCAAATGTGCCCGCTACGTGGTGGCCCAGATCAATGATCAAATGCCGCGCACCTTCGGCGACAGCTTCATCCATGTTACCGACCTGGATGCAATTGTGGATTCCTCCCGGCCGCTGTGCGCCATGAAGCAACCGGAAATCACCGACATGCACAGGGCCATCGCCCGCAACGTCGCCGATTTGATTGAGGATGGAGCCGTCCTCCAGACTGGCATCGGTGGAATCCCAGACGCCGTGCTGCCCTTTCTCATGGATCGCAAGGATCTCGCAATTCACAGCGAACTGGTTTCCGACGGTGTCATTGCCTTGATCAACGCCGGCGTGATCACGGGTGCGCGCAAGAACTTCAAGCCGCGCAAGATCATCCTCGGTTTTGCCATTGGCAGCAAACAGCTCTTCGACTTCGTGGACAACAATCCCATCTTCGAGTTCCACCCCACCGCTTACACCAACGACCCCGGATTCATTGCCCGGAACGACAACATGGTGGCCATCAACTCCGCCCTGCAGATCGATCTCACTGGGCAGGTCTGCTCCGATTCGATCGGCAACCAGTTCTATAGCGGCATTGGCGGGCAAGTGGACTTCATTCGCGGAGCTTCGCGCTCCAAGGGCGGCAAGCCGATCATCGCCATTTCGTCGACCGCAAAAGATGGCGCGATCTCGCGCATTGTGCCTATGCTCAGCCCCGGCGCGGGAGTGGTTACTTCGCGCGGCCTCATCCGCTACGTGGTCACCGAATACGGAACCGCGTATCTGCACGGCAAGACCATCCGGCAACGGGCGCAGGCGCTGATCGACATTGCGCATCCCAGGTTTCGCGAAGAACTCTATCAGTTTTGCGAGAAGACCAAGTGGCTGCAGCGGCCAGTAGCTGAGGAAGCAGTAGTAACCAGGTGAACGGCAGCGAGGTGAATCATGGCAGGCCAAGCGCGCGGTAAGGTCACGGTCGATGTCGAGGAATGCAAGGGATGCGGGCTATGCGTCGAGTCCTGTCCCCCCAAGTGCCTTGAACTCGGCTCGGAGTTGAATGCGTACGGAGCTCATCCCGCCCATTACACTGGGCACGACTGCACCGGTTGTGGCATCTGCTTTTATTGCTGCCCGGAACCGGGCGCGATTACCGTCTACCGCGTAAAGGCCAAAGCAAAGGCGCCCGCGCCAGTGCCAGGAGGCGAATATGCGCCAGCTTTGTAAAGGTAACGTAGCGGTGATCAAGGGCGCCATCCTCGCCGGATGCCGCGGCTACTACGGATATCCGATTACTCCCGCCAGCGAGATCGCCGAGGCGGCCGCACTCTACTTCCCCCAGGTCGGCGGAACTTTTCTCCAAGCCGAGAGTGAAACCGCCGCCATCAACATGGTCTACGGAGCCGCGGCGACAGGCGTCCGTGTCATGAGCGGATCCTCCGGCCCCGGCCTCAGCCTGATGCAGGAAGGCATGTCCTATCTGGCCGGTGCCGAACTGCCTTGCGTGATCGTCGATGTCATGCGCGGCGGTCCCGGCCTCGGCAACATCGCGCCCGAACAAAGCGACTATTTCGCCATGGTGAAGGGCGGCGGCCATGGCAACTACCGCAACCTCGTGCTGGCTCCCGCGTCGGTGCAGGAAATGGCCGACTTCACCATCCTGGCATTCGAGCTCGCCGACAAGTATCGCAATCCGGCAGTCATCCTGACCGACGGCTTCGTCGGGCAAATGATGGAACCGCTCGATCTCGAGTATCCCGGCAAAGATCGTGAAATTCCCCAGCCCGAAAAACCATGGGCGGTCAAGGGAACGCCCGAGACGCGTGCCAACCTGATCAGTTCCATCTATCTCGAAACCGACGAACTCGAAGATCACCAGCGCAAAATGGAAGCCAAATACATGCGCGCGCAAGAGGCGGAACCGCGCTTCGAACTCTGCCACACCGACGACGCCGAGATTCTGCTCGTCGGCTACGGCATCGTATCCCGCGTGCTGCTTTCCACGGTCGAGGCGCTGCGCAAGGAAGGCGTGAAAGCCGGGCTGTTCCGGCCCATCACTCTGTGGCCCTATCCCTCAAAGGCGCTGGTAGAAGCGTCAAGTAAGGTGCAAAAGGTTCTGGTCGTTGAATTGAGTAACGGACAAATGGTGGAAGATGTACGCCTGGCGCTGAATGGCAAGGTGCCGGTCGAGTTCTACGGCCGTGTAGGTGGCAACGTGCCCTCGGTCCGAGAGCTGCAAGAACAAGTGTTGTCACGCATGGCTGTGGCGGTCTGAGACCAGTTCCACGTCGAACTGGTTGGAAGAGGACAACGAAAATGGCAAACGAGAGCGTGATCAGCGTAGATCATCCCGAAGTCAAACTAGACGTAAAGCTCGAAATCAAGTCCGAAGCCAGCCCCGAAGTCAATCCGCCAGTGAACCCCGAAATGAACAACGACGGATACGAAGAAATCCACTCCAAGTCGCCGCTGTTCTATGACCTGTACGAGCGCAAGTCCGAACTGAAGAATCAGACCCACTACTGTCCCGGCTGCGGGCACGGCGTGGTGCACAAGCTGATTGCCGAAGCGTTGCAGGAACTGGGCGTGCAGGACAAGACGATCTTCGTGAGTCCGGTGGGCTGCTCGGTCTTCGCTTATTACTATTTTGACGTAGGCAACGTGCAGGTCGCGCACGGCCGCGCGCCGGCTTCGGCCACGGGAATCAAGCGCTCCTGCCCCGACAAAATCGTCATCTCCTATCAGGGAGACGGCGACTTGGCGGCCATCGGCACCGCCGAGATCGTGCATGCCGCGAATCGTGGCGAAAAGATCGCCGTCTTTTTCGTGAACAACGGAATCTACGGCATGACGGGCGGACAGATGGCACCCACTACCCTGGTCGGCGAGAAAAGCACAACTTCTCCCTGGGGCCGGCGGCCATCAAATGAAGGCTTCCCGCTGCACATGGCGGAACTGCTCGCCACCCTGGAAGCGCCGGCATACATCGAACGCGTGGCGCTTTCGGACAACAAGAACATCATGAAAACGCGGCGCGCGATCCGCAAAGCGCTCGAGATCCAGCGCGATGGCGCGGGCTTTTCGTTTGTCGAAATCCTGTCGCCGTGTCCGACCATCTGGGGCAAAGACCCGGTAGTAGCCCGGCGCTGGATTGGGGAAAAGATGATTCCCAACTTTCCTCTAAACGTCTTCCGCGACCACCGCCCGGAAGCGCCCGCGATCAAGGAGAATCAGCCGCCCCAACGCCCCGTAACCGACGTGCTTGGCATTACTCCGAAGCCGGGAGCGCACGACACTTCCAAATCGAAACACGCCCACCGCTTCAAAGACGTCAAGATCAAGATCGCAGGCTTCGGAGGCCAGGGCGTGCTGCTGCTCGGGCAACTGCTCATCGAAATGGGCATGCGCGAAGGACTGGAAGTAAGTTGGCTGCCGTCCTATGGTCCGGAGATGCGTTCGGGCAGCGCGCACTGCCATGTGTGCTTATCAAAAGAGCGAATCGGAACTCCCCTGATCTCCCACCCCGATGTGCTCGTGGCCATGAATGAGTACTCGCTAAGGAAGTTTGCCCACGAGGTAGTCAGTGGTGGAGTTATTCTTTACAACGGTGTTAGCGTTCCGGCCGACTTCAGTGCGCCGGAAGTGCAGGTGGTCGCAATTCCAGCTTCGGAGATTGCCGACAAACTCGGTTCAACGAAAGTAACCAACATCGTGCTCATGGGCGCGTTGCTGGAAGAGACCGAATGTTTGGCTCCCGGAACTGCCTTGAGCGTGCTCGAAGACAAGGTAAAGAAACTCGATCTGCTGGAAATCGACCGCAAAGCCATCACCGCAGGCCGCCTCTTTATCGATGAGCAGGCACACATCGGCGCGGTCAGTCAGCCCGACGGCTTCGCTTAGAATAGAAGTGAGGAACCCGGTGAAGAAGATCACCCTTGCTGTCCTGCTGTTGTTGGCCGCCTTCGCCTGGGCCGGGACACCACCCAACCCGGCCGAATACACCGTCAACGTTCATGTCAGCCGATCGCGAATCAAGGGTATCTATCAAAATTTGAACGTTGTCGTCAATGGAAGGAAGTATGAGTTGGAGAACTCCGGCGATCACATGCTGCTAGCACTAGGCGACTACAAGGCGAAGCTCGTTAAAGATGAGCACAAGGGAACATACGATTCTCTGCAAATCTATGAGTTTCTGCTTCCCGATCAAAAGACAAGTCGGTTCGTCGTAATCGGGCAGACGGAGTAAAGTCCATTCGCTGGAAGGGTCGGGGCTGTACGCATCAAAAGTAAGAACGCGGGCGCAGAGCCTGCAATGGCTTCTTGGAGGGTTGGTAATGTCGACCGCCTGGACATCTCGTTACGCGCTGCGCACCAAGGGCATCACCAGTTCTGCCATCCGCGAGTTGTTGAAGATCACCCAAAAACCCGGCATGATCTCCTTTGCCGGAGGCCTCCCTGCCCCCGATGTTTTCCCCGTGCAACGCTTTCAAGAAGCCTGCCACAAAGTGCTTACCGAGCAGGCAGCGTCCGCCTTGCAGTACGGGCAAACCGAGGGCTACGAGCCCCTGCGCGAACTGATTGCCAACAACATGGCCCGCTACGGAATCAAGGCGAAAGTGGAGAACGTCCTGATCACTTCCGGGTCGCAGCAGGCCCTCGACCTGATCGGCAAGCTCTTCATCAATCGCGGAGACCGCGTGCTGGTCGAAGCTCCGACGTATCTAGGCGCGCTGCAGGCTTTCAACATTTACGGTGCGGAGTATGAGTCCGTTCCAGTAGACAACGACGGCCTTCGCACCGACCTGTTAGAGAAGCCTCTGCGTTCCGGCCCCAAGTTCATGTACGTCCTGCCCAACTTCCAGAACCCCGCCGGAACCACCTTGTCCGAAGGACGCCGCCACGAACTGGTGCTCTTGGCGGACCGCTATGGCATTCCGATTGTCGAAGACGATCCCTACGGCCAGTTGCGTTATGAAGGCGAGCACCTTCCGTCCCTCGTCGTGCTCGACCGCGAGAACCTGCGCCGCGACAACGGCTATTCCATCGGCAACGTCATCTACCTAAGCACGTTCTCCAAGACGCTGGCTCCCGGCCTTCGCCTGGGATGGATCGTCGCTCCGCCGGATGTCATCGGCAAGCTGGCGCAACTGAAACAGGGCGCCGACCTGCACACTTCGACCTTCACCCAGTTCGTAGCCTATGAAGTAGCGCGCGATGGATTCCTCGACAAGCACGTAAAGCTGATTCGCCAGGTCTACCGCGAACGCCGCGACGTAATGCTTCAGGCCCTCGAAGAATTCTTCCCGCCCGCAGTCACCTGGACGCATCCTCAAGGTGGTCTATTCCTCTGGGTGACTCTGCCTAGGGGCCTCGACATCCAAACCGTCTTCCGCTCGGCGCTGGAGCAGAATGTAGCCTTTGTCCCCGGCGATTCGTTCTATGCCAACGATAGCCGAGACAACGACAGCTGCGAGGGCTGCCGCCACATGCGCCTGAATTTTTCGAACGCCACGCCGGATCAGATACGAGAAGGTATCCACCGTCTGGCCGCGGCCGTGAAACGCCATTTGCCAGCCTTGACACCGTCGGAGCTGCCGCTCGGGGTGTGAGAGGCGGATGCTGCTAATCTCGTAGCCTAGGTTCTCCGTTTGTTCGCCGGAAAATAAATTCTTTGAGGGTGGGTTGGCGGGAAGGATTTTTTGGGGTTTTCTGGCTTCTTGGGGTGTTTACTGGTTGGTAATTGGGGGTACCCCCCTCCCATGGCCGGTCTTTTGAGATCAATACTTTAGCTGGGGTTCTACCGCCAGGTCTTTGAGGAATAAGGACTTAGATGTAAGGTCTTTATTCTTCTTTCACTTAGGGACGTTCCGGCGCCGGTTCGGGCTCCGGGATGGGCGGTTTTGCTTCCTCCCGACGCTGGACCCCCATTTCGTCCCGATCAAAAAGTCAAGCTTGACAAGAGCGAGGCCAAGAGAGGGGGTCGGGTAGGGGTCCTTCGACTCCGTGACTGCTTCGCTTCGCGAAGCAGTTACTTCGCTCAGGATGACAACTCTGTTTTGCGCGGCTGTGGGTGGGCGAACAAAATGGGGACAGCTTGTTGACTATCCCCACATAATTTCCCGAAAGAACCGCTCTACTCCAGCACAAAAATATTCTTCGCCGCGCACATCTCCTTCAGCACCTTCGGCCATACCGTGACGCTGACTTCCCCAAGATGCGCTTTGCGGAGTAACAGCATCAGCGTGCGCGACTGGCCGATTCCCCCGCCGATCGAGAGCGGAATCTTATTGTTGAGAATCGCCTGGTGATAGGGCAGTTTCATGAAGTCCAGTTGCTTCGACATCGTTAGCTGCGTCTTCAGCGTCTCGGCCGTGACCCGTATGCCCATCGACGTCAGTTCATGACGCCGCTTGGTAACCGGGTTCCAAACCAGGATGTCGCCATTCAGGCCATGCGTGTCCTTGCCGGTTTGATCGCGCGTGTCGGTGACCCAGTCGTCGTAATCGGCGGCGCGCATCTCGTGCGGATAGCCATCCTTTAACGGCCAGCCAATGCCGATAATGAAGACGGCGGGATACTTCTGCAGCACCGCGGTCTCGCGCTGCTTGCGCGGCAGGTCGGGATACATGTCGAGAAGTTCCTCGGCGTGCAGGAATTTCAAGTCCTCCGGCAGATCCGGATAGCGCGAGTCTTTCAATTGCGGGAACAGGGTTTGCGCATACTGTTCCGCTCCGACAATCACTTTCCAGATGCGGCTGACGATCGTCTTCAGGAATTCGAGCTTGCGCTGATCGGCGGTGATGACGCGCTCCCAGTCCCATTGATCGACGTAAGCGGAATGGTCGTGATCGAGAAAATAGTCCTTGCGCACGGCGCGCATATCGGTGCAGATGCCCTCTCCCACTTTGCAATCGAATTGCTTGAGCGCGACCCGTTTCCACTTGGTCGCGGCTTGCACCACCTGGGCGTCGACGGGATGCAGGTTGCGATCGTTCGAAATATGGAACCCAATCGGGGTGCGCGACCCGTCTCGATCGAGCATGTCGTTGACGCCACTCTCGACGTCCACAATGAGCGGCACTTCGACCATCATCAGCTTGAGCTGCTTGCACAGGTTGTCCGCGATATAGCGTTTCACCTGAAAGATGGCTTGCTGCGTCTCTTTCGGGGTCAGCAAAGAGTGGTAACCCTGCGGCAGAATCTTTTCCAATTCTTTGTAATCGCCGATTCCCGGACCCGCCAGGTCGGCTTTCTTTTCTTTATCCAGTACCAGCGTGCTCATCAAGTTTCTCCTTTGCCGACGGATGCTGTTTCGTCGCGCCGTCGGCACGCGCTTTTATCAAAGTTTGGGATGAAGGGATGGGACAGCGCCCGAGGTCACAGGGTGGGCGGCGTCGTCTTTGGCGGAACGTTTGCGCTTGGAATGCTCCAGGATCATCGCGGCTGTCAGCAGAATCCCAATCAGACCAAATACCAACAACGCGAGCAGAGCCATTAGAAGGATCGGCATAGCTACACCTCGCTGCTGCGATGGATTGTCTCTCCGGACTAGGTGCGATGCTGTGACCCCAGTCACCGCTTGAAGTGACCTTTGGGGTCGGAAGTGCGGTTGCTGGAGCGCGCCCATCTCCGCCGGGGTCACGGACTAGGGTGACGTGGATCACTGCGGCTATCCTCGGCAAACGTTGAAACTCACAATAGGCAGCGATGAAGCTGCTGAGTCTTGTTACATCCGGTTCTTGGAAGGTTGTATCGGTGGTCAATTTCGCAACACTTGCAAAAGTGCGAAAACAACCGCTGGATTCATAGGGTTGCAAAACTCAACAAGGAGAAGAAACGAAATCATGAAGACGACGAAGCTGGTAGTGCTGGTAATGACAATCGCGGTGGCCCTGTTCATCCTGATCCCCAGTCTCTCTTGGGCTGAGGACGGAGCCGCTATCTTCAAAGGAAAATGCGCAATGTGCCACGGCGCCGATGCCGCTGGCAAGCCCGCCATGAAAGCTCCGAGCCTGATTTCCCCCGAAGCCAAGAAAAAGTCGGATGACGACCTGACCAAGGCCATTACGGGGACGGCGAAGCACACGCCGGCAGTGAAGGCCCTCGCTGCTGACGATGTAAAAGCAGTTGTGGCCTACGTCCGTACCTTGCAGAAGTAGCGAGTGTGGAAGAGGTTGGGGGAGTATGGAGATGTCCGGCTCAATTCGGCGGACGGAACGGGAACCTGGCCGATCCGTAGCCAGCCGGAAAGCTCACGCCGTTGTCGCTTTCCCACCAAGGAACAGCCCCCCGGGTCCGGGTGCACATCTCTCCGGACCCGGTTCTCTTTTTGTAGCCGTCCCGACAAAGGTGTCTTGTACGGTTCCCCAGCCGGTTCCGTCACAGCGCACGACTATGTCGTGCTTCATCCCACTGCAACGGAAGTCCCGCTCGGGAGCAACGAGGAGCAATTCCAATGAGTAAGGCCCTGCTGTATGACGCGACGATATGCATCGGTTGCAAGCAGTGTGAAGGCGCCTGCGCGCAGCAGAATAAGCTGCCGTACGACGACACGGTCGCAGCCGAGTCGGTGCAATCGGAGCATAAATACACGGTCGTTCTGACTAAGGAAGATAAATTCATGCGCCGGCTGTGCATGCACTGTGAGCATCCCGCGTGCGCGTCGGTCTGCCCCGTTGGCGCCTTCCATAAGACGAAAGAGGGTCCAGTCGTGTACGACGTCTGGAAGTGCATTGGCTGCCGCTATTGCATGGTGTCGTGCGCGTTTGCGCAGCCCAAGTACGAGTGGAAGTCGCTGAATCCGCGGGTCAGGAAGTGCATTATGTGCCCGGACCGCGTGGTTGCCGGCAAGCCGACCGCATGTGCCGAGATCTGTCCGACCGGGGCCACGAAGTTCGGAGAGCGCGACGACCTTATTAAGGAAGCACAGGACCGCATCAGCCAAAATCCATCCACCTACCTGCCTCGTATTTACGGCCTTAACGAAGTGGGCGGAACGTCCGTCTTTATTCTTTCCAGCATGAAGGTTGAAGAGTACGGCTATCCAGCCTCCGCAAAGGTCGGCGACACCCCGATGCCGGAATACACCGGACGAGTGATGGAGAAAGTTCCAGACTTCATCCCAGTGTGGTCGCTGGTCTTGGGAGGCATTTATTGGGTTTCGCATCGCCGCGAAGAAGTAGAAGCCGCTGAAGCAGAAGAAAAGAACGGGAGTGCACGATGAAGATCAAGCTGACCTTCTGGAAAATAGTGTTCCTTGTCATCATGGCCCTCGGCCTGTACTCCACATTTGTTCGCTATTTCTATGGCCTGGGCGCGGTTTCCAACATGACGGACCAGTTTCCCTGGGGGCTCTGGATCGGCTTCGACTGCCTGTGTGGAGTCATGCTGGCGGCGGGCGGCTTCTGCATGGTGGGCGCGGTCTACCTGTTCAACATCGAGCGGCTGCACGGCGTTGTGCGCCCGGCGGTGTTGACGGCGTTCCTGGGCTATTTGCTTTTCATCGTTGGGCTTTTGTTCGACCTGGGCCGCCCCTGGTACATCTGGCATCAGCTCATCTACATGAACCCGCACTCGGTCATGTTCGAGGTGGGAATGTGCGTGATGGCCTACACCACCGTGCTCTTCTTCGAATTCCTTCCCAACGTGTTCGAGCGCCTCAACCTGCACACTCCCATAAAGTGGATCAAGAGGATCTACCCGGTGCTGATCGTTCTGGGTATCTTGCTCTCCACCCTGCACCAGAGTTCGCTCGGATCCCTTTATTTGATCATGCCGAGCAAGCTCCATCCGTTCTGGTACACGCCGGCGCTGCCCTTCCTCTTCTTTGGATCGGCAATTGCCGTGGGATTGGCCATGACCATCTTCGAGTCCACGCAGAGTTCGAGAGCCTTCGGCCGTCAACTTGAACTCCCGGTCCTGGTCGAACTGGGCGGCGCTTTGCTGGTTGCTCTCTGGGTCAACGCCCTGCTGCGCTTCGAAGATTACTTCCATCGCGGCATGCTGGCGCAAATCGTCAAACCCAGCTACGAAGCGTACTTTCTGTGGCTCGAACTGGCGCTGGCCTTTGTCATTCCCATCACCATGCTTAGCTTCAAGAAGGTCAGGCTATCGCCGGGTGGCTTGTATCTGGCCTCCGTGTGCACGGTGCTCGGGTTCATCACCAACCGCCTCAACATCGCCCTCATCGGCTTTGAGACGTACGCCGGGCATCACTACTTACCAAAGTGGACGGAGTTCTCAGTAACTCTAATGATTATCGCGATGGGCTTTGCCCTCTTTGGATTAGCCGTTAAGTACTTGCCTATTTTTCCCGACGTACGAGTTCCAGTGAAGGATCGTCTCCCATCCGAAACCAGGTCCGTGGTGGCTACACCGGTGTTAGAACATGCGGGAGATTGAGCCAATTCGCGGCACTTTGGGTTGGAAGCGCCTGACTCACAGCATTAGTGGAAAGTTGATCGGTTCTTTGCTGGCGATGATGGTCGTCATCTTCGCGCTCCTCGGATACTTGAATATCCGATTGCATCGTCAACACCTAGAAGCCGCTACGCTGACCAGCGCCGAGCGGGTCAGCGATGTCATCAGCCGCAGCACCACCTACTACATGCTGCGTAACGATCGCGAGGGGCTCTACCACGCCATCCAAACCATGGCGGACGAGCCCGGCATGATCAAGGTGCGCATCTTTGACCAGGAGGGGCGCATCAGCTACTCCACCGATGCCGCAGAAGTCAGCCACGTGCTCGACAAAAAGGCGGAGGCTTGTTACGGCTGCCATAACCAATCGCAGCCGCTGGCGCGCCTGAATCGTCCCGACCGCTTTCGCATTTACCGCAATGGCGGCGGACACCGGGTGCTCGGAATTATCACTCCCATCGAAAACCAGCCCGGCTGCTCCAACGCCGACTGCCACGCGCATCCTGCCAGCCAGCAGGTTCTGGGCGTGCTCGACACCAATCTTTCGCTGGCAAAAACCGACGCCCAACTTACGGCGAGCAGCACATCCATGCTGTTGTACACGGCGGGGGCCATGCTGGTGGTTGCGGTATTGAGTTGGTTATTCGTGTGGCGAGTGGTGGGCAAGCCCATCAAGGCGCTCGAGACCGGCACCGAACATCTTTCCGAGGGAAATCTCGGCTACCAGATCGAGGTGCAATCTCAGGACGAAGTGGGCGATCTGGCTCATTCCTTTAACGATATGAGCCTGCAGTTACGCTCCGCCAATGAAGAAATCGTCAACTGGGCAAAGACGCTCGAAGAGCGCGTGGTGCAGAAGACGACGGAACTCAATCGCGCCCATGATCACGTGCTGCACGTGGAAAAGATGGCCTCCCTGGGGAAGATGGCAGCGGTAGTGGCCCATGAAGTAAACAACCCGCTCTCCGGGATTCTGACGTATGCCAAGCTGATCAAGAAATGGGTGGCGTCGGGCCAAACCGAGCATGAAAAACACGACGAGGCCGTGGAATGTCTGGAACTGATCGCCTCTGAAAGCCGGCGCTGCGGCGACCTGATCAAGAACCTGCTGACTCTTTCGCGCACCGCGCCCATGAACGTGCAGGCCACCAACCTCCATGCCGTGATTGATCGCTGCCTGATGCTGGTGCGCCATCAACTGGAACTGGGTGGAGTCGAATTGCAACTGAAGCTTGCGGAAGACCTGCCGCGTGTGCCCTGCGATGCGGCCCAGATTGAACAAGTCCTCCTGGCGCTGATCATGAATGCCAAAGATGCGATGCCCAAGGGCGGCAACCTCTGGATCGAGACCAGGCCGAGTAACGATGAGACAGAAATCATAACCCAGGTGCGCGACGACGGAGCGGGCATCGCTCCCGACGTACTGCCGCATATCTTCGAACCTTTTCTGACTACAAAAGAAAGTGGGCACGGCGTCGGGCTGGGCCTGGCGATCGCTCGCGGTATCGTGGAACGGCATAACGGGCGTATCGAGGTGCAATCGGAAGTGGGCCGGGGCTCAACTTTCACCATCACCCTGCCCAGTCAAGGCGCGGACGCTGCGCCGGCAGCCACCGGCGACAGGAATACCGCGATGAAAACGAGGTGATCGAAGTGAGTACACAGGGGAAACTGCTGATCGTGGACGACGAACTGAGCGTGCGCGACTCGCTCGGCAAATGGTTCCGCGAAGAAGGCTACGAAGTAACTACGGTGGAAAACGCCAACGACGCGCTGACTCGCCTGGCGGAACAGCGCTGGGATGCGGCTCTGGTCGATATCAAGATGCACGGCACCGACGGCATCGAGTTACAGCGCCGCATGCACGAAGTCGATCCCGAGTTAGTCGTGATCATCATGACCGGCTATGCCTCGGTCGAGACCGCGGTCACAGCGCTCAAGAACGGCGCCTATGACTACGTGACCAAGCCGCTCGACCCCGACGAGATCGCGCACCTGGTGAAGAACGCGCTGGCCCATAAACACGCGACCCAGGAGAACGTGCTCTTGCGTGAAACCGTCGCCGAAGTCGCGCGCCCGGGCAACATCGTCGGCCAGAGCACTCCCATGCGCAAGGTCTTCGACGCCATTGAAACGGTTGGTCCCACCGACGCGACGGTGCTGATCACCGGGGAGAGCGGCACTGGAAAAGAACTGGTGGCGCGAGCCATCCATCAGGCCAGTCCGCGAAGATTTCATCCTCTGGTCGCCATTCATTGCGGCGCGCTGACGGAGACACTGCTCGAAAGCGAACTCTTCGGACATGAAAAAGGAGCGTTCACCGGCGCGCAGTATCGCAAGAAAGGCAAATTCGAAATTGCGGAAGGGGGAACGGTTTTCCTCGACGAGATCGGCGACATCAGTCTCAAGACGCAGACCGACCTGCTGCGCGTGTTGCAGGAGCGCGAAATCACTCGCGTCGGCGGCAACCAGATCGTCAAGGTGGATTTCCGTTGCATCGCCGCCACCAACAAGAACCTCGAAAAACTGATCGAGGAAGGTAAGTTCCGTCCCGATCTTTTCTACCGGCTCAATGTTTTCCGCATCGAATTGCCGCCGCTGCGCGAGCGCCGCGAAGACATTCCCGTGCTCGTGAATCACTTCGTGCAAAAGTTTTCTTTGGCCATGAACAAACGCGTCAACCGCGTTTCTCCCGCCGCCATGAACCAATTGCAGCAGCAGCCCTGGCTGGGCAACGTTCGTGAACTGGAGAACGCCGTGGAGCGCGCCATGGTCGTGGGACAAGAGCCGGAGCTGCACGAACAGGACTTCATCTTCAAATCAGCCAGCGCCACTACCGGCGAAGGCAAGAAGCTAGAGGAAATGGAGCGTGCCCACATCCTGCGCGTGGTGGAGGAATGTGGAGGCAATCAGAGCCATGCCGCCGAGATACTCGACATCGACCGCGTCACTCTCTATCACAAGCTAAAGAAATACGGCTGGACGCGCACGCCTGTCGAAACCCATTGAGCTGGCCCGATGAAGCTGCTGCAACTGTTGCCGATCGGAAATGTGGAGGACGGGCTGCTGAAGGACTTGCGACCCGCCGTTGAAGAAACTTTCCTCGTCCACTGCAAGGTGCTCCCCGTCCGCCTGGATCCGGAGTTCGCCTTCCACGGAGAGCGGCAGCAGTACCACTCGTCGGAAATCCTGCATCGCATGCAGGGCCTCCTCACCACGGACACCTGGCGAATGCTGGGGATTGCGGCCGTCGATCTCTACATCCCGATTCTTACTTTCGTATTCGGCGAGGCGCAGATGGGTGGCCCCTGCGCCGTGGTCTCGGCCCACCGACTGCGTCAGGAGCTCTATGGCCTTCCGGTGGATCCACGACTATTCCGCGAGCGCGTGATTAAAGAAGCGGTCCATGAACTGGGACATACTCTGAACCTGACTCATTGCGACGACTATCGCTGTGCCATGGCTCCTTCTCATGCCGTGGAGTGGATCGATCTCAAGGAAAGCACTTTGTGCAGCGCTTGCCGAGCCGCGGTGACGCCCACGTCGCAGGTCTCAACACCATACTTCTGAAATCGCCGAAGGAAACTCTGATCAAGTATCGGCAAAAAGCATAAACCACAGGGTACACAGGGGTGCACGGAGGACCCCAGAGACTTAATCAGAACCTCCCTAAAGAAACTCTGAACAAGCACTGCTCTTAGAGTGGGCTGACTTACAATGAACGATTGCAGCGGTCGGTTTCGGAATATCTGCGGCTCGATCCGCTCGTAAGAAAATTAGGCTATGAGCATTAGCGTCTGCCCCCTTGCCACCATACACGCCCCGGTCGAGCGCGTTTGGAGTTTTCTCTCCGAACCCGCTAATTATGCCCTCTGGTGGGACGCCCAAACGCGCGCGATTGTGCCCGAAGGCCCAGCTTCGCCAGACCAGAAAATTTACGCCCAGACCAGTGCCCTTGGAAAGCACTGGACTGTGACGGTCATGGTCAAGGACGTAGACGAAGCCAAGCGCCAAATTTATTTGACCACCGTGTTGCCCTGGGGGATTACCGTCCACAGTCACATTACCTGTCTCCCGCTCGACCCTGCCCATTGCCGTGTTTCCTTTGGCTGAGACTTTGTTTTCTCACCTGGATGGTGGGGCTGGTTGCTGGAACGATTTGGCTCAACACAAATGCAGAAGGGAGTAACGGAAGCCTTGGCGCGATTGAAGCAGGCGGCAGAAAGTAGACAGGGCGACGAGCCAGGTATGTAAACTTAATCAGAGTCTCCTAACACCGAATACCTCTCTTCTATCGGAATTCGCGAGGGGGCTAACGAGTGTGCGTGAGAACTCGTTTTCGGGTGACCCGGTGGAACGCAACGGGGGAGACTGCAGCCCCGGAGGGGCGAACCAGCTTAGCCCGCGCTTCAGCGCTGGGGGGAAGTGGAAGGAGTGATTCAAGTCCCGGAGGGACGACCCGGTTCCTCCAGCATGCCCGACGCCCAGTCAACATTCACGCTCTGTATCGGACCCGGCATCATCATGCGCCCGGTATTGGCAAAGAAGCGGGAAACGTCCCTTCCCGCGTCGGCAAGGCGGGCGACGGCTTCTGCCGGGATTGCCTTTCGCGGTTTACGAGTGCTCATAACTGTGGAACCGGCTGTTCAGGCACGCTTGGTATCGGCCAGCATGGTCTGCCTCAAAATGCTGTTCACTCGCGTCTGATAGCCCTTGCCGCGCTTCTTCAGCCATGCGATCACATCGGCGTCAAGCCGCATGGATACGGCCTGCTTCACCGGGCGATAGAACCTGCCTCGAACCGCATTTTTCCAGGCGCCCGGCGGAAGCTCCGGAATATCCGAAGTATCGATTTGATCGTCGGGCAGCGCGGCCAGAGCCGCCAGTTCCCTCTTCTGTCTCGGAGTGAGGGTCCGCCCAGACATTCGCTTCGCTTTCCCATTCTTAGTTGCTTTGTGCATACATACTCCGTTCGCGGCGTGTTGCCTTTCGTGCCGACAGGATGCGGACCACTTCCTCGTCCTCACTTACGGTGTGAGCGACAGCAGCACGTGAACCCCGTTCACCATTCCAATCGTCTGCCAGCGCAGTTCACCGTCCACCTCGCGGTCCTGCCGCGTCAGGTGGTAAGGATCGTCAAAAGCCAGGATGGCGGTCTCGAAGCTGACGCCATGCTTCTTTCTGTTAATTCGGTTCTTTCGTTCGTCCCAGGCAAATTCCATGGTAGCCTTCGTAATGACGAATATGTATATACGGTAGCACGGCTGTCAACCGCCCCCGGGATGGTCGTTCGTCAAATCGCTCGTTGCATTGGCTAGACATCGCTCGCGCAAAAACACCGGCCGCCCGGGGTTGAATCCGGGCGGCCGGCGTTTCTACGATCCTCACGAGGTGGCTCGTTCTCGCAGGCCGTGAACTATGACAGGAAGAACTCTTTCGCCAGCGGCAGCCATTCCTGGTTGGGGATCTGGGCGGCTACGTCGTTGACGGCTACTCCACCATCCTGGGCCAGCGCTCCGGACGTTGCCAGTGCCAGCGGCGCGCGGCGCTGCAAGCGGCTTGCCGACTCTTCTGTCCACCAGCGGGCCATGGCGCCACCGAGCAGGTTGCGGAAGCTTGTCTTGGCATCGGGGGCCTGCACGGTTACCAGCCAGCCTTCGCCGTAGCAATCGCGGAGGGCCAGTTTCGGATCCGTCATCAGCGCCTGGTTGATGTCGGACACGCTGCCTTCGATCGGCGAAATCATATCTACGGCTACGTCGTCGCGATAGAGTGTGCACATCTTCTGGCCCTGGCGAATCCAAGTGCCGCGCTGGGGCAGCGTGATGCGATCGACTTTGCCCGTCAGCTTGGAGGCGAAGTCATCCATGCCGACCCGGACCAGGTTGGGGCTCTCGCTCAACGCCCAGGTGTGACCGGGATGATAGCGCAGATTTTCCGGGACTGCGAAACCACCGGCTAAGGCTGGCTGCAAGCGCGGAGCACTGGCCGTAGCGGTGGCCTGCTTGGCTGGGGCTACCTGCAACACGGGTTGTACGGCGCGGCGGCTGCGGAAATGGTCGATTAGTAAGAAGCTTACGAATGTGAAGAGAACCAGTAGGACTGTCATAAGTCACCTCGTCGGAGGGCCGTCTAGCGAGCCACTCAGCACTTATCTAAAGGCAATCGCCATGCCAATCCTCGGCGAATTGCTGGCAAGCGCGCTGTAGGTGTCGATCTCCCATGGAATGAATTGGATACGCGAGAGTTCGATTTTTGCCGTGGGCGCTTGCGATGAAATTGTCAACAGCCCCTTGATGAGAATCGCAACAGGTCAAGAGCTGTGTTTTCAGTGTTTGGAGGCGGGTGATACGAATTACGACGTGGAATCAGCGACTTGCGGAGTTACCCCGCGCTGTTGCATCTCACAATAGCCTCAGTTGAAGAATGCAACGATAAAAGAGAGTCCGCGAGAACTCGGTCGTCCCTCCGGGACTTGGATCATCTGGTCCACTCTTCCCAGCGCTGAAGCGCTGGGCTAGGTTAGTTCGCCCCTCCGGGGCTGGATTCTCGGGCATTTCGTTCCCCGGATTGCCTGGAGTTTTCACGCAAGCTGCAAAGACCTACTCGCGCGCGTACTGCGTCTCGAGTTCGGCGTCGGTAGGGTTCGGAGCGGCGGTTAGGGCTACGGCTCCGTACTCCAACCCGCGCTCGAACGCCTTCAGGTTCAGTTCGCGGAAGCTGGGGGGGACGGAATCCGCTACCGCCTTGCGCACGGCGTCGGGTTCCAGGAGGTGGGTGATCGCGGTGAAGAAGCCCACCATGACCGAATTCAGCACCATGCGTTTTCCTAGTTCCTCGGCGATGCGGGTGGCGGGGATGCTGTAGACCTTGATGCCCTGTTTGAGGTCCGCCACTCGGACCAGGTCCTGCTCGACGATCATGATGCCGCCGTCTTTCAAGTCGGCACCGAAGCGCACATAGGCCTCTTGCGACATGACGACGAGGATATCCGGCACCGTGACGTAGGGGTACAACACGGGCGAATCGGAAAGGACGAGCTGCGCACTACAGGCGCCGCCTCGGGCTTCCGGACCGAAGTTCTGGGTCATGGTGGCAAACCCGCCTTGATAGATCGAGGACGCCTTGCCCAGAACGATGGCCGAGAGGATGACTCCCTGGCCGCCAAAACCCGCGACACGAATCTCAGTTAGCTGCATACCATCTCCGGTTCTACAGGGGGTTGTTCCACGTATTTCGCGCCGAGCGATTCGTTATACTGCGCCCGCATCATGGTCTGGTAGTCGGGGCGTTCGCGATCCACGAACTTGCCCACGATGATGTCTCCGGTCATGGTCATACCGACCTCGCTGGTCGGCGCGCCATTCCGGACTTTGCTCTTCTCTTTGTAGAACTTCATGGCGTCGAGACCATCGCCCATCTTGTTGCGGCGCTGATACAGCGTGGGACAAGGCGAAATGATCTCGATAAAGGAGAAGCCTTTTTTCTTAAACGCCTCGCTGATGGAGCGTGATATTTGCCGGACGTGGAACGTGGTCCAGCGCGCTACGTAAACCGCGCCCGCGGCTTCTACCAGGTGGGGCAGATTGAATGACGGCTCGAACACGCCGTAGGGGTTCGTGGAAGTGGTCGAGTGATCGGGCGTGGTGGGCGCGGTCTGGCCGCCGGTCATGGCGTAGATCAGATTGTTCACGCAGATGACCTTCAAATCGATGTTGCGGCGGGCGGCGTGAATCAGATGGTTGCCGCCGATGGCCGAGAGATCGCCGTCGCCGGAATAGACGACTACGTTCAGGTTCGGATTCGCCAGTTTGAGGCCAGTAGCGAACGGGATGGCGCGGCCGTGCGTCGTATGGAAAGAATCCATCTTGACGTAGCCCGCAACCCGGCCGGTACAGCCGATGCCGGAGACCAGGGCCAGCGATCCCAAATCGATTTTCGAGTCGATGAGCGCGCGGGCGAAGGAATTCACCGTGGTGCCGATGCCGCAACCGGGGCACCAGATGTGAGGGATGCGATCGCTGCGCAAGAATTTCTCGACTGGATTTTCGACGGGGTTCAAGTCCAAATTGACGAGATCGGTGTTGAAGCTGTCAGTCATCGACTTGCCTCCACGATTACTTTGAGGATGTCTTCTGGGTTGTGCACTCCGCCGCCCGCGTGCGACACGGCGAAGGTCTTCGCCTGGCCTGCGGCCGCCCGTTCCACTTCCCGCACCATCTGGCCCAGATTGAGTTCGGGAACGACGAATGCCTTCACGTTGGCCGCGAGCTCGCGGATCTTCTTCTCGGGGAATGGCCAGGCTGTGATCAGGCGCAATTTACCTACGCGCAGACCTTTCTTACGGGCAGCTTCGATGGCGCGTTGCGCCACTCGGGAAGTGATTCCGTAGGAGACTACCACGACATCGGCGCCTTCGAGTTTCTCTTCTTCGAACATGGAAATGCGGTCGACGGCATCTCGAATCTTGGTTTGCAGACGGCGAACCAGTTTGTCCTGAACGGGCGGCGTCATATTGGGATAGCCGCGTTCGTCGTGGGTCAAGCCGGTGACATGGAAGTTGTAGCCGTCGCCGGCGTGCGCCATTTCCGGAACCTGGTCGCCATTGGTTTCATAGGGGAGGTAGTCGTCAAACGGCTTGTGAGTATGTTTACGCGGTACCACTTCGATCTGGTCGGCGGGAGGAATCACAACCTTTTCAGTCATGTGCCCGACGACTTCGTCCATCATGAACATCACGGGCACGCGATATTCCTCAGCCAGATTGAAGGCTTTGATGGTGAGATCAAAACACTCCTGCGGAGAATTGGGACAGAGCGCGATGATCTCGTAGTCGCCATGCGACCCCCACTTCGCTTGCATCATGTCGGCTTGGGCGGGGAGTGTGGGCAGGCCGGTGGAGGGGCCTCCGCGCTGCACGTCTACGAATACGCAGGGCGTTTCGGTCATGGCCGCGTAGCCGATGTGCTCCATCATTAGAGAGAATCCGGGGCCCGAGGTTACGGTGAAGGCCTTGGCTCCGGCCCAGACTGCGCCTTGCAGGGTGATGGAGGCGGCGAGTTCGTCTTCCATCTGAATAAACGTTCCGCCTACCATCGGCACACGAGAGGCGAAGCGCTCGACGACTTCGGTGGAAGGAGTGATGGGGTATCCGGCGGCGAAGCGGCTGCCGGCGGCCAGTGCGCCTTCGCAGCAGGCGTGGTCGCCGTCCATGAAGTGCACGCCGGTGAGGACGCCTTGAGGGTCAGCTTTCATGGGTCACCTCTTCAGCTGAAGCTGTAGCTTTAGCGGGTTCGGCCTTCTTCGAGGACTGGCCGGGCGCATCGGTCTTGGTGGCGCAAATGGCGAAGTCGGGGCAATACATGCCGCACAAATCGCAGCCACTGCACTTTTCCGGATGCACGACATGGGGAGGATGGTAGCCCTTGGAATTGAAAGCGGACGAGAGCGCAAGCACGTGGGAGGGGCAAAACTCCACACAGAAGCCGCAGGCTTTGCAGCGCTCAACGACGATGGAAACACGTCCTTTTGCCATGAAATCTCCACGCTCTAAGGTGGCAGAACGCACCACGAGAATCTGACGATAAGTATGCCGTGCAAGGGGTACAGCTGGGTGTGACAGCCATCACCGCTGTTGGTGAGGAGGCGCACACCGTGGGCGGCGCGTCGGAAACAAAATGAGTGGATTCAAAACCGTGCAGCAGGTCGTTCGGGAGACAGCGGGCTGTTCCCCCGTCGTGATGAGAGACACAATCGATTGTGCCTTTGGTCACCGCAATCGGGAAAGGGGTGGACTAAGAATGAGTGTTGGTTACGAATTCGCGTGTGTTTAATAAGGGGGCTGCCATGTTTGAAGCTGAAGTTGCGATGGAAAAACGCTCATCGTTTGCACCGCTGATACTCATGCTGTGTCTGGTGGGGGCAATTGTGGGCTTAGCAGGCTACGTGATACTCCAAGTGCGGGACAAAACGCCTCTGACCGCGGAGCAGGCGAGCGGGATCGTGGCAGCGGCGTTGCAGGGACGAGGTCCGGCGATCATCCACTTCCACACGGGTCTGGTGAAACCGAGTGCCGATGACAAGCCAGAAGATCCCAATTATCGACTCTTGGAAAAAGCCAAGATCGTTAAATTGGCGAAAGCGGTGAAGGGCAACGTAATGGTCTCGATCACTCCCGAAGGCGAGCGCCTGATGACCGGTTTGCCGGGCTTCAAGAAATCGCAGGAAGCGGATGGCACATTCCTGTATCAGGCTCCGCTGGCGCAACGGCAATTCGTGAGCATCGGCGGCGTGACCATGGTCAGCGCCAATAGCGCGACGGTGGACTACAACTGGAAATGGGTACCCAATCAACTCGGGGATGTGTTTGACGCGGGCGGTCCGATGGTGAAGAGTTTCAATACGTGGGAGCGGCAGACGCTGATCAACAAATATGCCGCCGCCTTCTATCACGGGGAACCGACCCGATCCACGCTTGCTCTCGCGCGCAACGGTAAGGAATGGAAATTCTCGACGCAATAGCAGGTTACGAGTGTAAAGTAGCAACGTCGTCGGTTTTTCGGTTCTTGGTTGCGCTTGGATTTTCAGTGAAGCGAGCCTGGTTCAAAAGGAGAAAGTGCGATGTCCATGAAGAAACTGATGTTGATGTTTACCGCCCTGATGGTATTCACCTGCACGGTGGCTGCGCAGGAAACGCAGGGCCAACCCGAGAAGGCCATAAAGCATGTCCCGATCAAAGCCACATCGCCGGTATCGGGCAAGGACATGTACACGTCGTACTGTGCCGTTTGCCATGGAACGGACGGCAAGGGCGGAGGTCCCGCGGCCAGTGCGCTGAAGGTTCCCCCCACCGACCTTACCCTGCTGAGCAAGAACAACGGGGGGAAATATCCGTCGCTGAAAGTCTCGGCGTCGCTCCGCGGCGAGTCTGACCTTCCCGCGCACGGCTCCAAGGACATGCCGATCTGGGGACAGTTGTTTTGGAGCATGAGTAGTGGACACGAGAGTGAAGTGCAGCAACGCGTGACGAACCTCACCAAGTACATCGAATCGCTGCAAGCGAAGTAGGCCGTCTGCTGAGTATCTGTGGAGCCGGTCGGGGCACAAGCTTTCGCTTGTGCCCGTTTCTTTGCTATGTCGCAGCGCTTCGCGGGGCCGCACAAATAAAAAGGAAAAGACCACGCCCATTTCTGCGCGTGGCCTTTTCGTGATGCTGCTAACGACCGGGATCACGCCGGGTCCGCCTTCTATTTTTTGAAGTATTGTCCCGCGGCCGTCGCGCATCCGCTTCCCAGCAGATTGCCGGCTGGATCGAAGAATTCGACCGAGGCCGCGCTGGTAAATGAGTCGCCACTGTCCACCATTTGAATGGCCTGCGTGATCTTCTGCGTCTTCACCAGACTGCCGTTGAGCGTGATGAAGGCCACGGAGGCCGCGCGGTAGTTATGCTTGTCGATTCTGCTCCAGACGCCGTGGCCGGGACCGCGCTCGGCCGGGAAGAACATCGGGTTGGCGGTGGTCTCGGTCGCGGTGCCGCCGCGCGCGAATGTCAACAAGGACGGAAATGGATTGCCGAGCGGGTTGCCGGTTGTGCAGTCCACCTGCTGTACCTGCACCGTCCACGTGCCTTCCAGCCTGCTGGCCTCCGATGTCCGGGTTCCCGACTGTGCCGCCGCGCCTGGCCCCAGCGACAGGATCAGCACGCCCGCCAGGGCTGCTGCATAGAAACTCTTCCCCAACTTGAAATTCATAATCTTTTCTCCTAGTTCCGCAGTATCGCTCGGGTTGCTCTCCGGTCGATCTTCAGCAATACTCGTTCAAGTCCCGGAGAGAAGTCCTTAAGCGGAACTGAAACTTTCTGAATTGTGTCTGAAGTTCCCTGGGAACGTCGCAAGCATTTCAATGACTGATCCGGCACCTCACATCTACGAATTCGGGGACTTCCGCGTCGAGCCGGCCAAGCACCTGCTGCTGCGTAAGGGCGAGCCGGTGGCGCTAACGCCGAAGGTCTTTGAGACTCTGCTATACCTGGTGCGGCACCAGGGAGATCTGGTCGAAAAAGACGACCTGGTGCGCGCGGTATGGCCCGACACCGTCGTAGAAGAGAACAATCTCAACCAGAACATTTCGACGTTGCGACGCGTGTTGGGAGAAAGCCGGGGAGAAAATCGCTACATCGCGACGGTTCCCGGGCGAGGATACCGCTTTGTAGCGGCCGTGCGCTCGCCAGCGGGATCCGCCGGGGTCCCGCCGATCCCCTCCATTGCCGTTCTCCCTTTCAAACCACTCACCGCGGATCATCGGGATGAGGCCTTGGAAATGGGCATGGCCGATACTCTGATTGCCCGGCTCAGCAGCAGTCACGCCACCATCGTGCGCCCACTCAGTTCCGTGCGTAAGTACACCCATCTGGAACAGGACGCGCTGGCAGCGGGGCGCGAGCTGGGCGTCGAGTCGGTTCTGGACGGCAGTATCCAAAGCGACGGCAACCAGATCCGGGTGACCGCCCGGCTGATCAGCGTTTCCAACGGTGCTGCGTTGTGGTCGGGCACGTTCGATCAGGAATTTACCAATGTGTTCGCCGTCCAAGACACGATTTCTGAGAAGGTCGCCTCGGCGCTGGCGCTGCGTCTCAGTCAGGATGAGAAGAAGAGATTGACCCAGCGCTATACCGACAACGTAGAGGCTTTTCACTGCTACTTGAAGGGCCGCTACCACATCGGGAAAGTAACGCGGCTGGCGATCGCGAAAGGCATTGAGTTCTTTCAGCAGGCCATTGACATCGATCCGACCTACGCGCTCGCTTACGCGGGCGTAGCAGAGGCGTATCGCAGACTTCCCATCACCAGTGACGTGGCTCCGAAGGAGGCCTTTCCCAAAGCCAAGGCGGCCGCGAGTAAAGCCCTGGAGATTGATGAGAATATCGCCGATGCTCATTTGGCGCTGGGATTCACTGAGTTGTGGTTCGATTGGGATTGGGTGGCGGCCGAAAGAGAATTCAACGTTGCCATCGATTTGAATCCGAGCAGCGGAGACGCGCACATGGGCTATGCCAATCTGCTGACCTGTGTGGGCCGCCATCGCGAGGCCCTCGCCGAAGGACAGCGGGCCGTGGAATTGGACCCGCTCTCGCTCATTGTGAATGCCAACCAGGCGCAGTTTCTGCATTGGGCGAGAGCGGACGATGAGGCATGGAAAAGAGTGCAAAAAACCCTCGAGATCGACCCCAATTTCTGGGTTGCCAACCTGGCACTCGGACGGCTGCATATCGAGAAGGGCGAGTATCCGGAGGCCATTACGGCCTTGACCAAGGCCAGAAACTTCTCCGGAGCCAACTCCGAAACCGTCTCGCTGATGGGCTACGCTTACGCACGGGCTGGGGATCGCGTCCAGGCCAATGCCGTGCTCGATGAGTTGAAGTCCCGGTCAACCCAGCGTTACGTTCCCCCGCACAGCATCGCTGTGATCTATCACGGCCTCGGCGACAAGGAGCAGACCTTCCAGTGGCTGGAGAAGGCTTACGAGGAACGGGACGTCCGTCTGACATTTCTTAGAACTGATCCCAAGTGGGATTCCCTTCGAAGTGATGCTCGCTTCGAGGATCTCGTCCGGCGGGTCGGTCTGGGGTAGCCAGCGAAGTGTGGGGCGGCCCCCCGTAAGCGCTCACTTAAGCAGCGCGGACTGCGGACCGACAGCCCCGGTGAGTAGAGGCGTAGTTTCCGGATTGCCGACGAGGAC
>CZLA01000023.1_pt1 | contig 76131 bp, 63 predicted proteins | sample 1122381 | NCBI WGS metagenome assembly CZLA01 (sample SAMEA3539301, study PRJEB10725) | soil metagenome | biome: tundra; feature: field; material: soil | place: USA | collected 2010-05 | depth 0.15 m
AAACCGGACTGAGGTGATGAGGCGAAAGCCGAGTCGACTATCCACCGGGAGACTACAGTTACTGCGCCTGTTCTCGACTCTACTCCCGATTACACTCACAACCAGGTCCCGCGCATGAAGTGTCGGTAAAGTGTGAAGTGGGCGTCGGCAATTAAGCGGACTCTTTAACCGCCCCCCGCACCTGCTCCACCGCCCACCCAATCTCCTCCGCCGTAATCACCGCCGGCGGCGCAATCAGCAAATGGTCGCCTGCAACCCCGTCCACGCATCCCTGCATGGGATAGACCAACAACCCGCGACGCAAACACGCCTGGCCCACCAGTCCGGCGAAATTCTTTTCCGGCGCGAAGGGAGCCTTCGTCTTTTTGTCCGCCACGAACTCAACCCCGCACAACAAGCCCAGGCCGCGGACATCGCCAACCGCATCCAGATCGCGCAAACCCTCCAGAGCGATCTTCAGCGCCGACCCCGCCGTTCCGTCGCTCTGCGAATCCGCCGCGTGAACCAACTGCTGCGTCCGGATGCGCCGCAGCACCGCGCGTCCCGCCGCCACCGAAACCGGGTGCGCGTTGTAGGTAAAGCCGTGCAGAAAAGCTCCCGAGCCCTCGGCGATCGCACCGACAACTTTCTTGCTTGCGATCACCGCCCCCAGCGGAGCGTATCCCGACGACAAGCCCTTGGCAGTAACCAGAATGTCGGGCGCAATTCCCGCAGGCTCCATCGAAAAATGCTCAACCGCGAAATTTCGCCCGGTGCGGCCCATGCCGGTCATGACTTCATCGGCAATCAGCAGCACACCATGGCGCTGGCAAATATCCGCGATGGCCTGCAAGTATCCCGGCGGAGGCGTGACCGCTCCCAGCGTGGCGCCGCTCATGGGTTCAAAGATGAAGCCCGCCACGTTACTCTGCGCTGCTGTGCCCTTCGCCGCCTGAATCGCGCGCTCCAGTTCCGCGGCGTACTGCTGTCCGCAGTTGTGGCAGCTGTCGGTGCAGTCGAAGGCGCAGCGATAGCAATACGGAATGCCGATATGCTCGAACTCGCGCACCATCGGCAGGTAAATCTCGCGCCGCTTCCGGTTGCCGGAAACCGCGAGCGCTCCGAGTGTCGATCCGTGATAGCTCTGCTGGCGGCTTAGAATCTGGTGCCGGCTCTTCTCTCCGATCTCCACCTGATACTGGCGCGCCAGCTTCAGCGCGGTCTCGACCGACTCCGACCCGCCACAAGTAAAGTAAACCGCTCCACCAGCAAAATGTTCCCCGGCAAAATCAAGCAACTCCGCCGCAAATTCCTCGGCAACCGGAGTCGTGAACTGGCTGGTGTGGACAAACTCCAACTGGCGAACCTGCTCCGCCATGGCGTCGCCAATCTCGCGAACGCCATGCCCAATAAAGTTCACCGCCGCCGATCCGGAAAAATCCAAATAGCGATTGCCCTCGGCATCCCACACATAAACGCCTTCGCCCCGCACGGCCACGGGATAGGGCTTGCGAAACGATCGCCGCAGCGCGGGCGTACGAAGCTGCTGTTGGGTCGGACCCGGTTCAGTCACAGGCGGATTATAGCAACGGGTTTCCGGTGCGGACCTGTCCTGAGCGAAGCCGAAATGTGTGGATTTCCGGAGGTGTTTACCAGTTAGTACCGGCACCTCCCCCTCCCCTGTCTCCTAGAATCATAGAGTTGGCGGGAATTTTCGGAGTTGGTCTATGAATCCAAAGGACTTATATCAAAGTATTGCGGAATTAAGGACTTAGGAGATTCTGCGAGAGATCTTTCCCCTTCGACTCGCTCAGGGTGGGGATTTGGCAGCCGGGCTCAGACGCCCGATTCTCGAAGGTCAACTATAACGGCGGCGTGAAAGACTGGCGCGCCCAGGGGATGATTTGCCTTCAGATCTGGTAACAAAGCTCTGCCGCAAGGCGGGGTTTTCGTTGTGCCCGTCGATTCGTAATTTCTATCGTTCGCTGTTGCTCAGCTTTGACGGGCTGAGTCCGTGCTAGACGGTTCCAGATCGGCGCGCCTTCGACCGTCACGGAGTAATTTCGTAGACGGCGCCATACCCGTCCTCACCGCCCCACTGCGTAGTGCCATACAGGTTCCCGGCTTTATCGAATACAACGCCGCCGGTTGGCTGGCAGCCGTCTTCCCAGTTGTTGTAATAATCGAAGCTGTAGAGGACAGTGTGTGTCCATTTGTTATTCTTTCCCGGCGAGAGTTTGAAGACCGTGCCACAGGAGTCCTGCGTGCCTCCACTGAAGGTAGTTCCGTAGAGATTGCCGGCTGCATCCGCAGTCAGGCCCGCTGCGGGCGCCCAACCCTCGCCACTACCCGACGTAAAGGAGTACAAGGCCCGTGTCAGCCAAAGGTCAGAGTTCGGTCGTAATTCCGTGAGTCGATAGACGGTGCCGCCGCCGCCCGCGCCCCCGGTAAAGGTGGTGCCATAGATGGTCCGCACACCACCCACATCCAGAGTGAGCAAATCCCCCATTGGGGCGGAGCCCATCGCACCAGCTTGGTTGAAGCTGTGCACGCGTAGTATGCCCTTCCTAGGATCTAGCCTGTAGATTTCCCCTTGGCCTTGCCCTCCTCCAGAGACCGTGGTGCCATAGCCCCAGAGGCTGACGGCACTCAATGGTTGGCTCCCCTTCTTTCCAGTGAAGGAATCGAATTGAAAGGAACCTCCAGAAGTGTCCATGGAAAAGACGGTACCCTGGCCTTGCGAACCGCCGCCCCTGGTCGCTCCCCGTATCACGCCGTTGCTGTAGCTCACCGTGGACTCAGGATCGCATCCGTCTATGTTGTTAAAGTAATGCAGAACGACGAAACCGCCGGATCGTGGCACCTGGAAGACCGTGCCGCAGTGCCAATCGGGACCAACGTCGGAGCTGGCGGTTCCGTAGAGATTGCCAGCCTCGTCCATGGCCAGACCACCGATCGGTCCTGCCCCGTCGGGATCCTGCATGCCAAACTGGTGCCAACTGTTATAAGTCCACCAGCGGCCTGGCGAGGGAGTGAGTTGAAAGACCGTGCCTTGGCTCTCTTCACCCCACGCTACGACTCCATAGAGATTGCCAGCTTGGTCAAAAATAACCCCGGGGTACGGATTCTCGCCGTCGTCCCAACTGCTGAACGAGTAAATTGTTTTGTAGGTGGTTGCTCGAACACCGATCGCCGAAATGATTAGAAAGAGGCATACTAGGATCGCTTTTGTTCGCATAAGTTTTTCTCCTGGGGAATGTTGCAGAGAGAAACCCTGAAGGGGCCGAACGGTCTGCAGCTAGAAGTTTAGTGTCGGACCTCTGCAATTGCAGTGACCCATGTATCAGTTGTGTGTGATAAGGTACGCGCGAACTTGCGCGACGGGTCCAGTATCCAGAGGCAATAATACAGACTTGGTGGGGATTTTCCGAAAACCGCGATTTCAGGTGATCGCGGGCAAACTCAATTGTCACTATCAGCGATTACACCAAATAAGAATATTCCCCAGCCCTTGTTGCCGAAGCCGAGATTGCCATTCCCGATTCCATCCCCCCAATAACTCTCCACCACCCCACCAGATGCGTTAATCTGCGAAAGATGCGTCTGCTGCGTTTTTTTCGCCCGTCGCACCAGCACACCGCGTTTTCCGCGACGCTGCTGCTGATGTCGGCCATCACGCTCTCGCGCGTAATCGGGTACATCCGCGAGGCCTATATCGCCTACGCTTTCGGCGCCGGACAACAGACCGACGCCTACGTGGCCGCGTTCACGCTGCCCGACTGGCTCAACTACATCGTTGCCGGCGGCACCGCCTCAATTACATTCATCTCGATCTATACCCGGTTTCTAGCGGAGAAGCGCGAGCAGGATGCGCAGAAGACTTTCTCCATCATCATCACCGTGATGACCACCGTGCTCGTCGCCGGCACCATCCTGGCCGAAATCTTTACGCCTCAGTTCGTCGGCTGGATGTTCCACGGCTTCACGCCCGAGCAGGCGCATCTCTGCGTTCACCTGACGCGCATCCTTCTTCCTTCCCAGATCTTTTTTTACGTTGGCGGAGTAGTTTCAGCGGTATTGCTCTCGCACCGTTTGTTCCTGTTGCCGGCGCTTGGTCCGCTGATCTACAACGTGTTCATCATCGCGGGCGGAGTGGTCGCGGGACGCCAGATGGGGATTGCGTCCCTAGCCTTCGGCGCGCTGGTGGGCAGCATCGCCGGGCCATTTCTATTTAACGCCATCGGAGCGGCCCAAATCGGCACCGGATACCGGCCCTCGTTTGACATAAAGAATCCTGCCTTCCGCCAGTGGGTGCGGATGTCCATCCCGCTGATGCTTGGCGTTTCGCTGGTCACCGCCGACGACTGGATTCTCCGGCACTATGCCTCGAAGGGAATCGGGGACATCGCGCGGCTCAATTTTGCCAAGCGTCTGTTTGCCGTTCCCATCGCCATTCTTGGACAGGCTGCCGGCCAGGCCTCGCTCCCTTTTTTCTCGCGCCTGTTCGAAGAAAAGAAGTTCACGGAGTTCGCTGCCACCGTCAATGCTTCCGTCTATCGCATCACGGCTGCTTCTCTGCTGATGACCGGCTGGATGATGGCCGTTGCCGTCCCTCTCGTCGATCTCGTCTATCGCCGCGGGTTTTTTACCTTCGCCGATTCTGAATCCACCGCCCTCTACTTTTTCTGGTTCTCACTCTCACTCGCTTTGTGGTCCTGTCAGGCGCTTTATGCACGGGCGTTTTACGCGTCGGGCAATACCCTGACTCCAATGATTGCCACCACGCTGATCACTCTCGCTTCGCTACCCGTGTACGCGCTGTTGTTTCGGACGCTGTCGATCACCGGACTGGCCATCGCTTCCGATCTCGGCATTGCCGCCAACGCCATCGCGATCGCCACGCTGCTGCATTTTCGCGGCATGGTTTCGTTTTCCGGATTGAACTGGAAAGAACTAGGGAAGGCCGCGCTGATCGGAGTCGGTTCCGGCGGATTGAGCTACGAAGTCATGCATACCATCGCGCTCAATGGCAGCCGCCGCGCAGATCTCCTCGCCCTAGCGCTCGGCACCTTAACCTGGGCCGCAGCCGTTGCCGCCGGACTTTGGTTGTTGCATTCGGAATTACCCGCGGACCTTCGCAGGAAAAAGCCGGCGGCCCTTCCACGAGTCGCCGAAGGCGGCGCAGCGGAAACGTCAGCCACTGGCAGGGAACCGTAAAGCGAGTGGAGAGTGCTTTTGCAATTGTGCGGAAGACAGTCGCCAGCCACGATAGCTGCGGGTTACTGGAAGTACTTGGCAGGAGGCAATCATCAGGAGGCAATCATGAGGCTGTGGAAGAGAATCCTAGTGGCGGCGGTCATGAGTTGGGCATACTCCGTGACTTTAGGACTGCTCTTTGCTGTTGTCGTTTCAGAAGATCACTCACTGAGAAGCCTTTTGCTACCGGCTGTCATTCCGGTTGCTCTGATTGGTAGCACGATAGTTGCAATTGCGATAACGCCAGTGGCAATCTGGTCTGTGAGAACGGGAGCAAGGAACTTGTGGTTCTACGGGCCGATTCTCTGGATCGCATTAGCTGCCTACATTGTTTTTGTATTCCCGAAGGTCGGCTATTACGGTCGAAATGGTCTGCTCTTCTTGGCTGTTCTCGGCTTAGTCGCGCTTGGGTTTATCCCGGCGAGGTGACGGCGATCAACGCCCATTCGCAGCACAGATACAGATAAAGACGGCGCACCAAAACAAACGGGCCTCAAACGAGGCCCGCTTTCTGAACATGTTCGCCAAAGTAGCTCCGTCTGCCGACTAGCAAACGACGAGCGACTCTACGCTCTTGCCGCAATCGCCGGTTCCGGCGTCGCCGCCGAAACACTCTTCGAAATTTCTTCCGGCTTCGCGTCCGTCTTCCCACCCTTGCGAATGTCGATGCCGCCCTTAAAGAAGGCGCCGTCTTCAATCGAAATGCGCGCCGCCACCACGTCACCCGTCAGCGAACCGTCACTGCGGATGTCCACCCGGTCGCTCGCGGTCAGGTTGCCCCGCACTTTGCCGAGTACCACAATTTCCCGCGCGCTAATGTTGGCCGCGACCACTCCATTGCGCCCAATGGTGACGCGATTGCCCGAGAGGTTGATCGATCCCTCCACGCGCCCGTCTATATATAAAGACTCGGAACCGGTCACTTCACCTTTAATCACCAGCGACTTGCCAATCGTGGCTTGGTCCGACGTGGTCGTCGCAACCGGACGCGGCACGGTAGCGGGTTCGTTCATGTTCATGCTCGGTGCCATCGGCGCCGTGGACGTGCTCGGACGCTCCGGCTCTGCTGGCCGGCCAGGTGTCGCAGGTTGATTCGTGGGCTTCCACATTGTCGTCGAAATCCTTTCGTTTATTAAGCGATTCTTAATCGCCGCCGCATTTTATGGGCCAAAGCGATTCTACTCCTCAGTAAACCCCTCGCCTGTGGAAATCCAGCTTTTCTTATTGATTCTCATAGTTTCCCTCGTGGTTCCTCCGGCGCCAACCCACCGCGGGCCTGCCTCCGGTCGTGTAAGCCCTTCCCGGCCTGCGGTAATTCTTCTATCGCGATACTCCTATCCGCTACTATGGAGCCGTGGGGCACAACCTGACCCTGTACCATCCCTGACGAGGAATCCATGACTTTCACCGCGACGACTTCCACCGCGACCGCCTCCCTCCGGCCCCAGCCCGGAGAAAATGCCCCCTACTACGACCGCTACATCTCCCTGGTCCCGGGCAACGACGTGCTCGCCGCCTTAGACGAACAGCGCCGCCAGATGCTTCTCTTGCTCTCTGGACGCACCGAGGCCGACGGCGATCTCCGCTACGCGCCCGACAAGTGGAGCCTGAAGGAAGTCCTTGGCCACGTCAACGATACCGAGCGCATCATGAGCTACCGGGCTCTGCGAATATCGCGCGGCGATGCCACTCCCATCGAAGGCTACGAGCAGGACGACTACGTTCGTAATGGTCCGTTCGGACGAAGCTCGCTGGCCGATTTGATCGAAGACTACATAGCCGTGCGCCGCGCCACCGTCTCGTTGTTGCGCAATCTAGACGAGGCCGCCTGGACCCGCCGCGGCGTCGCCAATAAGAACGAAGTGACGGTGCGCGCCCTGGCCTACATCATTGCCGGACACGAGCTGCATCATCGGCGGATTCTGGAAGAGAAATACCTGCGCTGATGCTGACCGATTCCGCCATCCTTCGCCACATCGCCCGCCAGCCCAGGAAGACGGCGAGCCATAAGCAACTCCTGCGCGAACTCGGCGTGAAAGGGGAAGCTCGCCGCGAACTAACCGACCGCCTCTACGCACTCGTCAGTAAAGGCGAACTGCTGCAAGTCGATTCCGAGCGCTACGCCATTCCGCAGGCCGCCAAGGGACGCAACATGCTGGTCGGCCGCCTGACCATGCATCGGGACGGCTTCGGCTTCGTGATTCCCGAAGCCACTTCGCTCGACGACAGTCTCAAGGCTCGCCTCGCCGGCGATGTCTTCATTCCTCCGCACGCCACCGCATCCTCCATGCACGGTGATCGCGTGCTGGTCGAAGTCTCCGCCATCCGCACCGATGGCCGCGCCGAAGGCCGCATCATTCGCTCCCTGTCGCGAGCGCATCCGACCGTGGTCGGCATCTTCCACTACGGAACCCGGCAAAACTACGTCAAGCCCATCGACGAAAAAGTGACGCAGGAGATCGTAATCCCTCCAGGCATGGAGAATCCGCAGTCTCCTGTGGCCTCTACCCCTGTGCCCCCCGTGGTAAAGATTTCTCCCGTTGAACCGCCGAAGCAGCAAAAGAAGAAATCGGCAGACCGAGTCATAGGCAACGAAGCCAACGTCCCCACCGACTGGCAAGATCTAGAAGGCGTAGTAGTAGACGTAGAAATCACCGACTGGCCGAGCGCCACGCAGCAGCCGCGCGGCCGCGTCATCGAAATTCTCGGCGAAGAAAGCGACTTCGGAGTCGATGTCGAGATCATGATTCGCAAGTTTCACATTCCCCACCGCTTCCCGCCCGAAGTACTGGAAGAAGCGCAAGCCATCGCATCCGATATTCCCCCCGAAACATTGCGCCATCGCCGTGACTACCGCCAGCTTCCGATTGTCACCATCGATGGCGAAACCGCGCGCGATTTCGACGATGCCGTCCACGTCCGTCAACTCGAAAACGGCAACTATGAACTCCAAGTCCACATCGCCGACGTCGCCCAATATGTAACGCCCAACTCGCCGCTCGATCAGGAAGCCCGCCTGCGCGGCACCAGCGTCTATTTCCCCGACCGCGCCGTCCCCATGCTGCCGCTGGAACTCTCGACTGACATTTGCAGCCTGCGCCCGCAAGTCGACCGCCTCGTGCTCTCCTGCACCATGGAAATCGACCACCACGGCGAGATCGTCGGCTACGAAATCAACGAAGGCGTGATCCGCTCCGCGAACCGCATGACCTACACCGCCGTAAACGCCGTCATTGAAGGCGACGCAGCCGCGCGCCAAGAGTATGCAACTCAGGTCGAACACTTCGAACGCATGCGCGATCTGGCGATGATCCTCAACCGCAAGCGCGAACGCCGCGGATCGATCGACTTTGATCTCCCCGAAGCGGTCATCGAATTCGACGAAATGGGAATGATGAAGAGCATCACCAGATCCGAACGCAATGTAGCCCATCGCCTCATCGAAGAATTCATGCTCTCGGCGAACGAAAGCGTCGCACACTACCTGGAAAATAAACGCATCGCATCGCTCTACCGCATCCACGAAAAGCCCGACGCTAAACGCGTCTACGACTTCGAAGTCATCGCCGCCACCTTCGGATACTCGCTAGGAGTGGGCGCATTGCCCATTCAACGCGTGCAACTAAAAGCCGACCGTCGCGACGCCCGCGGCACCGGCAAGCGCGTCCGCGAAATCGAAGTGCCTAAAGAAGTTCACATCACCCCGCGCATGTATCAAAAACTCACCGAGAAGATCGCAGGCAAGCCCGAAGAAAGAATCCTGAGCTTCCTGATGCTCCGGTCGCTGAAGCAAGCCCGCTACTCCGAAGAAAATCGCGGACACTTCGCCCTCGCCGCCACTACTTACACCCATTTCACCTCGCCGATTCGCCGCTATCCCGACCTGATCGTGCACCGCATCCTGAAAGAAGTGCTGCAGGACTCGCCCGAAAAGATGGATGGAGAAGTACCGGTGGGAACGTCATCGGCACCTTCCCGATCCGTGGAAGAGCGGCCCTTCAGGGCCGCGTCCAGCGCTTCTTTGCAAGCTGGGGCTTTAGCCCCTGCGTCTCGCCCGCACAGAGAAGACCGGGAAGGGCACGACTTTAGTCGTGCCAATGAACGACCAGAAAGAGCCGGGGCTTTAGCCCCTGAGGGCCCGCCGCCGTCGCCCTGGTCCAAGCGCCGCGACCACGACGCGCATCAGCACGCGCTCGAACCTCTCGGAGGACCCATCACACTCGAAGAACTCCACAGCATCGCCGACGAATCCAGCCAGTCCGAACGCCGCGCCGACGAAGCCGAGCGCGGTCTGATGGAATGGAAGAAGATGAAATTCATGGAGCGCCACATCGGCGAAGACTTCGACGGCCTCATCATCAGCGTAACCAAATTCGGATTCTTCGTGGAACTCACCGACCTCTTCGTCGAAGGCCTCGTCCCCCTCAACACGCTAACCGACGACCGCTACACCTACCACGAAAACACGCGCCAGATCACGGGACAGCGCTCGCGCAAGACCTACAGCCTAGGAAACCGCGTCCGAGTTTTGGTGGACCGCATTGATCCGGTAGAGAAAAAGATTCAGTTCGCGTTGCTTGAAGAGCAGCCAAAGCCGTCAGGGAAAAAGCGCCGCAAGTGATCACCGATGCACGGTCTGACTGTAGAATTGAGATTTACGGAGAGCGAAGACCATGCCAACACCGAGCGAACCGAAGCCCGAGCAAAATCCAGTCCAAGCAGCCGAGCACGTCGCCAGCGCTCACCAGATCCTGAAGGATCTGCAAAAGAAGGTCGGGAATCATCCCGAACTCGGCGAGGCCATCACCAAACTGGAAATGGCGCTCAGCACCCTCGCCGTAAAAACCGGCGGCTTGCTGTGAGTCCATTCCGCTTTTAGATTCGTTCGTTGGTAGATCAATTCATTCCGGCAAGTACACAAATGGAAGTTACCATCCAAGAACGCAGTCTAAGTTTCAGGTCAGAGTACGAAATTGAGACACCTGGTTCTTACTATTTTGCGCAAAAGGCTATTTTTTCGTTTCCCGCCAAGATAAAAGTGCAATCGTCAGACGAACGCATCCTCGCGAACATACAGGGCCGTTTTTCATTCTTTCGAGAAAGATCTGACTTCTTGCTCTCGGATGGCCGGGTCTTCCACTTTTGGTGCGAGAAGAGATGGAAACGCGTGTTCGATTGCGAGGGGAACAAAGTCAGCTATCGTCTCTACGGACATAAAGGACTCAGGTATTCCATTTTCCAAGATGACCGTCAGATCGCAGCTTTTACCAAGAACCGTGTCGTGATCGGGAAGGGCAATCAGTACGAGATAAACCTTAACGATGATGCCGACGTCATCGTGATCATATGCATGGTGCTCGCAATAAACAGTTCAGAGGACGACGACGATAACGCAACGGTCACCATTGATGTAGGAAGCATCGGACCGGAAGAAAAACCATTCGATGAACGCTGGCAGCCCAGCTGAAACAACGCCATCAGCCGCCTAAACTCTAAGGATGCATGCGCCCAAGCGTCTCCACGGTCGACCTGCTAGAATTCCCCTTCACCACTCTTAGCGCCTGCCTGAAGGAACGTCACTTCATGTCCAGTAATCCCACTCCCCACACCCGCGTAGTGCGCGAACCGCAGCGCGCGGTGTACGACCGCGATGCCGTCAACCAGATCCTCGACGAAGCCTTCCTCTGCCACGTTGGCTTCGTCGCCGACGGTCAGCCATATGTCATCCCCACTTCCTACGGACGCGACGGAGACGTGCTCTACATCCACGGCTCGGCCGCCAGTCGCATGTTGCGCAACCTCGATCAGGGCGTCCCGGTTTGCATCACCGTCACGCTGCTCGATGGATTAGTGCTCGCGCGCTCCGTCTTCAATCACTCGATGAACTACCGCTCAGTGGTAATTCTGGGCACGGCAACCCTGGTTGACGATCCGGCGGAAAAACTTGCCGCCCTGCGCGCGTTGAGCGAGCACATCCTGCCGCAGCGCTGGGACGACTCGCGCCTCCCCAACGAAAAAGAGCTGAAGGCAACATCCGTCCTGCGCCTTCCGATCACTGAATTTTCCGCCAAGGTCCGCGTCGGCCCGCCCGTGGACGACGAGGAAGACTACTCGTTCCCGACCTGGGCAGGAGTGATTCCGTTGCGGATGAACATCGGCTCCGCGATCCCCGACGACCGCTGCCAGCAAGAACTGCCCGCATACCTGAAGCGCTATTCGCGCCCGGGAAAGTAATCGATCGAGTAGCGCAAAGGGGAGTATTCGCAGATAATCGCACTCGTCAAAACAAATGCGACAGCCGGGGAGCGAATCCAGTATGGCAGACTTGGGCTATTTTCCGATGGGTAGGCGCGCTCTCGAAGCCGCCCTGCTTGCGGTTTGCATGTTGACGGCCTATGCGGTCAACGCTCAGGAGGGCTACCAGCCATCCCCAGAAAATCTGGCGGCGCGAAAGCAATTCCAGGATGACAAGTTTGGGATGTTTATCCATTGGGGCGTGTACAGCGTATTAGGGGACGGCGAGTGGGTGTTCCACGAGCGGAAGCTCACTGCGGATCAATACGAACGCCTGCCTCGATTTTTCAATCCCCAGCAGTTTGACGCCAAGACTTGGGTCTCGCTGGCCAAAGCGGCGGGAATGAAGTACATCACCATCACCTCCCGTCATCACGATGGCTTTGCCATGTTCGATTCGAAAGTTTCCGATTGGAATATCGTGCAGCGCACGCCTTACGCGAAAGATCCCTTGAAGCTGTTGGCTGAGGAGTGTCATCGGCAGGGGATCAAGCTCTTCTTCTATTATTCGCAACTGGATTGGCACAACCCGGATTATTTCCCGCGCGGCCAGACTGCGACGAATTGGAACAATGGCCGGCCCGACCACGGCGACTGGGATGCCTACCTCGACAACTACATGGCAGGCCAGTTGACCGAACTGCTGACAAATTACGGGCCCATCGGCGGCATCTGGTTCGATGGCATGTGGGACAAGCCGGAAGCGGACTGGCATCTCGCCAAAATCTACGGCCTGATTCATCGCTTACAACCGGCCACGCTGATCATTCCCAACCATCACTTGACTCCGAAGTCCGGCGAAGACGTACAGACGTTCGAGAAAGATCTTCCCGGCGAGAATACGGCAGGATTCAACACGAAGGTTGTGAGCGAGCGACTGCCCCTCGAAAGCTCGAACACGCTCAACGCATCGTGGGGGTTCAACATTGGAGACAGCAAATACAAGAGCCCCGCCGAAGTGGAGGAATTTCTCGTGCGCGCGGCCGGGCGCAACTCCAATCTCTTACTGAACATTGGGCCCATGCCGAACGGAGAAATCCAACCCGAATTTGTTACGCGTCTTCATGCCGTGGGCGAATGGATCGCAAAGTATGGGGATTCGATCTACGGCACGCGCGGCGGCCCGATTGCGCCTGCAAGCTGGGGTGTAACCACGCAAAAAGCGGACAAGGTGTACGTGCACGTTCTCTCCTGGAATGCCCCGCTCTTAGCGCTCTCTCCCCTGGTAGGTCGCGTGAAGGAAGCTCACATGCTGGTCGATGGATCGCCGATCGAATTCAAACAGAGTCCAGACGGCGTGGTATTGAAGGTTCCTCAGGCCAAGCCAGATGAAGTCGACCGTGTGGTGGAGCTGACCTTGGCGCGAGGGAATTGAATCACTAGCTTTCCGGTCGGACGAACTGACCGGACGAACTGCAGCGTGTATCGCCCCCTCGCGTAGGGACAGCCGCCCTCGGCTGTCCGGCCGGACGAAGTCCGGCAAATGCCCGCAACTCAAACCATCTCAAGGCAGCAGCAGCAGCTTCCCCGTAGTCTTCCGCCCTTCCAGGTCCCGGTGCGCCTGCTGCACCTGCGCCAACGGATACACATGTTCAATCCGCAACTTCAGTTTGCCGTCGCGAATCATGCCAAAGACCGCACCCGCCCGCTGCTGCAATTCCTGCACGGTGATGATGTACGAACCCAGCGAAGGCCGCGTCAAGAAGATCGATCCCTTCTGCGTCAGCACCAGCGGATCAATCGGCGCCACCGCCCCGCTCGATCCGCCATAGAGCACCATCATGCCGCGAGGGCGCAGCAGGTTCAGACCCTTGTCGAACGTCGTCTTGCCCACCGAGTCATACACCACGTCCACGCCTTTGCCGCCGGTCAGCCGCTTCGTCTCCGCCTCGAAATCCGCCTGCGTATACAGAATAACGTCGTCCGCTCCGGCCGCTCGCGCCAGCTTGGCTTTTTCCTCGGTCGAAACCGTAGCGAGCACGCGCGCCCCAATGTTGTGCGCCATCTGCACCAGCAGCAACCCCACTCCGCCGGCAGCCGCATGCACCAGCGCCGTCTCCCCTTTCTTCAGCGGATAGGTGTCATGAGAAAGGTAGTGCGCCGTCATCCCCTGCAACATGGCCGCCGCAGCCTCGCGCTCTCCCACCCCAGCCGGAATCTTCACCAGCCGGTCAGCCGGCACCGCCGCGTACTCGGCATAGCTCCCGAGCGTCATCGTGTACGCCACGCGATCCCCAACTGCCACGCCGAGCACGTCGGCGCCGACCGCCGAAACCACGCCCGCTGCTTCCTGTCCCAGAACCAGCGGCAGCGGCGCCTTGTAACGGCCTTCGCGGTTATAGACGTCAATAAAATTGACTCCCGCCGCCTGGATTTTCACCACGGTTTCGTTCGACTTCGGTTGCGGAACCGGCAAGTCCACCAGTTCCATCACTTCCGGCCCGCCTGTTTGCTTGATCTGTATGGCTTTCATATTTGCTTTCGATGAATCCAGAACGACGAACGACTCGTTGGCGGCAACCCATTCTCTACAAAGGTCCGATGCCGCTTATACCCCCCCGCCACCACCCCGTTTGCCATCTCCCACAGGCCTGGGGTAACATGCCCAGCCGGTCCCCAAAGTAACGGACGTAATGGGTCTTCTGTGGCGTTGACCCAACGAATTTTGCGATAGTACCATCTCATAGTAAGGAAAGGTCAGTTGCGCCCGGAAGCGGTTACCGTAAGTTTTTGAAAATATGAGGCTTTCTTCTCACTCGTATCTGGCGATCCTGCTCTCTGTCACATTGTCAGCGACGCTCGCTTGCCAGGGCGCCCAGAAACCGGCCACTTTCATGCCTCTCGCCCAGGCCCAAGCTCCAGCCTTGGTCGCGGCCAGCAGTCCGCCTGATCCGCACCAGCAGAAATCCGGCACAGCAGCCGCTGAACCCCAAGCGAAGCCGCCGGTGCCGCAGGCGCTCCAAGTCGACCCCGTAGCCGACCTGATCGCCCGCGTCGAAAAAGAATACCAATCAGGCCAGGATAACTATCACGCCGGGCACCTCGAAGCCGCCAAACAGAATTTTGACTCCGCTTTCAACCAGCTCCTCGGCAGCGGATTCGACCTCCGCTCCAGTTCCGATGACCGCCTGGAGCGCGAACTCGACCGCCTGCTGGACGGCGTCAACAGCCTCGAACTCGCCGCCTTGCAGCAGGGCGACGGCTTTGCCGAACAGAAATCGGAACCCGCGCCGATCGACGAAGCCAACGAGCTCACGCCGACGGTCGACGAAAACATCAAGGCCAAAGCCGAGGCCGAGATTAAATCCACGCATTCCGACTTGCCGCTGGTCATGACCGACCAGGTTGCGGGCTTCATCAATTACTTTTCCAGCCGCGGACGCGGCACGCTGGAACGCGCTCTGGCTCGCTCCGGCCGCTACGAAGAAATGATCCGCCGCGTCCTCCGCGAACAAGGCGTTCCCCAGGAACTGATCTATCTAGCCCAAGCCGAGTCCGGATTCCATCCGCTGGCCGTTTCCCGCGCCGGCGCTCGCGGCATGTGGCAGTTCATGGGCAGCCGCGCCAAAGGCTACGGACTCGAGCGCAGTTGGTGGGTCGATGACCGCCAGGATCCCGAGAAAGCCACTCGCGCCGCCGCTCACCACCTGAAAGACCTCTACAACCAGTTCGGAGACTGGTACCTGGCCATGGCCGCGTACAACTCCGGTCCGGGCACAGTGCAGAGCGCCGTCAAGCGCACTGGATACGCCGATTTCTGGCAACTCTACAACCGCAACGTGCTTCCGAAGGAAACCCGCAACTACGTTCCCATCATCGTGGCCGTCACCATCATGGCCAAGAATCCCGCGCAATACGGACTGGATTCGGTGGTGAAGGATAAGCCGGTTCCCTACGACACGGTCAAGATCGACTATCCCATCGATCTCCGGCTAGCCGCTGAGTGCGTGGATGTCACCACCGAAGACTTGCTCGACTTGAATCCCAGCCTGCTCCGCCTGACCACACCGAAGGATCGGGAGTTCGATCTGCACTTGCCCGCCGGAACTGCCGACAAGTTTCAGGCGGCGGTCGCCTCGATTCCCACCGACAAGCGCGTCTGGTGGCGCTATCACAAGGTGCAAGGCAGTGAAACGCTGGCCTCGATCGCACGCACCTATCGCACGACGCCGAAAGCCATCGCCGAAGCGAACGACCTGAGCGACGATGATCTAGCGCCCGAAGCTCGTCTGATCATCCCAATCGCCGCAGGCAAACAGTCCGATACCAGCACTTACGCGCATGCGACTACGCGTTACAAAGTTCGCAAGGGCGATACGGTGGAGTCGGTCGCCGAAAATTTTGGAGTCTCCGCGAAAATGATTCGCGGATGGAATCACATCAAAGGCAGCAGCTTGGCGGGAAGAAAAGTTCTGTATCTCCACCTGCCCGTCACCCGCAGCGCGGGAGAAACGCAGGTAGCCAGCAAGCGTTCCCGCAAATCAAAGCACCGAGCCGGAACCCAAATCGCCACGTCGTCCACGGGATCGTCCAGCGGAGTCGTCCGTCACAAGGTGAAACCCGGCGAAACCCTGTTTTCGATCGCCAGCTCCTACAACACCACCGTGACCGCAATCCGGCACGACAACCGCGACGTAGCCACCTTGCGCCCGGGAATGGTTCTGGTAGTCCACAACCTCCGCTAAAAACCTCCGCTGACCTCAAGCCTCGTATCAGGGCGTGGCTTCAGCTTCAGCCATGCCATCGTGACCTCCGCTGCTTTTGACGTTGGTTTTTGGCGGGCTCGGGGAAACCAAGGTCAAAATCAACACCTAAGGTCAAAATCAACACCAAGGTCAACGGCGGCGGACATGAGTGCCCGCCCTACACTTACCCCATCAGCAGGCCGCCGTTGACGTTCAGCACATGGCCGGTGATGTAGGACGCATCGTCGGAAGCTAGAAATTTCACCGCGCTGGCGACGTCCTCGGGAGATCCTACTCGTCCTAGTGGAATATTTTTCACCGCACTCTGCTTCAATTCTTCGCTCAGGACTGCGGTCATGCTGGTCTCGATAAATCCTGGAGCGACCGCGTTGCAGGTGATATTGCGCGAGGCCACTTCGCGGGCCATGGCCATAGTCAGGCCGATCAGTCCGGCCTTGGAGGCAGCGTAATTCGCTTGCCCAGCTTGTCCCGTCTGCCCGAAGATGCTGGTGATGTTGATGATCCGTCCCCAGCGCTGCTTGAGCATCGATCCGATTACCTGCTGGATGCAGAGATACGCGGACGTCAGATTCGTCGTCAGCACCGCGTCCCAGTCGGCGCGCTTCATGCGCATCACCAGTTGGTCGCGCGTGATGCCGGCGTTATTCACCAGGATGTCGATCTTGCCAAATTGCGCAATCGCCGACTTGATGCCCGCTTTCACTTGGTCTTCTTCCGCCACGTCCATGACGAACGCCGCGGCATTGCCTCCCGCGGCCGTGATCTCGGCGACCAGTTCGTCAAGTTTTTGCCGATTGCGCGCCGCTACCGCAACGCTTGCGCCCTCCCGCGCCAGTGCCAGCGCGCAGGCATGACCGATGCCCTGCGACGCTCCCGTAACCAGCGCGACTCGCCCTTCGAGTTTCATGCCTGCTCCTTCATCCTTAATCTCTATCCCTAGGAACCAAACTTCGGAATCGATCTGGTAGAAGCGAGGATTATAAACGCCGCGGACGATCACCGGCTCGTAGCCGCTGCGAGCTACGGGCTTCGAGCTGCGAGGAGCCTCCGGAACCTGTTTGCTCGCAGCCCGCAGCCTTCGGTCCACGTCCGATTAGAACGTCGCCCACTCAAGTCCGCCGCCTTCCTGCCGATGTTCACAGAGGGCGCACCGTCTTACCCCTCGCATGAGCCTCTCCACTCCCCATTCGCCGGTGAAAGTCCTGATCGCGGACGACAGTTCGTTCATGCGCGCTGCCCTTTCGCGCATGGTCGGATCCGACGACTCCCTTTGCGTGGTTGGCACCGCGCAGGACGGACTGGAAACGCTGGCAAAAATTGCCGCACTCCATCCCGACGTCGTTACCCTCGACCTCGATATGCCCGGCCTGAGCGGCCTGGAAACCCTGAAGCGCGTCATGTCCGAAACTTTGCGCCCAGCAGTCATCGTCGTGAGCGCGCTCGCCCGGCAAGGTGCCGAAGCCACGCTTGAAGCGTTTGAACTCGGAGCCTCCGACTGCATCGCCAAACAGCTCAGCTACGATTCCGCCGACGTCATCAAAATCCAGAACGAACTCGTCGGCAAGATCAAGGCGGCCGCCGGTCCCCGCCTGCTTGCTCCTCGCCCCTCCAACCGCCTCGATCGCCCGGCGCTCCACCCTGTTCCCGTTCACCATACGGCCGCGGCGACCGTGCCTTCGATCACCGCTATTGCCATCGCCGCCTCCACCGGCGGTCCCAAAGCTTTGGAGGGAGTGCTTTCAACCCTTCCTGCCGACCTCCCGGCCGCGATCCTCATCGTGCAGCACATGCCGATCGGATTTGCCGGACCCTTTGCCAGGCGCCTCAACGAACTCTGCAAGCTGAAGAGCCACGAAGCCGCCGAAGGCGACCTCATCACAGCTGGGCATGTCTACCTTGCTCCGGCTGGCAACCACCTCACCGTTCGCCGCCACTCCTCCGCGGACGTTCTTCTACAACTCTCGGCCTTGCCCAGCAACCTGCTCCACATCCCCTCGGCGGATGTGATGATATCTTCCGTTGCTGAAGTTTTTGGTTCCTCGGCCATGGGGATCATCATGACCGGCATGGGCGACGACGGCGCCCTCGGGATGCAAGCGATCTTCCGCGAGGGCGGAGTCACCCTCGGCCAGGATCAAGCCACCTGCGTCGTCTACGGAATGCCGCGCTCCTGTGCGGAGAGGGGAGTGCTGAACCAGGTGGCCGCACTGCCCGATATCCCGCTCCACATCCTCGCCGCCGCGGCAGTTCGTTTGGGTGTGCGTAGTTCTGAAGAGTCATACCATCCTCCGATTCACTTTCCGTACAACTCTTCTTCAGCAATCGCATGGCCCCGCTGCCTGCACAAATTCGGCGCGCGCCGCACCAACATCTCCAGTTGTTCGGGATCTACTTCAGCGTGGTAAGAATCGTCCGCTTCGGATCAAGCACAATTCTCCGCGCGCCGCTCGGCGCCGTCAGCCGAAACCCAGTCTCATGGCCATCCGCCAACACTTCACCGAGAAAAATCAGCGCGTTACCCGCCGTCGTCGCATACACCGGAACCGCTGTCACTAGATCATCGGGTACGTCCTTTTGTACGATCACACCCGTAACCGTGGTCACCCCAGCTTTCTCCGTGAAGCGAATTTCGCGCGCTTCCAGTTCCGGGATCGCGGTCCCTTCGATCCAACCTTCTAAAAACCAGTCCAGCTTGGGACGTTTCTCGTACCAAAGTGGGCGCGGCAGTTCCTCTTCGAACCCTTGCATCAATTCCTGTGTGCTCAAACTCTCTCCCGCATACCGCTCCCTGATTTTCCGGAGCGCGCGAAAGAACGGCTCTTCCGCATTCGCCCGCCCTTTCCGGGAATGGGATGCCGCTTCGGAATCGCGCAGCATCCATCGCAACATGTGAAACAACCACGTCCCTCTTTCGTAGCTGATCGCCTCGTATCCCCCCGGGAAATGCGACGACTCCAGTCGCTGCCCCAGTGTCACCGGCCCCGCGTCGCGCAGCCGCTCTCCATCTTTGTTCTTGCTCAGAAGATCCCGCCGGTACTTTTCCATGATCTGGCGGAATTCCGCCGGGTTCTGCTGCTCCAGCATCAACAGCGCCGCATAATTTGCCAGACCTTCCGCAATCCACTGATCCCGATAGCTCCTCCACAGCACCAGATCGCCCCACCACTGATGCGCCGTCTCGTGCACCAGAACCTGACTGTCGAGGCCCCGTGTCACCGGATCAAGCCGCAGATCGGTCTGCTCCTGCGGGCTCAGAAACGCGAAGCTCGACAGGAACACCAGCCCCGGCCATCCCTGGCTCAACTCCCCCGGCATCTGCGTCAGCGCCAGCGAGCCATAGGGATACGGCCCAAACCACTGCGTGAAACTCCCAATGGCCTTCGCCGCCTTGTCGGCCACCGCCTGCACATTGCGCGCCGGCGACGGAGGCGGAGGAGTCACCATGATCGGCCCCATCGTTCTCGATCCCGGCGCGGGAATTCCGGGAAAGACCGGCTGCTGCATCAACTCCGCCGGCGCCTTCGGAAACGATTTCTCCACTCCCTTGGTGCCGTAAGCCTCGACACGAATGTTGCCCGCCTTCGCCTCCGCCCGAACATACTTGCCCAGGTTGAACCCCGCCACCGGAATCGGGCGCTCTGAGGTCCACCGCGAAATTTTCTCCCCCGCAGCGTCCTCGTTCGTTTCCGCGTCCCCGCCACCGCCTGACATCAGTTTTCCCGTTGCTACCAGCGTCCAGTTCGCGGGATAGCGAAACTCCATCTCGAACTGTGCCGGGCTCAAACCGAAATTCGGATACCACGTGCCGCGCGCGCCCACATACAGCAACCCGTTCCCCGCCTCCGACAGAACCTCGCCCGCATAGGTAAACTTCAGTTTCAATTCCTGTGCGGCCACCAGCGGAGCAGGGAACACCACCGCCACCAGATCGTTCCCTTTGCGCCGCAGCTCGGTTCCCTCAATTGCCGGGTTCTGGATGAAGTCCACCGCGCGCCCATCCGCCTCGACCGCCTCAATCTTCAGATACCGCGATAACTCAAACAGCAGCATCCGTTCTCCGCCGCTGCGAACTCGAACATTTGCCTCCGTCGATGCTCGCAACCGAGTCGGAGGCTCTACCGATACCCGAATCCGGAAGCCCGTGATCGATGCATCACCCGCCAGTGGAGCCGTAGCTGCGTTGCCCGCCCCACCGGGCGCAAACGAGGTCCATATATCGAAGAACAGAGTGCCGTCCTTTAGCCGGGGCTGCCCCGCCCACAACGGCTCGGCGCTGGCCGCATCCCAGAACACATCGAAGCCGCCCAGTTTCTTGCCCATCAGATGCGCGTGCAGCAGAGCCGGAAATTTAACCCCTGGCTCGTGCAGGGACGGACGCCCTCCGCGCTCCGGCAGAGAGTGGCTGAAGTCGAGCAGCAGGCGCAAGGCATCAAACTCCGCGAGATTGCGGCTCGTGTCGCCCCATTCTTTGATGAACTCCCCGCCCTCCGGCGCAGGCGTGAGGGAGCGCTGCAAGACCGCCGCCGTGTCGTCGTTGAAGCGCAAGTATGCCGAGGTGAACTGCTCTTCCAGAATCGCCATCCCCGTGAACAGCGCCAGCGATCCGCGCTCCACGCGGTTCGGCGGCCGCAGCCGTATCTCGCCCTCACCCTCGAAGAACGCGCCCGTAATCCGCCCGCAAATGTCTTCTGTAAAAGCCAGCGTGCCGTCGTCCAAATCAAGATGGAGATTGGGCCGGTCAATCGAGGCTTCCCGAACGTGGTACACGCGTTGGGGATCGAGCGAGACCGACCCATTCCGCGCGTAGAGCCCGCTGGTAGTTTGCGGACAATCGGGGGCCGCTGCTGCTGGCTGCGCCCAAGCTGTCGCGGCCGCAAGACACCATCCCAACCCGATCCACCACCGAACCGACCCTGGCTTCATAAACTGGGTCGTCCCTCCGGGACTTGACTCGTTTCTACGTTTGTCCCAGCGCTGAAGCGCTGGGCTAATCTGGTTCGCCCCTCCGGGGCTGGTAAACACACTCTTCAGAGCCCGGGACCTCTTTTCGCCGCCCCAGTGCCAGCACCTTTGTCACCTTACCGCGCCTCTGCCCGGTTGCTAGAATCAGCCGAGTGCGAGCCTTCGTCCTCATTCTAGTGCTTCTGTCGGCGCTCACCGCGTCCGCCGACGTCATCCATCTAAAGAATGGACGCACCATCTGGGCCGACCAGGTCCGCGAAAATAAAGACCATGTCGAGTATGACCTCGGCGATGACACCTACGCCATCCCGAAATCCACCGTCGAGCGCATCGATGCCGGCGGCCCCGCCCCCGTTCACCCGGGAGCATCTGCAAATGTCCCCGACATCACCCCGCCCGCGCCTTCGTTCACCCACGAAGCCGATGTGGCCGAAAAAGTTATCCGGGACGGCAAAGTTGATGCCGATGCGCTCGCCATTGTCGCGCAAACCGGCAATTCCGAACTCGCCGCCACCGCCTACTTTCTCGCCGGCAAGCACGAATCCGATCACGGCAACTTCCCGCAAGCGAAACGCTATTACGAATCCGCGCTCCGTTTCCAGCCGGATAACTCCACCTTGCTCATCTACTACGCCGCCACCCAGATGCGCACCGGCCACGCCGCCGAAGCCCTGTCGTATTCGCAACGCGCCGCCAGCATCGCTCCCGATTCACCCGACGCCATCGCCATGCTGGGCTTCGTGCAATTCGCCAGCGATCATACGCCCGATGCCATTCGCTCCTGGAAGAAGTCGCTCGCCCTGCGTCCCGATGCCATCGTCAGCCAATATCTTGCCCGCGCCGAGCGCGAATTGAGCGCCGAATCCGATTTTTCGCAACGCGAAAGCAGCCACTTCAACCTCCACTTCGAAGGCAAAGACACTTCCGAGACCTTCCGCCGCGACCTGCTGGCCACGCTCGACTCCGAGTATGAGGACCTCGTCCGCGATCTTGGCTATTCGCCCCACAACAACATCGCCGTCACGCTCTACACGCAGCGGACATTCTTCGACGTTACGCGGGCTCCCTCCTGGAGCGGCGCCATCAACGACGGCAAGCTGCGCATCCCGATCAGCGGCATGGCCAGCGTCACGCCCGAGCTTGCCCGCGTTCTTAAACATGAACTGACGCACTCCTTCGTCTCGCAAATGTCCAGCAACCGCTGCCCCACCTGGCTAAACGAAGGCATCGCACAAATCGAAGAAGGGAAGTCGTCGGCTGCCTACGGGCGCCAACTGGCACAGCTCTTCGCCGCCGGAAATGAGATTCCCTTCAATGTGCTCGAAGGCAGCTTCATGAGCTTCTCCGGCCCCCAGGCCACTGCCGCCTACGCCGAATCTCTCGCCGCCACCGAATACATTCGCGACGCCTACGGCATGAGCGAAATTACGCGCATCCTCGAACGCCTCTCCGGAGGTAGCTCCACCGAAGCCGCCTTACGCGTCACTGTCCACTCCGACTATCGCCAACTCCGCGACGAAATGACCCGCGCGCTAAGAGAAAAATACGGCGAATAGGCGGGGCCTGTGTAGCAAGCCCGCTGTGAAGCTGATGCGCTGGTTTGATAGCCATGCGAGCAAACCCAGTCACCTCGCGCTCCAATTGGTTCACTAATCGTTTGATGATGGAAAGATTTTGCCGGGAAGTAAGAAGCAGGAACTACGACGCTCTACTTTTTCACCAGGCTCGTATGGCTAGCTACGCATAGCCACTTGCCATCCTGAAAGACCCAGGTATCGGTAAAGCGCCCGAAGTGCTCGTATGGCTTGGTGCCATAAGTGCCTTTCGTATGATAATTACCCGTCACAATCGCCGTAGTAGCGTACATATCTACTTTCACGTCCGCGATACTCATGATGCTGGGCTGGAATTTAGGGTCTGCGAAATCCGCCAGGAACTGCCCACGATCGCTGACTCCTCCATCCCACTCAGTATTGATGAACTTGTCGCCGATCATGCTTGCGATTGCGGTCGCATCTCGGCCGAGCTGGGCCTGGTTCCACATACGCTCAAGCGCCACCAGCTTGGCGGCTTCCGTCGAGGAGCCTTCTTTGGAAGTTTGCGCGGACGCTGATATCAGCAGACAGCAGACCGCCGCCATCACGATGGTGCTTCGGGACCGGGTTCTCGCCATCTCCAACATAGCTTCGAAGACGATAACGTGGGCCGGCTTATCTCTGCCAAAGAAAATACATTCGAAACGTTACTAACGTTACGGGGTGGATATGTCCCAATGGTTACTACGATCGGGCTCCTCTTGTGGGAACTTCGACGATTACGGCGAGAAACGTGCTCCGGCGCTGCGTCATTGCCCTTCGCGCTTGTCGAACTTACTCGCCACTTTCACGCCGCTTAACCCGCTGACGTACCGGGAGACGCCGCGATAGAGCGATTCGGCAATGCGCTGACGGTGCTCTGAGGTTTCTAGTTTGCGTTCGTCGGTGGGATTCGACACGAACGAAATCTCGGCCAGAATCGAAGGCATATTCGCGCCGATCAGCACGATGAAGGGCGCTTTCTTGATCCCGCGATTGCGGATGCCGGCGTTGTTCAGGGCCAGCCCGTCGTAGAGCGATGCCTGCACGTCGCCGGCAAACTCGCGCGATTCTTCGATCTTCTCTTTCAGCGCTATTTTCTTCACCAAGTCCTGCAGTTCGTGGATCGATTTCTCCGAGACCGCGTTCTCGCGCGCGGCAACTTCCAGCGCTTCCGGCGAGGAAGTGAAATTCAGGTAGTAGGTTTCGACGCCACGCGCATCGGCATCGCGGCTCGAGTTGGCGTGGACGGAGATGAACAAATCCGCGCGCTCGCGGTTCGCAATCGCGGTGCGGGTTTCGAGGGGGATGAAGGTATCGTCCTGGCGCGTGTAAATCACTTCGGCGCCGAGCCGCGATTCGAGCAAGCGGCCGAGGCGCTTAGCCACGTCGAGCACGACGTCTTTTTCGAGCAGGCCGTTGGGGCCGATCGTCCCGGTGTCATGACCGCCGTGACCGGCGTCAATCACGATCTTTCCGATCTTCAGCCCGAGGGCGCGAATCAAAGACCGGTCTCCAGAGGCGGTGGGCCGCGCCTCGCGGGTCGCTTCACGAGATTCGAGATGGGTCTCAGGATGAAGATCCGCAGTGTCGTCGGCGGTTGAGCGCGACTTTTTCCGGCGCTTTGAAGACGAAGCCGACGTCGACGGTTTCGCTGCGTCGGCATCCGATATGCTGGCGGCCTCGCCCGGCATTACTTCGGGATGAATTTTTTCATGCTCCAGTGTGGCCACCGTCGACGGAACTCTGTCTTCCACCTCGACGATTGTCTTCGGGATCCTCCGGTTCGACCCTTTCACCGCAACCGTGGTCTTGATCACTCCTATGCCGTTCGCTGTCTTGGCGGAATCGGAAGGCTTGGAATCCGACCTCGAATTTTCGGCGGGCAAATCGGTTTCGACGGGCTCCGATTTCGCAAAGCGAACCGCATCTTTAGCGGAGTCTCTCCGCCCATCGGCCTTGGAGTCTGCGTCCGCTGCGACCGAATCGTCGTCTGCTTCCGAGGAAGCCGTCGTGGATGCGTCCTTAGCCGACCTGACTTTGCTGCCGCCTGCGTCCGGGTTGGCCGTGTCCGCCTTGCTAAGCGCTGACGCGCGCTTCTGTTTCCCGTGGATGTCCTTGCCATGCGCATCTTTGCCGTGCACATCAATGATGAGCCGGTATGGGTCGGGCAGCAGGAAAGCGTCGTAGCTCGCAAGGTCGTCGACTTCCAAGACAATCCGCGTGCGCCCGGGTTGGAATTCGGCAACGCGAATCTTCTTCAGGAAGCCATCGTCGACGTCAAAGGTCTTTCCCACCAGGGTCGAAGCCAGTTTAGTGTCGCGCAGGTCGAAGAAAATGCGGTCGGGATGCGAGATGCGCTGCGACCCGAACTTCACTTCCTGCTCCACGTCTATAGCGACGCGAGTGTAGTCGGGCGTGGACCAGTGGCGAACTCCGGTCACACGCGGCAAGGCGTTGCGACGGGCGCTCGCGGCGTTTGCGGATTCGGCCGCGTCGTCGGCGTTGGCACCGGCATTGCCTTTGCCATTCGAAGACCGCTGCTTGCGCGCCGTCTTCCGCGCCGTACGTTCCATTTCGTCGGCGTCGGCGTCGATTTCCTTCATCGCGGAGCGGGCATCATCGGCCAGACGGTTGCGCGGATAGCGATGCAGGAAGTCTTCGAAGATCGTGCGCGCCTCTTCGGGATCGTTGAGATCGTCCTTGTAGATCTCGCCAATCGTAAAGAGCGCGTCGAAGCGGTATTTGCTGCCCGGATATTCCTTGCGCAGGAAGCGGTATTGTTCGACGGCGCCGCGCAGAATCTTGTTGTCGTCAAAGCGCCGCCCCATCTCGACCATGAGTTCGGCGGTCGCCACCACGCTCGGGTCCGCTTTCGATGAGGCGGGAGAGCCGAAGTAAACGCGGTGGTAGGAATCGATTACGCGCTGGTATTCGCGGCGGCTGCGCTCGGCAACAGGGCGGCCGTTGAGAGCCTCCCGCATGCGCTCTGCCTTGGTGAATTGCTGACGGGCCCAGGCATCGTTGTGATGAACCCGCGCCGAGGCGGAACCGAGCGGCAGCAGCACGAGCAAGAACGCTGCGCCAAGGCGAAGGGCGAGGCCGCCTCGAGTTAGGGTCGTAGAAAGCATTGGGTCATTGTGTCATTGAATCATTTTGTCATTGGGTCAATGTTTCAATACCTCAATGATTCAATGACTCGCTACGCTCCCGCTACCACAACGAGAGTTGCCGCCTTACTCCGTATTACTAATAAACAGCACGCCCCGAGCATCGCGCTGCACGTGGACCGGATCATGTGCCGGGCTGCCGATCGGGTTGCCGATTACGTACGAGCCCGGCTCGCTGCCACCGTTGTACAAGGTCGTGATCCGGCGAACGTAGTTCTGCGTTTCCCTGAAATGCGGAACGCCCGCACTGCGCGCCACCGCCCCCGAACCCGCGTTATAGGCCGCCAGGCTGAGGCGCACGTTGCCGCCGTAGCTGTCCAACAGCTTCCTTAGATGTCTAACCCCGGCATCCACGTTTTGTTGCGGGTCAAAAGGATTGGAAACATTGAGCGAACGTGCAGTCGAAGGCATCAGCTGCATCAGCCCCATGGCGCCTTTGCGCGACACCGCGTTGGGATTGAAATTCGATTCCACCTTGACCACCGAGCGCACCAGGCTCGGATCCACGTTGTGCCGCGCCGCCGCCTGTTCAATCGCGGCATCGATATCCTGCTGCGTAAAGGCGCGGTTGAGAGTCTGGTGAGTCTGCGCTCTGCCGTCGAGGTACGTGTTAACCTCCGAAGCCGCCGAGCGCGCCGCTCGCATCACCGCTCCGCTGGTCGGAACCGGCTTGAAGCGATGCTCGGTCACGCTCCAATAAACCAGTGGAGACCCCAGCGTTGACATCCCCGCTCTCGAACCCGTGGAAACCCCATCCCCGCTAACCGTATCGCCGTTCACATAGATCTTGCGGCCGGATTCGTCGGTAGTGGGCGTAATCGCACCCACCCGCGCGCCTGACTGGGCGCCCGCCTGTGCCCGCGCCGGCATCGGCGCAAACAAAATGGAAAGAAAGGAGATCGCGGTTAACGTAGCCATCATCGCGATTTGCAGGCGTTTTTGCATACGGGTTTCAGATCGGCCAAAAGGCACACTTACGCTAGGGCCACCCTACCCGATCACCTGCCAGAGAATCCAGAACCAGAGTAACGCGATTATAGGGTGCGCCGGGGACTGCGGCAATCTATCCGAAGGGCGTTGAACCACTGGAGTAATCTGCGTAAGTAACTGAAAGGATTCGCTTTTGCGAAGGCTGGCGTGCCCTCAGAGAGCATACGAGGCGCCTGTGGTGGTGCGGAGAATCCTGCACAGCCCCCGGCAATCTACAATTGAGGTCCACGTCTATGAACTCCGAAGCCCTTCGCAAGCTGTTCGACCAGGTCCGAAAGAAGCACCTCTCTCCCGACGCCGCCGTCGAGCGCCTGCGTCATCTGCCGTTTGAAGACTTGGGCTTCGCCAAGATCGACCACCATCGCGCCCTGCGCCAAGGCATGCCCGAAGTGATTTTTGCCCAAGGCAAAACGCCGCGTCAGGTGGCCGAAATCTTCAGCCGGCTCGCCGCCCACGGCGGCAACGTGCTGGCCACGCGCGCCACCGAGGAACAGTACGCCGCCGTCGCCGCCACCGTACCCCAAGCGGAGTTCCGTCCGCTGGCGCGGGCCATCGCGCTCCAGCGTGATCGCAAGAAGCACGGCAAGGGCATCATCGTGGTCGTGTCCGCGGGAACCAGCGACATCCCGGTCGCCGAAGAGGCAGTCGTCACCGCGGAATTGATGGGCAACAACGTTCAGCATATCTACGACGTTGGAGTCGCCGGCATCCACCGCCTGCTGGCGCATCGCGGGGCGCTCGCCAAGGCGCGCGTGATCATAGTCTGCGCCGGAATGGAAGGCGCGCTGCCCAGCGTAGTCGGAGGCCTGGTCGGCGTCCCGGTGATTGCCGTTCCGACGAGCGTAGGTTATGGCGCAGCCTTCGAGGGCCTTGCTGCTTTGCTCGGAATGATGAACTCCTGCGCCTCGAACGTCAGCGTCGTCAACATCGATAACGGATTCGGCGCGGGCTACGTCGCTTCGCTCATCAACCGGCGCTGATTCCGGGTAGACCATTCAGTAGCAAATGATTCTGTGGCAAAGTAATAAGGAATGCTCACCACCCAGGACCCCCGCCTAGCCGGGCGCGTCGCCTTCACCTATCCCAACTTCGTCTCCTACACGCTCGCCCGATTCCTCATCGTCGTGGCGATCGAGATGCAATCCGTTGCCGTGGGATGGCAGGTTTACGAAATCACCAAGCGCCCGCTCGATCTCGGATACGTCGGCCTGGCCCAGTTTGCACCCGGCATCGTCCTGTTTCTCTTCGCCGGACACGCCGCCGACATCTTCGACCGCCGTAAGCTTCTCATCTGGTGCTACGGCGGCTTCGTCCTCTGCTCTTCGCTTTTGCTCGCCATTAGCTGGCGCGCCCCGCACTCGGTTCACTCGATCTACGTCGTTTTAGTGCTGCTCGGGGTCTTCCGCAGTTTCAACTTTCCGGTAAGCCGCGCCATCCTGCCCCACCTGGTTCCCGAAGAGCATTTCCCGAACGCCGTTGCCTGGAACGCCAGCACGTTTCAAATCGCCACCATCGCCGGCCCCGCCATGGGAGGAATCGCCTACGCCCTCTTCCGCGGCCCCGACGCCGTCTATGCCCTAGCCGTAGCCGTCTCCATCCTCTCCACCATCCTCACCCTGCGCATCCACCCGCTCCGCATATCGCGGGAAAAAGAATTCGCCGAGACGGAGAGAGAACCCGCCAGCCTGCGCACCGTGTTGGCAGGTTTTCGTTTTATCTGGGAGAAGAAGCTGATCCTCGGTTCGATCTCGCTCGACATGTTCGCCGTCCTGCTAGGCGGAGCCGTAGCGTTGCTGCCCGTCTATGCCAGAACCATCCTGCATACCGGCCCCTGGGGACTCGGCCTGCTGCGCAGCGCTCCCGGTGTAGGCGCCGCCCTGATGGCGATCGTGGTTGCTCACTATCCCATTCGCCGCCGTGCCGGCCTGACCATGCTGTTGTGCGTAGCTGCATTTGGCGTGGTGACCATCGTCTTCGGAATCTCGAGCAGCCTGATCCTGTCGCTCGTCGCGCTCTTCCTGATCGGCGCCAGCGACATGGTGAGCGTCATCATCCGCGCCACCCTGGTGCAGGTCGCAACCCCCGACGAGATGCGCGGCCGAGTCAACGCCGTAGACTTTCTCTTCATCGGCGTCTCCAACGAACTAGGCGAATTCGAATCCGGACTCACTGCGCAATGGTTCGGCACCGTCCCCGCCGTAGTCCTCGGAGGAATTGGAACCCTGCTAGTGATCGCCACCTGGGCGTGGCTGTTTCCAGAATTGCGCAAAGCCGATCAGCTCACCGTGGCCGAGCTGATGCCAAAGTAGAAATGCTCGCGCAGGGGCGGATGCATTCGTCCGCCTCGGACAGCAAACTCGCTCCTGGCTTGCTAGTTGTCCCGGAGTACGAGCACGAGTCCCCCACCCGCCAACTCAGTCACACCATCCTTGGCCGGATTGGTAAACGAATTGAAGTAGCCGAGCACGTTATCATGCTCGACCCCCTTTTCGTCCACGAACGTTCCACGAAGGGTCGCACTGACGTGCGTCGTCGTTGACCCGTCCGGCAGCTTCGTGATGCTGAGAGTGATCGGGCCGGTCGCGTTGTAGGTGCAGGTGTTCCTACACCACATGTCCCCGGTCATATTGAACTGCCACTGCGTGCCATTGAAGCCGTAGCAACGAAGGAAGGCCCCGCAAGGACTGCCGTAGTAAGAGCCCGGGAACAGGCCCCCCGCAAAGGTCTCGGCGTTCCATTGTAGAACCTGCCCATCCGCACCCATGAGAGGCATGACGTTTTTGGCGACCGCTCCCAGCGTAATTTGCTCACCCCAGCACGCGACCGACATCAGCACAACCGCCATAAAGTAAGTTAGTTTTTTCATGTATCACTCCGATTCAAAAAGATTATGAACGCATCCGTAAAATCGGCCAGATCACGTGTGGTCGTAGCTGCCAGACCATCCCAGATGCGGAAAGTCGCCTCCAGAATTACGTTCAATTACGCGCCCTATCCGAAGGTCAACGCGCGATAGGGATGGAGGCGCACGATTATGGGATGGGTGAAGTGAACAACGAGTGCAATCGGGATTATTCGCCAGGAAGCGCCGACGTATCCACGTCTGAGTTTCGGACATGCTGACTTCCCCAGCCGTGGGCATCGCCTTTTTCAATTTTTCCGATGCAACGCAGGAAGGCGACGCCCGCGAAAGGCAGCACGTTTAAAGCGTAAGAGATTTCCCTTAGGGTGATGAATTCCATCCGCGGCTTGGCCCCAGCTCCAACCGTTCGCGATGCACGGATACTCAAGAATCGACGATTATCCACAGATCGCGCCGCTCACGAAGCGCGATTGGGCATATACTTCGCCCACGCGCGGAAGTATGCGCAAAGGAGACTCCCCCGATGAACAAGGTACTGGAAGTCCTGCTAACCGTTGTGGCACTGGCCGGGTTGTACAGCGCAATCCCGACGAGCATCTCGCAGCCTGGCAATTCTGCTGTTCGAGCAGAACGGGCTGTTTTAGTTGCTGATGGTAGCGACCCGATGCCCTTGTGCCGCTCCAAACGCTGTGGCCTATAGGCCAATAAGCAGTAGGTAACCTGAATTCATAAAATCGACACCAGGCCGCCCAAAATATCCATTGCAGAGCGGTCGCGGGATAGGTATGCTTTCCAAACGTTATCCATCAGCCAATGAACTGGTCAATGTATGGGAGCTGGCTCGCTGGTCCGCTGTTGCAGATCACCCTTCTGATCTGCATGGTCCGGCACAAGTCGCATGCGGAGTTTCCCCGGTTCTTTTCCTACATCCTGTTTCAGACCCTCAAATCGGCATGTTTGTTTATCTCGTTCCGGTATTTCCGCGAGAGCTACTTCGAGGCGTACTGGACCGGAAACGCGGTCAGCGTGATCTTTGCGGTCGCAGTGATGGATGAAATATTGCGCAGCCTGTTTCAAGAGTATGGAGGCATTCAGAGTTTAGGCACGACCATATTCCGATGGTCCTGCGGGCTGCTCTTGCTGATTGCAATCATCGGTGCGTTGTCAAGTGGCGAAGCGGCTGGAGACAGGGTAGTGGCGGCGGTGTTTGCCTTTGATCGCAGCATGCGCCTCATGCAGGTTGGGCTCTTCCTGCTCTTGATGCTTCTTTGCCGGGTTCTCAGAAATTGCTGGCGCCAACCGGTATTCGGCATTGCGCTGGGATTTGGAGTTTTTGCCAGCGTTGAGCTGATACTGCTTAGTGTGGTGGCGTGGTTTGGCGATAGCCACGGCGCGACGATCAGCTTACTGAAAAGTACCGCGTACAATGCCGTCACCCTGGTCTGGATCGGCTATCTGCGGCAAGAGCCGCAACTGGTACCAAGGGTTGAGCCCGCGATGAACCCGAACACTTTGGGTATGGCATTGGCTACTTCCGGCGCGGTGCCAGATCCGGACGCAAGCTTGATGTTAAGGGTAGAGCAAGCCGTGGACCGAGTGCTGTCTCGTGGTGATTGGCCGAGACCAAGTACCAGGGGATCTCGGATCGTCAGCCGTAAGCCCAATCCGGAAGAGGGCAACTAGACCCGCTTCCCATCGGTGTTCCAACAATGAAGTCCACGGCAAAGCAATTCCGCAGTGAAGCGATCTGGCCTCCTGAAGAAGACGAGGTCATTTCGTTCACATCTTCCACCGGGCCCGAAACCGCTGTTCTCAAAGAAGTGCGTTGGGGTTTGGTGTGGCGAGATTTCATTCTTGAGGACGGACGGGTGATACCCGAGCACAGGATCTCGGGCTGTCCCCAGCCGCAGGTATGGCGCAAAATCGATGAGGTCACGGACAATGAGCGAGAGGAGTGCGAGGAGCGGCTCCTTTCGATGGTTGGGGCCGGGATGGATCCTCGGGTACGAGACCAGTCTTTCTGGGCGGAGCTGAACCAGTATCTGGCGTACACCTACCTCAGGTACAAGCAGGCAGGGTGCAAAGCGCAAGATACAGACCAATGACCAACCGGCCGGGAGTAGAAGTCTCAGGCCGCGAGAATCGAACAAGGTTTGCTATGAGCCGATCCGAAGAGGAAACCGAAGAGCAGCTGACTTGGAGAGTGCTCTCCGAAGCTGGTCTGGTAGAAATACGACTTGACGAATTCGCCGCGAGAATCAGAGACGTCAAACGTATCGTCATAGTACGTCTCCGTGAATTGCTGGATTTCAACAACCACATTAAAGAACGCGAATCGGCGGCGTACTCGCTGGGTACGCTAAAGGGATTAGAGTTGAAGGTGCTGGCGAATGCTCCGAAGCCGCCCGACCCATCGGAGATGTGATCTTGTTCAAGCGGCTAAACCCCGCAGTCATCCGGAGCTTCATGCCTCTCCAAACACTGGTGCTGCCGCGCGATTTTCCGCACTGAAAACACTTCTGTGCTTGCGGGCCGCAAAAACTGCTACACGATCGAGGAACAAGCCCCGTTTCCGGCGGAAGAGGTCACTATGCTCAGCGATGATCCGAAGCGACTCAAGAAAACTTGGGAAGAACTCGTCGCAGTGGCTGCAATGGAAACCGACCCCGAAAAACTCGCAACCATCATGGAAGAGATCTTTGCGGCTCTCGAAGAGCGAGAACGAGTCCTCTCCCTGTCGCAAAATCCATCTGGCTTTCAAGAGCATCCCACAGAGACTTGACCTGCAGGGGAGGGGGTACCCACGCTAGGTTAACAACCTAAGAGTAAATAGGCGCTGTTTCTGGGTCGCGGCAAGGGTTCCGGGGTGCAGCAAGGGGCAAATGACCACCGAACCACCCGAGCCGTCGCCTCTTCTGCTGCTACAATTCCCGGTTCGCCATCCTGCCCAGATGCGGCAAGCCGCGTCTCACTAACGAGGTGCCTTCATGACGGAGATTTTGCAGCTTTCGAATTTTGCGCCGCTCACCAGTCTCACGGAAGACGAGATTCTGTTTCGCGACAACGTGCGCCAGTTTGCCGACGACAAGATTCGTCCCCTGGCGAAAGAGATGGACGAAAAAGCGGTGTTCGATCACGGCCTGCTCGATCAGTTCTTTCAGCTTGGGTTGATGGGGATCGAGATTCCGGAGCAGTACGGCGGGGCGGGCGGCAAATTTTTTGAGGCGATCCTGGCCGTCGAAGAGTTTTCGCGGGCGGACGCTTCCGCCGGCGTAATCGTCGACGTGCAGAACACGCTGGTGGCGAATGCGCTTCTGCGCTGGGCCAGTGAAGACCAGAAGAAGCGCTACCTGCCGAAGATGACGGCAGACACGGTGGGCGCGTATGCATTGAGCGAGGCGGGATCGGGATCGGACGCGTTTGCGTTGCAGACCAAAGCCGAACTCAAAGGGAGCGACTTCGTCCTCAATGGACGCAAGCTCTGGATCACGAATGGCAAAGAAGCGGGATTGTTCATCCTGTTCGCCACCGTGGATGCGTCGAAGGGATACAAGGGGATCACGGCGTTTCTGATCGAAAAGAACTTCCCCGGATTTACCGTCGGCAAAAAAGAAGACAAGCTGGGCATTCGGGCTTCGTCAACCTGCGAACTGATCCTGGAAGATTGCCGCGTGCCGAAAGACAACGTGCTCGGCGAAGTCGGCAAAGGATACAAAATCGCAATCGAGACGCTGAACGAGGGCCGCATCGGAATTGGCGCGCAGATGCTGGGCGTTGCCCGCGGCGCGCTGGAGTGCGCCGCCAAGTATGCGCAGGAGCGCACGCAATTCGGGAAGCCGATTTCGGAATTTCAGGGCATCCAGTTCCAGATCGCGCAGATGGCAACCGAGATCGAGGCAGCGCGGCTCATGGTTTATAACTCAGCCCGCATGAAAGACGCGGGCGTGAATTTTGTGAAAGAAGCCGCCATGACCAAGCTCTTCACCTCGCAGGTGGCCGAGCGCGTGACGTCGCTCGCCATCGAAATCTACGGCGGATACGGCTTCACAAAAGATTATCCCGTCGAAAAATACTGGCGCGACGCAAAGATCGGCAAAATCTACGAAGGCACGTCGAACATGCAGTTGGCTACGATCGCGAAGCTGGTGATGGGAAAATAAGGTCAGAGGTTCGAGGTCAGATTGCAGAGGTTAAAAGACCGCGGTCCCTAGTCCTTTGGTCCTTGGTTTTTACTTCTGCAAGCTAACCTCTGACCTCTGCAATTCTCGCTACTTCCTGAAGTGCGGCAAAACTGCATCCCCGAAAAGTTTCGCCTGTCCCGTGCGATCGTCGCCCCAGATTTCGAGCATGATGTGAGTGGAGCCAGCGGCGCGGTATTCTTCGATCTTTTGAATGCACTCGTCGGGTGTTCCAGCGATGGGACAAACTTTGCGAAGCAGTTCATCACTCACGGCAAGCGCAGCGGCTTTGCGGCCGCCTTTCTCCATCGCGTCCGCAACCGGCTGCAACTCCTCGAAAGTGATGCCGGCAGACTCGAGCAGCACGTCGGCGGAACCTTTGATGTTCTGTACTTTGTTGGCAAGGTACATGGCGGCCTGCTCGCGCGCGCCTTCTTTTCCTTTTTTCGAATCGCGCCCGATGCTGCCGACAATCACGCAGCCGAGGATCAGCTTGGAAGCATCTTTGCCCGCTTTCGCCGCGCCCTCTTCCATATTCTTTTTCGAGTAGCGCACAAATGCGGGAGTGGTGATCGACGCCGTGAGCAGCCCATCGCCGAGCGAACCGCCCAGCTTCTGCATTGCAGGTCCAGTTCCGGCAACATACACAGGAGGAACTTTGCGCGAGGTGTGCGCGTCGCTCTTAAGCGGCGGAACGCTGGCGGCGAAAACTTTGCCCTGATATTCGAACTTATCGCCTTTGAGCACGCCGCGAATGATCTCGATGCTTTCACGCATCACGGTAGCAGGCCCAACTTTCTCGCCTTCCCCCTCGCCGATTTCTTTCATGAAGATCTTCGACGCGCCGAGGCCCAGCAGGAAACGGTCACCGGCAAGATCCTGCATGACGCGCGCTTCCATCGCAATTTCGACGGGATGACGCGTATAAGGAGAAATAATTCCCCAGCCGAGTTGAATGCGCTTCGTCTGGCTGGCGACGACGGCGAGAATTGCAGTCGAGGAGCGGGCTTCAAAAGAATGTTTGCGCCACCACGGGTAAGCTTCGGCGATCCAGAAGGTGTCGAAACCCGCATCCTCACAGGCATTGGCCATGGTCACAGTTTCGTGGACAGGCTCCATGCTGAGCTGAAGAACTCCGATGTTGAATGGGATGGTCATGATGGCAGGATCTCCGTATTAGGTCTCAGTTCTTAGTTCTTACGTCTTTAGGTCTCAGGAAAAAGAAACTCCGCTATTTCGCGTACGTCGCTTCCGCGACCTTTTCTTAGTCCGGGTCGCTCCAGGCGTGCTCCAAGCCTTTTACCAGTTCCCAGACAGCTTTGTTCAACGGCGTGAGGATGCCGGTTTTCTCGCCCCACTTCACGATTGCACCGTTCATGAAATCAACTTCGGTCTGACGTTTGGCGAGCACGTCCTGCAACATCGAGGCTCGGTGCTTGCCCGGAGCATTCGCTCCTTTTTGTACGAGGGCGCGCGGATCACCGTGCAGTTCGATGCCGAGCGCCTTGGCGACGGCCTCGCCTTCGGCGATCAGATCGTTGAATAGCTGGCCGGTCGGCGCGAAGCGCGTGGCCGCCCCGTGATGCAGCAGCGTGAGGGCTCCGACGGGATTGGTGGCAGCGTTGAAGATCACTTTGGTCCACTGCGCGCCGCGCGCGTCTTTCAGGGGAATGACATTCATGCCAGAACGCGTGATCAATCCCGCCAGTTCTTCGACCTTGGACATGGGCGTATTCGTCGGCTCAAAGGGACCAACCCAGGTGTCACCCTTGATGTCGAAACCGATGTGGCCGGGAGCGATGGGATGTCCGGCGGGGAACGTGGTGCCACGAATGACGTACTTCACGTGCTCCGCGATAATCTCTTCGTTGCCGACGCCGTTCTGCACGGAACAGACCGCGCTGTTTTCGCCGAAGGCGCGGGCAACCTGTGCGATGGCGCCGCGAGTGTGGATGGCTTTGGTGGCGACGATGCCATAATCGCAGCGCGGAAGTTCCTTGGGATCGCTGGTGGCGTTCAGTTTCGCAGTGAACTCGGCGGCTCCGGAGATGCGCAGACCGTTATTGCGGATGGCTTCGACGTGATCTTTCCAGACGTCATAGGCCCAGACTTCGGCCTCGCCTTTTTGGGCAAGGTGCGCGGCGAAAAGGCTGCCCACTGCGCCGCAACCGACGATGCAAATTTTCAGCAAGCTAGAACTCCAAATTCAGAAATTTATGAGGTCAGAGGTCAGATTGCAGAAGTGAAAAACGTCTATCGCTCGAATTAGCCTCTGCAATCTGACCTCTCACCTCTAACCTCGCTTCACGCTCTCTCGTGTTTCCCCGCCGTTGAAGAATTTCCATGGCACATCGGCCAGGCACTCGCCTTCGGTCTTGCCGATGCGATAGGTGTCCTGGGTATAGAGGCAGACTTTGCCGTCCTGGTCGACGACCTGCGGATGCAGGGAGAAGATCATGTTCTCTTCGAGCGGAACATCGGTCTTCGCGCCAATCGCGGGATATTCAAGCATGGTCATCCCGATGCTATGGCCGGAGAGGTGGCCGAGAGCAAAGCCGTGCTTGCCAAATATTTCGGCAACCGTGCGATGAACGGTGGAGGCGAGTTCGCCGTGACGCATCAATTTGCGCGCCGATTCCATGGCGTGCGGATAGGCGTCCGCCATTTTCTGCGTAGTCGGACTGGGCTTACCCTGAATCAGGGCGCGGGAGAACTCCACCCAGTAGCCGCCGGCCCCGGTGACTTCGAGCGAATAAAGAAGAAGGTCGTCGCCCGAAACTTTGCGATGACCGGGAACTTTGAAGTACGCGTTGGCCTCTCCGTGTTCGCCCGAGAGCAGAATGTTCATCATGCGCGGGCCGGCGCCGCGAGCAAAGAAACGCTCGACTGCGGGCGCCATGATTTCGGCTTCGGTCCTGCCCGGCTTGTACGCGGCAACCAGCGCCCAGAAGCCATCGACGACGATGTCGATGGCGTCGCGGACTTCGACGAGTTCTTCTTCGCTCTTCACGGCGCGCGCCATGTCGAATTCCTGGTCAAAGGGCACGAGTTCAAACGGGCCTTGCGCGAGTTCGCGGTAGTCGCGCACCGCCATGACGAAGTTCATTCCAAACGTGCCGATGCGCTTCCATTTGCGCTCGACGGCACGGTCGCGCAGCCACTGGCCGGGAACGTCGGGCCAGACCTGATCTTTCACCCAAGGCTTCTTTTTGTCGCCGATCCAGCGCGCTTCGCGCGGAAAGACGAGCGTGGGTTCGTCTTCGAGGGGGATGACGACGTAAATGTAACGATGAACGATTTCGAATCCGGAGGTGTAGAAAACAGCGCCCTCGAATCCGGCATATTGATTGCCGCAGACGATCAGAGCGTCCAGTCCGGCAGCTTGCATGCGGAAGCGGATGTTTTTGTAGCGGCGATCGATTTCTTTCTGACTTGGCAATATGACCTCAGCGGCTACTTGCTCACGCCGCATAACTCAGCGGCGGTTAGCGCATAAATTTTCGTAATATCCACCAACGTTTGAATGCGAACTTTTTCTCCTTCTTTGTCGCGCGGGCCGCTGGAGGGTCCATAGTTCACGGTCTCGACTCCGTAACGGCTCAGAACGCTGGCATCGGAGCACCAGGTGACGACTTCCCGCTCCGGCGTCTTGCCGGTGATGCGCTGGTGATTGCGGTCGATGGCACGGATCATCTCGTGCTCTTCACTGATGCGCGCGCCGGGAACCGAGACGTAGGTTTCGAATTCCAGACCCCAGTCACCGTGCGCTTTTTCAAGGTCGAAGAAGAGGCGCTGAATGTCGCGACGCGCTTCAGCCATGGGAATGGTGGGCGGGACGCGCACGTCGAGGAATAAGTCTGTTCTTTCGGGAGTGCGGCTGGCGCGCCAGGCGTGTCCACCTCGGATGCCTCCGAGATTCACGATCGCTTTCTTTCCGCCGTAGCTCGCCTTCTTCTCCCATCCTTCGATCCACTTCAGGATGGGCGGCATGAGTTCAACCATGCGGCGGATGGAATTCATTTCTTCGCGGCCTTCGCAAAAGGCGGTGTGCACGTAAATTCCTGTACAGGAGATGCGCACCCACATGGAGCCGAAGTGTTCGAGAACGACATGCATGTCGGTGGGCTCGCCGAGAATGCACATGTCGGGCAGCACGCCGTGATTTACGAGGTAGTGTGTGCCGTAGCCATAGCCGCGGTACTCTTTGCCCTTGAATTCACCCCACTGTGTTTTCTCGATTTCACCAGCGACGGCGGCAATGATGACGTCCCCTTTCAGGCGCACGCCAGCGCGCTGCAGTGCTTTCACGGCGTTGGTGTAGCAGACCAGCGCACCCTTCATGTTGTAAATGCCGAGTCCATAGATAAAACCGTCTTTGACTACGGCGTGCGGCTTGTAGCCGAGGCCGGTGAGAAATTCTTCGTGGCCAGTGTTGGAGGTATCCACGTGGCCGTTGAACATCAGGTTCTTGCCGCCGCCCGAGCCTTTCCAGCGACCGACCACATTGGCGCGCGCTTCTTCGACTTCCTGCCAGGTGACGTCGAGGCCGATCTTCTGCAGCGCGGCTTGCATGTACTGCGCCATCTGCAATTCCTCGCCAGTCGGGCTGGGGATGTTGATCACGTCGCCGGACATGGAAACAATTTCGTCTTCGCGAACTTCGGCGACAATGCGGTCGATGAGTTTAGGGTCGAGGGCCGGCTTCGAGTTTGTGGTTGCGCTGGACACTTTTGATTTCTCGGTTCCCATTCTTAGTTATGCGTTCCTGGTTCTCAGTGATGCTTTGCTAGACGGAAATCGTCTGGGTCGGTACACATTTGTTCGTTGCCAGATTCAGTAATTAGAAAATTGTCTTCCAATCGCAGACCTCCGCCGGCGGGCCAGTAAATGCCGGGCTCGATTGCCAGGACCATTCCTTTTTTTATAGTGCCGGTGCCGGCTTGGTGCGCGTAGGGCCATTCGTGGGCGCGGGCGCCGACGCCATGGCAGATGGGGTGGGAGGGCTGTCCGGGGTATCCACCTTCGGCAATGCGCGCGCGAATCAGTTTGTCGAGTTCGGGGAAGCTGGCACCCTGGTGCGCGAAAGAAATTGCGCCGTTGAAAACTTTGAGCAGAAGGTCGAGCAGCTTGTGATACTCCGGCTTCAATTCGCCGGGGCAAGCATTCTTGGTGAGATCGGTCCAATAGCCGTCGGCGCAGACCCAGATTTCGAAGAGGGTTGGCTCGTCTTTTTGAATCGGGCGATCGCCGGTGGCGGTGAAGGTGGCGATTCCCTTGCCGGACCACACCAGCGTGAAGGCGCGTGCCATTTCGACTTTGCTCTTGTAGCCAACGCCGGTTCCGTGGACGAAGCCTTCATACATGGCACCGACTTCGCTCTCCTTCATGCCAGGGCGCATGTGCTCGCGCGTGTAATCCATGGCGAGAGCCGCGAGTTCGTTGGCCAGACGCATGCGCTCGACTTCCTGATCGGTCTTGATGGAACGGGCCTCGTTCAGGAGCGGCGTCGCGTCCACAACCTCACCGCAAAACTTCTTGAACGATTCGAAATACGACATCATGAACGTCGTCGGTTCGCCCACCATGCGGTCGGCGGACTGGGTGCCCATGTTGAGTTCGACGGCAACTTTGTCAGTCAGGCCGCGCTGTTTCAGGACTGCGTAGGCGCGATCCCAGGCGCGAAACTGCGGCGGGCGCGGGTCGCGCTCGTCGTAGCCTTTGAAATAGAGAATGTCTTTTGTCCAAGAGTTGCGCTCGGCGTCGGCTTGCTGCGGCTCGAGGGCAATCAACGTGGGCTCGCCATCGCGCGGAAAGATGACGGCGTCATAGCCCTTCATGCACCAGTAGTTGGTGAGATAGAGCACGTTATCAGGCGCGCGACAAACCAGGGCAGAGAGGTCCTGCTGTTTCATCAGCGTGCGAACGCGATCGAGTTTTGTTTTGTCTGCGGGCCAAGCCATAACAGTCTCTCAACGCCATCTCAATGCACGGTAACGGGTTTATTTTCGTCCTGAAAAGTCCAGGCTGATTCTTTGCCTTTGATGAGCCGGTAGACCGCAGTGTGCAGCGGCGCAGGCACTCCGACGCGCTCGGCTTCGCGAGCGATGGCGCCGGAGAGAAAATCGATTTCGGTCGTCAACCGATGGCGAACATCGTGAAGCATGGAGGTCGGGTGATTGGTCATGGCGCCGACCCGGTTCATCTCCCACGGGTCCTCGGGCAAGCGAACGCCGGCTGCCTCGGCCACTTTCTTGCCTTCGTCGATCAAGGCGTGCAGCAGATGTCCGAGGTCGGAAAATTTCCCTTCGTCGGAAAAATGCGGCGAGTGCGGCAAGCCGGTCAGGGCGGACACACTGTTCACCGACGAATTGAAGATCAGCTTGGACCACTGCGCGGGGCGGGCGTCTTGGAGCGCTTCGGCTTTGAGCCCGGCGGCGACGATAAGCTCGGCGGCTTCTTTGACTACAGAAAATGGCGTGGCTGTGGGCTCGAATGGGCCCATCCAGGTTGGAGTGTCGAGTTCATATTGCACGTGCGTGTCGCTGTGGCGCGTGCCGCTCATGAAGGTGGTAGCGCGGATGACATAACCGCGCGTGAGCTTGGCAATGATTTCTTCGCTGCCTACTCCGTTCTGAGCGGAGAGCACGGCTCCTTTATCGAAGCGGCGGCCCACCAGCCGAAATGATTCTTTAACCTGCGTCGCTTTCGTAGCAACGATGCCGAGATCGCAATCCGGCAAGTCTTTCGCGTTGGTGGTGGCTTTTATCGGGACGACGAAGTTGTGCGTCCCGCTAACGCGGAGGCCCCCTCGGTTGAGTTCGGCAGCGTGATCTTCGCGGCGAACGAAGGCCCAGACTTCGGCGACACGCGCCAGATGGGCGGCGTAGAGACTGCCGATCGCACCGCAACCGATGATGCAAACCTTCTTCATTAAGTCCTAGACCCGCTTCTCCAACTTCACTAACTGAGTTAGCTGTCCGCCTTCGTGATGTCTTAGCGAGCGGAAGATACTGTCGGCGTTGTTGAAAGAGTCGTTGATAAAGATGCCTTTCGCAAACAACGCGTCCTGCAGCGCCGCTGAAATCGTATGCACCGGAGCCGCGCCTCCTTCGCCCATGCCTTTCGCGCCGCTGTAGCTGTGGGGAGAAGGGGTGGTGGTGTGGCCATACTTGATCTTCGGGATGTTCATAGAGGTGATTGGGGTGTAGTCGCTGAAGGTGCTGGTGAGCATGTTGCCGACGGCGTCATAGACACAGGTTTCCATGAGCGCCGCACCGATACCGTGCGCGGTCGCGCCATAGACTTGCCCTTCCACGATCCGTGGATTGATGACCGTACCACAATCGTCCACGGCCACATAGTCGAGAATCTTCGGGACAAACGTTTCGCGGTCCACTTCGATGATTGCGATGTGCAATTGCGAGGCGTAGGTCAGCGTGAGACTGCCGTATTTTGCTTTAAGGTCTGGAACCTTGAACGGGGCGCGCCATACGTAGCGGCAGTTGAGTGTGACGTCGTACAGTTCGGGCGGGAGCACGGCGCTATTCACGTTGACAATGTTGGCGAGGCCCCAGTAGTTGATGGATTTCCCGTTACTCTTTGCCTTGATCTCGGGCCCCTGCTGGCCGACTCCGAATTCGAGATCGTCTTCTTTCGTTTCGAGAACAAAGGCGGCCAGTCGCCTCATTTCAGTTTTGAGTTTCTGCGCGGCGCCGTGAACCGCCGACAAACCAGAAACCGCAAATTGGCTGGCGTACGTACCCGACATCCCGGTGTGCACGTTGCGCTCGGTATCGAAGCCTGTGCGCACGGTGATCAGGTCGGGATGAATATTGAGCACGTCGGCTACGACTTGCGCAGAGGTGGTTTCGTGTCCCTGGCCTTGCGGACACGAACCGACGGCCACTACCACTTCACCGTAGATATCGAGCTTGCAGTTCGCGCCCTGCGAGTTGCCGGAGAAAGGCGCGTAAGGGTTGATGATCTGCGACTGGCCGAAATTGTTGGTTCCAGAATCGAGCGTGGTGCCGATGCCAATGCCGATCATGCGGCCGTCTTTTTCTTTGCGCGCCTCGGCCTGCTTCTTCTTCCAGTCGTCCCAACCGATCAGCCCTTTCGCGACTTCGAGCATCTTGGGATAGTTGCCGGAGTCGTACACGCAGCCGTTGGGCGTGGTGTAGGGGAACTCTTCCGGGCGGATGTAGTTGCGCAGGCGCATTTCGTCAGGTGCGATGCCGAGTTCGTGGGCGCAGATGTCGACGAGGCGCTCCAGAAACCAGAGGTGCTGCATGCGCGAGTATCCGCGATTGGGGCCGACAGGACACTTGTTGGTGACCGCCTGACAGAAATCGATGCGAGCATTCTTGAAACGATATACCCCACAGAAAACCTGCGACCAGATCACGCAGCCCAGGGGTTCGTAGCGCGGGTAAGCGCCGCAGTCGTCGATGTGGCGCGAGTCGATGGCGGTGATGACGCCGTTTTTATCGAGGGCCACGCGCGTGTTGCGGAAGGTGCGCTCGTTGCCGTGGGCGCTCGAAACCATGTGCTCAGAGCGGGTTTCGACCCATTTGATGGGACGCCCTCCGGCCTTTTTCGACGCCAGTGCGCAGACCGCCATCTGCGGGTAACTCGTGATCTTGATGCCGAAGCTGCCTCCGATGTCGAAAGTCTGACACCGGATTTTATCGATATGAATGCCTAGATGAGCCGCGAGGAATTGAATCGCGAAGGACGGGAATGAGTTGTTGCACCAATAATAAATGCGCTCGTCTTTGGGATTCCATTCGGCGATCGCGACGTTGTTTTCGAGCGGCGTCGAGGAAAAGCGATGGAAGTGCAAGCGGTCGATGTCGACGACGTACGCCGCCTCCTTGAAAGCGCGTTCGACATCGCCGTATTCCCACACGCCGTTCCAAACTTTGTTCGTACCGGCTTCTTCGTGAAGGATGCTGTGATCGGTGAGGGCCTGTTCGACTTCGACGACGGGTTCGAGCGGTTCGTACTCGACCTGAACGAGTTCAGCGGCGTCGTCGGCGAGGCTTGGGGATTCGGCGACCACGGCGGCAACCGGCTCTCCCTGGTAAAGGACTTTGCCCACGGCCATGGGGAAGTCGCGAATCTTCTGCGCCTGGTCGGGACCGATTTCGATGAAGGGCTGAGTCTGCGCGGCAATTTCTTTGCCGGTAATCGCGCACACCACGCCGGGCAGCGCTTCGGCAGCGGAGGTGTCGACGCTAACGATGCGCGCGTGCGCATAGGGAGAACGCACAAAGCGGAGATAGAGCATTTCGCGAAGCTTGATGTCGTCGGCGAACTTGCCCCGGCCGCGCAAGAGGCGATCTTCTTCTTTGCGGGGGAGCGAGGCGCCTACCCAGGGTCCGCTGCCGTTCTTTTTTTCTTCAGCCATATTTCTTCTGCCCCGTCTTCTTTCCACCGCCGTATTTCGTGCCTCCGCAAACGTTTCGCGGGCGGGGGCACCCGCGCCACACGAGCTATGCCAGCGCCGCTTGCAGGCCGTCTATCAATTTCTGAATCTGTTTCCTGCCTAGTGGTTCGAGCAGGCCGCCAGCTACGGACGCCAGACGGCCGAAGATCTGCGCTTCTCCCTGCCAGTTCACTTTGGTTCCAAGCGTGGTTGCGAGCGTGGTTACGAATGCAGTTTCGTCGGTGGCTCCATTCGTGATCGGGGCGAGGTCAAACCCAGCGACCATGGTGACATTTCCTCCGCCGACGGCTCCCTGTCCTTTATATTGAGCGCGGCGCGGCCGATCCGCCTCGGACAGTTCCATCTTCACGTCCGCGCTGCCTTTGATGTAGGAAATGCCTACGTTGACCTTGACGGCGAAATGCGTCGGGTCCTTCACGGAGAGGCTTTGAAACTCGGGAAGCAACGGTGCAAATCGATTGGGGTCGGTGAGAAAGTCATAAACCTCATCGGGATTTTTCTTGACTTGGAATTCGCCGGAAAATTTGATTGCCATCTCAGGCCCCCTTCATATTTCGGCCAGCGAGCTTAATGGCCTTGAAAATGTTCATGTATCCGGTGCAGCGGCAAGTGTTGCCGGCGATTGCTTTGCGGATTTCTTTTTCGCTTGGGTCCGTGTTCTCGGAAAGCAGTTGATGAGTGGAAAGCATCAGACCGGGCGTGCAGTAGCCGCACTGCAGGCCGTACGAATCGCCGAAGGCTTTTTGAATGGGATGAAGCTTGCCCTCTTTTTCGAGGCCTTCGACCGTGGTGATCTCCGATCCGTCCGCCTGCACCGCAAACATGGTGCAGGATTTTACCGCCAGTCCGTTCATTAGCACGGTGCACGCGCCACAGTACGTCGTGTCGCACCCGACGTGTGTGCCGGTAAGGTCGCAGGCCTCGCGCAGGAACTCGACCAGCAACGTGCGCGGCTCGACCTGCCGCGAATAGGGCTTGCCGTTCACGCTGACGTTGACGGCGATTTTCTCGATGGTTGAGGTTGCGGTTTCAGGCATAGAGATGGGCCCCTTCGACTTGTTCACCGCGAGCGCGGCGGATGGCAATCTGAATGGCGCGCTTCACCAGTGCGACGACGAGCTGGCGCTTGTATTCGGCGGATCCGCGCATGTCAGTCTGGGGATCGGCGGCGGAACGAGCGGCCTCGGCGGCGGTGGCAATCGTGTTGTCGTTAAGGATTTGTCCGCGGAGTGCGTTCTCGGCCTCGGTCGCGCGGATTGCCGTCAGGCCGACGCAGCCGAGAGCAATGGCGGCATTCTGGCAGACATCGCCCGCCAAAGTGAGTTGCACAGCAGCACTGGCGCTTGGATACACGGGAGCGGTCCGCTTGAATGCAAGATAGGCGCCGCCACTTCCCTGGGGCGGAATCTTCACTTCAACTTCGGTTACCAGTTCGTCGTGAGCCAGTGCGGTTGTGTAGGCGTCTTTGATGAAGTCGCTTAGGTGGATAGTGCGCGCACCGTTCGGCCCGAGGCAGTGAACTACGGTGTCGAGCGTGATCAAGGCATTGGCCCAATCGCCGCTGGGATCAGCCTCAGCGAGCGATCCACCGATGGTGCCGCGGTTTCGCACTTGCACGTCGGCAATTCCGGCGGCGCAGTCATGCAGGACCGGGATCTTTTTCGCGAGCGCGGAATGCTCGATTTCGGCGTGGCGGGTCATCGCTCCGAAATGAAGCGCTCCCGAATCCTCCTTAATAAAGGAGGTGCCTGCTATGAAGTTCAAGTCCACCAAGTGGTCGGGATTGGCGAAGCGGAGCTTTAGTAAGGGAATTAGGCTCTGGCCGCCGGCGAGAAACTTTGCGCCTTCGCCGAGTTGGCCGAGCATGGAAACCGCTTCTTGCAGTGACCCCGCCCGATGATAGTGAAACGATCGTGGATACATTGTGGTTCGTCTTTCCTGTTTAAACGATTGCCGCTACCCAGCCCCTAAGTGATTTCCTGTAGAGACGCGGCTTGCCGCGTCTCCAGTTCTCCGACTCGCCGCGAAGACGGGGCAAGCCCCGTCTCTACGGAGCCAGGCGCAGCCGGGCGAATCCCCACGCCGTTGCCGCCAAACCGGCGATGACCAGCCCCGAGCCAACCACGGCCAGTGCTTTTAAAGCCACGGCTCCATGATGATACGTCTGAAGAATGACCGCCAGCGGGAATAGCGCACTGCCCGCCAGCAACGAAAATGCAATCACCTGTCGCATTCCTTCGCTGAAGTTCACGCGTTCGAACATCACACCCAGCACGATCATGAGCATGGCGAGCCCGATCCAGTGGGAATGAGCGTCCAACTGGCGAACGTAATCGTACTTGGTTTCGCCATATTGCCCGAGCGCAGCCTGCGACTGCCCGAGATTGCGGCTAGCCGCTGCGGCGAAAGACTGGGCCAGCGATCCGCCCATGTGATCGAGCGTCTGATGCTCAACGAAAAGCGCATACTGCAGGCCGTAGAGCATACCGAAAGCGGCGAGAGTGATCCCGCCAAAAATTAGAAGTTTGCGCGATCCGGTCATCGTGCACCCTCCGCGGCGCTGCTCTCAACATAGTTCTCAACATGGTTCTCAACATCGAGACCACCGGAATAGCGCAAGATTCCGACCAGCATTCCAATCAGGGCGACGATGACCATCAGGCCGCCGATGTCGGCGATGCCTCCGGCAAGCAATCCGAGTTTCAGTTCCAGCAGCACGAACACGGGCAGAATCACCGAGCCCCCGAGCAAGACCTTTACCCACCGCCGCTTCCATTTTTCTGAGAGAAACACGAAGGGCTGCACGAACGATAGCAGCATCGCGAGCAGGCCAAACTCGATGATGTGCGAGTGCGCGGCGATGTTCACAGCTCGGGCGCCGGCCAACCCGCCGAAGTTATTGACCTCAGTTGTAACAGCGTCGAGATTTCCTGCTGTTGCAGCGCTGATTACACTTTGCAGGATCGCGGTCTCCATCCGCTCGTGCTCGTACAACAGAGTGCCGGCGTAATACGCGCCGTGGAGGAAGCCGAGCAAGACAAGAATCGTGCCACCGGTGAGAAGGGCACGGCGCGGCATACTGTCATCATCCGGAAGCTCGAGTTCGCTGAGTTCGCGGCTGCGAAGGTACTTCCAGAAACCCCACGCTTGAACGATCAGAACTAGGATCAGCAAGGCTCCGGCGGAATCGGCGAGCACGCTCGCCCAGCCGATTGCAGTAAACGGGCTGGCGGTGAGGCCGACGTAATGAATCAGAAAAATGCCGACGGGCAAAAGAACTCCGCCGGCGATGAAGAGAACAGCCAGCGTTTTTTTCGTCGGCCGTGAGAGCGCGATGTAGGGCTGCACCAGCGCCAACAGCAGCGCCAGGTAACCGGCGCCAATCATGTGGACGTGAGCATCCACTTTGGTGCCACGATCTTCGAGGACGTTGCCGAGCTGACTGAACACATCGTTCACCGCCGCGGCATTTCCGGCGGCGACGGCGCGCGAGGCTGCGATGAGCGCTTCACCTTGCAACGTGGCATTTGGGTGAAGGATGAAAACGGCAAAAATATCGCCGAACAAAAGGCCAGCGGCAATCAGAGCAATGCCACAGAAGATGTACAGGCGGCGTGCGCTCATGGGTGCGAAGTGGGGCGCAAAAGCAAGCGCGGAGTTCGCGGGAGCGGCGCTGGCACGGTCCGGGAATGCTTTGGGCATCGCTGGCATTATTTCCCCACTAGTTCTATGTCGCGATACTGGCTGCGGAAATACAACAGCGGTTCGCCGTCCCGGACCACGACCTCTTCCACTTCCGCGATGAAGATGGTGTGGTCGCCCGCGGTCTCGGTCGAGTGCAACCGGCACTCGAGGTACGCCAGAGCTCCTTGCAGCACCGGCGTGCCTTGTGCGGTGCGATCGAAGCGGGCGCCCGCGGCTTCGGGATGCTGATGGGTCTCCGCGGAGCGCGCGTAATATTCCGAGACCGCCTGTTGATCGTTGCGCAGCACGTTTACTCCAAATCTTTTCCGGGCATGCAGATGAGCATGTGTCCGCGCCCGATGATCCACACAAACCAGAACCAGCACCGGGTCGAGCGAAACCGCGGTGAAAGCATTTGCCGTCATGCCGTGGACCTCGCCGTCCTGGTCGACGGTGATGACCGTAACCCCAGTTGCGAAACACCCCATGGCCTTGCGGAAATCGCTCGGGGTAAGACTCATGCGGAAACCTGCGCCTCGCTGTTTTGAACGGCGTTGTCTCGACCGGCGTTTTGAATGGCCGGACGGGCCACGAAGGCAGCCCGTCCGGCAAGTGACCACGCTACCACGTCAAACGCAGCGCAAGCTGAATCTGACGCGGGTTGAATACTGCGCTGGGCGTGCCGTAGGTCGGGTTGGGCGAACCCTCCCGATAGAATTTAGGCGCTCCGAAACACCCTGGCGCACCCGGATCCTTCGGGCAAAAATCCGCCGCTCCATAACTTGTGTTGTAGTAGCGCACGTTGACGGTGTTCAGCAAGTTGAAGGCTTCCGCCAGGAGCTGGACATGCAACTTTTCATACAGTGGGAAGGTGCGCTCCAGGCGGACGTCAACCGTCTGCATCGTGTCTCCCTTAAACGTGTTGCGCGGCTCGTTGCCGACCCGGTCATTGTTTCCAAACACGTCGCCATTGGAGTCAAAGCCGGCGTATTTGGTGAAGTACTGGGGAGATTGCAGGGTGAGAATCGTGCTGAAACTGAAGTCGCGCGCGATCACGTTCCAGCTCTTGGGGCTGGAGAAGATAGCGTTACCGACGAAGCGATGCCGGGCATCGTCGGCGGAACTGGCGCGCTCCCTACCAAAGCTCGCGCTGTCCTGCGGAATCAGGACGAAGCTGGGATTGGGCCCGTTATCGATCGAATGCGACCAGGTGTAGCTGATGGCAAACGAAAAATTATTGGTCATCCGCTTGTTCATACTGATGAGCAGACCATCGTAAACGGAATCCCAACCGGACTTTGCCTCGAAGAAGACGCTGTATGCGGGATTGCGGAAACCGGGGATTCCGTTGACATGGGGCACGCCGAAGGGAAGCACCATTGATGCAGGGAAATTCACGTTGGTTCCACCGGTGCAATTGGGAACACTGTCAGCAGGAATTCCGCTCGCGATGAAATTGAAATACATGTCTTTGCAGCTGGCCTGCCCCTTCGAGTTGTAGAACTGCACGGTGCCGCTCGGGTCCGGTTGATTCACGTTGTAAAAGCTGCCGAGGTGGACCCCGCGCAAGTGGATTCCCGTGATGCTCAACAGCGAGTCCTTGAAGGGCTGGAATTCCAGCGAGGCGCTGGTCTGAATGCCATATGGGTTCTGGCTATTCTGGTCGAACCGCACGATGGTCGCGGGTTGCAGGAATCCGCAAGTATCCAAAAAGGGACAGGGGAGGAAGGAAGGCGAGGGCGTTCCGTTCGGGTAGGTTGCTTGCCCGGTTAACGGGCCAGTCCCGAGCAGTCCGTCGAGAGCGAGGTTGGTGATGAATGGGGAGCTGGCAAAACTAAAGAGGCCAGTTTTCGCGTTCAAACCGTTTTCAGATGGGCGGCCCGGATAGGTGGATACACCGCCGCAGGAAGGCGCCTGACACATGAGCAGGGGCGATGGAATAATTCCGTGGAACAGCCCCATGCCGGCGCGGAATACGACGTTGCGTGAAGTTCCCAAGCTGTAGGCCAGGCCCACGCGCGGGTCGACGTTCTTCCACTGGGTATTGAGGACACCTGAAGGCCACTTCTCAAATTCCCACCGCGCTCCGAAATTCACGGTCAGGTTGCTTGAGGCGCGCCACTTATCCTGAAGATAGAAGCCGGTGTAGGTGTGGTCCAGCGTCGCCGAGGCTTGTTGACGGATGGCTTGGGAAATCGCACCGCCTTGATACACCGCCGGTCCTCCCGCCAGAGATGTCTCGTTGAAAAGCGGAGTCGTAGTTGTGCTGAAGCGTTCGAAGAAGATCACGAACGGATCCGGGCACGACACTCCTTCCGGACATCCCGCTGCGCCATCGGTGCCGAGAAAAGCAGGGAGGTTCGCGAAGTCCGCTTCGAACGGATAAAACAGCGGAAAGGATTCGTAGGTGCCGACACGATCGAAGTTGCCCCCGAAGCTGATGGTGTGGTTCGACAGGTTATGCGTCATGTTGTCGACTAACTCGAAGCGCGACTCGGTGTAGATGTCAGGGTTGCCCCGATTGACGCCGACTGCAAAAGTATTGGAGACCTCTAGGTGTGGCTGGGTGGAAACCACCGGGAAATCGAAGTTGCGGTGCGCATACTGCATGCGCAGTTCGTTCACCCAGGACGGGGAAATCACTGTGGTCAAGCCACCGGCGAGCGACTGGTCGCGAATGTTGTTGTTCTTGAATGCAGAGGGGAGATCGAAGCCGTTGTTGAGAGGCGACTGGTTGGTCAACCGACCGTCGTTGATGAAATAGCGGACATACAGGTTATTGTGGCTGAAGTTCTGATCCAGCCTGATCAGAGCGTTGTCCGTGTTCCCGTTGCGCAGCACAAATAGGTTTTCGGCAGGCAGACCGTAGACCGTCGTTTTGACGTTATTAATCGCCCCGATATTGCTCAGCACGGTCGAATTGTAGGTTGGCGACTCGGTGCGTCTCTGAGCTTCGTAATTGGCGAAGATGAATGTCTTGTCTTTCTGAATGGGTCCGCCGATAGCGCCGCCAAACTGATTTTGCCGCAGCACATTGAAGCCGGGCGCGGAGAGAATGCTGACGGCGTCAAGTTTGTTGTTGCGTAGATAGTCGTAAAGGGAACCGTGAACCTTGTTGGTGCCACCTTTAGTGATGATGTTTACGATGCCGGCGGTGGCGCGTCCAAATTCCGTGGTGTAGTCGGTGTTGATGACGCGAAACTCCTGCACCGACTCCTGTGGCGGCGTGCCGCGCTGGATGCCCGAGGCGGTTGAAATGTCATCGGCGCCGTCTACGGCGATGAAATTGTAGTGGATGTTCTGACCGGCGAAGGACAGTTTGGTGACCGGTTCGACGATGACGTCGGTGCTGCCGGACGTCGTGTTCCCGATGGTGATGCCGGGCGCGAGCAACGCAAAATCGATGAACTCCCGTCCGTTGACTGGAAGGTTCTCGATTTTTTGCTCATCGATCACCGAACTGACCATGGTTCGAGTGGGCTCGGCAACTTCACCTACGTCCTGCACCTCGACCTGGGTTTGAACCTGGCCGAGAGCCAGCGCGAAATCCACATTGCCGGATGCGCCGATATCCAGGTGAATCTTCTTGGCGGACTTTTGGAAACCCTGCTTTTCGGCATTGACGGTGTAATCGCCCGCCGGAAGTCCGCCAATCTGATATTCGCCCACCGCGTTGGCAGCGGCGGAGCGCTTCAAACCGGTGGCCGCATTGAGCACGGTCACGGAGGCTTCCGGAATCACGGCGCCGGTGGTGTCAGAGACGCGACCCTGGAGAGTGCCGGTGACGGCCTGGGCTACCAACCAACTCGGCTTGGCCAAGGAAAATGCCACGAACAGCAGACAAATGACCGCTTCCAGGCTGCGGCGATGGAACAATGAGGATTGAGCGGAGCCGGGCGTTCCGGCATCGGATTCCACAACATATTGAACGGCCATCGAATTCCCCCTCGTAAATCTGGTGTTGTTGCAGCAGGCAGCTACTGAGCTGTCCGCACCACTCGTGCCGCGTGCGCGTGCATGATCTGAGTCAGCCTGGATTCGGAGTCCTCGAGATGCTGCTCCAGTACAGCGGCACACTGCTTAAGCTTTCCGGTACTGAGCAACTGGCACATTTTCCGGTGGACAGGAATCAGTGCGCCGGGATTGTCATGACTGCGGTCCACCAGCACCATGCCGATGCGCAGTTCACCGATCATGTTCTTATAGAACGAATCCAGCCGCTTGTTGCCGTGAAAGCGGATCAGCAAGCTGTGAAAATGAAGGTCGTGACTGACGGCGCGGGACCAGTTCCGGTCGCCGACGGCCAGTTCGTATTGCTCCACCGCGCTTCGGATTTCCTGCAACAAATCCGGGTCTGGACGGCGCGCCGCGAGCACGGCGGGCAACTCCAGCATCCGGCGCAACTGATAGATTTCCTGTACGTCTCGCAAAGAGAGTTGAGAGACGGCCGCGCCCCGATGAAGGCTGCGTCGTAGAAGACCCTCGATTGACAGGATCCGAATGGCCTCCCGCATGGTGTTGCGCGAAACGCCCAGAGAAGAAGCTAGGGGTAATTCCTGAACCTGGGTACCGGGACGGAACTCGCCCTCGAGAATGCGTTGGCGGAGGAGAGTAGCCACCTGATCGGCCACACTTTCGCGGTTGATTTGCGTTCGATCCATGCGGAGAAATTCTTGTCCGGCTAAATGGCGGATATTTTGCCTTCATTTGTTCACGTTGTCAAGTGTTGAAATGTTCACCACTTTGGGCGTATGTTGCAGCATCGGACTTTGGCCCTTACGGTCTGGCCCGCAGGGACAGGGATTCGCCGGGTCCGTTATGATCGTTTATCGTTTATCGATGCGAACGCCGAAACAGAATGTGGTTCGGATGAAACGAGTTCCAAAGTAAAGGCGTATGGCCACTTTTTCTACAGATGCGCTTTCTGCGACGGCGGCAGAGTTGGCGAACGCCGGCACGGAACCGATCTCTCGCAAAGCGGCTTGCCGGCTGCTGGGAGCGGACGACGACATGCTGCCTTCCCTGCTCGCGGCGGCGCAACTTGCGCGCGCGAAGTTCAAGCCAGGAATCATCACCTATTCGCGGAAGGTGTTTCTTCCTCTAACGAATCTCTGTCGCGACTACTGCGGCTACTGCACCTTCCGGCGCGATCCCGACGAGGCCGGGGCGCACACCATGACGCCCGACGAGGTGATGGAAGTCGTGCGCGCGGGCCAGCGCATGGGATGTACGGAAGTGTTGTTCAGTTTAGGCGACAAGCCGGAGCTGCTATTTCCGCAGATGCGCGATACGCTGCGGCGATTAGGATACAAATCCACGTTGCATTATCTGGAAGCAATGTGCGAGAAGGTGCTCCGTGAATCGAGTCTGCTGCCGCATCCTAATCCCGGACTGATGAGCGTGGAATGGCTGGAACGGCTGTCCCGCGTGGCTCCCAGCATGGGGCTGATGCTGGAAACGACCAGCGCGCGCCTGCTTGCGAGAGGTGCTGCTCACGACAATGCTCCCGACAAAGAACCGGCAAAACGCCTGCGCGTAATGGAGGATGCGGGGCGGCAGAAGATTCCTTTCACCACCGGAATTCTGATTGGCATTGGCGAGACGCTGGAAGAGCGTGTCGATTCGCTGATTGCGATCCGCGACTTGCATGCGAGGTATGGGCACATTCAGGAAGTGATCGTGCAAAACTTCCGTGCTAAGGTTGGAACGCCGATGGCCCACTGGCCCGAACCGGACCGCGGAGAAATGCTGCGCACGCTGGCCGTGGCGCGCCTCCTGATGCCGAAGATGAATATTCAAGCGCCGCCGAATCTTTCCGATCCGCACTATGCCGATCTGCTCGATGGCGGCATCAATGACTGGGGCGGAGTTTCTCCGCTGACGCCGGATTTCATCAATCCGGAAATGCCTTGGCCGCATCTGGAACAATTGCGACAACGCACCGAAGCCAAGGGATTCGAGTTGCGACAGCGTTTGCCGGTTTATCCAGAATTCGCAAAAAAGCTCGCGGAACAGGCAGCGGGCCACAGCGATTTGCTGGCGCAACGACTGAGCGCCTCCGCAGACGCTGAAGGCTACGTTCGGAGGGCGGCATGATCACGGTTCTGACCGGCGGCACGGGCGGCGCCAAATTCGTCGATGGACTGCGGCAGATCGTTGGTCCGGAAGAACTGACGATCATCGTGAATACCGGCGACGACTTGCTGTGGTGGGGATTGTACGTTTCGCCCGATCTGGATTCGATCACCTACATGCTAGCTGGGAAACTGAGCCAGGAGCGCGGCTGGGGCGTGAAGGGCGACACTTTTTTTTGCCTGAACGCCATGGAACAACTGGGACAACCGACGTGGTTTCATTCCGGCGATCGCGATCTGGCCACGCACCTCTTTCGCTCGAAGCTGCTGGCCGATGGCAAGAAGCTCAGTGAAGCGACGTGCGAGATCGCGACCAGGCTGGGAGTCAAGGCTCGCGTCCTGCCGATGAGCAACTCGCGCGTGGAGACACGGGTTTTGACTCCGGCAGGAGACTTGAGCTTTGAAGAATATTTCGTCCAGCGCTGGTACCAGGATCCAGTGGAATCGGTTCGCTTTGTCGGCGCCTCGGATGCGGAACCGGCTCCGGGAGTGATCGAGGCGATCCGCTCGGCAGATCTGGTGCTGCTGGCGCCGAGTAATCCGGTAACCAGCATCGCTCCAATTCTGGCCGTGCCGGGAATTCGCGAAGCGCTGCGCGAAAGCCGCGCCCGTATCGCGGCCGTGAGCCCGATTGTGGGGGGGGCCGCCGTCACCGGGCCTGCAGGTGCCCTTATGGCGGCGCAAGGCTTCGCAGTTTCGATTGCTGGCGTTGCCGACTGCTACCACGACTTCCTCGATCTGCTGGTGGTGGATTTGCAGGACGCGCCGGCTGCCGAAGAGTTGCGCAAAACCGGCATGCGTGTGCATTGCACCGCAACCATCATGCGCAAGAATGAAGACAGAATCGCGCTGGCAAAAAGCACGCTGGACGCGGCATTGCAACCTCCGGCTGCTCAGACCGCAGTGGAGAACGCATGATTCTGGTTCCCGTAAAAAATCTCGCCGATGCCAAGCAGCGGCTGTCTTCTATTTTGAGTCCAGAAGAACGCTTTGCGCTGGCGCGAGCAATGTGCGAGGACGTGCTCGAAGCGCTGGCGCAATGGCAAAGCCGGCCTGCCGTCGCGGTGGTAACGAACGATTCATTTGCGCGCGACCTGGCCCAGCGTTTCAATTTCGATGTGGTTGCCGACGACAACTCCGGAGAAACCAGTGCCATCGAAATGGCAACGGCACTATGCCGAGGGCGCGGAGCGTCCAGCACCTTGGTGGTACCGGCAGATATCCCTCTGATCGCCAGCTCGGAACTCCAGCAGATCGTGGATAGCGCTCCTCCCGGTGGTTCGGTGCTGGTTCCGGACGCTGCTGGGCGCGGCACGAACGCGGCCTGGCGATCTCCGGGTGATTTGTTTCCGCTTCGGTTCGGGAACGACAGCTTCTTGCCGCACCTGGCCGCGGCGAAGGCAACGGGCCTGCCTTGGGTTGTGCTCGAACTGCCAGGGATTGCGCGGGATGTGGATCGTCCCGAAGATCTCCGCGAACTGGCGGCTGCCAGCGGAGAACGACGATCGCAGAAGCTGGTGCGAAGCTGGAACCTCAGCAACCGGAAACGGGCTTAACATGGCCAGGTCGAACCTGAAGGCCAGCATCAGTAAGCGCGCGGCTGGGGAGGTTCGCATTCTTCCGGTCGCCGTCAGTGGAGAAATCCGCGCCGGAGAATCGCTCTGTGCGCGGTTATTGGGGGCGGCGCGAAGCTTGGGGCTGCGCTTTCAGGATGGCGACATCCTGGTGGTGAAGCACAAAGTTGTTTCGAAGGCGGAAGGTGCGCTGGTCGCATTGGATGAGATCCGGCCGTCGGCGGCTTCGCGGGAATGGGCTCGACGCTACGGGCTCGACGCACGCGTCAGTGAATTGGCGGTGCGTGAGAGTCGTCGAATCGTGCGGCGAAAGCGTGGTGTGCTGATCACGGAGACGAAACACGGCTTCGTTTGCGCGAACTGCGGCGTGGATGTATCGAACGTGGATGGCGGACAGCACGCTGTGCTGTTGCCGGAGAATCCGGATCGTTCCGCAGGGAAGTTGCGGCGCGAGCTGAAGAAACAGCTTGGGATCGAGATCGCGGTGATCGTCAGCGACAGTTTTGGGCGTCCGTGGCGGGAAGGCTTGACGGAAGTAGCGATCGGAGTCGCGGGAATGCGGCCTCTGGTCGACTACCGCGGGCGTCGCGACCCGCATGGCTACTCGCTACATGCGACGGTGGATGCGGTAGCGGACGGACTGGCTTGTGCGGCGGGGCTGGTTTGCGGCAAGCTGGCAGGCACTCCCGCGTGCATTATTCGCGGCTATTCTTATCGCCGAGAAAACCGGCGAGGAATCGGTGGGGCGCGGGAACTGATTCGGCCCGCGAAGAACGATCTTTTTCGGTAAGAGTTCGACAGAAATTTCGATAGAGTTCGGTAGGAGAAGGTTATGACCTGGCAAGCTTCAGAACTTGAGCAATTCCCCGAGCTGACGTGGGACGAGATTGCACGGCAAGCCTCCGTGGCGATTCGTGGTGCATTGGAACGCGTGCTGGAAACGCAAGACGGAGCATGTCTGCGGGACGAGGAACGCTACGCCTTGGCGAACTGCGACGGGGCAAACTGCAATGGTGCGGACCTGCTCGCACTGCTGGTAGCGGCGGATACACTCCGGCGCGACCTGGTCGGCAACCTCGTTAGCTATGTGGTGAACCGCAATATTAATTTCACGAACATCTGTTTCGTGGGATGCAAGTTTTGCGCGTTCAGCCGCGGGCCGCGCGAGGCCGACTCCTATTTTCATTCGCTCGAAGACATGGGGCGCAAAAGTAAAGAAGCGTGGGAACTGGGCGCGACCGAAGTCTGCATTCAAGGCGGTCTGCCGCATGGTCTGCCGCCGTTTTATTATCGCGACATTCTGCGCGCCGTGAAAGATGCTGTACCGGGTATGCACATCCATGCATTTTCTCCGATGGAAATTGTGTACGGAGTGGAACTGACCGGCATGACGCTGGCCGACTATCTCGCGATGCTGCGCGATAACGGGCTGGACACGCTTCCGGGCACAGCGGCTGAGATTCTGGATGACGAAGTGCGGCATGTACTCTCGCGCAACAAGCTTTCGTCGGCCGAGTGGCAAGATGTGATCCGCACAGCGCACAAATGCGGAATTCCGAGCACCTCGACACTCATGTACGGACATAGGGAAAAGCCGGATCATTGGGTGCGGCAGTTGTCGCTCTTCCGACAGATTCAGTCGGAAACCGGCGGCTTTACCGAATTCGTTCCGCTTGGCTTTGTGCACCAGAACACGCTCTTATTCCAGCAGGGCCTCGCGCGCACGGGACCGACTCTGGCTGAACATCTCAAGATTCATGCGCTGGCCAGAATACTGCTCGCGGGCTCGATTCATAACATCCAGGTCTCGTGGGTGAAGCTCAACCGCAAACTTGCGCAACTTTGCCTGCACGCTGGCGCCAACGACTACGGCGGAACGCTGATGGAAGAAAATATTTCGCGCGAAGCCGGAGCCGACGCGGGCCAGTACACCAGTCCGGAAGATTTCCAGGCGATGATTCTGGAGATTGGGCGCATTCCGGCAGAACGCAACACAAAATATTCGCGCATGAAAATCAAGCTGCCCGCCGAAGCGGCTTCTTTCGAATCGACGTTGCTTCCGGAGTTCGCATGAACGACCGCATGAGCCGCGCCATCGCCGTCATCGGAGGCACCGGCCCGGCTGGTATGGGGCTGGCTTTGCGCTGGGCGCGCGCGGGAGAGACCGTCATCATTGGGTCGCGCGATTCGGCTCGGGCAGAGCAGACGGCGGAGGCGATCCGTAAGCGGGTCGGCGCAAACGCTCAAGTTTCCGGCGCGGAAAATTTGGCGGCTTGCGCGGCTTGCGATCTGCTGGTCCTCACTGTGCCGTTCGAAGGGCAGGCGGCGTTGCTGAAGCAGTTGAAGCCGGCGATTCGTCCGGGGAGCATTGTGATTGATGCCACGGTTCCGCTGGCTGCTAGCGTGGGTGGACGCGCCAGCCGCACCATTGGCGTGTGGCAAGGCTCGGCGGCGCAACAGACGGCGGAGCTGGTTCCGAAGGGCGTTTCCGTCGCGGCGGCATTCCAGAATGTTTCGGCGGACGTGCTCAACGGCGACGATGACGTGGATTGCGACGTGATCGTGTGCAGCGACGATCCGAATGCCACTCAGGTTGCGATGGAACTCGCAGCGAAGATTGCGCGCGTGCGTGCGATCGATGGCGGCAAGCTTGAGAATGCGCGCATTGTCGAGCAAATCACCGCGCTGCTGATCGGCCTGAACATTCGGCACAAAGGGCACGGCGGAATACGGATCACAGGGTTACCGGATGGCGCGTACAAGTCGGGAAACAGGTAGTTCTCAATTCCCGGTTCTCTTTGGGGTGTGATTCGAACTAGTTACTGGGAACGTTCCGTCCCCGAATTTCTCCCGTCTTCCCTAATTTTGTCCCCCTAATTTCGGTCTTGGGAGGGGCCTCAACTTTTTTTGTGGGGACCCTACTCCTCGTTTTTTTGTGGGGGCTTTTTCGCTCATTTTCCTAGGATGTTTACTGGTTAGCACCCTCCTCCCCCCGGGTCTAGTGGAATCATGGGGTTAGCGGGAATTTTTCCACTTGGTCTTTGAATCGAAAGGACTTATATCAAATTATTCCGGAATAAGGACTTAGAGGATTTCTTGTCGTGCTTCGGGGGTTTGTGGGCCTTCGTAGTGGGGTAAAGCGTGTCAAGCCCCCTTTTTCGGGTCGAATCTCGGTTTTCAAAGAACGCTGAGATGGTTTTGGACGGCGCGCGGACCGTCTCTGGAGACGAGCGCACTTCTGCCTGGCCACAGGTCAGTCATCATTGTCATTGTCGCGCGCGGCGGGTTGGATGTCTGTGATGGGGGTACGGAAAATTTGTGATGAAAGATGAAAAAGGTGTGGCGCCAGATGGCGGGAGTGGGAAGGCGCACGGCCTCACACGTCTCGAAAACCGCGAAACGTGTGGCACCCGGCCGGAGATGGGGCCCACCCGCCTTGAGCGCACCAAGTCTACTGAGCTGTTTCGGAGCCGGCACGGTTGTCGGTTGTCTGAAGAACCCTTCCGGCCCACCACCTTGTGCTGAGCTAAAAGGAGAATCGAGCAGAGATCTGTATCGCTCTGGCTCCATAAAGTGGCGCAACTGCCAGGGGTTGACCGAACTTCGGATTCGGGATGGCAGCGTATGCGTTGCTAACCCCAGGCTGAGCAGGGTCAGGCTCCGTCGTGTATTGCACCTGGCTCACGGGACTCTGTTGGAAATTCGGATGGTTCAGCAGATCGAAAGCTTCCGCCATAAACTTGACGCTCATCCGCTCATTGATTTTCACCACCCGGGCCAAGTTCAAATCAATGTTATTAACACCGGGTCCGCGGAATGAGTTGAAACCTTCCCCTGGCACCATTTTGAAGTTGACATTTGCCACGTCCAGCTCGGGTTCGAACGGACGGCCGCTGGCGAAAGTCATCACCGAGCCCAACATGAATCCTTTGATGAAACGCTGGGTTGGATACCATGTTCCGGTCAATACCAGTCGGTGCGGCTGATCGAGCTGAGACGGGCCACGTTGCGACGCGATATCGAACTGGTTGTAGTAGCCAGTGCCTTGGTCAATGGTTTTCGAAAAAGTGTAGGAGACGCCGCCCTGGAACTGCGACGCATTATGCCGCAAGGAAACCTGGAGGCCGTGATAGATGGACTTGCCGGAATTATCGACCTCGTTGATCGTACTGAAGTTCGGATTCAGATAACCGTCAATCGCTCCATATTCGGGCACGGTATACACTTTACCGTTTGGCATCCGCAACGTGTCGGTAGCGAAATCGCCCTGCGCGGGTTGCAGTGGCGGTGGGAACAGGTTAATGTCCAGTCCAAAATTCCCATTCGCCTGCCGTGTTACTCCGTTGGAGTTTCCCAACAGCTGCAAACCGTGGGTGTAGACATAGCCAACGCTGAGAGCCGTGCGCGAACCGAACTGTCTCTCGATCTGGAGGTTTCCTTGTTCCACATAAGGACTGCGGAATTTCGGGGAGAATACCACCAGCGATGGCGTGCCACCCGCGCCCGTCGGGAAAGATGTGAGGTAGTTCGGATAGGTCACGATCGGGTTATCGTTGTGAAACGCCGGGCCCGGCACAAACAGGAACTGGCGATCGATGCCATTCGATGTTAGGCCCTGGGAAACGTCGAGAAGATCAGTCATGGCGTAGAACAGGCCAAATGCACCCCGAACCACGGTGGCACTCTTTTCGCCGAAAGAGTAAGCGAACCCGACACGCGGTGCAACGTTATTCTTGCTGTATGGGATGTCGCACGTCATCGCAAAGTCCGGATTGCACTGGCGCGGCTTCGGCAGCTTCTGCAAGTCCCAGCGCACACCGTAGTTAAGCGTCAGGTGACTGTTGAGGCGGAACTGATCCTGCCCGAAGAGGGCGTAGGTGGGTACGGTGAAAATCGTCGTGCTCTGACCAAAGGACTGCAGATAATACTCGAAGAAGCCAGGAGCCACGCCTGCGTTCGTGTCTCCCCCTACACTAACTAGATCAGCAAAAAAGTAAGCGCCATGGGGACCGTAAACAAAATAGTCGCTATCGTGGTTAAGATTGATATCGACGCCGGCCTTCATGGTATGGCGTCCCCAAACCTTGGTCAGGCTATCGCCAAACTCAAAACGCCGGTCCGAGGTTGAAAGCTGAAACCGGTTTCCACCCAACACTACGCCCTTGTCGGGATCCTGGATGACGACTGCGGGGCCGGCAGGAGCCGTGTCCGGTAAGTCGAAGTGGAAATCGTTCCCATAGTGAAATCGGACTTCGTTCACCGTGGTCGCTGAAAATGCGGTGTGCAGTGTGAACTGGAAGAATTGGCTGGTGGCACCATCGGTGAGTCCAAGTCCGTCTCCGGTTGAGGTCGGGGTGTTGAAGTATCCGTGGGGGCTGCGAAAGCGTTGGTAATTGTAGGAAACATCGAAGGTATTCTTGTCGCTAATCACACCATTAACCTTGCCGAATACCGTGTTCTGATTGAAGCTCCGAGGATGCGATCCGGCTACCGCCGATACCAGAGATGCCACATCCGGGTGATCGGCAAGGTAGTTTGCCGGCAGCGTGTCCAGAGCCAAGCCTGACTCATTCACCGTGAGCGGCTCATTCCTGACCTGCCCTTCATAGTTGGTAAGCCAGAACAGCCGATCACGAATCAGGGGACCCCCAACCGTACCTCCGAACTGTTGCCTGCGATTCGCCGGCTTTGCGATTCCCTCCTGTTGGTTTACCTTGTCGTTCGCATTTAGAGCGGAATCCAAAACGTAGTAGTAGCCATCCCCGTGAAACTGGTTAGTGCCACTTTTCGTGACCGTGTTTACCACGCCACCGCCCGCCTGTCCAAACTCCGCGTCGAAGCCGCTGCTGGTGACCTGGAATTCCTGGATGATGTCTTCGCTGAACTGGAATGGAATACTGGTGCGCCCGGTCTGTTGCTCAAAGAAGGCATTGTTGTCGTTCGCGCCATCCACCGTGTAGTTGTTGTAGTTTCCGGCAAGTCCATTGAAACTGATCATGCCGAAATCGCCATCGGTCGAAACGCCCGGAGTCAGCAAGACAAAATCCGTAAAGTTGCGACCGTTCAAGGGGAGCGTACTGATTAACTTCTGGTCCACCACCGCACTCAACCCCGATTGAGAGGTATCTACCAGCGGGGCCTCCGCGACGACAGAGATTTTCATTTCCGAGGCTCCAACGACCAATTGACGGTGCAGTTTGGTTGTCGTTCCTACTTTTACTGCCACCTCGCTGCTCACATCGGTCTTGAACCCAGCCTTCTGAATCGTGACCTCGTATGAGCCCGGCGGCAGACTCAGAAACACAAAGTGGCCGGTCGAATCCGATTTCAGTGTGAGAGATATTCCAGTGTCCTGGTTTGCAACGAGTACCGTGCTGTCCTCAACTGCCGCGCCGGAACTGTCAACAATCGTGCCTTCTACGCGGCCGGCGCCGAGAGAAGCCTGGCCATTGGCCAATGAGGCGAGAAGCAGTCCAAAAATAAGAATGAAACCTTGGTTCAGTGCACTCCGTTGCCTAGTCTTCCTGATTTCCAATTGCAACATTTAATTCCTCCCCAAAATCCGATCGGCCCTGAACCGGTTCCACAAATTCGGTGACGATTCAAGTGTGCTTCCCAGACGAATGGGAATTCTACACGTTCGTGCCCACGCGGTGCGACGGGCGGGGTGGGTACATAGGTCTATCGCTTCGCTCAAGATGACAGGCCCGCCGGTTCGTGGTTGGTAAGGGCAACGGCAACGGCAACATCAACATCAACGGCAGCGGACAGGAGTGTCCGGTCTACACTGGCCGTTCAAAGAACCGTTTATGAACACGCTGTACGTCACTCTTCCACCGGCTGCGCGTACAGTTCCTGAGCGGGTTCGCCTGCGGCCAGGCCTTGGGCTACGATCAGGCGGCCGACCTCGAAAAAGGGTGAGCTTATTCATTTCAGGACTTGTACGGGATATGAACTTCGGCAAAGGTTCCGGGCGTGGCGGCGTTTACCGCTGCGGCAATTTTTGCGGTGTGCAATCGAACCAGCGGCCATCGCGGAGTGCTCAGCAGCACAAGGGCAATTCTGCGGCCAGTAAGATTCTGCTGGTATTGGATATTCTTGTCCGCAGTAAGAAGTACGTCGAAACCGGCGCGCTCGGCTTCGGTCAGCAAGTCGCCGTTGGAAAGCGTATCCCATCCTCGAGTTCTTGCCTCAGTGATCGTGTGGCCGATCAGGTAGGGAGATAGCGGGGCGGGAACGCTGTGGTCAAAGAGAACGAGCATCGTGGACGGACGCGGGCACTACAGGAATTGGGGCGGCTAGGCTGCGAGCGGCGAACTCCAGAACCTCGATTACCTGTTCCTTGGAAAGGTGAAACCACTCGGTAATCTCATCGACGGTGGCTCCTGCTTCGAGGTTTTCGAACACGGCAGACACCGGCATACGGGTATTCCGAAATACCCATGCGCCGCTTAGCCTTCCCGGCACGCTTTCAACAGCGGAGCATTGGGACCAATCGAGGGTTGCCATGTTCTGGCCTCCTTTCCTCTTAACCTTTTACCACGATTTGACGGCGGGGTCACGAGCGAGCAATGTCGGTAGTGGCCAATTTGCGAAACGGTTAGCCACTAAGGGCACGAAAGTCCACGAAGGAAACCCCTGCTAAAGAACCTTATGAAACACGCCGTAGGTCATTCTTCCACGGGCTGGGCGTTCAGTTCCTGAGCGGGTTCGCCTGCGGCTAGGCCTTGGGCGATGATTAGGCGGCGGGCTTCGATGCGCAGTTCGGGGAGGGCGCGTCCGAACCAGATCGCACCGAGAACACAGGCCACTCCTCCTACGGCTACCGTGATGGGCGCGCCCATGCGGTGGGCTAAGGCTCCGCCGAAGAAGGCTCCGAAGGGAGCCATCCCCATGAACATCATCGAATAAACGGACATGACTCGGCCGCGCAGTTGGTCGGGAACCATGGTCTGGATCAGGGTGTTCGAGCAGGCCATCTGCAACATCATGGAATAACCGGCGGGCAACAGGAGCACGGCTGACAACCAGAATGAGGTGGAGAACGAAAAACAGAACAGGCTGATCCCTAGGCTCGCGCAGCTCAATGCCACCCAGCGTCCCAGGCCTTTGATTCCGGTCTTCGCGGCTAGGGTCAAGGCTCCGAAGAGAGCGCCTACTCCGGTGGCGCCCATCAGCATGCCGAGGCCGCGGGCTCCGCCGTGGAGGATTTTGTCGGCGAAGACCGGCATTAGGACGGTGTAAGGCATGCCTACCAGGCTCACAAGGCCAATCAGCAAGAGCAGGGCGCGAATGACTTTGGTCTGGTTGACCCAGCGAAAGCCTTCGATGATGTCTTCGATCGGCGAATGGTTGCTGGCACGGGGAGCGCAGTGGACATTCATCAGCAAGAGGCCGATGATCACGGCGATGTAGCTGATGGAATTGGCGGCAAAGCACCAGCCTTCGCCGATTCTCGCCACGAGGATTCCGGCTATGGCTGGGCCGATTACGCGGGCGCCATTGAACATCGAGGAATTCAGCGCGATGGCGTTCATCAAGTCTTCTTTGCCTACCATGTCAACCAGGAAGGCCTGCCTGCCGGGAATATCGAACGCGTTCACCACCCCTAGCAGGGCTGCGAGAACGAAGATGTGCCAGACGTGGACGCGTCCGCTCAGCGTGAGCCACGCTAGAATCCCGGCCAGGATCATGGCAGAAATCTGGGTGGCGATGACCAGGCGCTGGCGATTGACGCGGTCGGCGGTGATGCCTCCGAAAGGCGCGATCAGGAAGACGGGGATCTGGCTGGCAAAGCCGACGCTCCCCAGCAGCAGCGGAGATTTCGTCATGCTGTAGACGAGCCACGCCTGGGCTACGGTCTGCATCCAGGTGCCGGTGAGCGAGATGAGTTGTCCGCTGAAGAAGAGCTGGAAATTGCGGTGACGCAAGGCGCGCAGGGTGGTTGCCCATTTCGGCGGGGCCGTGGGTTTTGCATCTACTTCTTGGGCTGCGGCAGAATTTTGGTGCTCAGTCACTCTTTAGAACTTTTTCACATCTTGGGGATGAGGGCAACCGCAGGAGCCAATTGCCAAACCGCTCACCACCAAGGGCACGAAGGGTACACGAAGGAAAAGCCTGAGACCGATCCGATGTGGCGGCGATGGATGTTTACTTTCCGTGTGGATTTCCACAACCCCGCCCCGTGACCGACTTGGAACTTCCCCACGGGCTCGATCCGCGATAGAGTTAAGGATCCACTGATCCGAGAGAGCCGGATGAGGGAAGGATGTGTGATGAGCACAGATGCCAATCGTCTGGAACGCCGAGGGGCGCAGCGTTTCGAAGTGCACCTGCCGTTGGCGGTTCACTTTGAGGGACGGACTGTGCCCGGATTTACCCTGGACTTGAGTGGCCGTGGAATTTTCTTTTACGCGGAGACGGCGCTGCCGGAAGGAGCGGTGGTGGAATTGACTTTCACCATGCCCTCGGAAATCACTTTGGCGGAAAACATGCCGGTTCGGTGCCGGGGGCGGGTGTTGCGGGCCGCGGCTTCGCAGGCCGGTCAACGAAGTGGGATCGCCGCGCAACTTGATGCCTACGAGTACTTGCCCCCGGACGAGCCCATCACTCAATTCGTGCGGGTTTCGGCGGCGAGTGCCGGTGGAGCGGCTTCTGGCCCGGTACTGCGCTGAGAACTTCCGCGTCTTTTCAAGTGCCAGCCTTTGCCTTACAATCAAGGTAACCAGCAATTTGGCGGGTTGTTCCCACTGAGTAAGGACCCGCCGGCAACCTGCCGCTTCGTCTGTGGTCCAATTTCGATTACGAAGGTCATTTGGCCCCGAGGCCGGAAGTTCGTAGCATGGGAATGAACACTGAGAATCGAGTCATGCCCGGAATCGCTGTCGCCCTCCTTTCCGAGGACCGCGAACAATCCGTCGTTCTGAATAGCCGCGTGGAGAGCACCAACCTGGCCCGAACGGTATTGAGCCATGTCGGGTTTCCGGCGGGACCGAGCGACGCTGTTTTGCGTCAATTGCAGGATCAGCGCGCCGAAGTCGTCCTGGTGAGTATCGATCCCCAGAATCCGCAGCGGGCCATCCGGACCATCGAACTAATCCACGCCAGCATTCCTGAAGTCACGATTTTTGCGGTGGGCGAAATGAACCAGCCCACCAATATAGTGTCTGCTATGCGAGCCGGGGCGCGCGAATTTCTGGATCACGGCGCCAGCCGCGAAGCCTTGGTCGAAGCCTTCACTCGTTTTTCGGCGACATTGAGCCGGGCGCAGCGCAGTGCCAGTAAGGCCCGGGTGCTCACTTTTCTGAACGCCAAGGGCGGAGCTGGCGCCACCACCACCGCGGTGAATACCGCCTTCGCCTTGCAGGAGGCGCACGGGCGCGTGGTGCTGGTGGATTTCGCTCCCATTGGCCACGCTGCCCTGCAACTGAATCTGCGGCCTCAATTCACGCTGATCGACGCATTGCAGAACCTGCATCGCATGGATGGCTCGCTGCTCGATGGCCTGATGACGCCCTACCGCAATGGGCTTCATTTGCTGGCGGGCGCTCAGCTACCGCACAACAGTGTCCCGACCGCGTCGGAACTGGCTCGCCTCTTCGACCTGCTGGTAAACCAGTATCACTTCGTCGTACTCGATTGTTCGGGCCGGATGGATGCGACGATGCAACTGATCTGCGACCTGTCGAACGCGGTGCTGCTGGTGGCGCAGACGGATGTCGTTTCGCTGTGGAGCGCTGGCCGGATTCGTGAGTTCCTGCAAGAAGGAGCGGGCCGCGATCGCCTGCGCCTCGTGCTGAACCGTTACAAAAAGATTCCGGGCTTCACCGACGAGGATGTGGAGAAAGCCACCAACTGTAAGGTGTTGTGGAAGATTCCCAACAACTACCAGGTGATCGGACCCGCGATCGACAAGGGCAGCCCGGTAGCCGCGCAGGGCAATCACGAAATCGGCCGGTCTTATCAAGGATTAGCCGCGGAACTCGCTGGTGCCACCACGTCCGCCGAAGGCGCCCTCTCGCTGCTCTACCAGCACGACAAGGGCAGCGACAAGAAACGTGCAGGCGGGCAATTGATGGTCTCGCCCATGCGCGCCGGGCAATAAAGCCAATTGCAGAAGTCAGAGGTTCGATTGCAGAAGTAGACTGTTCCTCTCCCGGCGACTTCGGCCCCTCCGTCTACAATCGACGTCCTGCAATTTGACTGTTGACTTCTACAATCGGACTTCTAACCTCGCAACCCAGTTCTGCAATCCGCCCTCTGACCTCTGCACCCTCCCGGCTTTGTTAGAATCAGGGTTCACCAATGACACGGCAAAGCGCTGTTCAGATTTTTTATCAGATGATCGCGTTCCTGTTTGCGATCAGCGTGCACGAGTCCGCCCATGCCTGGACTGCGTCACGCTGTGGCGATCCGACGGCCCGCATGCTGGGACGGGTATCGCTGAATCCGATTCGCCACATTGATCTGTTTGGCACGATCATACTGCCGCTGGTCGCGGCGATCAGCGGTATACCGTTGCTCGGCTGGGCGAAGCCCACACCCGTCGACCCACGGAATTTTCGCCATCCCATGATGGACGACATTCTGACCTCAGTGGCGGGTCCGGTCAGCAACTTCATCGTCGCTACCGGGGCGCTTCTGCTGCTGGGTGGCATCTCGCTTTCATCGGCCACCGGACACACTCTGGTCACGGGATTGGCGCGTGGCTTCGAGGGCGCTGCTTCCGATTCGCCGTTGGCGTTCGTCGCTGAGTTGCTGTATGTCGTCATGCTCATCAACATCGTTCTGGCGGTCTTCAACCTGATCCCCGTCCCGCCGCTCGATGGCAGCCACGTGCTGCGGCATTTCTTGCCGGATGCAGCGCGGATGGTGTACGACCGCATCGGTATCTTCGTACTGCTGGCGCTGGTGTATCTGGGCGGAGGGCTGCTTTGGAGCCTCATCCGTCCGGTTAGGGACTTCTACCTCTCCATCCTGGTGAAATTCTGAATGGCGATTCCTGCAACCAAGAAACGCGTGCTGAGCGGAATGCGCTCGACCGGCAAGCTGCACTTGGGAAACTACGTTGGCGCGCTCGAGAATTGGGTCCGCATGCAGGACGAGTACGACTGCTTTTTCTTTATCGCCGACTGGCATGCGTTGACCACCGACTACGCCGACACTTCGCGTCTGAAAGAAAACTCGGTCGAAGTGCTGCTGGATTGGCTGGCGGCGGGGCTTGATCCCGCGAAGTGCGTGATGTTTATCCAGTCGCACGTGCCCGCGCATGCGGAATTGCACCTGCTGCTTTCGATGATCACTCCGCTGGGCTGGCTGGAACGCGTCCCGACGTATAAAGAGCAGAAGGAAAACATCAAGGAAAAGGATCTGGGAACGTACGGGTTCCTTGGTTATCCGGTGCTGCAGTCGGCGGATATTTTGATCTACAAAGCGGATGTCGTGCCGGTTGGCGAAGACCAGGTGGCGCATGTGGAGCTGACGCGGGAGATTGCGCGGCGGTTTAACAGCTTTTACCGCGGAACGCGCGAATATATTTTCCCCGAACCGGCGGCTCTGCTTACGCCCGCGCCCCGCCTGCCGGGTACCGACGGGCGCAAGATGTCGAAGTCCTACGGCAACGCGGTGATGCTTACCGACCCCGAGCCCGTAGTGCGGCTGAAACTCAAGACGATGGTCACCGATCCTGCCCGCGTGCGACGCAGCGATAAAGGCGATCCCGACGTTTGCCCAGTGGGCGACCTGCACAAAATATTCAGCGACAAAGAAACAATCGCGAAAGTATACGAAGGCTGCCGGTCGGCCGGAATCGGCTGCATCGAGTGCAAGAGCTGGGTCGCCGACGCCATCGTAGAGAAGCTCAAACCGATGCAAGAACGGCGCAAAAAATACGAGGACAATCCGCGCCTTGCCTGGGATATTCTGGAAGCGGGCTCGGCTCGCGCGCGGGATATCGCGGGCGCCACGATGGACGAAGTCCGCAAGTCGATGGGGCTGGATTATAGTCCGAACGTTAGTCCGAATTATGAGCCGGCGAAGGGTTCTACGAAGTGACGGATTTGTCGCAACCCATATCAGAACAGGCACCAGTCGAGGCTTCAGGCCCCGGCGCGGCTACATCCGCATCCGTCGAGAACGCGTTTGCCCCGAATAAGCCCGCCGATAGCAAGCTCGCGAAAAGCAAGTCGGCGAAAGACGATGCCAGCGACTTCCCGTTCGCCATCGCGCTCGGCGAGATCTATGAAGGCCCGCTCGACCTGTTGCTCGACCTGATCCGCAAGCAGGACGTCAACATCTACGACATTCCCATCGCCAAAATCACAGCGCAGTACCTCACCTATGTGGAGCGCATCCGCGAACTCGACGTGAATGTCGCAAGCGAATTCATCTACATGGCTGCGGTGCTGATTCACATCAAGTCGAAGATGTTGCTGCCGCGCGATCCGCTGGTTCCCGCCGACGCGCTGGAAGATCCGCGCAACGAACTCGTCAACCGCCTGCTCGAGCACGAGAAGTTCAAGGCAGCGGCGCAGATGTTGCTGCAGAAGCAGCAGATTGAAGACGCGGTGCTGAGCAATCCAGCGATCCGCGAGTTCATGGACGCCGAGGGCACGGAGCCCGAACTCGCTGCCGATGTCATCGACCTGGTCAAGACGTTCCAGCAGATCCTGGACCGGGCGCGCACCCGGCCCATCCTGGAAGTAGACGAAGAGACGGTGACCGTCGGCCAGATGATCCAGTACCTGCACCGGCGCCTCGCCCTCGAAGATCGCCCGATTCGCCTGAAGCAGATGCTCGGCAATGTGCCTTCGCGACCGGCGCTGGTCTGCATGTTTCTGGCGCTGCTCGAACTGGTTCGATTGCAGGCGATCCAGGTGCGGCAGGACCACGTTTTCGGCGAAGTGCTGGTGCGCAAGCATTCTCACTTCGAGGAAGTGATGACCGAACAGGCTGCGGTGCGCGATGATTGGAAATGAAAAGAAGTTCTCCGTTCTCAGTTGTCAGTTCTCAGTAAGAGCCCGCGACCTTTGGATTTTTCTGAGCACCGAGAACTGATGGCTGAGGACTGACAGCTTACTTATGAGTCTTAGACCCCAAATCGAAGCTATTATTTATGCGGCGGAAACTCCCATTTCTCTCGACCAGATTTTCTCGCTGGTCAAGGAATCTGTGCTGGCGGAGACTGCGGGGCTCGATGCCGCGGAAATCAAGTCGCGCATCCGCGCCACGCTCGAAGAACTCATCGCGGATTATTCGGGCGCAGGCCATGGAATCGAAATCCGCCAGGTTGCCGGCGGATACCGCATGTCCACCAAGCCTGACCAACACGACGTGGTGCGCGCCTTCGCCAAGAGCCTGAAGCCGCCATTCCGGCTATCGCTTCCGGCGCTCGAAACTCTTGCCGTTGTTGCCTACAAGCAGCCGGTTACGGTGCCGGAGATCAGCGAAATCCGCGGTGTCGATTCTGGCGGAGTCATCGCCACCCTGCTTGACCGAAAGCTCGTCACGACTGCGGGCAGGAAAGCTGTGATCGGCCGGCCCATTCTCTACAAAACCAGCACGGAGTTTCTGCTGCGCTTCGGGCTTAAGGACGTCAACGAGCTGCCCAGCATGGAGGAATTCGAGAAGCTGCTGGCGGAGTCGTTCCAGAGCGATCTGCTTCCCAGTGAGGGCACGTCGATGGAAGTGTCTTCAAGTTTACCGTCAACTGTAGACGGTGATTCTTTCGAAGTATCTGCCGAAACAGGAAGTACTGCTGAAATGGACGAGGGCACCGAGCCCGAACTCAGCGCCGAAGAAACTGAAACGCCAGCCAGCACCAAGCCGGAGTAGCTATCCATGCCTGCCGAACGTCTGCAAAAAATTATTGCTGCTGCCGGAGTGGCATCGCGCCGCAAATCCGAAGAGCTGATCACGTCCGGCCGGGTGCAGGTCAATGGCCAGGTGGTCACCGAACTCGGCACCAAAGCTGACTCCGAGCAGGACCACATCCGCGTCGATGGCAAACTGCTGCAGGGGCCCGAGCGTTTCACCTACGTCGCGCTGAACAAGCCCAAGGGATACGTGACCACGGTCAGCGATGAGAAAAAGCGCCCCACCGTGATGGACCTGGTGCAGAAGGTGAAAGGGCGCGTGTATCCCGTGGGCCGTCTGGACTGGGCTAGTGAAGGGCTGATATTGATGACCAACGACGGCGCGCTGGCCAACGCCTTGATGAAGGCGTCATCGAACGTGCCCAAGGTCTACGTAGTGAAAGTCGCGGGCCAGCCCGACGAGGCCAAGCTCGACAAGCTGCGCCGCGGCGTTTCCATCGCGGAAAAAGGCGGCCGCCGCGTCCGCACGGCTCCGGCAAAAATTCGCCTGATCCGCGAGGGCGACAACCCGTGGCTCGAAGTGACCATCATTGAAGGGCGCAACCGGCAGGTCCGAAAAATGTTTGAAGAAGTGGGGCACCACGTGGAAAAGATTCGCCGCGTGCAGTACGGCCCGCTCGATCTTGATGTGCCGCCGGGGGATTGGCGCAACCTTACTCTGCTGGAAGTTGCCAAACTGAAAAGCGCTCCGACGGGCCCGAAACTTACCATGCCGCCCAGCGTACCTGTGCCGCTGTACACGCCGAAGGTCTCCACCACCAGGCTGGAGCGGGCGGCGAAATCGCCGCGTCCGTCGAGGCCGCCGCATTCACCTCGGCGGGCGCGCTCGGAGAAGCCGACGGAGAAGCCATCATACGGACCGCGCTCGCCGAAGCCGTTGCAGTCGGAAAAACCCTCGTTCGCGCGGCGCTCACCCACACCGTCGCACCCAGAGAATCCGTCGCGTGCGCCGAAGGGTTCCAGCTTCAGGCGATCGCGCTCGGAGAAGCCGACGGAGAAGCCAGCATACGGACCGCGTTCATCCAGGCCGTCAGGTTCAGAAAGGCCGTCGTTCGCACCGCGCTCACCGAGACCACCGCAGTCGGAGAAGCCATCGTTCACACGGCGTTCTTCTGGGCCGTCACGTTTGGAGAAGCCGGCCTTCGCACCGCGCTCACCGAGACCACCGCATGCGAAGACACCGGCTAGAGCGCCGAAGGGTTCCAGCTTCAGGCCGTCACGCCCAGCAAAGCGCAAACGCGACTAGCGTCCTGAGTCGGAAGTTCGTCGACTCATTCGGGTCGCCCCGATGACGTGCGTCCCTCAGGGGCTAGAAGCCCGCGTCTTTGTTGGCTCTCGCGGGACGACTTGCCGTTACCGAGTGTTCGCACGCGTGGTCCCCGGCCCGAAGCGTTCGTCCACCACTTTTAGATCGCGAGTCAGGAGCACCATAGCGCCGAGGGTGGCGCGCGCGCTGCGTCCGGGATCGTCGTAGCGGAGATCGCGGAAGCGGACGGCGTAGGCGGCGTGCGAGCTCTCGATGGAATCGATTTGGAGTTGTTCGGTTTCGGTTACGGGATACTGCGCCCAACTCAGGTAGACGCGTCCGAGGTAGGTTTGCTTGGCGGCTAGAGTGACGGGCGTTTCTTCGGGCTTGTAGCGAATCTGCATTTGGGCTTCGGGATCGACTTCAGGCGCGAGCGCATCGACGTTCATGATGGCGAAGAAGGCCGGCGTTTCCACCACTCCGTGCCAGCGGAACGGATTGACCCAGTACGGGTAGGCGGAAGCGCGGATGGCGTCGGCTCCGTGATAATTGCGCGATTGCAGTGAGGCGACGGCGCGGCGATGTTCGTAGTCGCGCAGTCCCCAGTAGGCAAAGACGGCGAGCAGCGCGAGCGTCGCGGCCAGTCTTCCCTTTGGCATCGCATTTCTGCTGCGGGCGCCGATTTCTTCGTTGATGAGCGAAAACAAACTGGGGAGAGTCAAGCCTAGCGTGAGAACGACCAGCAGGACGGGTTCCACGATGAAGACGATGTCCCAGGAGATCCAACGCTCGGAGAAGGGCCAGAAAGGACGCACGCCGTAGTTATTGGTGAAGTCGAGAAGGATGTGGCTGAGTCCGGCGAGGCAGGCGTAGGCGAAGAGCAATCCCCAGCGCGGGGGAAGATTGGGGATGCGTGTTTTGCGGCCGCGGAGGCGCCAGAGGAGATAGACGAATGCCACGACCAGGGCGGCTACGAGCGGGACGCCGACGAAAGAGTGAGTGAAGCCGCGGTGATGGTTGAGGCCGAAGGCGGAGCCTCCGAAGCGGCTGAAAACGTCGAGGTCGGGAGCTTCGGCGGCCAGCGTCAGTGTGGCGGTGGCCAGCGCGGTCTTGCGGTTGAGTCCGGCGCGGCCCATGGCGGCGCCGAATAGGAAATGAGTGACGGGTTCCAAATCTTCTCCTCGGTTGAAGTTTAGTTTGTTGCCGGCGGTTTGTGCTCGCGGCTGCGGTTTTGGTGGCGAGCAAAGGCTATTACCACCAAGGGCACTAAGGATCACGAAGGAGAATCAAAATCCCGTGCCAGTTGCCGGGGAACTCGGTCATGCCGGTACCACCAGGGACAGCGCGTCTGGGACCATCGTCATGCGGGCGGGCAGGCGGCCTAATAGTTCGCCATCGGCCTCGACGTAGACGCGGTCTTCGCTGCGAAAATCGCTATGATCGTCGCTCGCGCTTTTCTCCGGCAACCTACAGACTACCTCCGAGCAGCTGACGAGATCGATGCCGTCGATATTCCATTGGCGGCCGATGAGCCTGCCGGCGACGTATTGCAGATAGGCATTGCGGCTGGCGGTGCGGCACATGACGGCGCGGAGGTGGTTGCAATCGAGCGAGGCTCCAGGAACCAGTTCGCGCAGGATGTTTCCGAAGAAACGGATTCTTACGGCCAAGAGTTCGGTCAGCGAAGCACGTTGGCGGTGGCCGCTGCCGTTGGCGTATTCGACCTCGAAGCGGCGCATGTTATACGTCGCCCACAACTGCCAGGCTTTGATGTAGTAGGCGGTCATGCCGGAGCGATTCTTGAGCTGCGCGGTGAGTTTGTAGAAGAGGTGGGCGTCGACGCCGATTCCGGCGGCGACGGTGAAGTAGCGGGCGGCGGACTTGCCGGTGAAATCCTCGTATTCAATGCGGCCGAGAGGAATGCGGCGGACTCTGCCTGCGACGGCAACTTGAGCGGCGGCGCTGGGGCGGAGCGGGATTCCGAGATCGTGGGCGAGAGCGTTGGCGGTGCCGAAAGGGAGAATGGCGAGGGCAACGGGAGTGCCGGCTAATCCCTGAATGACATCGTGAATGGTGCCATCGCCGCCGCAGGCAAAAACGGTGTCACTGCCGTCGGCCACGGCGCAACGGGCATTGTCGGCCGCTTCCTGGCTGGAGCGGCAAACGGTAAGTTCGGTGCGCACGCCCGCCGACTGGATGATGCCAATGGCGTGGTTCAGTTCCGTGTCGCGCCCTGGGCGACCCGAGTTGGGATTGAACAGAATTGTGGCTTTGTGCATGCGTCGGCTGGCTTCGTTTTGAACTCTGCTTTGAGTTTAACGCACGCCCCACTCCGACATGCCGAGATTAGCAGGCGGGTTGCTTCCGGGGCCAGTCTGCACTATGCTTGCGCGCAAAAGTTGGGGCGTTCGTTTTCCTGGCAATTGGATTCCGGTTGACTCACATCAGTTTGATTCACTTCAGGAGGAGCTCTGTATGAAAACGTCGATGGCTGTTCGCGACTTGCTGCGTTCCACGATTTTGTTGAGCCTCACGATCGTTTTGGGTTTTCCGATCATTGGTGCTGCCGCTGCTCAGGATCACACCATGAGCACGATGAAGCCGGTCGCGAAGATGACGGGACTGGGCGATTTGCACCATCCGGTTTCTACGAAGAACGCGGAAGCGCAGGAGTTTTTCGATCAGGGGCTGCGCCTGATTTACGCCTTCAACCATGACGAGGCAGCGCGTTCGTTTCAGAAAGCCGCGGAACTGGATCCGAAACTGGCGATGGCTTACTGGGGAATTGCGGAGGCGGTGGGACCGAACTACAACGATCCCGCGAGCGAAGACCGCTTCAAGCAGGCGCACGAGGCAATTCAGAAGGCGGTGGACATGAGCGGCCATGCTTCCGACGCCGAACGCGGCTACATCTCGGCGATGGCAAAACGGTTTCCGGCCGATCCGAAGTCCGATCTGCGGAAGGCTGCGGAGGATTATCGGGATGCGATGCGGGACGTGGTGAAGAACAATCCCGACGATCTGGATGCAGCGACGTTGTTTGCGGAAGCGGGAATGAACCTCCATCCGTGGGGACTGTGGCATTCGGACGGGACGCCCGAGGAGGGCACGCAGGAGATCGTCGCGACCCTGGAGTCGGTGATGAAACGCGATCCCAACCATCTCGGTGCGCTCCATTACTACATTCACACCGTGGAAGCGTCGAATTCTCCGGAGCGGGCTTTGGCGGCGGCGAACCGGTTGGCCGCGCTGGCGCCGGGGGCGGGACACATCGTGCACATGCCGGCACACGTTTACATCCGCACGGGAGATTACGCGGCGGCGGTGAAGACGAACGAGGAAGCGGCGGCGGTCGATCGCGCGTACATCAAGAGCAGCGGCGTGCAGGGCATTTATCCGATGATGTACTACAGCCACAACCTGCATTTCATCGCCATGTGCTCCGCCATGGTGGGAGACTACGCGGAAGCGTACAAGGCGGCGGAGATGCTAGCGGCCCATGTGGGGCCATCCGTAAAAAACATGCCACCGCTTGAAGGATTCATGACGATCCCCATGGCTGTGAATGTGCGTTTCCACAAGTGGGACGCAATTCTGTCCATGAAGGAGCCGAATGCGGAGATGAAGACCACGGTGGGCTTCTGGCACTTTGCGCGCGGGATGGCGCTGGCGGGTAAGGGCAAGATCAGCGAGGCGGAGGCGGAGTACAAGATCGTGGCTGAAGCCGAGAAGGCGACGCCTGCGGACGCGATTTTCCAAATGCCGATTAACAACAAGACCAAAGACATTCTGAAGATTGCGGAAAACGTTCTGGGGGCGCAGGTGGCGCTGGCAAGAAAGGATAACGCTGCCGCGGTGGCTCTGCTTCGCGACGCCGTGGCTGTGCAGGATACGCTGAAGTATGACGAGCCTCAGGATTGGTTCTTTCCGGTGCGGGAGTCGCTTGGCGGGGTGTTGCTGATGAGTGGCGATGCCAAGGGAGCGGAGCAGGTGTTCCGGGATGACTTGGCCCGGAATCTCCGGAATCCTCGGTCGCTGTTCGGATTGCATCGGGCGCTGAAGGTGCAAGAGCGGAATTCCGATGCGTGGTTTGTGGAGCAGGAATTTCGCAAGGCGTGGAAGGGCGGGGCGGGAGAGTTGAAGGTGGAGGATCTGGTGTAGCGGCGTCGGTCCTGGCTGCGCCCGGAGTCGAGCGCAGAAGATTGTTGTGGCGGGGTTCCGCCCCGCCCGGACGGGGCAGAGCCCCGTCACCACACGAGCATGTCTTCGGATGGTTTACGGTGCCGATTGTGCTCTCTCGATGGAATAGACGCAGTGCGGGAGGCCACGCCAGCTGACTTCTTTCCAGACGGTCATGCCGTTGCGCTCGGCGACGCGGCGTGAGGGCAGGTTCTCGGGGCGAATCAGGGAAATCAAGCGATCAGTTTTCAGGTGCGCGAAGGCCCAGTCGCGGCAGGCGATGGCGGCTTCGGTGGCGAGGCCTTGTCCCCAGAGGTCGCGACGCAAGTGGTATCCGATTTCGTAGAGGAGCTCGCCTTCGACCGGCTGACGGATGATGCCGCAGTCGCCGATTAGTTCGTGTGGCGCGGGCGCCCCCGCCCGCGTGCTGGCAGCAGAACCGCTGGCTGTAAGATCGGGAATCTTCGCGTCTCCAGAGTTCGATTTCAGGGGTGTGGGCTTCAGTAGCATGGCCCAGAGGCCGACGCCGTCGTCCCGGTAGCGTTGGCGGTTGCGTTCAATCCATTGCTCCACTCCGGAGCGGTCGTAGGGCGCGGGGTAAAAGCGCATGGTTTCGGGATCGGAAAGGACTAAGGCGAGAGCGTCGGCGTCTTCGGGAGTGAATTCGCGCAGGAGAAGGCGAGAGGTCTGGAGAATCTTCATCTTCAAATGTTGCTGCGGAATTCAGAATACATGCACACGTCCCCTGGACAAGCCACCGAGAGTTACTCGTGAAATCGGGATTTTGCAACAGTAGGCCAAATCCCTGGCTCCGCCGGGTGTTATCCTGCTTCGGTTATGGAAGCCAAAGGTGTGACTCCGATATTGAACGTGTCCGACATCGCCAGCACGGTCGCGTGGTTTGAGAAGTGGGGATGGAAGAAATTGTGGGACTGGGGAACGCCTCCGACGTTTGGCGCGGTTGGATCGGGTAAGGAAACTTGCATCTTCCTTTGTCAGGGGGCGCAGGGAGGCCGCGGCC